>Ga0163151_10007082_pt1 | contig 13274 bp, 9 predicted proteins | sample OliLakLV19MP5IB2_FD_145596 | JGI IMG/M metagenome (GOLD analysis project Ga0163151, IMG submission 145596) | Freshwater microbial mat bacterial communities from Lake Vanda, McMurdo Dry Valleys, Antarctica - Oligotrophic Lake LV.19.MP5.IB-2 | ecosystem: Environmental > Aquatic > Freshwater > Lake...
ATGCCTAACGATCGGCCCCGCACCTCGTGGGCACCGGCCAGGCGCTTGTCCCACTCGCCGCCATGCAGTTTGAGATTCTTGTCGCCCAGTCGGCGGGCCAGCGCAACGATGTTGCCGATCGTTAGCTCGGCGACACTCCTGGTCGACGCGTGGGGAGCGTTGAAGACCGGTACTCCGGCCACCGCCGCGTCGCTGATGGCCACCTGGTCCGTTCCGACCGAGAAGCACCCGATAGCCAGGAGCGTGCGGGCATGTGCCAGTTGCGGGGCGAGAATTTTCGTTCGCGAGCGCACACCCACCAGATGGGACTCCGCCACGACCCGGTTCAGTTCCTCATCGTCGAGAGCGCGTGGGATCACCTCGACGGAGAATCCCGCCTCTTCGAGCGTTTCGCGCGCCGCCGGATGAATGTTCTCCAGCAGCGTGATGCGAATGCGATGACGGGGAAACGATGTGGGGCTCAGCATGCGGCGGAGGCGTGGTGGAGAGTACAATGCGCCGCCGCGACACCAGCAACTCGGGGCCACGGGCGAGGCGCTGAAGGAAATTAGCGCGTCGCACCTCGCCGTACCGGCGTTGTTTGGCCTCAAGCGTCCACGAGGAGCGCCGTTCTGTCGTCACCACCCGTGTCATCGCTGGGCGAAGCAGACGGAGCGAAGGACGCTACCAGATGTCGCCGACCGTGTATCCCTCGGGGAAGGGATCGCTCGGATGCAGGCAGTATGTACTCATCCCCGTAATCCACCCCTGTCCCGAGATCGTAGGGACCACGGCCCGATACGTTCCGACCCGCACTTCCTCGATCAGTCGGCCGGTAAACACCGTCCCCAGCACTCCAGCATGTCGGAAATCCTGCTGCAGCGGCAATCGCCCCCGCGCGTACAGCGTCGCCATCTTGGCCGACGTCCCTGTCCCGCAGGGCGATCGATCGATGGCCCCCGTCCACGTGGAGGGCTTGCTCCAATCGAGCGCGCCGGTGGAAACGATCACCGTGTTTCGCCAATCGGCGAGATCGTCCAACGGTGGGCCCGACAACTGGGCAATCGTGACGCCGGCGAAGTCGGGCTGCTCAGGATGCACCACCGGGAGCTGCTCGCGCGTCGCCGCCTTGATCATTTCCCCGATCCGCACGATGTCCCGCCCCTCGTCCGGCGTTAGGCGGAGGCCGAATTGCGTAGCGTCGGCAATAACGTAGAACATGCCCCCGTACGCGATATCGACGCGCACGCTGCCCAATTGCGGCACCTCGACGATTGCGTCGAGATGGGTGGCGAAGGAGGGCACATTGCGAAACGTGACTCGCTGCACCTTGCCCCGCGCGCACTCGGCGGTCACTCGAATGAGTCCGGCCGGCGCTTCCAGCGTAAGCTCGGTCACCGGCTCGTGCATCTCGAGCATCCCGGTCTCCAGCAGCACGGTGACCACGCAGATGGTGTTGGTCCCCGACATCCCGGGGTATTCCACCTGCTCCATGATGATGAAGCCCGCGTCGGCCTCGGGATGGGACGACGGCAGCACAAGATTGCAGTTGGCGGCCGGGTAGCCGCGCGGCTCGCGCAACATGCGCTTTCGCAGTCCATCGCCATGCGCACGCAGGTGGACCATCTTGTCGAACATGGTCGCGCCCGGCACGTCTGGCACGCCACCAACAATCACGCGACCATGCTCGCCGCCGGCGTGCGCGTCGACTGCCTGGATGAGGGTGGAAGGTTGCGCAACGCTGTCGTCGTTAGGTGCGCGCCGCCGACGGTTGAAAAGCGGCCAGAACGGCCCCTTCCTATACACGCCCCTCCCCACTCAGCCGATCTCCTCGAAATCGACCACCACGTCGAACACCACGTTCCCCGCCTGGCCATGCGCCTCGGGGACATGGAGCGCGAGATACGACGTGGTGCCGATGACAGAGATCCGGGTCTCCGGCGTCGGAATGTACACGAAACCGTTAGGCAGCGACTGATTGTCCGAGTCGAGCACTGCCACCTCGGTGCCCACGTTGGCGGCGGGAATCAATCCGGAAAATACCGTCACGCTGGCCGCCGCATCGCCCGGTAGCTGCTTGGACGGAATGATCAGGATCGGCGCTCCGCCCGGCGCGGTGGCGCGACGCACGGTGCGCAGGCGAAACTGCGCTGCCAGTTCCTCGTTCCGCTGCGTGACCCGAATGGTGTGCACCACCACCGCCAGATCGGGGGCGCCCTGAATCACCAGCAGGTCTCCGGTGTCGATCTGGCCTAACGAGATACCCTCGGCAACAATTCGGTACATGCGACCCATGGTACGCTACCTCCTGATCAGGACATTCCGGTCTCGTCGCAAACGCGGAAGTACCGGGGGTGGACGATACGGCTTCGACAGCAGACGGAGATTCTCCTCGCTGACCGCATTGTTCCAGCGTCCAAGGAGGACGAGCGGAGAAGCAATCCAATCGATCGTCGGTGTGCCGGGAAGGGTGGCCGATCGGCGCAACGCCGTGATCTCATGATGCGCGCCGAGGGCCGGATTGGACGTGAACACCTTGAATGCGGTCGTAATCCACCCGAAGCCACTTCCCAGGCGCAGCACCCGCTGCACCGCCTCGGAGCCGCGATTGGCGGTGCGAAGTTGTCCGGTCGCCGTCGCCCCCGGCATCGAGTGATACAATTCGAGTTGCGTTGCACTCAGCACCTTTCGCACGCGCGACAGTCCGTACTGGTCGGCACTCGTGTTGTTGTCATAGAGCACGACCTGGTCTCGGGCAAACCCGGCCGTGCTGACCAGCGTGAATACGCGGCCGGCGACGGCGGTCACGTTCGACTCGGCCGAGCTGTCGCCGTCGGACATTGCGTTGACGCCGTCCTTTTCCAATCCTCCCACCTCGAGCCGCTTACCCGACGCTCGACGCGACACGCCGACTCCGGCCACGGAGGCATCGTAGTACAGATGCCATCGGCCGTGATACCAGAGCGGCGCCCCCCGATAGCTCAGCGACGTCTCGGCGGCGTCGGTCGGAATGATTTCGCCCTCGTACGTCCACGGGCCCGTGCGCAGAGCGGCGGTGTAGAGCACCGTCCGAGACGTCCCCGACGAACGCACTCCGGTACACAGCATCTTGTACCGCTTGGCTTCGGTCGCCTCGAAGTAGTCCTTGACCAGCACCGAGTGCGTGAGCTGGTCACGGTTGCTGCCAGTCACCTGGGTGATGATCGGATTCCCAGCAAACTTGGTCCACGGCCCGTCGGCCGTGGGAGCCGTAGCCAAGGCGATCGAGATCTTCCCCGTGGAGGTCGGCTTGGCCGAATACGTCATGGCGTACGTGCGATCGTCGTCGAGCAGTACCGAGCCCCATTGCACCTGAAACCCGTCGTACCCAGTTCCGGTGGGGCCGATCGCGACGTTATCGCGTGTCTCGGGCAACCAGATGCCGAGTCCCAAGTCGTACCCCCAGTGATGCTTGATGTTGTACTTCGCCGATACCTTGCCCTTCTGATTCGCCCATGCCTCGATGCGCTCACCCCACGACTCGGCCACGTACTCCGTAAACCAACTCCCCGCCGCCGAGAAGTCCGTCTCAGGCCAACCGATCAGGAGCCAGAGCGTGGGGTCGTTGCCCCGCTGCATATCGTCAAAGCTCACCCACTCGGTGAGTGCCATGAGTCGTGGACCCGACACGAGATTGAACGCCGTTCCCGATGCCACGTGCAGCGCGAACATTCTCGCACGCGCGCGTTTGGCGTCCCACTCCATTCCCGTGAGCACGTAGTCGTCGAACGGCGTTACCCGGGGCATCGACAAGACCGTACCGCTCGACGACCAGACATTGGTGGAGCTACTCCAGTTGAGCGCCGCCCCCGCCGCATTGCGATGCTGCAGGCGAATGTATCGTTTGCCCGACGTGACGTAGTTGGTGATCTGGAAGAGCTGCCGCGCGGTAATCGTGGCCCGCGCTTCGGCGATCGGTGGGGTGGCTCGCGACAGCAACCAAAGGCGCGCTGCAGGCGCCGTGGCCGTACAGCGCCATGCGTGATACACGATCTGATTGCGCGAGCGATCGAACGGCTTGTACATCGCCGCCGCCGATCCGGCGACCGCCGTCGTGGTACCGATCACATTGGAGTCGGCCACGGTTATGGTGCCGCTCCCGTTGGTGAGCGCCGTCCAGGGCGCGGGCAGCCACACCCCGTCAAAGTGCTCGAACAGGAACGGCATGAATTGGTCTCCCCTGCCCTCTCGACCTTCGCCCCGCCTCTGGCGATCGCTCCATCACGCGCGCGCCATACCGCCAGCGCCTCACACGTACACACCAATTCTCTCGGCCGGCGGCAGCAGGCGCAAGAGTCATCAGCGCCTCGGGGCGGACCTAACGCACGACCATCAGCGTGAAGGGAAATACGTACGCCTGCAACATGACCCAGATGCCGACCAGGGCAGCCAGCGCGAGGCTGTGGAAAAAAACGAATCGAAGAATGAGGCTCTCGTGTCCATACCACCGGGTGGCGGTGCTGGCCACCACGATGCTCTGGGCATCGATCATCTTTCCCATCACACCGCCCGACGAGTTGGCGGCGGCCATCAGTATCGGACTCACCCCCACTTGGCGCGCGGTCATGGTCTGCAGGCTGCCGAAGAGAACGTTGGACGAGGTATCCGATCCGGTGAGCGCAACACCCAACCAGCCCAGCATGGTGCCGAAGAACGGGTACCAGAAGCCGGTTCTGGCGAAGGCGAGCCCCAGAATCGCGTCCATGCCCGAGTAACGCGACACGTAGCCTAACGACAACATGGCCGCGATTGTCAGTAGCGAGGTTCGTACCACACGCAGCGTGGCCACGTATTGCCGAAGCAGCGCGCGGGGCGAGTACCCCATCAGGAGTCCGCTTACCAACGCAGCGAGGAAAATCGCCGTGCCAGTGGCGGAGAGCCAGTTGACGAGGAACACCGCCCCCTCGGCAGCCGGCGCGGCCACCACCGGTGGCGCGCGCTGCACCAGCAGATCCAGCCCCGGCACCGGAATCTTCGGGGCCGAAAGGCTATTGAGCGCCGCCTTCATCTGCGGCAACCCCCAGACAAAGACCAGCAGCGAAAGTACGATCCAGGGCGTCCACGCTTTGCGCGGAGCGATGCGCGTAACCGCTGCCGCATTGGCGTCTGGCGAGACGCCGGCACTCGACTCCGAAGCTGATACGACGGCCCCGAAGGACACGTCGCCCGTCGATTGAACCGCTGCCGCGGCCTCGACACCAGCGACGACCGCTGCGTCGGGCGGCGCCCACCACCGTAGGAAAACGACCAGCGCTGACATCGATGCTACGCTGGCCACCACATCGACCAGCCACGGACCGTGGTAGTTGGACACCAGAAACTGCGGCACCGCGAAGGCCACCCCCGCAACCAGCACGGCCGGCCAGATGGCCATGGTGCGTCGAAAGCCGACATAGGCCCAGATGAGCCAGAAGGGTACGATGACAGAGAACACGGGGAGCTGCCGCCCGATCATGGCGCTCAAGTCGAGCAGATCGATGCCCGTCACCCCCTGCAGGGCAATCACCGGCGTTCCGAGTGCGCCGAATGCCACCGGCGCGGTGTTGGCAATGAGGGAGAGCCCGCTCGCCTGCAGGGGCGAGAAACCGAGCCCGATGAGTAGCGCCCCCGTGACCGCCACCGGCGTACCGAAGCCCGCCGCTCCCTCGAAAAAAGCTCCAAAGGAAAACGCGATGAGCAATAATTGCAGCCGGCCATCGGAGGTCACCGTAGCGATGCTCCCCTGCAGCGCGGCAAAGTACCCGGAGTCGCTCGTGAGGCGATAGAGAAAGATGACGTTGAGAACAATCCAGCCGATGGGGAAGAGTCCGTACGCGGCCCCGAGCCCCGCCGACGCCAGCGCCATATGCACCGGCATCCGCAGCACCAGCACGGCCACCAGTAAGGCCGAGGTGAGCCCGGCGAGCGCCGCCCAGTGGGCCCGCACCTTGTGCCATGCCAGGAGCCCCAGCAAGACGACGAGCGGAAAGGCTGCGGCCAGGGTCGACAGGAATGGATTGTCGAGCGGATCGTAGGTCTGCTGCCACGTCACGGCTCGGTCTCCGTGCTGGTGTGGCAATGCGGGAGAGTCCGAACAAGAAGCGCCCGCCTACAGAAATCCTGCGGGCGGGCGATCGACTCATACCCCATCGTCAGGCAGAGGCGCGATATGGAGAATCGGAGTATGGCGACTCGTCCCTCTGCTCGGCACCGTATGTCGTGCGGGGACGAATGGAACCTGCCACACGAAGCGCGACTGGTGGCAACTCGGTGGCTAACGGCCGGACGATATCGAGAATACCGTCGCTCAAATGCTGCCCGAATCGCATGAAATTGTTTGCCCGCACGCGCTGCGCGAGGATAAACAGGAGGAATGGTTTGTCGGCCTTGGCGGTGTTGCAGCGCTTGCACGCCAAGACGAGGTTGTCACGCCGGTCGTATGCCGTCTGCCCTTTACGAGGGGTGACGTGGTCGAGCGTGATATTTCGCGGATTCGACGTCACGCCGCAGTACGCGCAAGTGGAGCCATGCACTTCCAAGAGCCAGCGCCGAGTCTCGGCGTATGCAAGCCGACTCGTGGAGACCGACGAATGCTGCGTTGTGACGTGTTTCGGGGAGCCGCGCCGCGGACGGGGGCTCTTACGCTTTGGTGGATTTGTCATGTACACGAGAAAGGTACCATGACTCGCCGCTTTGCGGCAGGGAGTCAGATGAATGACGATTAAGGGGACCATCGGTCAGCGGGCCGGAGCATGGCGACGCCACCACGCCGCCCGTCTCCACTGGGGCGCTCAAGTTCTCGTCCTTGGGTATCGCGCCGGTGCGGGTACCGCGCCCTACACGTGGTGTGCGATGGGTTCACCGGCCCCTTTCACGCCATGCCTCGTGCGCGCCGTTTACCTGACCGTGAGAAACTTCGCGTCCACCCATCCTTCGGCGGCGCCGGTCTTCACACGTCTCCATCCCTTCACCACATCTCCCACCTGGAGGCGCTGATTCGGCGAGAGCACGCCGACGATGCGCGCGTCGAATCGGGCATCGGCGCGCAGGTTCGCGTACGCGTTGGCCACGGCGGCGCGCCACCTCACGACACCCAAAGCGGGCGGAGCAGCGAGCGCGGGTGAAGTGGGGGGCGTGGGAGAAAGCGCACCTGAGGGAGCGGGAGCGAGCGCGATTGGCGGCTCCATCAACGTCACGTCGTCGGGTGGCAGCGCAATCAAGCGCGCGTCCTCAGATGACGACGAGTCCAACGTGGGCGGTTCCGACGGCGACGGCAGGGCAAGCCGCACCGGCACCCCGATTACGTCCGCCGTCGGGGGCGTGCGCGTGCGCCAGAGCCACCACCCCAACAACACCCCGACTGCCAGCGCGGCGACAGCCGCAACGGCCCACACGGTGCGTGACGGCGACGGCCCCGATGCTGGCGTCCCGCACCATTTGCACGCCCCCATGCTCCGTGGATAGTACGTGTTGCACAGGCGACAGTGCGCCAGCGGTACCGTACCGCCGCGGTCGTCACGGAGATTGAGCGGTTGTGTGCATCGAGGACATTGCGAGGCGGCAGAGAGCGCCTTCGCTCCGCAGTGATCGCAGCGCACCAGCCGCATAATGGGAGACCAAACGCGCGTGGGAAGGACCAGCAACCGGTCTCAGACGGCGAGCCGCTGAGACCGGAGAAAGCTGCGGCATACGCCGATGCCGCGCTACCCGACGCTTGGCCTCCCGTTGATCGCTAGTTTCCCTTGTGTTGCCCCACCCCGTGTCGCGACTTGCCCATCGGGTGATCGACCTTCGACTCGGTCTGGTGCACCGTATCCTTGGCCATTGGCCCGTCTACTTCGGTCATGTCACGATACGGATTGATGTCGCCCCCCTGCTCGTTCGGATGCGGCTCGAGCCGCTCCTTTTTAGGCCCGTCCAAATGGTCCGTGGACTTCCGGGCGTCGCGACGAGTCTCATCGGCGGCCCGCAGCGGGACGACGATCTCGACGGGCATTTTGCCTTTAGTCTTCCGGCCAGGTCGGCTTTTCTTCGACAAACTCGTGCTCTGTTTGGGAGACATGGGTGCGCTCCTGCTGGAGGCGGTCGCGGGGGCAAGCATCGGACGCTCCGGCTCGCGACCCGCGACACGGCGCATTCCGTCCTTCGATAGGCTCCGAGCCGCCTGTTTCAAACGCCAGGCGCCCGCCCACGCGTCGGAGGTGCGCCATAGAACCATGGGTAGGACCGCACCGGGATACAACTCAGCCATAAAAAGTTTCGGTCGAAGCATTCTCGCGACTCGCACGCCTTCTACCTGCCGCTACCTACCTGCTGTTATCTGCTGCTACCTGCCGCTACCTGCCGCTACCTGCCGCTACCTGCCGCTACCTGCTGCCTACGGCGATTGGCTGAGGCGCTCCCCCGTGATCGTCAACGTCTTTCCCAGCTTCCGTCCTCGTCCTATTGTTATGGTCCTGCCTGCATCCCCGCCATCGCCCTTCCACGCCCTGTGGCTGATTTTCTCGAGACACTCCAGTTAGCGCTGGGGGACGCGTATCATATCGAGCGCGAACTTCCGGCTGGCGGAATGAGTCGACTCGTGGTCGCCACCGACACGTCGGCGTTCGGGCGTTTGGTCGTCGTCAAAGTCCTTCCCCCGGAACTCGTCAGCCCACAGTCCACGGCTCGCTTCAAACGCGAGGTGGACGTCACCGCGCACCTGCAGCATCCCAACATTCTCCCCGTGCTCGGGGCCGGAGTCCGCGAAGGGCTGCTGTACTACATCATGCCCTACGTGGAGGGCGAGTCGCTCCGCCGACGCCTCGAGCGTGGCGAGCGGTACCAAGTACCGGCGGCCCTTCGACTCCTGCGCGAGGTGGCGGATGCCCTCGCCTACGCCAATGGGCGCGGTGTCGTGCATCGAGACATCAAACCCGAAAATATCCTGCTCGCCGACCAGCACGCGCTGGTCGCCGACTTCGGTATCGCCCGCGGCGCCATGAGCCCGTTGGAAGGGACCACGGGGACCGCCACCGGTGTCTCCCTTGGCACCTTGGGCTACATGGCGCCCGAGCAGCTCTTCGGCGGCGGTCCGGTGGATGCACGGGTGGATATCTACTCTCTGGGCGTGGTGGCCTACGAAGTGCTGGCCGGGGCTCCCCCATTTGTTGCGACATCGGCCGCCGCGCTCGCGGCCGCGCATGTGCAGGAGGTTCCCCGGCCACTGTCCGCCGTGGCGGCAGGCGTTCCGCAAATGGTCAGCGACGCCGTGGCCAAGGCGCTGTCGAAGAATCCCATCGATCGACAACAGTCGGCTGGAGAGCTGCGCGATGTCTTCGAGTCGGCGCTCTCCCTGCTGCAGTCGGGGAGCGTGCTGCAACTCCGCGCGATGGAACCTTCTCGACGTTTCGGCCGGATGGCGCTGATCGGCGCCGCTGTGCTCGCGGTGTTGGGAGGTGCGGCCGTCGTCTTCTCGAAATCCGACGCGACGCCAGACGTGGACCTGAATCGAATCATCGTCGTGCCGTTCAATCTTCCGCAGGGCGCGCGCTTCACCACGTGGGACGGACCCGATGTCTGGTCGCGCACCATGCTCGACGTGGCCACGCGCAACCTCGACGGCATGGGACCGCTCACCACGGTCGATGCCGCCACCGTCACCCGCGACTGGAAGGGACGAGCCGACGCCGAGAGCGCGCGCGCCCTGGCCCGTGATCACAGGGCCGGGCTGGTGGTGTATGGCGACATTCTCAAGGGTTACGGCGACACCCTCATCGCACGGGCACAACTGCTCGACGTGTCCAGCGGAAAGACCGTCGATTCGGTGAGCGTTACCGGCCCCGAAGCGCGCCCCGACCTCTTGGCCTCAGCCCTCGCCCTCGGTCTCCTCGATGTCCTACGCGGCATCCGACAGATCACCGCCACGCCTAACGCCGGACTCGGCTCCCGACTAGCGTCGGCCGTGAAGGAATTTTCCAAGGGAGAAGGATTCTATCGCGACACGCAGTGGGACTCCGCCCTCGTACACTACCAGAGTGCGATCGCACTCGACTCGACCTTCGCCCTTGCCCTCAGGCGCGCGGGTCAGTGCGTCTCCTGGCTGCGCAGTAACGACGACTCCCTTTCGCGGGCCTACCTACGGCAGGCAGGGGCGCTCAATCGCAATCTCAGCCTTCACGACTCGCTGCTCATCACTGCGGACTCCATTAGCTCCACGCTCCCCTACGACTATGGTCCGGCCTGGCTCACCCAGGTTCGTCGTCTTTTCGAGATCTCGAACACCGCCGTGCGGCTCTATCCCTCGGACCCCGAAGTCTGGTTCGCGCGGGGAGATGCCGGCGTCCATCATGGCTACGGCCCCGGCGTCGGCATTGGTGAACGACAGGAACTGAGCGACTTCTCGCGGGCCATCGAGCTCAATCGCTCCTTTGCCCCCGCGTACGAACACGCCGTCGAGCTCTCGTTTTCGCTAAACCTGCCCGATTCGGCGCGAAAGTTCGCCCAGCAGTATCTCGCGCTCAATCCGAAGCGCGAAGATGCATCTACCATCAAGATGGTCAAGCAGATTGCCGACTATGTCGCCACCCAATCGGCGGAATTCGACTTTTTCATCGATACCGCCAACGCCCCGCTACTCGCGTCGGCGTGGCTCACCTTGCGCCGCTGGTCCGACCCCCAGGAGACCGCGCTGCGGATCGCCCGCGCGCTGGTCAAACGGAACCATTCCGACGGCGTGTTTCAAGACCCACGCCTTCGGCTTAGCCTGCAATTGACGTTTCGGGGGCATATGGTGGAAGGGGGACAGGTCGTGTTGCAGCTGGGAGAATTGCGCAACTCGATGTTGGTCGACTACGCACTCGTCGGCGCCTTTCCCGTGGCGAACGCCGATGCGTTGTTTCGGGGATGGGTGGACGACTATGCCCTGCACGGAAAGGGCGGTTTCCCCTGGTGGACACTGCCCTGGTGGAACAAGCAGCGCGACGTGGCGTCCATCTCGCGCATTCAGGAACTGGCGCGGAAGAACGCACAGAGCACCGATCCGGCCGCGCGGGCCATATCGCCCTACGCGATGCAGGCCGCGCGCGGCTATCGCGAACTTGCGCGCGGCGACTCGGCGGCCGCGCTCCAGACGCTTCGCACCCTTCCCGACTCGATGTGTGTGGAGTGCTACCTAGATCGATTGGAGACTGCCCGTCTTCTGGTTGTCGCCGGCGAGCTGGAGCGGGCCGCCCTTATTCTCGATGAGCGACCCAGTCGCCTGCTGACGCCCACCGAGATCCCCTTTGCCCTCGAGCGCGCCCGTGTCGCCGCCTCGCTGCAACGCGACGAAAAGGCACGTGACGCCTACGCACTGGTGGCGAATGCGTGGTCAAAGGCAGATACTTTCCTGCGCGCGATTGTCGCCGAGGCGCAGAATGGGGTGAGCAAGCTTCAGCCGAGCGCGCGGGTTGAGAATGGAGGACGATAGGAAAGACGGGCGATTCGTCGGTCGCTCGTGACAAGACGCTCCGCAGACCTAAACAAGTAGAGGAGACAATGAAGTTCGCATCGATCGTACCGCTCGCCGCTGCCGTGTGGCTGTCCGCGTGCGCGACTGGCACCGACACCGTGCCTACGCAGCCGCCGCTCCTCGCGACTTCCGTCGCGGGCAATCCTCCCCCGCCTCGCGTGTTAGGCATACTCACGGGTGGATTCCGCATCGTCGATCCCGCCACCACCGGCGGCGCGCAGCAATACAACTTTCGCGTCGGCGCGAACTTCAACCGGAACGTGACCACCGGGATGAACTTTCTCGAGTTTGAACCGGGGTCGGCAAAAATCAAGGCCAACGCGGGCGGTGTCGTCAGGGCGACAGGAATCGTCGTGATGACAGATGCGAGCACTGGTGCGCAGCTCACGGTGGACATGTCGCAGCTGGTCGGTTTCACCGGATCGTTGTTCGTGCCCTGTGCGGTGGGAGCGCCCGTCAACTGTTTTGCCTTCAATTTTTCTTTCGGCGGTACGATCACGCTGCCCGGTGGTCAGTCCTACCCCGCAACAGGGGGATTCCGGTACCGGTGGGAGACGCCGTGAAGTTCACTTCGGCCATCCCCCCTGTGGCAACCCGCTCGTAATACGCAACGCATTCCGGAAATAGACCTTCTTCAGCACCGTGTCCGGCAGGTCAATGCCATACAGCTTCCACGACGCGTGATAGTCCCGGTAGTAGTCGAAATAGTCATCCCGCGTTTCGAACACCCGCCAGTAATAGGGATACTCCTCGGGTTGGAAGGAATCCTTGCCAAAGAGAATTCGGTCCTGGAACCGAACAAAAAAGTCGTGAGCCGCCCGCGGCTGACGGCCGATATCGTACAATACCGCCCCGACTTCCGAATACACGTTCGGCAACTCTTCAAACAGCTTCGACAAACGACCGAGATCGTTTGCGTGCCATCCCAGATGCGCAATCACGAACGTGGTTTTGGGATTCTGTCGCAGGAGATTGTCCCGCTCCGTCATCAACGTCTCGAAAGCAGGATGCTGCTCGGCCGGATACCGGCGCCCCGGAAACAACGCCAGTTCCAACCAACGCTCGTTGTTCATGTCAATCGGCTGCCAGAACTCCTGCGGGTCGGCCGTGTGGATGAACACCGGCACGCCGAGCCGCGCCGCCGCTTCCCACACGGGATTCAGTGCCGCATCGTCGATGCGCAGTCGCGTGCCGTCGGCCTTTCTGGTCGAGAGGCCGAGTCCCTTGCCAATCTCACCGATGCCAACCGCGCCCGCCGCCACATCGGCCTCAAGCTGAGCGACCGCTTTCGCTGACCATTCCGGGCCTACATTCTGAAAGCTGATGCCGGTCAGAAGGCGTACCCGGTCTTTCATCTTCGGCGAAGCGCCAATCAGCGATAGTTGGCGCTTGAGTCCTTCACCCGACGCATTGTTGGCGGCCACAATGACTCGCACGTTGATCGCATCAAGGGCAGCCCCAAGTTGTTCGAGCCCTTCGGCGGAGTTGAGCTGGCCGCCGGGATGCCCGTGAAAGTCGATGGCGGAAAACTTGGCCTTGGGCACCGTGTGAGCGGGTGTGACCAACGTCGAGCGCGGCCGATAGTCCAAAATGCTCGGCGGCGGCAGGGTGGGTGCCTGACAATTGCGCGGCCTGACTTCGGTCATCCCCGGCGGGCATTGCTCGCCGGCAGGTATGGTTGTGCCACGATTGTTCCCCTGCCCCGGGCCCTGGGCGGACACGGTGGTGGAAACAACAAGTGACGTGACGACGACTGCAACAACACGAGGGCGCATCTGGAGACCGG
>Ga0163151_10007084_pt1 | contig 13269 bp, 16 predicted proteins | sample OliLakLV19MP5IB2_FD_145596 | JGI IMG/M metagenome (GOLD analysis project Ga0163151, IMG submission 145596) | Freshwater microbial mat bacterial communities from Lake Vanda, McMurdo Dry Valleys, Antarctica - Oligotrophic Lake LV.19.MP5.IB-2 | ecosystem: Environmental > Aquatic > Freshwater >...
GGATAAAAGACGCTCAATCACTGGACAAAATTGCTTCTGATTCAGACCTTTTTGCTAAAAAGGTCTGTGCCAAAGAAATCTTTGGCTCGCACCTGTTTCTTGGCGAAAAAACAATCCGTCCCGCCGAAGACGGGAATCCGAATTCATTTGGAAAAATGGGGGGAAATCAGTGGGACGCACTTCGTGCGTCCCACCTTTTGGCTTTGAAAAAGCCGTTAAGTTCTGTTCTGGTGCCCAGGAGAGGACTTGAACATTACATGTTCAGTACAGATTGTCGCTCTTTTTACAAAAGAGCTGGCAACCTTTTCAAGTCCTCTAGACCAATTAAAAAAGCCCGATGTGAAATCGGACTTTTTAAATTGGTGCCCAGGAGAGGACTTGAACCTCCACACCTTTCGGCATATCCACCTCAAGGATACGTGTATACCAATTTCACCACCTGGGCATTACTTCACGGCGTGGCGCCATTATGCCTTAAAGATACTGCTTATTCAAGCCAAGAGAAATAAAAAACAGCCGCACTAGTGCGGCTGTTTTTTATTTCTAAATCGGAGCTAGTCTTTCTTTTCTTCAACCGGTACTTCTGGAGTCACTTCTGCTTCTGGAGCGGACGCCACTTCAACCGCTTCAGCAGCTGAGGCGGCCGCGGCTTCTTCTGCTTGGCGAGCTGCTTCTTTAGCCTCTGCCTCAGACGCCTTAGCTTCAGCTTCTGCCGCCTTTGCATCAGCAGCTACCTTAAGTGCCACTTCTGTCTCTGACTCAGTTGAGAAATCGACAACATCCATACGTCGCATTTGTCGCTTGATTTCTCGAGCTACCTTCTCTCGGATGTAGTAAAGCTTGGCTCGGCGCACTTTAGCTCGCTTTACTATTTCCATCTTGTCGATAAGTGGTGAGTAAAGTGGGAAGATTTTTTCAACTCCAACTCCACTAGCAACCTTTCGTACTGTAAACGTAGCACCTGGTTCATCACCATGCTTACGAGCCAATACCAAACCTTCAAAAATCTGGATACGGGTCTTTCCTTTATCTTTAATTTTTTGGTGCACACGAATAGTGTCCCCGGCTCGAAGGCCAAGTTCTTTTCGTTCACTCATATTTATTGGTGAAATATTCACCCCTGTAACTGCTGTTTTCATATTTATATATAACGATAGGGCCGTTTAAGCGTGCCATAATCTACCACAGGCTCACCTAATCTGCAATACGTTCTGCAGCCTGCTCAAACTCTAGTGGTAATGGAGCTATAAAACGTTCAGTTTGGCCGTGCGGCAGAATAATCTCCAGTACATGAGCGTGCAGAGCCAGTCTATTTAAATCGAGATTATTTGAGGCAGCTATCCTTTTTTCGGCATACAGTGGATCGCCTACAATTGGACGGTCAATGGCCCGTAAATGTACTCGAAGCTGGTGGGTTCTCCCAGTCTGAGGCAAAAGTTTGAGGTAAGAAAAAGGCTCTCCTTTGTATTCACCAAACCCAATTCGCTCAAAGTGAGTGATTGCCTCTCTCAGCACTCCCTTAGCCCCTTTTTCCGCTGAACGCTTTTTAAAATCTTTACTATTGCGTCCAATCGGACGATTGATTGTTCCCCACTTATCATGAATCTGTCCATACACAAATGCTCGATACTCTTTTTTTGCTTGCCGGTCATGAAACTGGCTTTTGATAAAGGCATGCGCCTCTTTATTCCTAGCCAAAATCATTACCCCGGAAGTCTCGCGATCTAGCCGATGCACAATACCTGACCGCTCTAGTGGAGTTCCGTCTGGCTTTAAAGCTTCTTCTCCAACCCCTTTAGCTTCAGGGTAATTTTCCAAAAACCACTCTACCAAAGTCCCCTCGACACCCGAATGCCAATCTTCGTGCACCAACATACCATATGGCTTGTTGACCACTACTACGTCGTTATTTGAAAAAATTATTTCTGGGACAAATGTCATGTTATTTACCAATTCTTCGATCTTTTTTTATATAAGTACTGACAATACGCTCAAATTCGTCTTTTGTAAAAGCCGGCCAGTAGGTAGAACTAAAAAACAGCTCACTGTAAACAGTCTGCCAGGGTAAAAAATTAGACAGGCGGCTCTCGCCTCCGGTGCGAATTATCAGATCTGGATCAGGCATTCCAGTGCTCCAAAACAAGGACGAAAAACTTTCAAGGTTAACTTCTTTTCCTAAAGTAACGGCTTGATTAACTGCCGCCAAGATCTCCGCCCTTCCTCCGTATGACAAAGCAATCCAAATAGTTAATTGTGGCTCTTGTGGGTTTTGTGCTTCAAGCTCCCTGATTGATTCCTGGAGACCAAGTGAAAGATCAGTTCGTTGACCAATAATGCGTACGGCCACCTCGTCTTTATTATCGCGCTCGGCTAATTCAGAAATAGTCGCCTGGAATAGCTGCATCAGTTTTTCTACTTCGACTTTATCACGCTGCCAATTTTCAGTTGAAAATGCGTAGAAGACAGCGTGGGGAATCTCCTTTTCAGCCACCCACTTGATCACTTCAAAAAGCTTGTCCTTGCCGGCGAGATGTCCTGTAAAAGTCTCAGCTTTTTGTTCTCGTGCATACCGTCGATTCCCATCCATAATAAAGCCGACACATTTAATATCTTGTTGATTTGTCATATATTACCTTACTGAAAAATCACTATAGGCCACTTCGGCAGTCCGCCACTCGACCGCTACCCCTTCTACCAAAGACAACACCGATCCTTCATGAAGGTACTCTACAAAATTTTTCAACGTACCAGGCTGCGCCTGGGCTACGACCAAAACACTGCCATCTTGGTTATTTTTCACATAACCAACAACACCTAATTCCCCAGCAATCACCTGCACATAATCATGAAATTGCACCCCCTGCACCTTACCAATTACTGTTCCTTGTATCTCTGTCATCCATCTATTATACAGTGAATCAAAGAACGTTGAAATAATTTGAAAAACAGGTAAGATATGACAACTGCAATTAAGCAGTCTTGCGCGATTAGCTCAGTTGGTAGAGCAGCTCATTTACACTGAGAAGGTCGGGAGTTCAAGTCTCTCATCGCGCACCAGAATGGAATCGGGAGAAAACAAAAACCCGACATTAGACACGCTCAAAAAGGTTGCGAAAGCCTTAGTCGTGAGCGTTGATGATTTAATAAATTAAATTTATGAAAACAGTCGTAATGTGTGGCAGTCGTCGCTTCAAACCAGAAATAAGAGAATTTGCAAAGCGTTTAAAAATACTCGGCGTTGTTGTATATGAACCTTATTTACATTCTGGACAAGATGAGTGGGCAAAGTTGTCTGATGATTATAAAAAATTTGTTGCACTTGGATTGACTCACGATCATTTTTACAAAATCCAAATGGCAGATGTGGTATTTATTTTTAACAAAGACGGCTATGCTGGTAATAGCACAACTTTGGAAATCGGATATGCAGTTGCGCTTGGCAAACCAATTTATGCTTTAAGCGGTGATGATAAAGAATTATGTCGCCATGTGCTTTTTCGAGAAATTATTTCTTCGCCGATTGAATTGGCAAAGAAGTTAAAATAACTATGGTAAATAAATGCGATAACAAAAGTGTTGGAATGCTGGTGTGGAAAGATAGTGACTTGCTACTTATCGAGAGAAAAAAGCCGCCATTTGGTTTTGCGCCTCCCGCAGGTCATGTTGACGGTGACAATTCTTTTGAAGAATCAGCACAACGAGAGTTGAAAGAAGAAGTTGGTTTGGATACAAAAAACATTAAACTTTTAATCGAAGGACGAAAAGATAATCCTTGTCGCCGTGAAGGTGGAAGTTGGCACTATTGGAAAATATATAAAATTGAAGCTATTGGCGAAATAAAACGAAGTGAAGACGAAACGAAACAAGCAAATTTTTATAAAAAAGATGATTTGCTTTTACTTGCAACTAAAACTGAAAAATATCTTCACGGTAATATCGAACAGAGCGATTGGGAGAAGTCGCCAGGATTAGAACCAGTTTGGTACGAATGGTTAAAAGAATTAAAAATAATTTAATTATGAAAATAACAATTTGTGGAAGCATTGGATTTTATAAAGAAATGGAATCAGCCAGAGATGAGCTAATTAAACATGGACATGAAGTAAAAATACCAGAGCTTGCTCTTGAAGTGCCTAAAGAATTTGGTGGTGGCAAGAAAGTTTACTTTGGGCAATACATTGAACAAAATGGTGGCATTGACGCTTTTCCTGCAGAACACAAGATATGGGATATGAAAGAGGGGGCAATTAACGACCATTACGAAAAAATTGATTGGTGCGATGGAATTTTGGTCATTAACCATGAAAAACGAGGTATCAACGGATATGTCGGAGGGAATACCATTATTGAAATTGGTGTCGCTTTCTATCTCAAGAAAAAGATTTACATATTGAATCCAGTATCGTCAGAGCTTTCCTACAAACAAGAAATTATGGGAATGAAGCCAGTGATGCTTAATGGTGATTTATCAAAAATATAAAAATATGAAATACACACCAAAAACAAAAGTATTTATCAGTTTTGATTTTGATCACGACGAAGAATTAAAAAATCTTTTTGTCGGACAGGCAAAACACGACGATACACCTTTTTGAAATAACTGATATTTCAGTTAAACAAACTTTGCTCGGTGATTGGAAAGCTAAAGTTAGACCGAAAATTAGAAGCGCCGAGCAAGTCGTAGTGATTTGTGGTGAATATACACATACCGCAACAGGAGTTAGTGCGGAAATAGAAATTGCCCAAGAATTAGACAAGCCATATTTTCTACTCAAGGGCAGAAGTGCTAAAACTTTCACAAAGCCAAAAAGTGCAAAGGCTGAAGATAGTATTTATCGCTGGACTTGGGAAAATGTTGGCTTACTTCTAAAGGGCAATAGATAATACTATGAGCGATTTATTTTCAAAAATGAAAAAGATTATGGAAATGAATATAAAAATCATTTTTTTGAGCAGTATAAGCTCTATATTGAAAGTGTAGAAAAAACGAGCGACAGACGACAACACGCTAACAATTATTTTATTACAATAAATACTGCTCTCATTTCGCTCATTGGATTGTCTTTTCAAATTAAGTTTTTTGAAAATCTAGCAGAAGTAAAATTAGTCCTCGCCTTTGTTGGCATAATTATTTGCGTTGTTTTTTGGTACTTGATTAGATCATACAGACAACTAAACACTGGCAAGTTTGAAGTTATTCATAAAATTGAGGAAAATTTGCCGTTGGCGTTATATAAATACGAATGGGAAGTTTTGGGTAAAGGTGAGGACAACAAAAAATACTATCCTTTTTCACATATTGAATTGATTATTCCGTGGGTGTTTGGAATAATCTATGCGTTAATTGGATTGTATTTTTTGTGCTAGATTTTTGATTCTGCCAGCCCCCAATTCGCCAAAAGAAAAAAGCGGAGGATTCCTCCCCAGACCCCTCCTTTTCCATTTGCGACATCCGAATTCAGAAACAAATGAGCCGAAGTTTTGGCAAATCCTTTCCTCCCCAAAAAATAGTTTTGCCAAAACTTCATCCGCATTGAAGCCCCACGCACTGCCCGAATACTTGGAGGGCAGAGCCCCGAAAGAAAAACACCCTTTCCTTTTTCAAAAAGAATTTCACCCCCGCCAAATCAGAAATGCAAGGAGTGTTTTTTCTTTCGGGGTTGCTGGCGTACTCGCCAGTGCGTGGGGCTTTCTCCGAGCGTACGGGGCAGTTTCAAGCCACCACGCACGCGGAGCGTGCGACATCATCGGTTTTGGAAATAGGTGCGAGCTTGGTACAACAAACACACATTGATAAGCCCGCTTTGCGGGTTTTTCTTTTGCTTGTTAATTAGTATAGTTATGGATTTGACATATACCCCCTGGGGGTATATGCTGTTTTTATATGAAATACATGAATGAAGATAATAAAGCAAAAGTGGTCCGCCGGTTAAAACTCCTAGAAGGTCAGCTCCGCGGACTACAAAAAATGGTTACGGAGGACACTTACTGCATTGACGTCATTACTCAAACATCAGCAGTAAAGCAGGGACTATCAAACGTCGAAGATATGCTACTTGAGAATCACCTTGGCCATTGTGTGCATCACCAGATGCAGTCAGGTCAAATAAAGAAGGCTAAAGAAGAAATTATTAAAGTTTATAAGCTCAAACGAAAATAATATGAAAATATCAATATATTTGGCTTCGGGTTTAGTAGTTGTTGGCACATTGGTAGGTATTAGTTTTGGCTATTATTTGACACCTGAATATAAAACCTCAATGTACGACAAAAACTCCATGAGTCTGGGGCAGGCTGACCGGACTTTTGATCTCCGGTACCTAAACTCCATGATTGCCCACCACCGTGGGGCAATGCTTTTAGCAGAGCAACTTGGTAAAAACACGACTCGCATTGAAATGAAGACTCTGGCACAAAATATTTTAGCTGATGAACCAAAAGCTATTGCTGAGCTTTATGCTTGGAAAAAGGATTGGTATGGAGACACAAAAAATGTTCGTGATCCAATTGTTGCTAATCTTGGTACTAGTGGTGATTCTTTTGACTTACGTTTTTTAAACGCAATTATAGCTCATCATGAAAATGGAATCGCTATGACGCAAGAAACGAGAAAGAAATCAAGTCGTACAGCGATTCTCAATAATGCTGATGCCGTCGAGGCGTTTTTAACAAACGGTTTAGACACTCTTACGGGACTACGGACAACTTGGTATAACATCTAATACCTATGACTACACAAATTTTAAAAGTTAAAGGAATGCACTGTGCTAGCTGTGCTTCAGTCATTACCAAGAAACTCTCGGCCCTTCCTTATATTCATTCTGTTTCAGTCAATTATGGCAACGAGAAGGCGAAAATTGAATATGATGACAGCCAAACATCTCTTGATTTAATGAATCAAGAAGTTGCTAAACTTGGCTATACGCTTGTTGGAGAAATAAGTAAAGATCAGGGTGGACATGACCATACTGTCACTAAAGAAGCGGTTCTTAATGAATTGAAGAATAAAACGGAATTTATGCTTCCAGTTACATTAATAGTATTTGTTCTCATGATGTGGGATGTTTTGGCCCGCACCACTGTTTGGGTACCAAATTTGCCAATACCAATGGTACTTTTTAATACCCTTTCCATGGTCTTGGCAACAATTGCTTTATTTTGGGTTGGAAAACCATATTTACTTGGCGTTGTCAGATTCCTTAAATTCCGAGTCGCCAATATGGATACCCTCATCGGTATTGGTACGCTAGTTGCTTATATTTATAGTATCACCATTACTCTCCTGCCCTCTATCGGCACCTTCCTTCGCGTTCCTGAATACACCTATTTTGATGTAACTATTGTAGTAATTGGATTTATAACATTTGGAAAGTATCTTGAAGCTCGTTCAAAATTAAGAACTGGTGCGGCGATTGAAAAACTACTTGGTCTTCAAGCAAAGACTGCCGTAATTATTCGTGGCGGTAAAGAAATTGAGATTGCACTTAATGAAGTCGTTCATGGTGATAAAGTTATTATTAAGCCAGGAAATAAAATTCCCGTTGATGGATGCATTATTGAAGGCAACTCTTTTGTTGATGAATCAATGGTTACTGGCGAGCCAATTCCAACCGAAAAAAAAGTTGGTGATAATGTGGTGTCTGGAACAATAAATACCAATGGCTCATTTATTTTTGAAGCTACAAAAATAGGGTCAGAAACCCTACTCGCACAGATTATAAAAATGGTGGAAGAAGCTCAAGGAAGTAAGGCTCCAATTGAAGCACTGGTAGATAAAATATCGGCAGTATTTGTGCCTATCGTACTGGTTATTGCTTTTGCCTCATTTACGATATGGCTTTCTGTCGGTACTCAATTTATTGGTTTTTCGCAAGCACTATCACTAGGAATCTTGTCATTTGTCAGTGTCTTAGTCATCGCTTGCCCATGTGCTCTTGGCCTTGCTACACCAACAGCAATTATCGTTGGTGTTGGCAAAGGAGCAAAGGAAGGCATCCTTATCAAGGATGCTGCCATCCTTGAAAAACTTCACAAGGTTAATACAGTAGTCGTTGATAAGACAGGAACAATAACTAAAGGCAAGCCGACCTTAGTGAATATCCAAAACCTTTCTGATAAAGACGACAGCGAATTAGTGTCTATCATCGCCTCACTCGAAAAAAAATCCGAGCACCCAATAGCTCACGCAATTGTTAGCTACGCTCAAGAAAAAAATATCTCTCTAGCGGAAACTTCAGGTTTTTTAGGTATCCCAGGAAAAGGATTAAGGGGTACAATCAAGGGTGTTGAATATTTTGTCGGCAATACATTATTAATGAGTGGCCTAAATCTTCGTTTTGATATCACAAAACTAGATGAGCTTACTTCACAGGGTAAGACTCCAGTAATTCTTGCTACCGAGAAAAAAGTCCTTGGTTTTGTCATGGTAGCTGACGAAATCAAACCGGAATCAAAACAAGCCGTCGCCGATCTTCATAACTTAGGAATCAAAGTGATTATGTTAACCGGTGACGACGAAAAGGCCGCAAAATACATTGCTTCGCTTGTCGGAATCGATGATATCGTTGCTCATGTACTACCTCAAGACAAACTGGAAAAGATTAAAGAGATGCAAACGCAAGGACGCGTAGTGGCCATGGCTGGCGATGGAGTTAATGATGCCCCAGCCCTAGCTCAAGCAGATGTCGGAATCGCCATGGGAACCGGTACTGACGTCGCTATTGAGTCAGCTGGTATCACGCTTCTTGGAGGCGATATTTCAAAGTTAGTGAAAGCAATCAAACTTTCTAAGATCACCATGAGAGGCATCAAGCAAAACTTATTCTGGGCCTTTATCTACAACATCGTCGGTATACCGCTTGCGGCTGGAGTCTTCTACCCAATCTTCGGTTGGCTCTTGAATCCAATCTTTGCCGGGTTTGCTATGTCGATGTCATCGGTATCTGTGGTAACAAACTCGCTTCGCATTAAGACTAAAAAATTATAGTTATGAATAAATATACCCTTCATATTTCTGGCACTCATTGTGCATCATGCAAAATCCTCATCGAAGACGACTTATCGGAGTTGAACTTTGTTAAAAGTTCTAGTGTTAATTTGAAAGACAAGACTCTGAAAGTGGAAATCGCAAGCAATGAACTGCCTGAAGAACTTGTACGGATTATTAACAATAAAATTCAATCACGCGGCTATACAGTTTCGACTGAAATGACCCTTGAAAAAAATCAGGGTGGCGATGTCATCTGGAAGGCTTTACCCATCGGGCTTGGCTTTCTGATTATGTTCTTCTGGTTGCAAAAGTCCGGGATTTTAAATTTTGGAATCGGTGGTCAGATAACACCGGTGACAAGTTTTATCATTGGTCTTATTGCCTCTGTATCTAGTTGTTTGGCACTAGTCGGAGGTTTAGTCTTGTCCCTTTCTGCCAAAATGTCGCAAGACAATATCAGTGACACAAAACCCTTCTTGCTTTTTCACTCAGGCAGACTAATCAGTTTCGCAATATTAGGTGGTGTACTAGGATTAATTGGCAGTGCCTTTAATGTCAGCTTCACACTAACGTCAATATTGGGAATCATTGCATCACTAGTAATGCTCTTGTTGGGATTAAACTTAGTTGGCGCTATGACAAAAAGTAAATTTACTCTACCTTCAGGACTATTCGACTTTTTTAGAAAAATAGAACATAAATCTTTTACCCCTCTTCTCCTTGGTTTTGCTACCTTTTTCTTACCCTGTGGCTTTACACAGTCGATGCAGATTTCTGCACTAAGTAGCGGTTCTTTCCTGTCCGGTTTTCTTCTGATGTTTGCCTTTGCTCTCGGAACACTACCAATGCTCCTACTTCTGTCCTTCGGCTCAACGTCATTTGCTCGTGGAAAACATGCTCTTGTATTTTTTAAAGCGGCAGGAATAGTTGTTATCGGCCTAGGATTATTTTCACTACTGGCTGGACTTGCTGGATTAGGAATTATTCCTCCATTATTTAACATCTAAAAATTTATGAATAGAACTGCTTCAATCATTATCACTGTCGCCTTGGTTATCGTTATCAGTATTATGCTCTTTGTTCAACCAAAAAGTAGCCCCGGCTTAGCAAAGATTGACACTGCACAAAACGTCGAAATACGAGAAAGTGTTCAGTATGTCACCATAAATGCTAAGGGTGGCTATTCTCCTAAAGTTTCCACTGCAAAAGCAAACATTCCGACAAAATTAATTGTAAAAACAAACGGTACTTACGATTGCTCATCATCATTGGTTATCAGATCTATCGGTTACCAAAAAGTACTACCACAAACCGGTGAAGAAATTATTGATCTTGGTAGTCCCCAGACGGGAACTTTGCAAGGCCTTTGTAGTATGGGGATGTACAATTTTGTGGTTAATTTTAATTAACTTTTAGTATACTCAACTGCGTTTAAACTGACTCTGGCACTAAAGCAAAGCACTCCCAGCTTCTGCAGGGAGCATTTTGCTTTTTCGAGTCATCTTAGCCCCAACCTAAATTCTTTCCAGATTTGCCAAGATGCTACAATTAATTGACTTACTAATATATTAATACTTATGAAACTTTTATTCTGGAAAAAAGAACCGGTCGCGAGTGATGCTGCTTATGCGCCGTATGAAGAAATCGATGCCAAGCGCACTTCAAAACTCGGCTACTTTTTCCTCATCCTCATGGTTATTTTTGGCATTTGGCAGGGCAACAATCTCCTGTCTTCAATTCAAGAGAGTATAGACCGCCCTATCCCTAACACCTCCTGTACTGATACTTTGGCGAAATACGCTAAGGTTAATCCATACGACAATTACAGTTCTTATGATTCTTATTATTACAATTATGCAGACAACAACGCTCCGTGTACTTTTACAAATAGAGAAATCACTCTCGGCCTTAATACTGCCTACAATCAAACTGTCCCATATCTTGAGCAACTAAAACTAGTAGCGCAAAAAGTCTCTTCTCTAGGAAGTAGTCTTGAGCAGGAAAGATACCGACGTAGTCAAAATATTGATGAATACCAAGCCGCCCTTATTGAAGACGTCGCCGGAAAGACCGATGCCAACGGAAATGTCCTAGATACATCTGCTATCGGAACCTCTGTCAGTACTGGCGCAACAAAAATTGGGCAACTCGAGCAAGCACTTCAAGCTTCACAACTAGAGCAAGAACGGCTCGTCGAGATAATTACCCAAAACGCTACCGTCTTCCGAGAGACACTGATTGAAGCCTATAATCGATATGAAAATGAGGTCCGAATGTACGAACTCACCATCTTCCTCGTCAGTGTCATTCTTATTTTCCCGGTCTTTTACTTCTCATGGCGCAAGTACGGTAATTCAAAGCAGAGGCGTTCGGAATACGCCATAATTTGGGGCGGCGTGGTGGCAACCTTTGGTTTTATGAGCGCTCAGGTATTACTCGTTTTTATCTACGAAATACTTCCCTACCGAATCCTGGAAGCGCTCTTTGCCTTTCTCTCTGGCTTTGCTATTTTGTGGACCCTACTCTACTGGCTGGCTTTCATCTTAGTTCCAGCCTTCTTCGGCTTCTTGATCTACCTGATCCAAAAGAAGTTCTACAACAAACAAGCGGTTACCATGCGCGCGCTCAAAAATGGTCATTGCCCTCACTGCTCACTTAAAGTCCTGCCCACGATGAATAATTGCCCCATCTGCGGCTATCATCTCAAGACAAAGTGTGAGAACTGCAGCCACATGAGTACAAGCGGGGGATCATTTTGTGAAGTCTGCGGTATCAGGCGTAGTGAGACAACGACACAGTAAGCACACTCTAAAAAATCTAGGAGCACAGCTCCTAGATTTTTTGGTATTTAGCAAGGTTTCCTCGCCGCTATTTTTCTGCTATTGTAGCGCTACGCCTCTGGAAGAGAGCCGTTTCAGAGCTTGCGTTAAGACTCAAATAAAACCTACCGCTTTTGCTTGATTCTTCAATTGCCCCTGTAAGCAGAAGCTTTCAGGTGCTGCATTCGAAAGTAAAAAGAAAATAAACTTTCTTTTTCTTTCTCATTTGCCCCTGTAAGAGAAATCTTTCAGAGTCATCATTCAGAACTCAAATAAAAGCTAAAGCTTTTGCTTGATTCTTCATTTGCCCCTGTAGTTAAATGGATATAACTGCGGACTTCTAAGCCGTTATTCGAGGTTCGATTCCTCGCGGGGGCACCACTTAGAGAGACCTACTGAGAGGGCTCAAAACAAGGATATTTTGACGGTCTGCGAAATTACCCCAATGCGAAACCAGAACCGCTGGTGGTTTTAATTATAGTTTAAGCCACCCGAAAGCTGTCACTACAGGCGCAAGAGATGTCAGAAGCATTTTACCCAACCTTCCCTTCTCTCGCATTACTGCCCGCAGCTTAAATCCATCCATGAAAGAATTTCCCAAGGAGAGATATCTGACATCTTTATTCCTGTGGCTTAAATTACCCCACAGCTTTTGACTTTATATTGTCCCCAATATCCTCAATTCTCTTGCCTTTCATACATCTGAGTAGCTTTCAAAATTAGATGAGCGACGAGAATGCTATTAGTAAAAGGGTCAGGAGTATTTTTTGACTTCCGTCTCTCACATTATTTCAAGCAGCTTACATCCGTCCATGAGATCTTCTTCCAAGAAAAAGGTACCTGGCACTTTTATCCCTCATACTTATAACTATACGAGAGTTACTCAATCTTTTAATAAATGTGTTAAATTTAAAAAATGAAATACTTGAAATACACGTGGACTGTTGTATGGAACATAGTACTATTAATATTTGTTGTAGCGATAATCAGCGACCTGGAATCTAGAGGAGCGTCAGACGAAGTCGCAGCGCTTATATTTATATTAATGAGCAGTATCAGAATTGGATTAGCAGCACAAGCAAGGACAGACCTTACCTTATTTGCTCTAAGCACAAAACAAAATGCTAAGATTCTCGAATCATTAGGAAAAGAAGAGGAAGCAGATATTTTGAATGAAGACAGCGTAGAGGTTGAAAATATGCTACTCGATAGTAAGTACAAATTTTGGATAAATACGTTAGGAGCCGGATTAGTTTCTTTGATTGCTGTATTATTCCTGATTGCATAAATCTAAAAGAATCACCACTTTAATGCACGCATTAAAGTGGTGATTCTGGTCTGACCCCCACTTTTGAGACAACCAATCATCAAATCTTAGATACAATTAATTGATAATTGGCTTCAAACGTCAGTGGACTCACATAGCCTAGGGACGAATGAAGTCTGCGGCTATTATACACC
>Ga0163151_10007086_pt1 | contig 13267 bp, 13 predicted proteins | sample OliLakLV19MP5IB2_FD_145596 | JGI IMG/M metagenome (GOLD analysis project Ga0163151, IMG submission 145596) | Freshwater microbial mat bacterial communities from Lake Vanda, McMurdo Dry Valleys, Antarctica - Oligotrophic Lake LV.19.MP5.IB-2 | ecosystem: Environmental > Aquatic > Freshwater >...
ATAGCGAGATCTGCTTTCTTGTAGCGTCCATAAAAATATTCCGTGCGTTCAACGCTCAACAGTCCTGCCGAAACGATGCGCTGGTGTGCAATACGTTCCTGAACAATGTTAATGAACTCATCGAGCATGCCGTAATCATCAAGATAATGCGGCATAAGTATAAATCGCACATCGTGAGACAGTGCAATTTTCTCTGCCGCACGCGCGAGCTCCGTAACGATTCGCTGTCGATTCTTAATGTGGAGTTTGAAACGACTCAAGAAACGGACGAAGCGAGTCGGGTTCCCTAGTCTTTGTGCAAGCCGAATGAGAAGACGTTCGAGTGGTGTTGCGAAGCGATAGACCGCATCTTCATTATTGAACGCAATGATAACGTTCTTCTTGGTGGGATGGAGTTCTGGGTAATCATTGTCTTCAGCTGGAACAAACAGTCCTGGGTCTGGGACCTCGTGGATTTGGTCCGATTCAATACCAAACGTCCGAGTGATCCATTCCTTGGTACCATCATTGCGAACACCAAAGAAAACATTCTTATTTGCGATAGCGTACTCGATGGTCCGCTTCATCGCGTCCTGATTTGGATACTCCTGGAATGGCCAGCAGCGGTACGAAATGCCATAGAGAATGATGGGCTTCTTAATACGATCCCAAAGCGGAAGCGGAAGATCAAAGCGCATGCCGGTATTCACCGTATTGCGTCGAAAGGCATTCATCGTCACTGCCCCATTTACAAGAAGCGCGTCAGAACTCTTGTTAACGAGCTCAACGAAAGATTCATCAAACTTCTTCAGCTTGAAGGTGTAGTCATCCCACGCTTCAGGAACAAACTCCACCGGGCCTGGAAAATCCTCGCGAATCAAACGTTCTGTGCCGCGAATTAAAGCGCCGTTTCCTATGTTCGTGCTGTTCCAATTCGCGAGATGAAGGAGTTTCATATGAGATTAAAAGTATGCAACACACGAGCAGCCTCTTCAAGATCTGCTGGTGTATCGATATCAGTAAAGCGCTCCATCGGAAATGGCATCTTACGCACATCCGGACCCCACACCTGTCCTTCTTTTATAAACTTGGCCCGCGTCGCATACACCATCGCAACAGGCATGTGCCAGGCCGGAAGCTCCTGACGCGGAACATTCCCTCGAGCGGCATCGAACAGTGGTTCGACACGTCCGTCTTCTCCGGCATCCCTCCACATCTTGTAGGGATTCCAGTGCGGCGGATGCACCATCGTACGCACCGAATCTGCGCCAGACGAGTCCATCAGTGCAATGGCCGCATCAATATCATCTGCAGTGCGAGACGGCGAGGTTGGAGGAAGAAACAACACGATATCAGGCTTCCACCTACGCTCGCGCTCAACCCAATCAAGCGCGTGCTGTAAGAACCCAATGTCACGCGCACCATCGGTTGCTAATTCTGAAGGACGAAGAAATGGAACGTCGGCACCTAGGTCGCGCGCAACCTGCGCGATGGTCTCGTCGTCAGTAGACACGATAGTTGCATCAAGAAGCTTTGCTTTATGCGCTTCGCGTATTGAGTACCAGATCAACGGATGCCCGCACAAATCTGTAATGTTCTTCCCGGGAATACCTTTCGATCCTCCGCGGGCCGGAATGATCGCAAGTGTGCGTACTGATGCGTTTTGGGGAGTTTTCATGTCAGCGCTTCCTTTATGCGATCGACAATCGCGAGAACCTCAGCTCCCTGCGAAAGCGGCGTCCGGGAAGGAGTTCCCGTCTCGATGCTGTGCACGAAATCTTTGAACTGCGCGAGAAACATGTCATTCCGCTCAAATCCTTTCGGTGCTTCTTCCGTGCGCTTTTCCCCTGTCTCTGCGTCGTACAAATCAAGTGCCCCGTAGGCATCCCAAACTGCCGTCATTTTCGATCCTATAATCTTAAGCGTGCGCACTTTCGGGCGCTGGAAGTAATCGATATGCAGAGTCGCAACCGTACCATTTCCATACCGCCAGAGCGTCTGCACCATATCCTCGGCGTCCCCGGCAAGTAGCGTTATCTTTCCCCCTCCTGCAAATACTTCCTTCGGAGCACCAAGCAACCAGTAGAGGTAATCGATGTCGTGACTGAAACACAGCAAACTGCCGCCTCCTGACTTTATGTAGGGCGCATAGGTTTCCCGATAATCCTCCCACGGATGCCAATCAACAATATTCTCACCCACCTCAACATGTGCTGAGAGTATCGTCCCTAATTCACCGCCATCAATAAGTGACTTAAGTCGTTCGAGGAGCGGATGGAAACGCAGATTATACCCGACCATAGCAGCGAGCTTCTTCTCTTCAACGATTTGTGCGAGCTCCACCAATCCCTCAGAAGAGTGGTTCACCGGCTTCTCAATGAACAAATGAAGTCCATGCTTTGCGCCTTCAAGGGCTGAGGCAGCGTGTAAATGGTTTGGATTACTAACAATCAGTGCGTCCGGTTTGAAAGAATCGATGGCCACCTTGAGATTAGTGAACACGAGCGGTTCACGACCTTCCTTGCGCTCTGTGTCGAAGAACTCCTGAACGAATGGACGCATGCTCGTACTCGTGCGCAAGAACGCTACTTCGTGACCAAGCGTGCGTGCATTCCGATAATGCCGCTGTCCTATGGAACCCGTACCTTCTACAAGAAACCGCATACTTACATCGCGGTCCTACCTCCATCTACAACTAGGCATGCACCAGTCATATAGGAAGATGCGTCTGAAAGCAGGAACTGAACTGCGCCGTCATACTCTCCTTCTTTGGACATGCGTCCGAGCATGTTGAGCGCACCATTCTTCTTAGCGAACGTCTCATCGTGATTGCGATACATACCTCCGGGAGCAAGTGCGTTCACGCGAACGCCGTGCGCGCCAAGATACGACGCGAAGAAACGCATAAGCCCGAGTATTCCTGCCTTAGACGTGCCGTACGCAATGTCTTTAAACTTCCCCTCGGGGTAGAGCGCATTTGCTGGCGCAATAAGCGCCAGGTCAGAAGCAATAAACACAATGGAACCTTGTTTAGCTTTCTCCATATGCCTCCCCACTACCTTCGCTACGATAAAGGAACCGACCAAATTTAGGTCGAGTTCACTTCGGAACAACTCCACAGGAAATTCAGTGTAAGACGACCAAGGACCACCACCCGTGCCCTCATCGGCTTTCGGGTTAGCAGCAGCGTTGGTGACTAATCCATCGATGCGACCGTGCTTTGCAAGCACCGCTTCTACCGCAGTTTCGACCGATGCCTCATCCGTAACGTTCACACCCGTATCAATATCGAAGTTTTCAACAACCGCTCCCGCAGCCTCAAGCGCAGTACGATACTGGGAACCAAGGAATCCACTTCCTCCGGTTATCACGATGACACGGTCCTTGACTGAAAAAGTATCCATAGCCTGATTCTATTTGAGAATAGCAGGGGTGTCTATCACGCCTTCTTTCCCCATCATGGCGAGGATGTACGAGCCGATACGCTCCCCCGCATGCCCATCAAGCTTGTAGCATTGCTCCGATACGATACGCATACGCCCCTCATGATCGAGCGTACGATCGGCAAGGTAGGCACGGATGGTTTTGGTGAGTTCTTCTTTGCCGTATACCGCCTTCGTACCTCCCGTATCAAGAATACGTTTGAAGTGGTCTTTTATAAGAAGTCTGCGCGCTGAGCGTTCTTGAATTTCGTCCTCTATATATCCATCGAAACCAAGACTAATGATTGGGGTATCGAAACACGCCGCGTCAATCGCCATGGTCGAACCACTCTGTATGAGCACGTCTGACCATTTAAGTGTTGCAGCCAATTCCCGTGTCTCCTCCTCCTGAAACTCGAAATCAAATCGAAGCGGATTACGCTCTGCACCAAGCTTTCCCGGACGCACAACGGTAATGCCCTCGATTTGCCTCAGCTGCTCGTCATCGCTCGGGTATGCGGGATGCAGACGCACCATTAGCTGTGCTGGTTCACCAAGCACGCCGGAAGCAACCAGCTCTGCAAGGAAACGTACGACTTCAGGTTCATGGTACGAGATCAGGCGACCAACGGCTGCATAGGTTATAAGCTTTTTCGCAGGATCGAGCTTAAAGTGCGCAAAGAACTCCTCGCGCGAAAGCGGCATCTTGGGATCTGCGTATGCGTCCATCTGCGGGATACCCGCGGTGAAAATACGTGCATCAGGATATCCGTGCATTGAACGAGCAAGATGTCGCACAATCTCGTTATGCACGACGAGCCGATCAGGCCACAGCAAAAGCGGGTCCTTGCCAATGAGGTTGTCCCAACTCTTTACCATGCCGACATTTGGAATGTGGGCATCCAAACAATACTTAAGGAGTCGAATATCATTCGTGGCAAAGATAGTTGGCATGAACACCAGGTCGGGACTATACCGCTCTATCACCTCTTTAAACCGCCAAGACTGATGTGCGCGCTTAGCTGCAAACCGTACAAGCCAATCGATAGGCGGGAGATAGCTTATATAGAACGCAGTAGTTGCTGCAAGTGATTTTGCGAGGCGCATCGGCCACGCCCCGCCGCCGGTATAAAACAGCTCGCGTGCTTTGGCCCGCACATTCTTTGTGTGTATGGTATGCCGCACCAAAAACCAGGTAATGAGTTCCGCTCTGCTTGGTAGGTTGGACGGGTACGAATCGAGAACAACCTTGGCTGAACTAAATTCCTTCTGGTACTCCTCAAGTTTTGAAGGATGGACGAGAAGGACAATTCGTCCAACCTTTGGTGAAGCAGCGAGTATTTTAAGTACGTCAGTACGGAGGATGTTACGCACCATATTGCTGTCGAACACACTAATGAGAATTGTTTTCATGGTGTTCGTGCAGTAAACGGAAGCCGATGGAAGAGTCGCTTCACGACCATGCGGCCATATCCTCGCTCTTCCGGAGTCACACTGAAGAAGTCTTTTGGAGAAAGACGAAACCCTGGTAGCAACCGCTTCAAGCGGGAGTATCGCTCAAGAACACTCATGAAGAGCACCGCGACAACCGAGACGCCAATTCCCGGCATACCAAACAAGAAGATCCCAAGCGGCATAAGAATTACCGTGTAGGCAAGTTTCACGAGTACCGATATGAGAAGTGAACGTTGTTCTTTAAAAGCTACGAATACTGGAGTAAATACCGTTGCAGCTCCTGAGAGGACTACCGATGAGAGCAGCGCAACAATGAGCGGTACCGAAGGTTCATATTTCGGAAAGATTGCCACAAAGAACGGGAGCACCAATAACGTGCCAACAATAAGTATGAGCGAAACTACAAACTGTACTTTAAGACACGCTCGGATAAGTCGAACGAGCTCCTCGCGTCGGTCAACGTACGATGGAACGAGTGGCCCCAGTACGGCACTCAAAGGAAGGAGCGAGGAAACCTGCGCGACAATACCGCTTGCAAATGCGTAGAGGCCGACCGCTTCGGTGCCGAAGAAGAAACGCACGATCCACAATTGTGTCGCCTGTACGACGGTACTCCCATAGGATGCAGCGATGCTCCAGCGATGATGAGTTCGAAGACTCTTCCAAAACGCGAGCGGCTGATCGACCGTCGTACCCATCATCCGGTATGCACTAATCGTACGAGGAAGGAAAACGAGGATTGCGAGTATTTGCGATCCTACGGCTGCAATGAAGAGAGCATCGAGCGTCCTCCCTAATCCAAAAAAGAGTACCAGAAGGAGTAGCCCCTTCCCTATCTCTTCCACCACACTAAAAAATGACTGATCGGCATAACGCATTTGAGCCGTCGCAAGCATGGTCGATGCGAGACGAAGTGGTGACAGCAAGAAAAGGAAGGAGGCGATTTGAAGATACGACCCAATCGCATCGTTCCCTATTTGATGCGCCACCATGGGCGCAAAGAAGAACAGCACCGCCCACGCAACGATTGAGAGTGATGCATTAAAGGTCAAGAACTGGAGAAAAAGCGCCTTCATTGAGGCAAGTCTCCCGTTTGCTCGCTCTACACCAAGATCAGCAACCACAGCAGATGAGAGACCGGGAAGAAGAAAAGCGCTCATGAGCGAAACGGCCGAAAGTACGAGCTCTGAGAGGCCATACTCATACACCGAAAGGTGCGTGAGTATAAGGTAGAGGTTCCCGAGGATAATCAATTTCCCAAAAATGTTCGCAAGCGTCACCCAAGCCACTCCTTTCGCTGCAGTAAATGCGCCGCTCATAGGTTAGTAAAAGGTGCGACCCGACTGAGCCGGGCAGCACGCTCAGTCCAAGAAAACGCCTGTGCGTGTGCACGTGCCGCATTCGCCCGCAGGTAAGCGGCATCAGGATTTACAAGCACGTTATTAATTGCACGCGTGAGGTCCGAAGCGTCATCGGCAGTAAACAAATACACCATGGTCTCATCGACAACTTCGGTAATTGCAGGCAATCTCGAAGCCACCATGGGTCGCCCGCTTGCCATATATTCAAATAGTTTCATGGGAGAGGTATATCGCGCGGCAATTTCTTCTTTGGCGGTATTTGGAAGTACGAGCACATCGGCTGCCGCTTGCCACAGCGGCACAACTTCATGCGGCACATGGCCAACGAAGGTGATGTTGTCATATGAGGCGTATTGGTTTCGATGCTCGTCGACATCCTTAGGAGTACCGCCTACCAGATAGAACCTTACTTCTGGCATACGCGTTGCAGCCTCAAGCAAGGTGTTTACCCCCTTCCATCCATACAAATGCCCGGTATATACCACGAGCGGAACACCATCCGTAAGAGAGAGAGTCTTGCGACTCTCGGCGATATCCCGTTCCTTACCAAACGCGGCGAGGTCGACTCCGTTACGCTCTAAATGAAACACCGACGCTGCTGTTGGGAAATCACGCCCGAGCGCTTCCTTCTTCCAGGCATTAGTTGCGATAACAAGTTTCGCGCGACAGAACATGGCTCTATACAGTACATGCCAGCGCTCAGGATAGTCATGCACTTCGTAAACAAGTGCAGCTGGAGTGACCGTTGCAAGGAGTGCAGGGAGCGGATCGTTTGAGATGACAATATCTGTGGTACGACTTGTTGCCAAAAGATAGAAGAACGAGCCAAGTGAAAAACACACCATACTTACGGCGAACGCTACATGACTTAGGATAGGCACAGGGAATAAATCAATGACGGGAAGACGTACGATGGCAATCGTTTCTTGAAGATCATAGGGTCGAGCACTTTCTTTCGTGACACCGAAGCGACGCGGCACAATGATACGCACATCAAAGTGTTTTGCGAACGAACGAGCGTTTTCGGCCACAAAGAGCGCGGCCGCTTTCTCACTAGGGAAACGACCATGAAAAAGAATGTTGATGCGCCGTTTTCTCATACGTTCAGACGCCCGCTCGAAACAATGTTTCGCAAGAATGCGGGCATATACAAGTAGCGTTCAAAGGCCTCCCGTGCTTTCCGCTGGGCTTCTACAATCTCCTCTGTTGGCTTCTCAAGAAAGCGATCAACATATTCCCCAATGCGGGCAATATCTTTCCACGGCACGCGCACAATAAACTGATCGTAGGCAATCTTATCTTCAAACGGAAGCGCCATGTCTGTGTCAATGAGAATTGGAATACGTCCCATGGAAAGAGTTTCGTAGAAACGTAGTGAGTAGTTACCATCTCCCCGGGGCGCAAGCGTGAACAAGGAGTCGCGCATATTTGCAACATATTCAGCACGAAGCTCCTCTTCCGGTCGCTCAATCGTATCTTTATGCGCTGAAAACGAGCGACGAATAATTGCATTTACCTTAACTGAAGGGTGACGTCTCAAAGCATCGAGCGCGGAGCGTCTAAAGTAAATACCTTCCCGATCTGCTCCCTGGCGTACTACATAATTGCGTACACCATACCGTACTGCTTCGAGCGTGTTTCGGAACCCTGCCTTACCTACAAATCCAACGCTCGCGTCTTTGGTAATGAGCGGATTATGTCCGTATTGTGCCCCCAAATCCTCGACATATGCGGGCATAACAATCTCCCCCTTACTTTGTTTACTCTTATACAGTGAGGCACGGAAAATAGCTGCTCCCTTAACATTGAGCGGCTCAGGGTCATCCTGATAGGCCGAAAGCAGGACCGGTTTCCCTGCCCTCTTTGCTCCCTCAATATACGAAGCCAGTACCTGTGGGTGCGATCGCATGACCGCGTACTCATGTGGAATTATATGCACTTGGGCAGCTGCTGGGTCAGTCACGCTACGGAAAATACCATCATACGATCCGGTGGGAAGATTCTGGAACAGGCGCTTTCCGCCTTGATCTGATGAGGCAAGAAACGGCACCACGCGCGCACCAGACAATGGTTGTGGAATGAAGATATCTATCATGCGTCGGCGCTGAACATGAATCCAAGCGGGAACCGATTTCGTGCGCGAGGACGAAGGAAGAGCATCAGACTATCCAGAACTGCATACGGCAGGTACAACAAGGGCCGCGCTATACGCGGAAATGAGAGCGAGATGGTATTGAAGTTCGCAAGGAATGGACCATCCCCCACCGGAACAATGCGCAGGTTAGAAAATCCTGCGTCGGTCAACATCCTTGTAAGCGCTTCTGCGGTATAGCGGAAATAATCGTGCGGATCAGGATGATAACCCACCCAAAACGGTACAAACCCCACGAGTCGACCGCGCGAGCGAAGTATCCGGCGTGCTTCTGTAAGAAGTGCTGCATGATTGTAAACATGCTCGAGGATATTGCACATGAGCACACTATCGACAGCACCGTCCCCATATGGAAGTGGGTCGTTCTCAAAATCAATGCCTGATATCGAACCATCAATTGGCTCTATCTTCGTATCAACATCTTGCGCTAGGTAGCGAACGTAATCCGGCGAGCGTCCGCCGCCGACATCCACCGCATGCCCACTAATGCGCTCAGACGCGAGCGCAACGTTCATCCTGATACGAGCAAGGCTCTGACCGCCTAACAGATGCTGCAGTGTATGAATGATGCCGTAGCGCGTCATGATCACTTAGAAAAAACAAAGAACTGATGCGCGGGATCGTCAGAGTAGGTTTCCATCGTTGCAAGGGTGAGTCCTGCCTTAGTCGCAAGCGTAAGAAATGCCTTCATGGGGTATCCACGCTTATCGAGCTCCCAGTAGTGCTGACCATTGAATGCGTGGTCTTTCCAAAAGAACGGCAGCTTAAAAAAGAAATCCAGACGCTTCACTAACGGTAGTTTCAAGCCAAGCCAAAAAATATACCCCGGACGCGGTATGGAAATAACAACATGTGTTCGTGCAACTCGCGCCAACTCACACAAAGCGCGTTCCACATCTTCAAACTGGATATGCTCAAGAACTTCTGCCGCAAGAGATACGTCAAAGGAGTTGTCTGGCGCTGGTATGTCGGTAATTGAACCAACGAGATCGGGATGAAGATCCTCTGCGATATCCAATGTTTTGACAGTCACACCTGAGGCAGCGAGCTCCCGAGCCACTACTCCTCCTCCGACACCAACCTCCAAGACGCTTTTTGGAGAACATGAATGCACCAAGTTAATTTGGTGCCAATATGAGTCCCAGCGCTCAAGAAGGCTATATGCCGTTCCGTGGTAATGGTTTTTATCGACCTGTTGCTGATACTTCATACGGTAATGACTGTAGAATAGCCGGGACTAACGAAGAAAGCGAGTGCTGAGACCGTACTGCTTTGGTTAATGGTTCCATATCCACCTGAGGCGCACGAATAACCGCATCTGCAAGAGAAGAAGGGTTATTAGAGGAAACGTAGAGCCCATAAGGCGTAAGCAGAGATTGAAAAGCCTCGTTCGAACTTACGACAGATACCCCTGCTCCAAGCGCTTCAAGCACGGCCTTATCCATACTCCCGGTTGCGCTAAGGTTTAAAAACACCTGCGCACGCACCAGCATGGAGAGCACCTCCTGATGCCGAACCGGCCCATGAAATACTACGGAACCCGTGTGTAACTTCTCTCCGACAATTCGATGAAGCTCCTTCTCGTATACCACGTCTTCAGGAGTTGCAGGTGCGCCAACAATGGTTAGCGAGAACCGTGTGTTCCGCGACTCAAGTTCCTGAGCAAGCTGCACCATGGTATCGATACGTTTTGTCGCGGAAATGCGAGAGACGGAGAGAATCTTCAATCCTTCTGAGTCTCGACTCCGAGCGATTGATTCGACAAATACAATGCCGTGCCCAAGCACACGCACTTTCTTTGAAGGTAATCGAAAACTTTCCCGAGATGCCGTGCAGACGCTTGTGGCAAAAAACTCCGCAATACGCAGAACAAGATTTACCTTCTTATGTACGTACCACAGTGTTGTTGGTTTATGGATAAGGCGCCAAAGCCATCCTGCAACTACCAAGTACTCAGGATTCATATGAACGAAGACTGCGTCGTATTCACGCCGCAATCGCCAGGAAAGTCGAAGGAATCGTAACGCGTACACCCATGAAGGGCGTAATGCCTTCTCTTTCCCTAATGAATGCACCCGGACATTCTCCGGAAATGTGTGACTTCCTTCTTTCAGACAAATAACTTCTACGTGTTCTACGTGTCGTGCAAACTCCTCAATCCACTGGTGGAAAAAGCCAAGATTCGGATCATCTTGGTCAACTATTTGAGTTGTAATCAGGAGCTTCATGGCAAGCAAATTATACGCTTGGCAGCTCGTTCAGTGTGCGAATGACTGGCCAACGACCATCCCCTTCCTGACCGTCTCTTCGCATTTCATACAACTTCAAATTGGGGAACTTCTCTGCAAGCGCCGCAAGCTCGCTCGGACTATCATCTACCAATATCGCAACCTGCCCATAGTAGCCAGGCCAGTTCGCAAGATACTCTGCTTTTGATTTCCCTTCCGTCAAAAGCACCGTCATGCGTACCACGTGCTTAAATGTCTCATTCATAGTCGCGCGGTCTGCGACTTCAGTTCCGCGACTTATGATAACCGCATCATTTTCAAGCGTACGCAGGAGACCGACCACGTCTGGAAATAGGTACTGTTCTGGCTCGCCTTTCTCGCTAGAAAAGCGTTCGTAATCAAACAAGGTGCCTCGGAAGTCGAGAAAGCGGATCATACGAGAAGTGACGCGAAGTCTCGACGAATAGCTTCCGCAAGATTGCCTACGCTTTCGAGGTGCGCTCGAGCAGCACGCTCTGCTGCGTCGACAAATAATGCCCGTGCTTGATGGTCTTCGACCAGACCCTGAATATGGGTTGCGAGTGCTGCTGGATCACCAGGTGGAGCTGAGAGCACCTCTGCATACCCACGAAACACCTCTCCCACAATCCCGACATCAGTCGTGATGATAGGAATGCGCGCAAGTGCTGCCTCCACAAGCGTTCTTCCGTACCCTTCGTACGCACTTGCCTGAATGTATGCCTGCGCGCTTTGCATAAGGGCAAGTGAGTCGGTACGCCATCCGGTGAACACTACCCGCTTCTGTAAGCCTAGTGCCCGGACAATCGCCTCAAGCCGTGGTCGCTCACTTCCCTCGCCAACCACAACAAGGCCAGCGGATTGATACGCGTGACCGGTACGTGCGAGCGCGTGCAGGATATCCTCAATACGCTTCTCTGGTTCAAGCCGTCCAACGGTAATAAGAGCGAACCCGAACTCGTGCGGCGGGAGTTCTGCTTTTGCGGGAAGCGTCGCATCGACAGCGATAGGAATAATCGTCGGTACCGGAACCGTGTTCCCATATCGAGCACTGATAGAATCGGACACTCGTTTTGATACTGCACGAATGCCGTCGGCGTGCGGGAGCACCTTCCCCGCAAGCCACACGCGCACACGATTCATGAGTGGTCCGCGCACTTTAGCTGAACGATATACACCCGAACGTACAAACCACGGCGATAAAAAGTCGGTATGTACTTGAATATGGAGTTTCGCATTCGTACCTCGTATCGCTTTCATGGCTATGAATCCGTGTTCGAACGGATCTTGAGCCGAGACAATCTCAATACCATTTCGTTCAATAACGCGCCGAGCAACACCAGCAAGCATAAGAAGGGTCAGCAGTTTCGATCCGTGCACCGGATATAGATGGAGCGGTCCCTCGTGTGTTTCTTGTGCTCCTGCGGGAGCGCGAGACACGATATGTAATTCTCCACATGCCGCCGCGTACTCCCGCATGCGTATACGCACTGATTCGTGGTCACCAAAGATGAGCGGGTCGTTTGATATAAAGAGGACGTTCATACGAGTGCCTTGAGAAGTTCTGCGGTCATGCGCACCATCGTCTTTGGTGAAAACCGACCAATCGCATCCTCGGGACGAGTTCTTTGCGTGCGTTCAAGCACCCGGACAATTGCTTCGCTAAGAGCTGTGGCGTCTCCAGGCGGGACCAGGAGACCATCTGCCTGGCTCCGTATAATTTCGCGGTTACCACCGACATCCGTTGCGACCACCGGAACTCCAAGCGAGACCGCCTCAACCAGAAGATGCGAGAACCCTTCGTACGAAGAATTGAGGACGAACGCTTGAGAGTCTGCAATGACCGCAAGCGTATCAGCATGCGAGAGAGTTCCGGTGAATGTTGTACGCGGGAAGGCTTCTGATGCGTAGGTAACAAGGTCTGCACGTTCAGGACCATCACCAATAATGATGAGTGAGCCGTGCGAAAGCGTTGCCGCAGCGTCAATGACCCCACGCATATTTTTCCATGGCACAAGTCTTCCAACAGAAACAATATGCGGGTATGGAAGGGTACTGACTTCGTGCGGTATCACACCAGAAGCTTCATGCCGTATGGCGTTATGAATGACGGACACTTTTCCATGGAAAATTCCCCAGGACGTCACAATGCCCTTCAGATATTCGCTCGGCACAATCACTGCCCGAGCGCACCGAGCAACTCGGGTCTGAAGGAAACGAAAGAACATGACCGGCAGTGACACGAACCGTGTTGCTACAAATTCATCAAGAGTCGCCGTAACACCATACCGCTGTACTCCCTGTTCCCATGCATAGTCACCCACCACTTTTACGATGTACGGCTTCCTCGCAAACCAGCTCGCAACCATGACCGGAAACCCTGTTGAAACCGGATCGAGCACCAATACAATATCTGCACGACGCGCAGCACGAAATACGTTCCAAGCATACGCACTATGCCGTACTGCCTTTGGCAGATGGCGAACATCGCCAAACTTAACTAGGACTGCCTCAACTCCCTCTCGTACCAAAAGCTCCATAAGAATAGAGGCGTACGTCGCCGGGCCACCAGGCTCTGGCGGATAGAGGGGGGTCGCAATCACAACTCTCATACCCTTATCCTACCAGCCGAACAAAGAGGCCGTTCATCTT
>Ga0163151_10007088_pt1 | contig 13262 bp, 10 predicted proteins | sample OliLakLV19MP5IB2_FD_145596 | JGI IMG/M metagenome (GOLD analysis project Ga0163151, IMG submission 145596) | Freshwater microbial mat bacterial communities from Lake Vanda, McMurdo Dry Valleys, Antarctica - Oligotrophic Lake LV.19.MP5.IB-2 | ecosystem: Environmental > Aquatic > Freshwater >...
CCTAGCATCTCTAGAACCTTGTCAAAAAAGAGAATAGGAATATCATATTCGCTAAAATTCTGCAAGTATTCTTCTTGTATTGTTTTTGAAGTAACACAAAGCATTACCCCTGAAACTCTCCGTTGCTTGCATGTTTTTAAGTTCTGCCGTTCTATTTCCGGATCATCGCCTGACAAAAGAATTACTAAGGAATATCCCAATTTTTTCGCTTCTGCTTCAGCTGCGGAAATAAATGAATCGTAAAAAAAACCGGATAAGGAAGGGGCAATAATGGCGATCTCTCGACTATTGTTTTGCCTAAGCCCAACAGCAAATAGATTGGGCTCATAGTTTAGTTTCTTTGCAGCCTCAAGAACTCGGGCTTTAGTAGCGGGAGCAATGTTAACATGATCGTTAAGTGCCCTGGAAACTGTAGAAGGGCTAATATTAAGAAGTTTGGAAAGAACGTGTATAGTAGTAGTTTTCATCAGCACAATATTATTCGGCACATCAAAATAAAGATTTTATTGCATCAAATCAAGGTAGTTTCTCTTGGCAAGTTGTTCTCTAACTTCAATGGCTGGAAACGTCATAATAACTATAGCAGCAGCGGGTGAAGATAATTTGCAGTTTGCCACGCCCGAGGGAATGCCTTAGTGGCACACGTTAAACCTCAGGGCATCCGATACAATTAATAATGTGTTTAACTTGCAGGCTAATATTGATACCATCATGGATTTACAATACCGTCAATTTGTCTCGGGCATTAATTCGCCAAGTCTAAATTTTCGTAACACGTTGAGTTAAGTTTTACTATTTATTGTCCTACATCTTAGTGGCATCTCTAAAAACGTTTGCTTTTATGACCTCAACCCCGTCTCCGAAAGAGAAGGGGAAGCGGAGTTTTTAGAAATGCCTTATGTAAGCGTAGGGCAATTATTTAATTTTCAGTCCGTGGCTTTACAAAACTTAGTAAATCGACTTCGTCAATTTCGCTCCCTTCATAAATGGATAGGCATTAGCGTTGTTCTATTCATGATTATTACCGCTAGCACAGGTGTGTTACTTGGCTGGAAAAAGAATGTAGCCCTACTGCAACCCCCCACATTAAAAGGAACGAGTCTCTCTTTGCGCGATTGGGCAAGCTTCGATCAGGTAGCCGCGAATGCAATGCATGCAATTGATTCTGTAACGGGAAGAAAAATTGAAATAGACCGCATGGATGTGCGACCGGATAAAGGAATTATTAAAGTTACTTTTAAAGAAGATTATTGGGAAGTTCAAGTAGATGCAACTACCGCTAAGACTCTTTCCGTATCACAACGCCATGCCGATTGGATTGAACACATTCATGATGGATCGATTGTAAGTGAGGGATTCAAATTGGTTTACACAAATTACTTAGGATGGGGACTACTATTTCTCTCTATCACGGGTTTCTGGCTTTGGTTTGGCCCCAAAGCAATCCGAAGAAAGAAAGGTATTTAGTCAGTCTGATTATATACCAACTTCAATCTGAAACCGTATTGTCCAACTATCTGTATTTGCATTACTAGTTTGAAGCCACTGATTCTTCTCAAGCGTAATATCACTTTGAAGTTTTACACGATGTCCTTTAATGTACTTATTTACACCTATTGTGTATTGTCTAGTCAGATCATCTAGCGTTTGTATTTTTTCAAACGGATTTATCTGCGAATATCTAGCTACAATTTCATAGTTGTTCTTGAACAAGTAGCTGCCTTGATAATTTTGACCGAAGCCGGTATAAATGAACCGAACATCGCCATCAGCATTTATGGTAATCGGGTCAGGTGAATTTCTTTCTAACCATTCACACGCCAGTGCCCAACCATTATATTTTATCAAAAAGTCTGTCATGAAAGTGGTCATATCTCGGGAGTCATATAAAAACTTTCCTAATTGCCCACCTGCACGCGTAGTATTTTTATTTTGCGATAACGTAACGCCAAGCGAAATTTTTGGTTTTGATTCACGCATCAAGTCACCTTCAAAATAATCGCCCCCATTGGTAAACGGCCCGAAAGGGAGAAGCTCAATTCGCCCGGTATAATCAAGTCCCCGATCAGACGCTACAATATTTCTTCCCTCGCCCGTTGAAATTGAACCACGCAAAACATAGTAAAGTTTTCCAACGTAATTGTTGTAGTAGGCCTGAACCCCAAAATCACGGTCAATATTAAATGTCGAGTTGACAATCGATCTATCTGCAAGTTGTAAATCTCCTGAAGAATTTACCCGTTGTCTATTTCCAGGTAATTTAGTTTGACCCAATCCAATAGAAAATGTTTTGTTTATGGCATAAATTACCATTGCATCTCGAATTACATTAGGAAACCCGGTATCGTCAAAATCCATATCGGCACGGGTAAAAGAGAGTTGAATCAGGTAAGTAAGTCTCGGGTTATAAATGTATCCATCAAAGCGAAGCCTCAATCTTCTCACCCTAGCCTCTACCTGATCGATAGAAAGATCCGAGGCACTTTCTGTGCGAAAGGCAGCACGGTTTTGCATTCGAAAGCGAATGTTTAAAAGAAAGAGGCTGTCAGGAGATGTTATGCCCAATCCCTTTCCAAAAGAGAAATAGGGAGAAGGAGAAATGGTCTGGGCTTTTACAAAGGAGGTAGTAAATACCAGATAAACAACGACCAGATAGAGGGATTTTCTCATGCCTTTATAAAAGTAAAAATGTTATCAAATTGTACTTGATCTGATTGAAAAATAAATCTTACTATTCAATAATCGACTAATGCGCCTCTAGCCAATTTTTACCAATCCCTACCTCTACTTCCATTGGCACATCTAAAATCACTGCCGATCGCATCAGCTCAATTACCTTTGGTTTCACTATGTCTTGTTCATCTTTATGAAGATCAAAAACCAATTCGTCATGCACCTGCATAGTCATTTTAGTTTTTAGCTTCTCAAGGGCAAGCCATTTATTTATTAAGATCATGGCGATCTTAATTATATCAGCAGCACTACCCTGAATGGGTGCATTAATTGCGTTGCGTTCGGCAAACCCGCGCGTAGTAATATTTCTTGAATTAATGTCGCGCAAATAGCGTCTGCGGCCAAGTATAGTTTCTACATATTCGTTTTCACGGGCAAAGTTTATGGAATCATCCATGTAGCGCTTAATCGCAGAGAATTCCGTAAAGTAAGATTCAATTATTTCAGCGGCTTCCGTTCGCGAAATTCCTAAATTCTGTGAGAGACCAAAGGCAGTGCTTCCATATAAAATTCCAAAGTTTACCTCTTTCGCTTTACGCCTCATATCAGGAGTCACTTTTTCTAAGGCAACTTTAAAAACCTTGGCGGCTGTAGTCGCATGAATGTCGCGCCTTGTTCGAAAGGCTTCAATCATTGTTTCATCTTTGGCAAATGAAGCTGCAATGCGTAATTCAATTTGCGAATAGTCGGCTGACATAAAGAGATAGTCTTTGCTTCTTGGCACAAAGGCCGCACGAATTTGCCTTCCCTTCTCTGTACGAATAGGAATGTTTTGAAGATTTGGATTGTTAGAACTTAATCTTCCTGTTGCGGCTACCGCTTGTCTGTAATCGGTATGAATGCGTTGATCAAATTTGCTTACCATTTTTGGCAGGGCATCTACATAGGTTGATCGCAACTTTTCGTATTCTCTAAAATCAAGAATCTTTTTTACAATCTCATGTTCATCGGCCAACTTAATCAATACTTCTTCACCCGTTGCATATTGCCCCGTCTTTGTTTTTTTTGCTTTGCCTGCCTGCCCCGAAGGCAAGTCTTGCAACTTCATTTTGTCAAACAAAATTTCCCCCAATTGTTTTGGTGAGGCAATGTTAAATTCTGTTCCTGCAATTTCAAAAATTTCCTTTTGAACTTTGTGGCTGTCGGTCTTTAGCGCATCCGACATCCAATTTAACGTTTCAGAATCTATGCTTACGCCTTCAAACTCCATATTAGCCAACACGGTAAGCAATGGCATTTCAACATCATGAAGCAAACGCCATTGGCCTTTGCGCTCAAGGTCTTTCTGTAATGGAGCTTTTAACTGAAGCACTTTATCAGTGCGTTCACAAATTTGTTCAGCGTGTGAAGTTCCTTCAGCTGTTAATTGATAGTCCAAATATTGGCCACAAATAATACCTAAATCGTGAGATGCTTCGGGCTCAATAAGATAATGAGCCAGCATGGTATCAAACAATACTCCTGCTACATGTATGTTCAGTTTCTTTAAAGCAAGAACTGCGGATTTTATATTATGCCCAACTTTATTGATGTGTTCATTTTCAAAGATTTCTTTAAACTCATTGATAATACTTTCACTATCAACAGATAAAAAGAATGCTTCTCCCGGATTAAAAGATAGCGCCAAACTCTTAATGTCATAATCGAAATTCTCCTCACCACTGGTAATTACTTCAAATGAAAATTCCTTTTGTTCTTTAAGTTTTTGAATCAGATTTTGGCGAGCATCTTCCTTGTCAATTACAGTATAAGAAATAGAAGTACTATCAATAGATTTCTTCTTACTCTGTTCTGCAGGTGCTTCGTTCAATCCAAACATGGAAAGTTGTGCCACCTTTGATGATGATGTTTCGGAAGTTGATGTTGTTGAAGACCCTGATGACTGCAATCCAAAGATGCGCGGCATCATGGTTTTAAATTCAAGTTCTTCTAAAATTGGCTTCAACTTTTCTGCATCAGGACCAGAGTAAGCAAGATCTTTCTCATTCCATTCTATTGGAACATCAAGAATGATAGTCGCCAATTTCTTTGAAAGAATTGCCTGCTCGCCAAACTCTTCTACCCGCTCTTTCTGTTTTCCTTTCAACTCACTTGCATGCGCAATAACGTTTTCAACTGTTTTGTATTTCTTCAATAGTTCAGCGGCAGTCTTTGGCCCTACACCCGGTATACCTGGAATGTTATCAGAAGTATCGCCTTGTAGCCCTAGGATATCAATTACCTGCGAAACATTTTCGATGTCCCACTTCTCACAAACTTCTTTGGGCCCCATGATGTCAACTGAGTTGCCCATGTAAGCAGGCTTGTACAATTTAATTTTATCCGTTACCAACTGACCAAAGTCTTTGTCGGGCGTCATCATAAAAACTTCAAACCCCTCTTGCTCAGCTCTTTTGGCAATGGTGCCAATGATATCATCCGCTTCAAAGCCATCCATTTCGAGTATCGGAATATTAAAACCGCGAATGATCTCTTTAACTATTGGAATTCCGGTCTTTATATCTTCGGGCGTTTCTTGACGAGTTGCTTTATAGGCTTCAAAAATTTCATCCCGAAAGGTAGCCGCAGCGGTATCAAACGCAACAGCAATGTGCGTTGGTTTTTGTTTTTGAATTACTTCCAGCAAGGTGTTGGTAAACCCAAAAGGAACTGAAGTATTATGTCCTTTAGAATTTATTCTTGGATTTTTTGTAAAAGCAAAATGAGCGCGGTAAATAAGGGCATACGCATCTAATAAGAAAAGTCTTTTTTCAGCCATAAGGGCGAAGGTAGAAAAAGAAGTTAAGCATTAACCCACTATTAAGAGGCTTCTTTTTACAGGATTAAATTTTTTTTATAGTTGCAACCTGTTTTACATTTGTGACGATAAAAAATAAATTGAATGAACGAAGAATTGCTTACCAGAGGAAATGGGTTGGCACTTAGTAAAAAGTCTAAAAACGTTCTTACCAAAGAGCAGCAGGCCTTTAACAAGATTACCAAACGCATCCATCTATTGCAGCAGCAAATGGAATCCGAATCAAAAAAAATGGATTCCCTCAAATCGTTTTATCAAAAGGAAGTGCTGCCTGCGGTGCAGAAATTAAGCCGCAATAAAATTATTTTAAGCCAACGGTTGCACGAAAAGCGCACTGCCGTAAAACTATCCAACGCTCAAAATACAAAGTTAGACCGCATAATATTTTTACTTTTAGAGGATGCTTTTTCGGTTTGCGAGCCAGACGAGGCCACAAAAAAGATTTATGATTTTTACTGTGATACTCCTTACGATGAGGGATTGAACGAAGAAGAAGAAGAGATAAAATCAATGGCCTCTAAAATGTTTAAGGAACAATTTGGAGTTGACTTAGACCCCTCTGTTTTTGAGGAGAACCCGGATTTTGACAAATTAAAAAATGACCTTGAAAAGCAATTTGAAGAAAAAGCAAGCAAGACTAAGCCCAGAAAAAAAACAACTAAGCAAATAGAACAAGAATTGCTTCAAAAGCAAAAAGATGAGTTGAAAGGCAAAAGCCTGAGAAGTATTTATTTATCGTTGGTCAAAATTTTGCATCCCGATACCGAAAAAGATGAAAAGCTAAGAGGAGAAAAGGAGGAAACCATGAAAGAGGTAACGGTTGCCTATCAAAACAAAGACATGATGAGTTTGTTGAAAATTCAAACCAAATGGGTAACCACGCATGAAGGGATATTGAATAATACAGATGAGAATACATTAAAAGTCTACACGCAGTTGCTTAAAGATCAGGCAAAAGAACTAGCGCAAGAACTTGAGATGATATATTGGAGGTATGATCCTTTTCTTGTAAAGTATAGCGACTATTCCTTATCAGCGGCCAAATCTGATTTAACTCAAACAGCCTATGGCTTTCAGTTATCCAATCAAGAGATTGAACAAATAAGTACGCTGATTGAACAAAGTGCCTATCCATCGCAAGCCATAAAAAGGTGCATTGATATTTTTCATCAAGAGGACGATTTTTTTGATTTTGATATTTAAAAATAGGTGTACCAATATCGTTTACTTAGCCATTTCCTTTAAGACCTCACCCCTTCCTTCACATTCGTTTCGGAAGCTCTTTATAAAGCGACCAAAACTGTGCTTAAGTAAACGATATTGATACATGTACTACAAAGTTTTGCATAAAATAAAAATCCCTTTTAAAGGCTTTAAATTAATGCGGCCTCGCTATTTAGTTTTAACAAGATGGTAATTCATCGCAGTCGCTTCCTTTTCTGTTAGATTCAAAACCCGTCCGCCCCGCACGGCTTCAAACTGAGCCCAAAAAACTTTTGTTTTTCCTTCAAACTGCTTGGTGGTAGTAATGTCCCAATTGGTAACGGTATAATTACCATTGTACTTTTGATCATAAAACTTAGTATTACTTACCATGCCAAAGGCTCCACTGTGGCGACTGCTGTATGTGCCATCCGCATTGAATGTAAAAGAAGTGGCTGACGAGGAAAAATTCATTCCTGCGTAGGAACCTGTAACAGTATTATACATATCTACCTGAGATCCAGAACTGACATCCCACTGACCAATTAAATCTGCGGAAGCGACCGCAAACTTATTATAGTTTAACATCGCTTCTAATTTCTTTTGATCAGTAAATTCTTGCTGAAAAACTGTGGCCGAGGGCGAAATAATTTCAATGCATCTTGAAATCCCGTTCGTAGTGATTATGCGAAAGCCAAGATGAACCCTTTTACCCGTGGCTTTCTCGACCGCATCGGCTTCAAAAAAGTAAATGCAAAAATAGCAGTATGAATCGTTCTGGTTTTTGCGAATGTTGGCTACGTTATACCTCGGCATTATAAACTGATCGAATAGAGTCGCTTCAATATCATTTGTGTTCCGGAGCTCATCCGTAATTTGAACAGCAAAATGCAATAGTACCGTAGTTTGATTTTTAGTTACGCGCACCCAATCGGCAAAAGGCTGCGCTACCCAGCCATCATCAAAGGTTGTTGTTGAGATAGAGATTCCGTGATTACCAGCAGCGCTGTTTGCAAGTGGAATTTGCGCCACAGGCTGTTCAACAATTTTTGTCTCAGGGTTATTGATGGTTGGTTGTACTTCTGGTTTTTTCAAATCCAGAGACCCAAGCATACTTTCAACTTCTTTGGAATACTCCTGACTATTCATCAGTACGACAATACTTAACTCTACACCGTATCCGGAAATAGTGCTCAGTAACGAGTAAGCATCTTTATTTTCAAACGCGAAAACAGAGAATCCTGAATTTGAAGTCCAACCATCCTCCGTTTCCGTTTCGGGAGACGGGAGTGTTGGCGAACCCCATTTGTTTTTTGCCATTAATGCATTCCACTCACTCGCATAATCAACAGCTGGATCGCCACTACTTTTTATGCTCTTGTAAATAGTGATGCGGCACCAGCTTTTTGTTTTATTATTTGTTTTGGTGTAGGAAGCTGCAAAGTCTTTGATTTCATTGGTCCACCCAAGCGGGGGCGTGTAAGTGGCAAGGTCAAACGTTTGTGTTTGGCAAAGTGCAGTCTGGCTAATAATTGCAATGACAAATAGCAAACTTGTCTTTTTCATAAGATTAAATGATTTTGTTCTCAACTGCCGTGCGCACAAGTGCAGCCGTATTTTTTACGTGTAATTTTGAAATCAAATTTTTGCGATGCGAGTCTACCGTACTGGCACTAACGAACAGCTTGTCGGCAATCTGCTGGTTGGTGAAGCCCTCGGCAATCAACTTTAGCACTTCTACTTCCCTTCGTGTAAGTAACATTTGGTTGTGATCCTCAATGCTTGCCTTGCTGGTATCGCGCCCCAACCAAAACTCACTCCCTGACATAACTATTTGAATTGCTTTCTCAATGTCATCAGCAGAGGAATTTTTTAAAAGATACCCCTTGGCTCCGGCTGCTTTCATGTTTTGTAGAAACGTGATCTGATCGAAATTAGTAAGTGCAATAATTTTAAGAGTTGGATCACGTTTCATCAACTTTTTACAAACTTCAATACCACTTTCGTCAGGCAGGTTAATATCTAACAAAACCAAATCGGCTGAGTTGTTTATGAAATAACCCAAACAAGAGGCTGCGTTGGTAGCATGACCAGCTACTTCAACTTGTGGAAGCTGGTTGAGCATGGTGCGAATTCCTTCTACAACCATCGGGTGATCATCGACAATAAAAACACGAGTCATGCGAGCGGGATTGTTAGGTTTACCGAAGTGCCTTTACCAGGTTTTGACTGTACATCAATTTTACCTTTCAAATATTTTGTTCGCGATTGAATACTGGTCCAGCCTGAGCCAGTTGCACGATCGGCCAATTCAGAATTCATTCCCACTCCATTATCTTCCACGGTTACATTCATTTCGTTTTGGTGCCTTGCCAACTGCACCAATACATGACTCGCCTTTGCGTGCTTGGAAGCATTGTTAAGCAACTCCTGTATAATTCGGTAAACAAAAATTTCAGTTTGTGAATCCAGTCGTTGCTCCATCCCAATCGATTGAAAATCAATCTTAAAAATACCCGCTGTTTGCAGACTGTCGCAATAACTTTTAAGGGCTTCTGTGAGCCCAAATTTCACAAGAACTTCGGGCATCATGTTGTGCGCCACGCGCCTGAGCTCTGAAATAGAATGATCAAGCATATCAAGCGATCGCTCAAAGACTAATGCGCTGTCGGCATCTAACACAACATTTGATTTCATATTTGTAAGAGAAAATTTAACACCTGATAACATACCTCCCAGTCCATCGTGCAAATCTTTTGCCAGCCGCCCCCGCTCTTCGTCTTGCCCTTTAATTACAGACTCACTGGCGAGCAACTGTCTTTCCGCTTCAAGTTCGGCAATGCGACTTTGCTGAAGCGCATTGTCTTTTTCTAGCAGGAGTTTTTTCTGGTTATAGGTACTGCGGGCCAGCCAGGCAATCACCAACACCGAAATCAACACGCCAGCCAGAATAAGAATTAGCAATCGGTTTTGCCGAATGGATAAGTCGTTGATCTCAGCTTGCAGTTCAAGATCTTTTATCTGTTGTTCTTTCTTTTCCGATTCGTAGCGAGCTTCAAGCATGTTGATATTAGCCCTACTCTTTTCACCTAAAATTGAATCATTCAACACGTCAAATTTTTTCCGAAAATTGAGTGCCCGTGGATAGTCCCCAGTGTTTTCATAAAGCACCGCAGCTTTAAAGTATAAATCCTTCAGTTCATAAGTTGAACCTAAATCGGTAGCCAGAGAAATTCCCTTTGTGAATGCTTTCGTGGCGAGTTGCTCATTATTTAGGGCCGTGTATACATCAACAAGTCCCATCTGAGCATACATCTCATACTCTGGGGCTTCTTTTTTTAAGGACAGCTCAATAACCTTTTTAAAGAAGACTTCTGCCTCTGGATATTGCGGAATAGATTTGTAAACATCGGCCTGACCCAGCCAACCATCCAGCATCACAATGTAATCGTCAGTGCGAACACCAATGGCTTCGATATTCTTAAAATGTTCCAGTGCTTTATCATACTGTTTCAAATAAGTTTCAGCATTGGCTATATTATAGGTGGAAGAAGCAATGGCATAATCGTTCTTTAATTCAATCGCTAACGCCAAAGATTTTTCTGCATACTCTTTACCTTTTTCATATTGCTTCAGATTAACAAAAATGGATGCCAGGTTATTGTTGGCGATCCGCTGAAGTCTTTTATCACCGATTTCTTCCCCCAATCTCTTTGCTTCAAAATAACTTTCAGTGGCAGTTTCAAAATCTGACAGATATTGCCATTCGCTACCCACATTAATATTTGCTATGGCCAAATCTTGTTTGGTTCCCATTTGCTTATAGAGGGCAAGGGCTTCCTTGGCTAATTCCAGTGCTTCTCTAAATTTACCCCGGTTGTTTAAGATAACAATGGCATTGCTGGCATACGCGGCCTTTCCTTTTATATAATTTAATTCCTGAGATGTTTTACGAGCCAGATCGTAATACCACATAGCAGAATCAGGATCGGAATTCTCAAACTGTTCGCCATATTTATAATACAACATCACCTTTGTTGTATCGTTTGGTGATTTTTTGAGAACATGAAGCAGAGAATCAGAATTCGATTGACCAAAGCATGCGGAAGGGCAAATTGAAAACGACAGGGCGAATAAAATAAATATGAACAGTCTCTGCATGGATTAAACTTGTTACAAAATAAAAACCTATTGTTGCGATTTCCCTCCCCTTTTTCAGTGATTTTGTTATTAAGAATTACTCTAAAAACTCATGAGAACTAATTCCGAACTCAGTATTGCTTTCGAAATTGCCACGGCCACGTAGTCAAATGCCTCAATAAGCTCGCCTTACTATAGCCTCTACAAAATACTCTTCTCAAAGGAGGTAATTTACTAATAGTCTAACAAAATTTGCACACACAAAGCATTGCAGTATTGTAGGGGTTGACACCGAGATGGAATACATTGGGTAAATCGGTAAAGAGCTGGGATTGGTAGCTTCAATTTAAAAATCCCCTTTTTAGGGGATAAAAATGATCGCCCCTTCTACTTTCTTTACTTAACTTTTTAAAACCATAAGTTCAAATGAGAAAATTAATAACTCCCGCACTGGCAACGGTAATCATTTGCCTCATTGCATGGTCGTGCAATTTTTCCAAAGGAATAAAAACGGATTTAGTAACCGGTATCACCACATCCTACAATGGCTTTGCTATCGAGCAAATATCCGTAGTAGATGGCGATGACAATCAACTTTCAAAAAGTGAAGTCGCCCTGGATTCAAAGTTCTCGATTGTGTACGAAGGCATTGAAAATTATACACTTAAAGATGGAAAAGCTTTTCCAGGTTTATCCCTTCACGTTACGGATGCAGCGGGCAACGATATTCTTAATGAAGTTGATTTATTCGCGAGTTCTGTTGATGGCTATTCGCCAACCGATGCTTCCGTTTTAAGAGGTTCGGTAACTGTGGGAGACCCCATGAAGGCGGGCGAAACCTATCACTGCAAAATGCGGGTATTTGATAAACAAAATCCAGAAAGCGAAATCGTTTCGGAATTAGATTTTACAGTTAACTAACTACGATAATTAAAGTAGGATAAACACATAGCAACATAGAAAACATAGAACTAATGAGAAAAGATTAATCCCAACTTTATGAAATTAAAAACGCTGCTTATCAAACCATCCACCTACATGAAAACACAACTTACTTTTGGAATTATAGTATTGACGTGTATAAGTGCCTATGCCACTGTGCGAACCGTGAGTAATAGCCCAACACGCCTAGCGCAATTCAATACGTTTGCAGCCGCGCAAACAGCCTCTGCCAATGGCGATACGATTTACGTGTATGGATCACCGTTTGAATATCCGGATATAACCGTGTCAAAAAGATTAGTGATTATTGGTGCCGGCTATAATCCTAATAATCAATTTGGGCAACCTACCAGAATTAGTAACATAATTCTATTTAGAGATGCTGGCACCAACAATGCTTCGGGTTCAGTAATTACCGGTGTATTAACCGGGCGATTGGATATTAGCGGCCTAATGTCCAATAACATTCGTCTTTCCAGAAACAGGTTTGAGAGCTATATCAATTTAGCGGGTGGCTCGCCTGTGGGGTATGCCAATGGCTGGGTGCTGATCAATAATATTTTTGGAAGCTACTTGAATGGCGGAGGGACTTCGCGCATCGCTCCATCAGCCACCAATATTATTATAGCGAATAACATTTTTACTACAAGTAGCTATTTATATTTCTTCAACAGCAACACGATAATTGTTGACCACAATATTTTTATAGGCCCAGGCTCAGGTGGCAATCTTTATAATTTATACAACGTAATTATCACCAACAATATTTTTACCCGAAGTACGGGCACAGCTTTTGCAGGCAGCACTCAAGGGCCAGTGCTGTGTACGTTTAATAATAATCTCTCAAACCTTAGCACCATTGCCGATCCCTCAACCTATAGTCCTGCTACTAATTTTGTAAATACCTTTACCGGCACTGGTGGTGGTAGTAATTTTGGTGGTGGCAATATTGTGGGGCAAGATCCGCTTTATACTACCGTACCCAACCTAACTACCTATTCGGCCTCAGCCAACTACCGCCTACAAGCAAGCTCAGCAGGTAAAAATGCAGGTACCGATGGAACTGACTTAGGTATTTACGGAGGTGGATTTCCATTCCCAACAGGAGGTGCTTCTGGTGGAGGTTTTGACTGCTTACCACACGCACATTTTATTTGATGCCTACCAGCACGCTGCCTGCCGATTTGGTTAAGCTGGAATATTATGTAAATACCGATCCAGGCATTGGGCTCGCTACATCAGTGCCTGTTACACAAGCACCTACTGTCAATCAATTGTTTAATTTGAATCTTCCTGCATTAACGCCTGGCAACTATACGCTAAATGTTCGAGCAAAAGATTCGAAAGGATATTGGAGTAACCCGGTTGTGTCAGCCCCTTTTACGATTATCGCCTGCACACCGCCTGCGGTCCCAACCGCGACACCCGCGAGCCGATGTGGCGTTGG
>Ga0163151_10007089_pt1 | contig 13262 bp, 14 predicted proteins | sample OliLakLV19MP5IB2_FD_145596 | JGI IMG/M metagenome (GOLD analysis project Ga0163151, IMG submission 145596) | Freshwater microbial mat bacterial communities from Lake Vanda, McMurdo Dry Valleys, Antarctica - Oligotrophic Lake LV.19.MP5.IB-2 | ecosystem: Environmental > Aquatic > Freshwater >...
CTACTCATGTATATCTAAATGCTCCAGGTACGACTGGTAATGGTCTATATTGTTTACCAACTTCTTTCACAAGAACTGCGCCACCAGTAGCACCTGTAGCCGCTTGTTCAGCAGGACCCGATGGTACAGTTATTACTGGAACAAGTGGATCTTTCGATCGTTTTGCATACGATGTTCCTAGTAATACTACTGCTGTAAACTTTGCAGTGTGGAGTGAAGTGAATGGACAAGATGATCTAGTATGGTACACAGGTGTAAACCAGGGTGGCGGTACATGGAAAGCAGTAGTTGACCTAGCAAGTCATGCTGGTGGCGGTTCAATCAGTACGCATGTATATAGAAATACTGGATCACAATCAAATATCTGGTGTGATACAGCGAATTTCTCTCGAGCTGGAATGGGTTCTTCTGCAAGTGCAAATACTTCACAAAAAGCATCTGTTAGTGATGCGAAGTGGTGGCAGTTTTGGAGATAGTAAAAGTATAATTGTTTTACTCTAAAAAACACCTTAAATACACAGGACTCCCCTGTGTATTTTTGGTTACTTGAATTTTTCTTGAGAAGTAATAGAATGCATAGATGGAAATTTTAGGAAAAATACTGGGCACTCCGGCACGGGTAAAAATAATGAAATTATTTTTACAAAATAAAAGTACTGGTTTTACTGTTACAAGAATTGCAAAACACAGTAGGATAAGCGCAGACATCGTACGCAAGGAGACGAGGCTATTGGCTTCGACTGGTTTTATAAAAAAACGTGGCAGAGTGGCGGCAGAGTGGTTCTTTGATTCTTCTTTCAAATACGAAAAGGAATTTGAAGAGCTTTTGATTCGGTCTGGCGCCTTAAACAATGAACATATTTTAAATAACTTTAAAAAAGTTGGGAAAATAAAACTTTTGGTGGTTTCAGGTGTATTTATCAAAGACGCTGATAGTAGAGTGGATATGTTGATTGTCGGTGATCAGTTGAAGCGTTCAAAGATCGAAGAAGGTATCCGTAGACTGGAAGCAGAAATAGGCGCTGAGCTCATCTATGCTGTTTTTGACACTAAAGAATTTCTATATCGTCTTAGTATGTACGACAAGCTTATCCGAGACATACTGGATTTTCCTCACGAGGTTCTTATTCAATCCAAAGAGTTATCCACACAGGCTTTAAAACAAGCTTAAAAATTGGTATACTAAATACCATAGCACTTTATAAGGTCGAAACTTTAAAGTATATTAATAGTAATTGTTTTTCTTTATTTATGAATGAAATTTGGCTTTCCTGGGGTGATGTTTTCCAAGCATCCTTTAAAGAGTTGTGGTGGGGGTTTATTCAATTCACACCAAAATTCTTGGTAGCAGTGGTGTTGTTTATGGTCGGTTGGCTTTTGGGTAATGTCGTCGCTCGAGCTCTGGAACAAGTTTTTGGAAGTTTGAAGATCGATAATCTTTTTAAGACAGTAGGAGCAGATGATACTTTGAGAAGAGCTGGAGTGACTTTGAATTCTGGTCACTTTGTAGGACAAGTAGCTAAGTGGTTTGTGGTAGTAGTTTTCCTTCTGCCTTCACTTAACTTGGTTTTAGGTCAGGGAAACGATGCTTCTCTCTTCCTTAAAGACAGTGTTCTAGGATTTTTGCCTAGAGTTATCGTAGCAGCTCTCATTTTGATAATTGCTACTGTGGTTTCTGAAGGTCTTTCCAAGGCAGCTGTAGCTACAGCAAAGTCTATGAATTTGAGTTCAGCACATTTGCTTGGCGCTGTTGTCAAGTACGCTGTGTGGATCTTTGCTGTCATTATCGCTCTTGGCCAGCTCGGTGTAGCTGATTACTACATGAGCGTATTGTTCACTGGAATAATCGCTATGTTGTCATTTGGTGGCGCTCTCGCTTTCGGTTTGGGTGGCAAAGAACATGCTTCACGATTTCTTTCAAAGCTATCTGAAGAGGTTTCTGACAGATAAATATATTCTATAGGTTTCAGTAGGTTTTTTGCAAAAAAGATGTCCCCAGGCTCACTTGGTTGACATCTTTTTTGATTTTGCATAATTTTTTGGTTGGGTTTATAATGGGAGGAATATGAAGAAAAAAGTTGGCAAAAAATCAGAAGTGACCAATAGCGACTTAGCGCAAATGCTAGGAACTTTGGGTAGTGGTTTTAACTCCAAAATAGACAATTTAGGTAAAACTCTTGATGTCAGAATTACTCGTCTTGAAAATTATATGCGAGAAGGTTTTGATTCTTTAGATAAAAAAATTGATTATGTTGATGCTAGAGTTTCAAATCAGTTTGAAGGGATGGGAAGAAGATAGCAGACAACAAAGTTTCCATGATTTCTTACAAAGAACTTGAAAGTAGAGTGCTTGTCCTTGAATCAAAACTTTTACCAAAGGCAAGGAAGTAAAATTTTCCTTGCTAATTTATTTTAAAGTAATAGTCGGTGGAATTTCGGCAGATAAATGTTTTGGTCTTGAAACTGGTGCCGTTAGTGCATATTTTCCTGGAGGTGATGGTGCCTATTATCGAATATCATCTGGCGACTACAGGACTCACAAGACTCTATTTGACCAAGCACTCTCCACCTTTAAATTCGCTCAATAACCCCAAATCTTTATCCCCAAAGTTATAAACATATCGGCATTTTAAGGTTGTTTGACATATTTTAGTCCTTAGTATAGTATGTAGCAATCAGTATGAATATTACAAGAAACAGTTTAAAAGGTAGGCCCTAGCAGACTTTCTTTTGTCTGTCGGAGCCGCCTAAAAGGCGGTTTTTTTGTTAGAAAATCAGTACGGTTTGAAATTTGAAAACTTAATTCTGTCGGGTGGTTCAAAGCCTCATTCTGCCCCTCTCCTTTATAAGGAGAGGGGTTGGGATGAGGCGGAGGGTCTTTTCGAATCCAGACAGAGGAATTCTTTTTTATTGATTACCAGAGCGGTCTGGATTAATAATTAATACAAAAGAATTTGTTTTAGTCCCGCGTGAGCGGGATTGTGATTTTCAAATTTCTTAACAGGAAATTTAAGGGCGTACGGTGGATGCCTAGACTAAAAATGGCGATGAAGGACGTAGCGTAACTGCGATAAGCTTCGGGGAGGTGTGTAGCGACCTTTGATCCGGAGATTTCCGAATGGGGAAACCCTATCTTGTAAACCAAGATAATTTTTGGCGTAAGTCAAAGAAGCGTACCCTGGGAAGTGAAACATCTCAGTACCAGGAGGAAAAGAAAAAAATATTTATTTTCTTAGTAGCGGCGAGCGAAAAGGAAAGAGCCCAAACCTCTGTAGCAATACAGGGGGGTTGTAAGATAACAATTTAGATTTATCTAGGAGAGTCAAAAAATAAAATATTAGCTTAAGTTGCTGGAAAGCGACACCATAGAGGGTGATAGTCCTGTGAGCGAAAATATTTTATCTCTTTTATTGTTATTCTTGAGTACCCCAGGACATGAATGGCCGGGGGGAATCTGCCAGAACTAACTGGCAAGGCTAAATACATTTTTAGATCGATAGTGAACTAGTACCGTGAGGGAAAGGTGAAAAGCAGTCCGATTAGGACAGTGAAATAGACCTGAAACCGTATGTCTACAAGGAGTTGGAGCAGGTATTTATATCTGCGACAGCGTGCCTATTGAAGAATGAGCCAACGAGTTTATGCATACTGCTCGCCCCGCCTGAAATAGGCGGGGCAAGGTAAAGTGGACTAAAACCACAGAGCCACAGGGAAACCGAGTGTTAATAGCGCGTAATTGGTAGAATGCATAAGACCCGAAGCGAGGTGAGCTTGCCATGAGCAGGATGAAGTAGAGCGAAAGCTTTATGGAGGTCCGAACGGGTAGATCGTACAACGTCTTCCGATGACTTGTGGTAAGGAGTGAAAAGCTAATCGAACCTCGTAATAGCTGGTTCTCTCCGAAATAGCTTTAGGGCTAGCGTCGTGTGTTTCTTTTGGGGGTAGAGCACTGGAAGGTCTGGACAGGTCGCAAGATCGCTAGACCTATCAAACTCCGAATACCAAAAGCTATAGCGCGGCAGTTAGGCTATGGGGGCGAAGCTCCATTGGCCAAAAGGGAAACAGCCCGGATCTCAATATAAGGTCCCTAAATTCATGCTAAGTGTAAAATAAGAAGGTGATATTTCTTAAACAATGAGGAGGTTGGCTTAGAAGCAGCCACCCTTTAAAGATAGCGTAACAGCTCACTCATCTAGAGATTTCGCGTCGAAAATAATTGGGGCTAAGCATGGTACCGAATGTGAGGATTTTAATTGTCTTAGGACACCTAAAGTGGTAGGAGAGTGTTCCAATCTGCTGTGAAGTAGGACTCGTGAGAGCCTATGGAGCGTTTGGAAGTAAGAATGTTGGCACAAGTAACCGCAATGATGCTGAGAACGCATCACGTCGAAAGATCAAGGTTTCCTTGGTAATGTCAATCAGCCAAGGGTTAGTCGGGCCTAAGGGGATGGCGAAAGCCGTACTCGATGGACACAGGGTTAATATTCCCTGACTTCTGTATTTTGTGATGGGAGGACGAAGTGTAGTATGTATTGCTCATTATTGGATTTGAAGTTTGTTTACTAGGGATGATGTGTAGGAAAATCCGCACGCTACTTTTAATGGTGAATCCGAGGTAAATGAAAAGCTTAGGCTTCGGCCTGGGCTATAATACAAAGCACGCTTCCAAGAAAAATCTCTAAACTTATGAATATAGAATCCGTACCGCAAACCGACACAGGTGATCAGGTCGAGTAGACCAAGACGAACGAGTGAGTGGTCCCCAAGGAACTCGGCAAAAAAGCAGCCGTAACTTCGGGATAAGGCTTCCCCGCAGCACACAGTGTGTGCTGCTAGTTAAAAGTTTTTAAAGTTCATAAAGTTTAAAGTTGATATATTTTTGTATTTACTTTATAACTTTCTACTTTTTACTTTATAACTTGCACGCGCTTTGCGTGCTGCGGGGCGCAGCGAAAGTATCCCTGGCAACTGTTTACCAAAAACACAGCTCCCTGCGAACTCGTAAGAGGATGTATAGGGGGTGACACCTGACCAATGCCAGAAGGTCAAATATCGGCGGTGCTATGTCGCAAGATGTAGTGCAGACTGATATAAGCCCTGGTGAATGTCGGCCGTAACTATAACGGTCCTAAGGTTCTGTGCACAACGTAAGTTTTGCACAGAATGACTGGGACCGGAATAGAAAAAAGTAAACAATTAAATTAAAAAATTATTAGACTATTCGAATGCTACCTGCTGTGCAGTAATGTACAGACAGTCAAAACTTGGCTAACGAGAGACCAGCGTCAAGCGTCCTACTCCTAAAAAAGAGGCCGAAGATAGAGTCCTTCTTAGGTATAGAAGAGCGAAATACCTTGTCGGGTAGAGAACTGCCCATCTGAAGAGCGATTTTCGGATTAAATCTGGCTATTACGGTGAAACCCTTTTGAAATGCGCAAAGTAAAAAGGGCAATACCGTGGGAAGTCCCTGAATAAAATCAGAGTGACCCCGTAACGACTTAGGTCGCCACCGTACAGTGGCGACCTGGATAAATTCATGATAGAATTTATAACATGCCGGCTCTCAAACAAAAGCGTAATGTATATGAATACATTTCTGGGTACGTAGACGGTGAAGGATGTTTCAGTGTTTCTTTTTCAAGACGTGATAAATTAACTATCGGCTGGGAAACCAAGCCAAGTTTTTCTGTCAGTCAAAATGAAGACAGAGCACAAATCTTGCACCTTATGCAAAGAGTTTTCAAGTGCGGATTTATACGATGCGATTATTCAGACAAAACTCTCAAATACGAGGTGCGGAGCCTGAATGATTTGATCACAAATATAATTCCACATTTTGAAAAATTTCCGCTTCTTTCAGCTAAACAAAATGACTTCAATCATTTCAAAAACATTTGTTTCCTAATGCAGAGCAATTTGCACAAAGAAAAAAATGGCTTGCGAAAAATTCTAGAATTTGCGTTTAAAATGAATCCGAGCGGAAAAAGAAAATACTCAAAAATAGATATTAAGAATACGCTGAGATGAAGATATAGTCTGTGCCACTAGTAATAGTGGGTTTCACCCATAATATATTATGGTTTAGTGATATAAAAACATGAAGTTCCGACGCGCACGAATGGTGTAATGACTGGGGAACTGTCTCGGGGACCAGCTCGGTGAAAATACAATACCGGTGAAGATGCCGGTTAAGTGCAGTTAGACGAAAAGACCCTAGAAGCTTTACTATAACTTGATATTGAGCATGTTTTTTTACTGCGTAGAATAGATGGGAGAGGTCTGATGGTAACGTTCTCGGATGTTATCTACTCGTCAGTGAAATACCATTCTTTACGAAGGCATGTTCTAACCAATACGGCAAAAACGTATTGAGACAGTATCTGGTGGATAGTTTTACTGGGGCTGTACCCTCCTAAAAAGTAAAGGAGGGGTTTAAAGGTAATCTAGGCGCGAATGGAAACCGTGCCGATAGTGTAATAGCACAAGATTGCTTGACTGTAAGAGGTACATCTCGAGCAGGTGGGAAACCAGAATATAGTGAACCGACTCTACGCATTAGACGCGGGAGAAGATTAACGGATAAAAGCTACTCTAGGGATAACAGGCTAGTTCCGCCCAAGAGTTCATATCGACGGCGGAGTTCGGCACCTCGATGTCGGCTCACCTTAGCGCGGCGGCGGAGAAGCTGCCAAGCGTATGGCTGTTCGCCATTTAAAAAGGTACGCGAGCTGGGTTCAGACCGTCGAGCAACGAAGTTGCTCGACTAGTATAAAGTCGAAAGTTAAAAGTTATAAAGTAACTTTGCTTCGTAATTCGACAGTTTGAACCCTCAGAGGAAGAAAGTTTGTAAAAAACTTGAAATGTTTTAATCGAGATTTATACTGATGCAATTTATTGCAGAAGTACAACCAAGTACATTAAATTGTACACACGGCGGTTCTGTGAAATTTATATTTTACAGAAAGAAGTCGGGGTTTTCGGAGGAATCCTACTTTATGAAAGCAAGGCCGAAAGGTTCTGAACGAAGTAAAGGGACAACACCGAGAAGATATCAAAATTTATTTTGGATCTTTGTAGAGACTACAAACCGACCTTCCCAAGGTGTCACCTTGGGGGAATGTATAGTCCAATCCCATAAGTAATTGTGGACGCCCTCCTACGCGTAAAGCTACGGACGGGCAAATAGATGCGTGAGACAGGTTGGTCTCCTATCTACTGCACTCGTTGATTCTTGAGAAGATTTGCCCCTAGTAGGCCCGTATGGGCTTCTGCTACTTCAGGAAGTAATTCCTGATGACAATTTGGCTAATAACGGTGAAGTCTTCATACAGTTTCTGGTTTGAGAGTTTTATGTTTAGTCGGTCCAGACACATATGACTCGCTTGAGGACCAGAAATATGATAAGATAATACCGTGGGAAGTCGATCTAAAATTATTAAAAAAGTTGATTTAGCGTACATAGCTGGATTTCTTGATGGCGATGGTAGTCTGATGCTTCAGCTTAAAAAGCGAAGCGATAGTAAGCGAGCGATTCGCTTCATGGCTACGATTTGTTTTTATCAAGATACTAGACATGAAAAGAATCTGTATTGGATTAAAGAAGTTTTAAAGATCGGTTATGTTTCTCATCGAAATGATGGGATGACCGAGCTCCGAATCAATGGTTACCAGCAAGTGAGGGATATCCTCATCGAGCTTGCTCCATATATTAGATTCAAAAAACTTCAAACAAAAGCTTTGATTAAAGCTTGCGATATTTTGTCTAATACAAAATTCAAAATGCTAACAAAACAAAAACTCATTAAACTTGTGGACTACATTCTTGTGATTCATAGTGAAAACTATGTCACCAAGAAAAAGAAAACAAAGAAAGAGTTTTATAAAATTTTAGGTTTGACCCCGTAACGACTTAGTTCCGACACAGTGTCGGAACAGATTTGCATAACGCTGGAAAGTTCCTGGTATCAGGAACAGGCTTGTGCTTATAATATGCCAACATCCTCGCTCGCAAGAGACGGATGAAGATATAGTCTACGCTCCTAGAAATAGGGGGTGTAATCAATACCAATATTGGTTTTGATGAAAGTGACGAGAGGACCGGGGTGAACTGACCTCTGGTGTATGAGCTGTCCTGCCAAGGGCACTGCTCAGTAGCTATGTCGGGAATGGATAACCTCTGAAAGCATCTAAGAGGGAAGCCAGCTTCAAGATTAGGAATCGTTATAGAACCGTGAGAGATGATCACGTTGATAGGCTTTAAGTGTAAGTGGAGTAATCCATTCAGCTGAGAAGTACTAATGTTTCGATTCCTGTTAAGAAATTTGGAAATCACACCCAGCACATAAAAACTTATGTGCTGGGACCAAAGTAGTTTTAGGACAAGGTTAAACCTTGTCCGTGAATTGAGTTTTCAGTGTTGGTGATTCATCGCAAGGGCCACACCTCTTCCCATTCCGAACAGAGAAGTTAAGCCTTGTTGAGCCAATGATAGTCTTAACGGCAAAAGTAGGTTGTCGCCAACACTGAGTATTTAATTCTAAAATAGCCCTTCGCATACGCGAAGGGCTGCTTGCTTTTCTTTTATATTGTATTATTATTTATCTTATGAGTATGGACAATGCGCCAAAATTAAATAGTACAGAACAAGAGTTAAATGCTTTAGCAAATGAATTAAAAAAAGAACATAGATTGGGCCGAAGACATTTTGGTCTCGAGTTTGATGGTATTTGGGAGAAAGCTCTCAGAGAGGGAAGAGCTACTGTGGAAACCATAGGACCAGATGAACCTCTCATGAGCACAAGAAAACATGCATTGAGCAGACTAGGATGTGAATTGATTATGAATTCTAGAGGGCAACGTATAAGTTTAAGTCCTGAGTCTATCGAATCCTTAGCTTTATTGAAAGCTCTCGTAAGTTTACAAAAATAGAAAATATCCTCAGAAAGAGCTATATTTTAGGGCTCTACCAAAGGGTGGTCGTCGAGAAATCGACGACCACCCTTTTTAATTGTGTTATACTATTTTTATGCAATGGGCTTTTAAAAGACAGGTTTTTGACTTAATAATTTTCTTTGGAGTACTCGGAATTTTTGGATTTTTTATAATTTACCCTTTCATAAAGAGGGAACCGAGTTGCACTGATGGCAGGCAAAACGGCTTTGAAACTGGAGTAGATTGCGGAGGGCTGTGTGCTCGAGCGTGCATGGAGGACACTGATCCAGTTTCTATTCTTTGGTCTCGCGCTTTCGAGGTGGTTCCTGGACGGTATAATGCTGTCGCATACATCGAGAACCATAATCAAAATACAGCAGTAAATAAAATAAGCTACCGGTTTCGTTTTGCGGATGAAAACAATATTTATATAGGCAAGCGTGATGGCACGACTTTTATACCACCTTCAGGCAACTTTGCGTTATTTGAGGGAGCGATCGATCTAGGAAATTCTATTCCTGTCTATACCACTTTTCAATTCACTGAAGTTCCAGTTTGGGCCCAAGTTACGGACGAGAAAGCAAATCAGTTAAAAATATTGGTTTCTAAAATTGAACTCGAAGGTGAAGATACAAGCCCCAGACTGAGAGCTACCGTAAAAAATAATTCACTTTTTACAATTACTGATGTGGATGTGGTGGCGATTTTATACGATGAATTGGGTAGCGCCGTATCTGTCAGTCAGACTTATTTAGAATCTCTCAGTGGTGAAGAAGTGCGGGATATAAACTTTACTTGGCCGCAACCTTTTGGGGCTAAAGTGACGACTAAAGAAATAATTCCTATGTTTAACGTTTTTTCGGCTGAACTAAAATAATTTAAGGTCATGCAGACTATAAGAAAGATTGGGAGTGGGATAGATTGGTTGCTTGTTCTATTTATCCTGCCGATAGTGGCGGCGGGACTCGTGACTATGAAATCTTTTGTGCCAATAGAAAGCGCGGGAGATTTTTCTAGTAAGCAGATCGTCTGGGTGGCGATATGTTTTAGCGTATTTTTGCTTTTTTCTTCTATTGATTTTGGATTTTTAAAACGAACAAATGTTTTAGTTTTTGTTTTTCTTTTCGTTTCTTTTATTTTACTGTTACTCTTTATCTTAGGTAGTATTAGTAACGGTGCTCGTAGTTGGTTTGATTTCGGTCTTTTTTCTTTTCAGCCAGCAGATATTATGAAGCTAGTCTTGGTGCTAATCCTAGCAAAATATTTTTCGCGTAGACATGTAGAAATCCGTGATACTAAACACATTTTTATATCTTTTTTTTATGCAGTAGTTCCGCTCATCTTGGTTCTCCTTCAGCCAGACTTTGGTTCAGCTATTATTCTCTTTGCTATTTGGCTCGGCATGGTGCTTGTGTCTGGAATTTCTAAAACACATTTATTTTTAGTTTTTGCGGCTGGTACAGTCATATTTGCCCTGCTTTGGCTTTTCGTTTTTGCCCCTTATCAGAAGGCTCGTGTAACAAATTTCCTAAATCCGCTGGCAGATATTCACGGCACTGGCTACAATGCTTTCCAGTCCACTATCGCTGTCGGTAGCGGACAAATTTTTGGTAAAGGCTTAGGGTTTGGGACTCAATCCAGATTAAAGTTTTTACCTCAACCACAATCGGATTTTATTTTCGCTGCATTTTCTGAAGAATGGGGGCTCGTAGGTTCGCTTATAGTTATTCTTTTATATGGGTTAGTTATTGGGAGGATTTTATATATTGCATCCTTGGGCGCATCGAATTTTGAGATACTTTTTGGTATGGGTATTGCTATATTCTTTATGAGTCATATACTCATCAATATCGGCATGAATCTGGGAATCATGCCAGTGACAGGTATTCCGCTTCCTTTTATGAGCTATGGCGGATCACATTTATTAGCCGAGTTTATGGGGCTTGGGATACTCATGAGTATGAGAAAGTATGCGAGATCTGCACATCGGGATGATATAAAGAATGAATTTTTAGGGATATGATAATTATTGACGGAAGAAAATTAAGAGATGAAATTTTGGGTAAAATAAAAAGTGAAGTTTCTGCACTTTCTTTGGTACCTGTGTTTTGTGATGTTCTAGTGGGGGAGGATCCATCTTCGGTGCAATATGTGCGAATGAAAGCAAAGACAGCAGAAGCTGTCGGGATTCAATTTCATACGGCAAATTTTCCCGCGACTATCTCAGAAAAAGATCTATTACAAGAAATACAAATTTTAAATAAAATACCAAATATGTGCGGGATCATCGTTCAGCTTCCACTGCCCGAGCATTTGGATAGGCGAGTGGTGCTCGACAGTATAGATCCAGTGCTTGATGTGGATTGTTTGGGAACTATTTCCGGTAAAAAATTTTATGAAAATAAAAATCCAATAGGTTTTCCTACAGCGCTTGCCTGCATGGCAATTTTAGATTCATTAAACTTAGATTTGCAAAGTAAGAAAATTCTTGTTTTGGGTCAAGGCTATTTGGTAGGAAAACCCGTGACGGCTTTACTCAAGGCGCGAGGCCTAGAAGTAGATACCATAGATATATATACGGAAAATAAAGAAGAGTTAATAAAAAATGCCGATGTCGTACTCTCTGGTTTGGGCCAGGGAAAATACCTCATGTGTGACATGGTAAAAGATGGTGTGGTCATTGTCGATGCTGGAACTTCTGAAGAAAATGGCTCTATAGTGGGAGATGTAGATTTTGAATCAGTCAAAGACAAGGCTAGCTTCCTGACGCTTACGCCCGGTGGAGTGGGCCCGGTCACTGTGGCATGTCTTTTAAATAATGTACTTAAAGTAGCAAAAGAGTTAAAATAATTACCATGAATACTACAATTTTTTACTTTTTTTACAACTTTGCTCATCAATCAATTTTACTCGACAAGATTATTATCTTTTTTGCAGTTTATTTTCCTTATCTAGTGATAATATTTGCGGGATTGTTTTTGCTTTTCCACCACGAAGTTTTTAAAGCTGAAAGCCCATACCGAGTTTTTTTGCAAAAGAAAAAAGAAATACTTTTAGTATTTGCTACATCTGTATTTGCCTGGATTTTGGCTAGAGTGCTAAAACTTTTGATTCATGTTGATCGTCCTTTTATATCGCTACCTGATGTGCGGGCACTGTTTCCGGAAGATGGTTTTGCTTTTCCGTCAGGCCACGCGACTTTTTATATGGCTTTAGCTTTTTCAATTTTATTTATGCACAAAAAGGTAGGCTATGTATTTATCGTGTTTGCGGTGCTTATAGGTATTGCTCGTATTATCGGAGGAGTGCATTTTCCTGTAGATATTTTGGGTGGGTTTGCGCTAGGGGCGTTAGTTGCATATTTTGTGAAAATGTATAGAATGAAGTGACATATTTTTATGAGACACAAAATCGCTTCAGTATTGTTGGTTCTTATTTTTGGCGGGGCCATCGGTCTCTTCGTCTTTAAGTCAGAGCCCAGGCTCAATAAAAACTTTGAGGCTGAGAAGTCTTTTTTCAAGGATCATCCTTTTCGTCTAGGCCTAGATCTATCTGGTGGAAGCCACCTGGTTTATAAAGCAGATGTTAGTGCTTTGCCTGAGGGCGAGGTTGATGACTCGATGGAGGCTCTCCGTGACATCATCGAACGCCGAGTGAATCTTTTTGGTGTTTCTGAGCCAGTAGTGCAAGTACAGAATGGTGGCTTTGTTTCAGGTGGGGAAGAACAATTGATTGTGGACCTTCCTGGTGTTACTGATTTAAAAAAAGCCGTGGATATGATCGGACAGACACCTATTTTAGAATTTAAAACCGAAAGATCGGAAAAAGACAATAATATACCTGTAAAAGTCGGCAAAGATGGAAAGATAGATTTAGGTCAGATTGATTTAAGTCAGCAATTTGTTTCTACTGAACTAACTGGTAGATATTTAAAAAAGGCCACTCTACAATTTGATCCAAACACCCGTGAACCTAGTATTTTAATACTTTTTGATGAAACTGGAACTAAGCTTTTTGCAGAGATAACAAAAGCAAATATAGATAAAGAAGTAGCCATCTACTTAGACGGCGCATCTATTTCTACTCCCGTAGTCCGATCAGAAATTTTGGACGGTCAGGCAGTTATTTCTGGATCTTTCAATCCACAGGAAGCGAAGATTCTCGTCGGACGTTTGAACTCTGGTGCCCTGCCTGTACCTATCAGCCTTCTATCTACTCAGACAATCGGTGCGACACTAGGAGATAAGGCACTAAATGCTGGAGTTAGAGCATCTGTAACTGGTTTCTTATTTGTCGCTCTTTTCTTGATTCTCTGGTACCGCTTGGGGGGT
>Ga0163151_10007094_pt1 | contig 13256 bp, 16 predicted proteins | sample OliLakLV19MP5IB2_FD_145596 | JGI IMG/M metagenome (GOLD analysis project Ga0163151, IMG submission 145596) | Freshwater microbial mat bacterial communities from Lake Vanda, McMurdo Dry Valleys, Antarctica - Oligotrophic Lake LV.19.MP5.IB-2 | ecosystem: Environmental > Aquatic > Freshwater >...
GTATTATATAGGCCGGGGTCTGATCGATACCTTCCTGAGAAGTATGGAAATGGACCTCGAGCAAAGTACCCACACAGGAAACAGCTACCAGGAATATATTTTGGGTTCGGCAGAGGTGGTGGGCTTAATGTGCCTTCACATATTCACAAAAGGCGAGCAGCGTGAGTTTGACAAGCTCAAACCTTCAGCAATGAAGTTGGGAAGTGCATTTCAAAAGGTAAATTTTTTAAGGGACGCAAAGGAAGACCTGCAAACGCTTGGAAGAAATTATTTTCCCAATGTCAACTTAAGGAGATTTACGGTGGAGGAGAAAGAACAGATCGAAATCGATATTCGGAAGGATTTTGATGAAGCGCTTATTGGAATTCGTCAGTTGCCATTGAGTTCAAGAAGTGGAGTATATCTGGCATATTATTATTATCGAAAACTATTCGATAAAATCTGCCGTGCGGATGTGAGACAGGTAATGAGCGAACGTATTCGAATACCCAATATGGAAAAATTTGTGTTTATGTTTACATCCTTTTTCCGTCACCAATTCAATTTATTATGAGATACAAAATAGTCGCTTTATTTTTCTTCTTTGTTTTTTGTAAAATCACTTTTGCCTACGATATACTCGAGGTTAGAAATCTATTTTATTCTTCGGTTGAGAACAGTAGCAAAGCGAATGATTTTATTATGTACTTGGGTAAACTGAGTGAGAAAGACAATCCGGAGATAAAAGCGTATTCTGGAATGGGGTACATGCTCCTGGCCAAGCATGCTTTCAACCCTTACAATAAGCTGGCAAATTTTAATAAGGGTAAGGAACTGCTTGAAACTGCCATATCCGCTGATCCAGGAAATGTAGAGTTGAGATTTTTAAGATTTTCGGTTCAAACCAATGCTCCCTTTTTTCTTGGCTATTCGGGAAAGGTACAGGAGGATGAAAAGGTCATCAAGCTTGGCTACGCTTCCATACAAGATCAGGATTTACGGAACCGGATCAGGGTATTTTTTAAAGAAAGTAATTTGACCCTTTAACCTCTAATTTTCATTAAAATGAAAACCACACTAATAATTCTTGTATCAGCACTTGTGCTGCTCGTTATCACCCAAGCATTTGCCATGAGATCAACAAAAAAAACGGAAGAGAGAAGTTTTGATGTTATTTCGAAGGATAGCAATTTTGAAATTCGCTATTATCCGGTAGCGGTGATGGCTACAGTTCAGTTGTCTGGAAAAACATACAGAGAAGTAGCAAATCCAGGATTTAGGAAATTGGCCAATTATATTTTCGGTGGGAACAATGCCGGCAAGGGGATATCAATGACGGCACCTGTGCAAATGAGCATAAATGATACAGCATCGAATATGAGTTTTGTTATGCCATCATCTATGACGTTGGAAAACTTGCCCGCACCCAATGATAAGAGCGTGCACCTGCATGAGGCAGCATCTGAATATGTAGCGGTTCTTGAATTTGGAGGTTATGCATCGGATAGTAAAATAAAGGAATATGGAGAAAAATTGAAACACATATTAGATGAAAAAGGGATCAAACACTCCGATGATTTCAGGTTTTTGGGGTACAATCCGCCTTTCCAATTTTTTGGACGAAGAAACGAAGTAGTGGTTGCGATAAACTATCTTTAAAATATTTAATTATGGAACAAGTAATATTGGTTAATGAAAAGGACCAGCAAGTTGGGGTAATGAAAAAACTTTTGGCTCATGAGCAGGGTTTGCTGCATCGCGCCTTTTCGATATTTATATTCAACCGCAAAGGGCAGCTTCTGTTGCAACACAGAGCAGCTACAAAATATCACTCAGGAGGTTTGTGGACGAATACTTGTTGCAGTCACCCAAGTCCGGGCGAGGAACTTTTGGACGCAGCTAACAGAAGGTTGATGGAAGAAATGGGAATGACATGTTCTTTGAAACATTTATTTTCATTCAAATACAAGGTGAACCTGGATCATCAGCTGGTTGAACACGAATTGGATCATGTTTTCGTTGCTGTTTCAGATCAAACTCCCCGGTTGAATCCACAGGAAGCAGACGAGTACCGATATGAATCTCCCGGAATATTGTTGGAAGAAATCGATCAGAACCCGGATGAGTTTACGGAGTGGTTTAAAATATCATTGCGAAGAGTAGTTGATTCCGTTTTTAAGAACTCGAACGATCAGGTTGTCAACGAAGTAATCTAGTTTATAAAAATGGCATCAGGAAACAAAAAAATTAGTGAATTTCGAAGAACATCCCTCGTTCATTCTTCTTTGCAGCAGGTATGGGATTTTTTTTCGTCCCCAAATAATCTTGCGAGGATTACGCCCGCGTACATGGACTTTCAGATTCTTAGCGGTGTAGATGCGCAACAAATATATAGCGGCATGACGATTAAGTATAAGGTGAAACCCCTGTTAGGTATTCCGCTTACATGGATTACCCGAATTGAGTCTGTTACTCCGTTAATCAGTTTCAAGGATATTCAGGTACAAGGTCCCTACGCCATGTGGGAGCACGAACATATTTTTGAAGTACAGCAGTCTGGAGTTCTTATGCAAGACCGTGTAAGATACAATCCGGGCTTTGGTATTCTTGGACATATTGCCAATAAATTGTTTATTGAAAAGAAACTGGCGCAGATCTTTGATTATAGAGAACAAGTAATCAATAATATATTTCCTAATTCAAAATGATTTCGACTATTATAAATCTCGCAGTGGTACTTGTCGCGTTCATTTCCATGGAAGGGGTGGCATGGTTTACCCACAAATACGTGATGCACGGTCTTTTGTGGTCAGTGCATAATGACCATCATCACAAGGAACATGATTCCGTTTTTGAGCGGAATGATTTTTTCTTTTTATTTTTTGCCATTCCGGGGATTTTAGGTTTGTTTTTTGGAATGAACAATGATTTTGATTTTCGCTTTTGGGCAGGATTGGGAATTACACTGTATGGCCTCGCTTATTTCTTAGTCCACGATATTTTTATTCATCAGCGCCTGAAATTATTTAGAAATTCGGAATGGATCTATTTTAAGGCCTTACGCAGAGCGCATAAAGTTCATCACAAACATTTGGGCAAGGAGGAAGGAGAATGTTTTGGAATGCTCTTCGTGCCATTGAAATATTTCAAGGAAACTACTAAGGCAAATAGGAAATGAAACAATTGTATAGCCTTATTTTATTGTGCTCTGTTATCATTCCGTTGGCTTTTTCCTTTCATCCAAACTTAAAGTTCTATCGCTATTTCAAGGGAGCGTTATTATCCATTCTGATCGTTGCTTGTCCTTTTATATTATGGGATATGTACTTTGCAGCTTCTTTGGTATGGGGGTTTAATCGGAATTATCTGCTCGGGGTTTCGTTCTTCAATTTGCCTATCGAGGAAGTTTTGTTCTTCCTGTGTATTCCGTTTAGTTGTCTGTTCACCTATCATTCCGTAAAAATACTTATCAAAGAAAAGGGAAGAGTTCGCCGAGCTTGGGTATGGACCGTTATTGCCGGTGTGATTCTAATCATACTTGGCTTAACTAATTATCAAAAGATGTATTCGCTTTGGGCTTTTACTCTTTCAGGATTTTCATTATTGGTTGTAGGGATTATCAACCCGGTATACTTATCCAAATTTCTGATTAGCTACGTCATATTACTCATTCCCTTTTTTATTGTTAATGGGATCCTAACAGGCACGGGACCGGATAGTCCGGTGGTGTGGTATAATGGCGCAGAGAACCTCGGGGTTCGGATTGTAACAATACCTGTAGAAGATTTTTTTTACGGAATGATCCTCATACTTTGGAATGTGATTCTTTTCGAAATATTTTCTAAAACATTTAATCATGGAGAACAAGCCTGAAATTTTAGTGTTTCCTTTTAATCTGCTCTCGCATTATGCGCGTAGCGTATCGCTGGTTAAAAGATATTCAGCCACTCACGAGGTTTTATTTAAGAGCTCCTTCGATTATGATTCCATTTTGAAGGCGGAGGGTATTAGTACTTTTCAGTGCGAAGAATTTGATCCTGTATTTGTGATGAATTGTGTGAGGAAGTTTCGTTTTGGTTGGCTCAATGACAAGGATGTGCAACGAGTATTTTGGGATCAGGTGCGCTGCATTCAGGAGCATCGGCCTGATTTTGTGATTGGCGATACCTCTCCAACCTTGAAGATGGCCGCTGAATACACGGGAACGAAATTTATTTCTTTGATCAATGGGTACATCAGCAAGTATTATGCTTTGCAACGTCCCATGCCAAGTTCTCATCCAGCCGCATTTCTGCAAAAAATTATTCCGTCTGATATTTTTGCAAAAGTGTTGGTAAAAATGGAACGCAAAGCCTTTGTAGCTATTCACAAGCCATTTAAGAAACTGAGAGTAAAATTGGGCTTAAAGCAATTCAGTTACTACCTGGATGAGCTAGAAGGAGATGAAACATTATTGTGTGATGATGAGAAAGTATTTCCACAAGGCAGCTTACCCGGCACCTACAGCATTATAGGGCCTCTTTTTTATGGTCCTCCCGGTAGAAACCCCAATATTTCTAGGGTGGCAGATCCACTGAAGAAAAATATTTTAGTGAGTTTTGGAAGCAGTGGGGAGTGGAACAAGGTGCATAGCTTGAATGATTCCATTTTTGAAAAGTATAATGTGTTCACTGCCGGAGATAAGGAAGCAGTCCTCAACGGAGTCCACGTTTATCCATTAGATTTTATTGATTTCAATAGGATATTGCCGGATATTGATCTTTTGATATGTCATGGAGGGAATGGCACTCTTAATCTTAGCCACAAGCACAAAGTTCCATTTATCTCTTTTCCTTCTACAATGGAACAAGAGTGGAATGCTCTTCGTTTTCAGGAAATGGGAACAGGTCAATCTTTCAGCAGGGTGATGTTGGCGGCTGAGATGAGCAATATTGTTGATGAAATCATGAGCAAATCATCTTTGAGTCAGCCGGATAATGCATTCCAATTAGAATTGAATACCGCTTAAGTGTGTTATTCTCATCGAGGAAGCATTGGGCAATTCGTATCCGGTCAAGTATTCAGACAACCTTTGTAAAGGCAAAAGGAATCTCAAAAATCCACTTTTAAAGAATATAGGATTATCTTTGATAAAACTAGCACGGGAATGGAGCGGAGTGGCAAGTACCCTATGGGCTACCCAATTTAATAACTCCTGTAAGTTACGTACTTACAGGCGTTTATCGTTTATGATGTGAAATCACCAATCGTTTTTTACATAAGTATCCTGCTCCTATTCTCTTTTAGTAACCAAAGGCCGCAGAATTCAATATTGCAACATGTGGATTTTGACAGACAAGGACATAGAGGTTGTCGCGGATTAATGCCTGAAAATACAATTCCCGCTTTTAAAAAGGCAATTGACTTGGGTGTAAATACTTTGGAGATGGATGCTGTAATAACCAGAGATAAACAAGTTATTCTCAGCCACGAACCATATTTCAATCATGAAATTACCACAAGGTTGGATGGAAATGCGGTGGAGGAAAGTGAAGAGAAAGCATTAAATATTTATGAAATGTCATACGATCAAACAATGTTGTTTGACGTTGGTATTAAGCCTCATCCCCGTTTTCCCTCGCAACAGAAAATGAATGTACATAAGCCAAAATTATCGGATGTAATTGACAGCGCAGAAGCATATACTGCTGCAAAGGCATTGCCGCCCGTTCGGTATAATATTGAAACAAAAAGCCAACCCCAAACAGATAATATTTATCATCCGCAACCCAAAGAATATGTCAATCTCATCATTGCAGTGATCAAAGAAAAGAAAGTGGAAGAACGTGTTATTATTCAATTTTTCGATATGCGCACCTTACAATATCTTCACAAAAAATACCCGTCAATCCGAACAGCTTATTTGTTTGAACCACCTTCGATCAAATCTTTTTCCAAACAATTAAAGGAGTTGGGATTTAATCCGGCAATTTATTCTCCGCATTATTCAACAATAACATCCAAATTGGTGAAGCAATGTAAAAAATCCAATATCATATTAATTCCATGGACGGTGAATGATATTGAAAAAATGAAAGAAATGATTCATTTGGGTGTTGATGGAATAATTACTGATTATCCCGATTTATTTGAACAATTTAAATGATTTTACTAAAAGGATAAAAGACACAGCCCGATCCTATTTTTTTTCATAGAGGTAGTTTATAATACCATCCACCAAACCCAGCTTCGGCACGTAAATGTTATTGATATCCGCCCACTTCATGATAGAAAGGTAAATCTTGGATGCAGGAACTATTACATCTGCCCTGCTTTCGTGAAATCCATATTGTTTTATTCTTTCTTCTAGGCTCATGGATGATAGCTCCTCATACAGATTCTTCATTTCTTTGTAAAGGATGAATTTTTCCTTTGGGTCAAGTATTTTGTAGATCTTGTTTATGTTTCCACCTGTGCCGATCGCATGCAGCGAATCATGTTTTTTGCCTATTTCTTTTACTGCTTCCTTCATTTTTTCCCAGTCATGGTCAGATACTTTATTGTAAAGCATCCGCACGGTTCCAATGGGAAATGAATTTGAATAGATCATTTTTTTTTGAGAGAAAAGCGAGATCTCTGTGCTTCCTCCGCCAACATCAACGTATAAATACTCTTTATTGTGATTTAGTTTTTCCGCAATATGGCAGCTATAGATCATTTCGGCTTCCAGTTTTCCTTCAATAGCCTGTACATCCAGTCCTGTGGAAGCCTTAATTCGTTCCGATATTTTTTTTCCGTTTTCTGCTTCCCGAAATGCAGAGGTCGCGCAGGCCATGTAGGATTTTACTCCAAAAAGTTCGATCATTATTTTTAACGATTTCATTGCCTGTACCAGTTTATCAGCTTTTTCTCCTGAAATTGCCCCGTGAAGAAACACATCATCTCCAAGTCGGATAGGGAGGCGGACGAAAAGTCGTTTTTTGTATTTAACGCTGGTTCCATTCTCCATCACTTCTGTGATGAGTAAACGCACCGCGTTGGAGCCAATGTCAATTGCTGCGAATTTCAGATGTGGGTATTTACAAATGTAAAAGTAGAGCGGAAAAAAATTGAAGCCGGTGTGCCGCGAGAAAGTTATAAACAGCGTAACCGGTGCTAAACCTGCGCTCCGGAAGCAGGCATGGAGATTACCTCACTATTAACATTTTGTTGTTTAATAGTTTTCTAAACTTTACATTCACTTAATCGTCTGGCTAAATCTATAGCGGAATTTTGTTAAAACAAACCATATGAAGGAGAAATACAAAACCAAAGTAATATCCGATGTTCATTTAGGGATTCGAAATTCCAGGGTGAAGGAGCTTGTAAAGTTTCTTAAGAAGCACAGGTGTGAGAAACTGATCTTAAACGGTGATATTATTGACGGATGGCAGCTCAAGCGTTCGGGGGAGTGGAAAAAGAAACACATAAAATTTTTCCGCATCATTATGAAGGCTATTGAAAGGCAAAAAACAAAAGTGATATACCTGCGCGGGAACCACGATGATTTTCTCAGTGAAGTAATACCTTTTGAAATTGGAAAGTTCTCCATTGCAGTATAACGATCATATTCACGAATCCTTCGGAAAAAAATATTTTGTTGTTCATGGCGATATTTTTGACCCCGTTACTACACGCTTGAAATGGCTGGCAAAACTGGGTGATATCAGCTACACGTTCATATTATGGCTAAACCGGCATTATAATAGTTACCGGGTAAAGCGCGGCCTTCCTTATTATTCTCTTTCCCAGGCAATAAAGAATAAGGTGAAATCGGCAGTATCTTTTATTTCGGATTATGAAAATCAATTATCCGCGGTGGCAAAATTAAAAAAGTGTGATGGCATCATTTGCGGGCATATTCATCAGCCTGCCAACAAGGTGATAGGGGATATACACTATCTCAATTCGGGTGATTGGGTGGAGTCGCTCACTGCCCTTGCAGAAACGTATGAAGGTGAATGGAAGGTAATTTATTATGAAGAGTGGGCACAGCTAAGGCAGGAGAGGAAAGTAAAAACTGTTCAGCTTATTCCGGATTTCACACCTTCCTTCAGCGGAGACATAATCAGCGCATGAAGATTTTATATGCGGTGCAAGGCACGGGCAACGGGCATATAACCCGTGCACAGGTAATTATCCCTGAATTAAGAAAGCATGCAGAGGTGGATGTCCTCCTGAGCGGTTTTTCCCATGACCTGAACCTGCCATTCAAGGTAAAATACAGGCTGAATGGCATGAGTTTTTGTTTCGGAAAAAAGGGCGGCATTGATTACCTAAGCACCATCAAAAAAAATAAGCTGAACAGGTTCGTAAAAGAGGTACGGAACCTGGATCTGTCGGACTATGATTTTGTGATCAGTGATTTTGAGCCGGTCTCCAGCTGGGCATCATTGTCGCAGAACAAACTTTGCATCGGGCTCAGCAACCAGGCATCTATTTTCACAGAGAATGTGCCACTGCCAAAGTCGGCAGATGTGTTAGGCAGACTGATCTTAAAAAGATATGCACCCTGTAAGGTTTCCGTGGGAATGCATTTCCAGCGGTACAACGAAAATATTTTTACCCCGGTGATCGATGATGCAATAAGAAGGGCAGAGGTAACTGATAAAGGATTTTACCTTATATATCTGCCAGCCTATGAGTTAAAAAAAATAAAAAAGGTGTTCAGGGAAATTTCTTCCGAGACGTTTATGGTATTTTCAAAAGAAGTCAAAAACATAAAGCAAAGAAACAATATTACATATGCGCCATTGAACAGGAATCATTTTATTGCTGCTCTTGCAAGTGCTAAAGGGGTAATTACTGCCGCAGGATTTTCAACGGTTTCCGAAGCTTTGTTTTTAAAGAAAAAGTTGCTTGTAATTCCCCAAAAGGGCCAGTTCGAACAGAAATGCAATGCTGCTGCATTGAAACAGATGGGAGTTATTATACTCAAAAAGCTCAAGCGCAAACGTATCCCGGGTATAGTAGAATGGATGCAACGCGAGGAGCGCATAAAAATAAGTTACCCGGATAATGTAAAGGAAATCGTTCAGCATGTGTTAAAACTTGCTTCCATTTATAATTCTCAGGGACTGGAACATACCTCGCGCTTTGACCTCAGAATGTTGAACTCCTCCTCAATTTTCAATCGTTGAAAGCATCGGACTTCGGAGGAGATTTTAGCTGGGGCGTATCATCCTCCGCCTATCAAACCGAAGGCGCCCATAACCTGGATGGAAAAGGAGCGTCTGTCTGGGATGTTTTCTCCAATACACCCCGAAAAATATTTCAGAACCAAAATGGCAACACCGCCTGTGATTTTTATCATAGGTATGTGGGAGATATCCTTCTTCTGAAAAAATTGGGGATCAAAAAATTCAGGTTTTCTATCTCCTGGCCCCGTGTATTGCCCGAAGGGACCGGCAGGATAAATGAAAAAGGAATATTGTTCTATCACAATGTGATCGACTGCTGCCTTGAAAATGGAATTGAACCTTGGATCACCTTGTGCCATTGGGACCTGCCGCATGAATTGGAAAAAAAGGGTGGTTGGGCCAATCGGGAAATAATCCGGTGGTTTTCGGAGTACGCTGAATTATGTTCCCGCACGTATGGTGGTAAGGTAAAGCACTGGATGATCTTAAACGAACCGGTTGCATTTACAGGCACCGGTTATTTCCTGGGGATGCATGCACCTGGCAGGAAAGGATTGAAAAATTTTCTTCCTGCTATACACCACGCTGTAATTTGTCAGAATGCCGGATTTCATATTTTTAAGCGTAACCATCCATCCAACGAAATCGGCACTACTTTTTCTTTTTCGCATATCGAACCCCTGAATGAAAATCCCAGGCATGTGTCTGCTGCTGAAAGGGTAGATGCCCTGCTGAACCGCCTTGCATTGCAGCCTGCTATGGGCCAGATGTATCCTGTGATGGAATTAGAAATACTAAAGCGCATGGACAAGTTTATTTTGCAGGATGATCTCCACCTGCTACAAGCTCCGTTTGATTTTATCGGGGTGCAGGTGTATACCCGCGAAGTAATAAGGCATTCATTTTTCTCCCCGTATCTGAATGCAAGGCCTGTTAGCGCGGAAAAAAGAAAAATGGACCGTACTGTTTTGGGATGGGAAATTCACCCTCCTGCCATATACGAGACCTTAAAAAAGGTTGCCGCTTACAGCGGGATAGAAAAAATTATTATTACCGAGAACGGTGCCGCTTTCAATGATTTTATCTCTGATAATAAAGTAAATGATGAAAACCGGATCAGTTACCTGCAAGAACATATACGGCAGGTGAAAAAAGCGCAAGACGAAGGAATAAACGTGAAAGGGTATTTTATCTGGTCATTGACGGATAATTTTGAATGGTCGGAAGGATATTATCCCCGTTTTGGAATTGTGCACGTTGATTTTAAAACACAGAAGAGGACTGTAAAGGACTCCGGATGGTGGTATAGCAGGTTTTTAACGCAATAAAAATACAAGCCTGTGAACTGATGATCTATAATCGTTGGGGCGAGCAGATTTTTGAAACAACTGATCCCGCTTTTACCTGGGATGGATATTATAAGAATAGGCCCGAACTCACTTCGTTATTTGTATATGTGATGAAAGCCACGCTCATTGATGGAACGGAGCTGCGCAAAGCAGAAAATGTAAGCTTAATAGGGTGATAGGTGGATCCTAGTTACACTCTCCCAATATCAGCCAGAGAACAACAAACACGAGGATAGTTCCAAAACATCCTCCGCCTAATTTTTTTGCTCCCTACCCGGCTATCAAGCCTCTGAAAATATTATTCATAGTATTGGTTTTTTTTATAATGTGTAAATATTGGACTATACAAGGAATGACCTCTTACATTAAATCCGAAAAGTGTTACATCTTTTTTATCATATTTTTTTAAAAGGTGGGCATGTGTTGCAAGTAACTGCCTATTTTCATTGAATCATAATTCATTCATGTGCAAGTGATCCTGAGAACAATATATATATCCCTGGGAACCTGAGCGGTGATCTCCACGCTGATCTCCTTGCTGAAAAATGAAGCATGGTGGATACGGATATTTGATTTTCCACGTATACAGGTGATTCTGATGGGATTGGTTGCCCTTCCTTCTGCCCTATACAATGCCGGAACTGATTATTTTTCCCTTGCCTTTTTGTTTTTTGTTTTGGTTTGTACTATTTACCAGCTATGCAGGATATATCCATACACGGTGCTGTCGAGCCCTCAGATTTTAATTTCTGAAGAGGAAAACACTGCGAATGATGTGAGCATTCTGATAGCGAACGTACTCATGACGAACAGAAACTCCGCCAAATGCATCGATCTTATCAAAAAACAAGTGCCGGATATTATTCTTGGCCTTGAATGCGATGCTTGGTGGCAAAGCGAATTAAAAATTATTGAGAAAGACTATCCCTATAAGGTGCATATCCCCTTACCTAATACGTACGGCATGCTTTTGTATTCCAGGCTTAAAATCCTTAACCAGCAGATCAGTTATTTAATTGAAAACGAAGTGCCATCCATTCATTGCACCATTGAATTACGCTCAAGAGATAAAATAATTTTTCACGGGGTGCATCCCAAGCCCCCTGCTCCACAGGAAAGCAAAACCTCTGTGCCGCGGGATGCGGAACTGATATCCGTAGCAAAAATTTGCAAAGAAGCGCGCCTTCCGTGTATAGTAGCCGGTGATCTGAATGATATGGCATGGTCGCATACCACGCATTTATTCCAGCGCATCAGCGGCCTTCTGGATCCGCACATCGGAAGGGGAATGTATTCTACCTATCATTCAAAATACTTTTTCTTGCGCTGGCCGTTGGATCACGTATTCATATCCCGGCATTTCAAACTGATCGAAATGCTGCGGCTGCCTTCCATTGATTCGGATCATTTTCCTATTTATGCTAAATTCAGCTATGAGCCTCATAAAAAGCACGAGAACGATAAAATAGAACCTAGCCATCAGGATCAAAAAGAGGCGCATAAAAAGCTGGCAAAGGCCTGAGGGTTAGTTCTGCGGAATCTTTTTAACCTCTTCTTTCTTATAACCTAGTTTCACAATATATTCCATCAGCTCATTATACAGATTGTCTTCCATTTGCATTGTGCGGCTTAGGATATAAACATATTTGTGTTTAGGATGTCCCACTACAGCCCAGGAATAATCCGTGGACACTTTATGGATCAGATAATCGGCACGTACAAAAAAATTGAAGCGATCCGTCCATAGATTTGCTTTATTGCCTTTGCGGGGTATCAATGTGTGTTTAACATTTTTTCTTTCCGGGTTTGAAGGCTTTTTATAATAGGTTATCACATTATAAGTGCCCTTATCGTTAAGAACATACTCTTCCTTTATATTGGTCCAGTTCTTATCGAAGGAAGTGGGTTTGCTGGCCAAAATATACCATAGCCCTTTATATTGTTGCAGGTTTATTGCTTGATCTGATGTCTGTGCTTTCATATATGCAGAAATTAAAATAAATAAAATGGACACTATTTTTTTCACAAAAATTTATATTTGATAATTCTAAAAGTAACTCCTTTGACATAAATAATTCAAAAAAATACGAGGAATGGCTACAAACGATCGCTAGCAGGGCTTTTATTGTAATCAGTAAGGAACTGAGGGGGTTAATGCCAATGCTTCTATATTTGCGTACTTAAAAATATTATCATGAAAAAATTCAGTGTTCCGGTTTATCTTGTTTCGCTGGCTGTCCTTTTTTTTATTTCATCCTGCAAGCAGGAAGATATTACCTCTTATGTAGATCCTAACATAGGAGGAGTTGCTACCTTATTAGAAACAAAGAAACCAACTGTGCATCGTCCGCACAGCATGGTGCGCGTATTTCCGGTCACAAAGCAGGGGTTGAACGACCGATATCTGAGCGACAAAATTTATGGCTTTACCTTCAATATGCCCGCCTACCGGATGGGATATGTATCAGAGCTGATGCCTGTGAGCGGTAAATTTTCTGTAGATAAAAATGAAAATGCGCAAGGATATGATCACGACCAGGAAGACGTTCATCCCTGGTACCATAAAGTAGTGCTGGAAGATCAAAACATTGTTGCCGATTGGACCACTACCGAGCGTGCGGTGCTGTACCGTTTTCAGTTTGCACGTAAAGATTCAAATCATATCATTTTTCGTTCCGGTGGAAATGCATATTTCAAAGTAATAGGAAAGAATACCATTCAGGGTTGGGAAGAATTTGAAAAGACTAAACAATTTTTTTATGCTGAGTTC
>Ga0163151_10007108_pt1 | contig 13233 bp, 6 predicted proteins | sample OliLakLV19MP5IB2_FD_145596 | JGI IMG/M metagenome (GOLD analysis project Ga0163151, IMG submission 145596) | Freshwater microbial mat bacterial communities from Lake Vanda, McMurdo Dry Valleys, Antarctica - Oligotrophic Lake LV.19.MP5.IB-2 | ecosystem: Environmental > Aquatic > Freshwater > Lake...
ATCCTGGGCCATTTTTTCGACTATCGGGTAGGCCTCCGGGTGGACGGCGCTGGAATCCAGCGGATGGCTCGATTCCCGGATGCGAAGAAAACCTGCGGACTGCTCGAACGCCTTCGGACCGAGACGCGGAACTTTCTTCAAATCACTCCGTGCAGTGAACGGCCCGTTTTCATTCCGGTAAGCGACGATGTTTCCCGCCAGTTGTGGTCCCAATCCTGAGACATAGGCGAGTAGCTGACGGCTTGCGGTGTTGAGTTCCACACCGACGGCGTTGACGCAGCTCATGACGATGTCGTCGAGGCTGTGTTTGAGCGCGAGTTGATCCACGTCGTGCTGGTATTGTCCGACTCCGATTGATTTAGGGTCAAGTTTGACCAGCTCCGCCAGCGGATCCATGAGGCGACGTCCGATCGAAACCGAGCCCCGAACAGTTATGTCTTGGTCGGGGAATTCTTCGCGGGCCACATCGGAGGCAGAATAGATGGATGCCCCGCTTTCGTTGACCATGACGATGATAATGTTTTTGGCCAGGCCGATGCCGCGTATGAAGGTCTCTGTTTCGCGTCCGGCGGTCCCGTTTCCGATGGCGATGGCTTCGATGTTAAATTTTTCGCACATCTTTCGGACCATGGTCGCCGCCTCGTTGAGGCGATGGTCGGACTGGGTCGGGTAGATGACATCTTGATAGAGCAACTTTCCCTGGCGGTCGAGGCAGACCGTTTTGCAGCCGGTCCGGAAACCTGGATCGATCGCCATCACGTTTTTTTGTCCCAGGGCAGGGGCCAGCAGGAGTTCCCGCAGGTTATCGGAAAAGACACGGATCGCTTCTTCGTCCGCCCGTTTTTTGGATTCCATGCGGATTTCGGCTTCCATGGAAAATCCAAGAAGCCGTTTGTAGCAATCTTGAACCGCCAGCTTCACTTGTTGAGCGCAGGCCCCTTTGCCGTTGATGAACAATGGTTCCAAAGCGCTGATGGCTTCTTCTTCCGGCGGATTGATCCGCATCATCAAAACACCCTCGGTCTCACCTCGTCGGATGGCCAGCATCCGATGGCTTGGGATCGAACCGATCGGCTCTGACCAGTCAAAATAATCCTTAAATTTTGCCCCTTCCTCGATTTTTTCCGTCAACACTTTGGAGCGCACCAGGGATTTGCTCCAATAAAGTTCCCTCATTGTTTTGCGGGCCAGGGCGTCGTCGTTGATTTTTTCCGCAACGATGTCGCGGGCACCGGCGAGCGCCGCCTCCGGGGATGCCACACCCTTTTCGGTTGAAACAAATTTTTTCGCCTCTTCGACCGGTTGATCGTGATTTTGATTTTGGAGGATGAAATCAGCCAGCGGTTCAAGACCTTGTTCCCTAGCGATCATCGCCTTGGTCCGCCGCTTGGGTCGGTAGGGGAGGTAGATATCTTCCAGGGCGGCCATGGTGTCGGCTTTCTCGATGGCGGTTCTCAGCTCGTCCGTGAGCAGTGACCGTTCCTCCAGCGATTTCAAAATCGTGACCCGGCGCTGATCCAGTTCCAGGAGCTGGGTCAGCCGGTCCCGGATCTGGGTGATGGCGACTTCGTCGAGACTTCCTGTGATTTCCTTTCGATAACGCGAGATGAAGGGGACAGTGCCCCCCTCCTGCAAGAGTTGAGCCGTGGCGGCGACCTGGCGCGGCTGCAATTTGAGTTCCTGACTGACTTTGACAATATGGATTTCGTTCATGATGACGTTGCTGAAAAAAGTGACACTGCTGTTCGTGATTTGAAAATAGAAAGGTTCCTAATTTTGGAGTGCGGCGGGAAGTTGGACGCCACGCCGCTTTGGTATGCCGCCGGACGATATTCGAAACCTTGAGGGGGACTGAACCCTGGCAGCAAAGCGGTGTCGCGCTTTGCTTTGCCTCCGCACTCCGCATCCTGAACAAGTTTCATCGTTACTGATCCGCAGCAAAATACCAATTCGCCTGCTTTGGAAGCCACAAATATTTAGACGAGCGAGGCGTTCGACGCTGTAGGAGTGGCTGCGGCCACGGGTGCGGCGACCGGTTTGGTCAGGTCTTTGACCAGAATCTTGGAATTGCGCCCGCTCTGTTCATATTTTTCCCGCCTCGATTGAGGCAGGGTTTCCGAGGATCCCTCGGCGAACCCGCCTTTGGACTGAAAATAGGTGAAGGCCTGGGTTGAAAGGGTGATCAACTCGTGCAGGCCAACCTCCCTGGCCTTGCTTTCGATGAACTGGATTAATTTACGGCCGATTCCCTGATTTTCGTGCGACGGGCTGACAAAGAGGCAGGCCAGCTCGCCCTTTTTTTGCTCGGGATAGACATGGAGCGCAACGCAGGCCACAGGGTTTTTATCGATCTCGAAAAGGTAATAATCGTTGAGTTGTTTCTCAATGGTGTTGCGGGTCCGTTTCACCAGTTCGTCGCTGTCCACCGAACTCTTGGTCAGCTTCAGGATGTGACGGATATCCTTCTTCATCGCGCGCCGAATTTTTTCGTATTCGTTCGAATAGATCAGCGTGCCGATTCCTTCGTTAGAAAAAACCTCGGCCAGCAGCCCCTCATCCACCTTGCCGTTGATCACATGCACCCGCTGGACCCCGGAGCCGCAGGCGGCGGAAGCATGCTGGGCTTTGGAAAGAACTTCGGGAGCGAATTCTCCCCTTGATTTAGCCAGGAGCGCGTTGAGATGAGCTACCGACATCTGACGGATCAGCTGGCCCTGATGAATCAGCCCGTCCTGAGTGGTGATGAAAATCAGTTTGGACGCCTTTAGCGAATCGGCAACTGCGAGGGCGATGCTGTCCGAGTTGACCCGGTAAGTATTCCCATCGCCGTCAAAACCGAGGGGGGGGACCACTGGAATAATTCCCTGGGACAGGAGCGTCTGGAGCAGTTCCACATCGACCTTCTCGACTTTGCCGGTGAACAAATGGTCCATTCCCTGCAAGATCCCCATGGGATGTGCATTGATGGCGTTGGTATAAGCGGCTCTCAGATCGTGCGCGGAAAGTCCTTCGAGAATCTCATGCGTCAGCCGGTTGGCCGCAGTCAGGGAGAGCCGGAGAGTGTCGGAATCGGTTATCCCGCTTCCCGAAAGGTCCGAAGGGGTGATCTGTTGTTTTTCCGCCAGTGCCTTGATTTGAGCCGCCGCGCCGTGTACCAGAACCACCCGGATGTTCAGGGAACGGAGGACCGCTAGATCGAGGAGTATGTTGGAAAAATTTTCGTCGGTGATGATGGCTCCATCGATGGCAATGATGAAGGTTTTATCCCGAAAGCTGGGGATGTAATGCAGGATGCCGCGGAGATCGGTTAATTTCACAATGGTTTCAACAAGCTCTGATCACCCATTACCTATTTCCGATTCGGGAAGGATTCAATACCAAATTCCAAAACGTTGCCATCGGAGAAACCTGCTGTAGCTTGTGCACGGTAACCAAACACCGGGACATTATGGGTTCATTGCAAAATCTTCTCGGAAACGCCGATAAATTTTACGACCTGCTGGAGGCCAGTGCCAAACAGGCTTTTGACAGTGCCCAGGCCTGCAACCGGTTGCTCAAGTCAGGAGCCACGGATGTCCGGCTGGATGAGTTTGCTCATTCCCGCCGGGCCGACAAACGGATCACGGCGGAGATTCATCAGGAAATAGCCGCGACAATGGTGACAACGCTCGATCGTGAGGATCTCCTCGCCCTCTCGGCGGCGCTTTATAAAATTCCCAAGACCGTCGAGAAGTTTGCCGAGCGATTTTCCATCTGCACTTCCTTGATTGAAGCACCACGCTTTGTCCGACAAGGGGAAATGATGGAGTCCGCAGCGCAGATCGTCCTCCGGATGGTCGCTTCGCTGCGCCATCTGGAGCGGGTTCAAACGGTCCAGGAGGACCACGCCAGCCTTCAGCGGATCGAGGGTGAAGCTGACAAATTAATGATCGAACTGCTGCGGGAATTGTACACTTCAAAATACGAGGCGGCAGTCCTGGTGGCACTCAAAGATCTGTACGAGCTGCTGGAAAAAGTGATCGACTCCTGCCGGGACGCCGGAAAAGTGGTTTTTCAGATCGCGTTGAAGAACAGTTGAACGAGCCGCCTGGGGCGGGACTGCGCGGTAAAACAGGAAGTTGTTCTTGAACGAGCCTATATTTCGTCGCGATCCATGTGCCGCGCCATTTCCAAGCGGGCGACCGAGTCATCCACCAGCATGGTTTTAAAGCCTGCAGGCAGCAAAACTCCGACCAGACCGTATTTTTTCTGCAACGCCCGTTTCAACAGCTGAACCATGCAGCTTTTGAGGAGCCCTCGGTTTTCCCTGCGAAACCTGGAGAGTTCCTTCGGATTCAGCACGCGATCGCCGAGAATCGATTGCCAGGCTTGGTTTTCGCGGCAATGACGCACGATATCGTGCGAGCGAAAAATTCCACACAGATAAGTACAGGTCAACAATCCGAGTAAAAACTTTGGTTGATAAGCCGGTCTGTCCCGGCTCAGGCTGACAATCTGGGGATTTTGCCAGTCCAGGGTTTCGATGTCCTCAAGGGCCATGGACCAGAGTGATTCCGGGGAAAACCACTCGGTCAATGACTGGGGCAGAGCCCAGTTTTTTGACCGGATATCGGATTCAGCAGCTGTGGTCATAAGTAGCAATCTTTGCCAGCCAGGAATGAAATCCCAACAAGGACACAACCTACATCAGTTTTGTTCCGGTAATGTGTCGTAACAGTCACAAAAGTGCGACAATCAAAGGGATAATTTTCCGAGAATCTGCCGCCGGTGAGCCAGGCCGAACGCATGATCATGCTGTGCCATGCCGCGGTTGTCGCCAATGATCAGGTAAAAATCAGGAGGCAAGTTGGTGGCCTGCACATACCAGGATCTCCGAAATCTTACATACGTTTCGGACAAAGGTTGCCCGTTGATCATGACCTGACCTCCGACAATCGCCACTTTTTCCCCTGGAACGGCAATGATTCTTTTTATCAAGATGTCGCGGGGGACCACAGTTGCCACCACATCGCCCCGGGTTGGAGCGGAGTTCCAATAGGCCATGCGATTCACCAGATTGTATTCTCCGTCGCTATACGTCGGCGACATGCTGGCCCCGGTGATCTTGATCGGCTTGAGGATGAATTGAAAAAATAGGGTGGCGGACAGCAGGAAAAAAGTCAGGCGCAAAAGTGTGATTCTGGGGTTCGACCCAAAAATCGCCGGTGTGAACCACCTTTTCTTCCTGTTTTGATTTTCTTGTTCTGCCGGGTTGGTTTCCATTGCTGCTCTTGGGAGGAACGAATGAGTTTTATGAAAACAATGCCGTTGCTGCGTTGATATGGCCAGCAATAAGGCGTTCATTGCCTATGTGCTGATACGCTTAGGACTCGCGCAATAATAAAGTGGTCAACTTACAACTGAGCTAGGCTGAATTGAGTAGTTCCATTCACCATGAAAATCGTTTCTCGTAATCCGCACTTTGGAGAGTTCCGCGCCGCTAACTTTTTTCTTGAGCGCGTAGGGTTTCGGATCAGTTTCCGCCTGGATACCAAGAAAAGCTGCGCAAGCAACGCATTGCGAAACTTTGCAAACAAGGATTTGAACGAACCTTTGACCGGAGCCGGTCTTTTTCGGTAATTTTTCCCGACTATGTCTAATTCGTTCGGTCAATTGTTTCGCATCACCACTTGGGGAGAATCTCACGGTGGCGGAGTCGGTGTGGTGGTGGATGGCTGTCCGCCCCGCATTGAATTGACTGAAGCTGACATCCAACCCGACCTGGATCGACGCCGTCCGGGGCAGTCTAAAATCGTCACCCCTCGCAAAGAGGCGGATCGTGTCCAGATTCTTTCGGGCACTTTCGAGGGCCGAACCCTGGGAACGCCGATCTCCATGTGGGTCAAGAATGAAGACATGCGTCCGGAAGCTTATTCCGAGATGGCCACAAAGTTTCGTCCTTCCCACGCGGATTACACTTACGCGGCCAAATACGGAATCCGGAACTGGCAGGGGGGAGGACGGACCAGCGCCCGCGAAACCATCGGACGTGTGGCCGCTGGCGCTCTGGCTAAAAAAATTCTGCGTCAAACGCACGGGGTCGAAATTCTGGCTTACGTGAAACAGGTTCAAAACCTTGCGGCGGAGGTGGATCGGGAGAAGGTTCAGTCCGGTGAAATCGAAGCTAATATTGTCCGCTGCCCCGACTCCGGCGCGGCAGAAAAGATGGTGGAATTGATTGGAAAAATGCGGGCGGAAGGAAACAGTGTCGGCGGCGTGATTGAAGCGGTGATCCGCAGGGTTCCGGTTGGCTGGGGGGAACCGGTTTTTGACCGACTGGAGGCTGATCTGGCCAAGGCGATGTTAAGCCTTCCGGCTTCGAAAGGTTTTGAGATCGGTTCAGGTTTTGCGGGAACATTGCTCACCGGACTTGAACACAACGATCCTTTCCGGTCTGAAGGCGGAAAAGTTTACACCACAAAAAACGATTCAGGCGGGATTCAAGGCGGGATATCAAACGGCGAAACCATTTATTTCCGGGTGGCATTCAAACCGGTCGCCACGGTGATGCACGAGCAGGATACCGTGGATGAAAAGTTTGAAAACACGACGCTTAAGGGCCGGGGTCGTCATGATCCTTGTGTTCTGCCGCGCGCCGTTCCAATGGTGGAAGCGATGGCGGCGCTGGTTTTGGTCGATCACGCGCTGCGCCACAAAGCACAGTGCGGTTGATGCCGTAAGGCCGCCAGATCTGCTCGAAAAACTCTCGCGTTTTACGGGAGTCGGAGCCTTGGTTGCAACCCAGTTCGCGTGATTAGTCGAACCCTCTGTTATCCCGATTTCAACCCGCTTTTCTTGGATTTTTCAGATCCCCATGCAACAACTGAAACTGCGGAAAAAACCTGCTTTTTCCCTGCTGTTTTGAATAGTTATTCACAATTGAAGGTCCATTAGTAGTGTGTTTGTGAGTAACTTTACCCCATATATGGGGCCTTTTCACTTTACAACTGGCAACCGGTTTAGTTTTTTAATCCCACCATGTACTTGAAGAATTTAACTGTTTTGGGTTTTAAATCCTTCGCGGACAAGACCTCCCTGAATTTCCAGCCCGGTGTGACCGCGATTGTGGGTCCCAACGGCTGCGGCAAGTCAAACGTCTCCGATGCCATTCGCTGGGTTTTGGGCGAACAATCGGCGAAAGCTTTGCGTGGTGGGGAAATGGCGGATGTCATCTTTAACGGGACTGATGGCCGTAAACCGCTGAGCATGGCCGAGGTAAGCCTGACGATCGGCGGAGTGGAGGAGGAACAGCTTCAGGCGGCCGGGGTGGACATCAGCTACAACGAGGTGACGCTCACCCGGCGGGTTTTTCGAGACGGCGGCAGCGAATATTTTATCAACAAAACATCGTGCCGGTTGAAAGATATCCAGCAGCTCTTTATGGGAACAGGTGTGGGTCGCACCAGTTACAGCATCATGGCCCAGGGGAATATCACCCAGATTTTGTCGAGCCGACCGGATGATCGCCGGATGGTTTTTGAGGAAGCTGCGGGAATTACCAAGTTTAAGTCGCAAAAGAAGGAAACGTTGCGCAAGTTGGAACATACCGATCAGAACCTCCTGCGTGTCGCTGATTTGATCCGGGAAGTGAAACGTCAGATCGGTTCGCTTCAACGTCAGGCCGGGAAAGCGCGCCGGTATAAACAGTTGATGGTGGATCTGCAGCACCTGGACACCCAGCTGGCCCGGCATCAATTCGACCAGTTGCAGTGCGAAATCCAGGTCCGGGAGGAGAGCCTGGAAAAGGTTAAGATCGAAATCGAGGTCTCCGGGGAGAGTGTTTTGAGGTCGGAGAGTGAAATCACCCTTTTGCGAGAACAATTGAGCGAACTCGAAGGCAAGATCAGCCAGAGTCAGCAAAAGGGGATGGAATTAAAGGGCGAAATCGACCGGCACGAAGGCCGGATTCATTTCAACCGGGAACGGCTTCAAGAACTTGACCGACAAAACGCCCGCGCGTTGAGCGACATCGCCCAGGCTGAGGAAAGACGTGCGGTTACTGAATTTGAGCTCGCCTCCGTTTCCGAACGGCTGACCGAAAGCTCGGTCACGGTGGAGACGACGAAAGCGCGACTTCAATCCCGCCGACAGGTTGTGGAGACCGTCGAAAATGATCTGCGAGGAAAGCAGGAATCATTGCGAAAATTTCAGACTGAAGCTTTTTCTGCGGCGCAAAGGTTGAGCCGGATACGCAATGAAATCAACTCCCTCGACCTGCAAAAGCAGGGGAACATCGTGCGTTTGGAAAAGCTGCAGTCGGAACGGGTGCAGCTCGAGGAGGAAACCAGCCGCCTGGCCATCCGATTGCAGGAGTTTTCAGCGGACGTGGAAGCCGAAAAACTGAGCGTTCAGAGCAGCCGTGGAACTGTCGAAGAGCGGCAGCAGCGATTGCGTGAAATCCAGCAGGAACTTTCCCAGGTGATTCAGGAACTGGACGGATTCCTGAGGAGACAGGCGGAAACACGATCACGCATCAATGTGCTGGAACAGTTGGTGGAATCGCACGAAGGATTCACCGCCGGGGCTTTGTCCGCCTTGAAAACAAGCCAGCATGTTCTGGGTTCCCTGGCTGATAAAATTCAGGTGCCGAATGATTATGTTGTGGCGATTGAAAGCGCGCTCGGGCACCACCTCCAGCTTGTGCTGACTGACAACGCCGAGCTGGCCCAGAATATTCTCAGCGACCTGCAAAACAACAAGAAGGGTAAAGCTTCCATCGCCGCCCTTTCCCTCTCCACAGGAGGTGACCCGGTGGAAGGACCGGAGCCATCCGGCCCGGACCAGGTTCAGGCGGTTTCCGTGGTGACCGGGAATGATGAAGTTCGTGGTCTGATCTCGGGTTTGCTCGGACGAACCTTGATTGTTCCTGACCTTCAAACTGCCGCACGGTTGCTCGCCGAGGCTCCAGGCCGGTGGGATTATGTCACCAAAACCGGCGAGCTGCTCGACCGTCACGGCATTTTCACCGGTGGTTCGATGAACGGTGGTTCCGGGAAAAATCCTTCCTCCATTCTTGGGCGGAAAAACCAGATTTCCGAATTGAACCTGCAATTGTCGCAAATCGTTGAACAGGTGAACGAGATCAGCCGCAAGAAAGGCGCATTGCAGAGCGAACAACTGACGATCCAGGCAAGCCTGCATGAGGCCCAGAGCGAACTGCGCACCCAGGAGGTGGCCATCGCCACCCGTCAGGGCGAGTTCAAGGCGCTCGAAAACTCCCACCGCGTGCTGGGTCAGAAACTTCAGAATGTCGGTTACGAGATCGATTCCCTGAGCGATCAGGAGGATGAGGGGAATCAAAAGCGGGAGAATCTTTCGGTGCAGATTTCGGAGATGGAAGAGCAGGAGCGTGGGCTGCTGGCCCAGGTTGCGGAAAACGGGACTGGACTGGAAACATTGCGTCAGGAACGGGATCAGGCAAACGCCCTGCTGACCGAGGCCAAGGTCGAACTGGCCGGAGAAGAGCAATTGCTCAATTCGTTAAAGAATCAGCAACGCCCCCTGGAACAAAGAATCCAGGAACTGCTGCATCTGGTGGAGAACCGTCAAAACGAGTTGGGCAGTTTTGAGCAGCGCAAATCGCTGGCTGAGGAAGAAATCTCGCAGTCAGAACAAAAGATGGAAACCCTCCGGTTCGAGCGGGAAAAGGTCAGCCAGAACATCACGGAACTGCTGGGCCAGAAGGAGGCGGTTGACAATGACGTGGGTTCGCGCGAGGAAGAACTGCGATGTCAACGTAAGAGGCTTTCGGATTCTCAACAAAAAAGAAGCACCCTTGAGATCGAACTGACGCAAAAAGGGATGTCGGTTCAGAACCTGCGCGAGAAGATCCAGCAAAAGTATCAGGTAAATCTCGACGATGTCCGGAGCGAGTGCATCACCATCACCATCGCGGACGAGGGCCCGGCCAAGATCCAGACTTTGACGCCGGAAGAAATGGCAGCCAACGGGGTCGCCACCGACTGGGCCGGTGTGGCCGAGCAGGTTCAGTCATTGCAAAAGAAAGTCGATGAAATTGGTCCGGTCAACTTGGTTGCCATCGATGAATACGAGGAAACGGAGCAGCGCCATCAATTCCTGACCACCCAGAACGATGACTTGGTGAAGGCCAAGGAACAGCTGCTCGAAGTGATCAACCGGATCAACACGCAAACCCAGGAGATGTTCACTGAGACTTTTAACAAGATCCGCGACAATTTTCGGGTCATGTTCACCGAGATTTTTGGAGGAGGAAAAGCGGACCTCATATTGGTGAATGAAGGGGATGTTTTGGAAAGCGGGATCGATATCGTGGCCCGTCCGCCAGGAAAACAGTTGCAGAGCATCACGCTGCTGTCCGGCGGTGAACAAACCATGACCGCCGTTGCTTTGTTGTTTTCCATCTACCAAGTCAAACCAAGCCCGTTTTGCGTTCTGGACGAGTTGGATGCACCGCTGGATGAATCCAACATCAACCGTTTTGTCAAAGTGTTGCAGCGTTTCCTGGTTCATTCCCAGTTCATCATCATCACCCACAACAAACGGACCATCGGAATGGCCGATGTCCTTTACGGCGTCACCATGCAGGAACACGGAGTTAGCCGCATCGTCAGCGTCAAGTTCCACAAGTCTGATCAGCAGCAGATTGAAGAACCGACGAAAACTTTGGCTCCTCCGCCATCCACCGACGTCAAACAAACGGATGCAAAACCAGGATTCGAATCAGTGGAAGTGGCCGAAACAGTTGGAAATGAAATTTCTGATGGGCAGGGAAAGGATGAACTCCGGGAGGACACGGTTTTCGCCAAATAATGTCACGCGGTGCTTCGGAAAGTTTTTCCTGGGCGTTGTGTGGGAGAAATTCCATAAATTTCGATTTTGCGATCGAATTCAGGCATTCATGCCGATCCTTTTTTCATTTTGCCTTTTAAGGGGTGAATACCTAATTTGCACCGCACTCAGGCAGCTGGCCTGATCGTTGATGGAATCTATGTCGGGATCCGATCCAAGTCGGTTGCGAGTCAGGTTGGATGGAAAATTTTTTCGGCTGGGCGAAAAGAAATTCTACGTCAAGGGGGTTACTTACGGCCCTTTTTCACCCAATCTGGCCGGAGAATCTTTTCCCACCCCGGAACAGACCGCGCTCGATTTTGAATCGATCCGGAAGCTGGGGGCTAATGTCGTCCGCGTCTATTACGCTCCTCCCCGCTGGGTGCTCGACCTGGCCCTGGAACATGAACTCAAGCTGCTCATTGATGTTCCATGGTCGAAATATTTTTGCTTCCTCGATTCTTCACGGCTGAGGGAGGAGTCGCGGCAGGCAGTGATTTCTGCTGTTCGCGGCTGCGGCGGACATCCGGCGGTATTTGCCTTCAGCGTCGTGAACGAAATCCCCCCGGATGTGGTGCGATGGACCGGCACTTCGCAGGTGGAGGAGTTCCTGGATGAACTGGTGGAACTGGCAAAGTCGGTTGATTCCGAATGTCTTTGCACCATTGCCAATTACCCTCCCACCGAGTTTTTGCGCTGCAAAAACATCGATTTTTATTGTTTCAACGTTTACCTCCATCAGCAGAGGCCATTCGAGAATTATCTGGCCCGGTTGCAGATGATCGCCGATTCCAAGCCGATTATTCTGGGTGAATTCGGCGTCGATTCAATCAGCGAAGGTGAACCTCACAAATGTGATCTGCTCGGCTGGCAGATCGAATCAAGTTTCCGAAGCGGTCTGGCCGGGGTGGTTATTTTCAGTTACACAGACGATTGGTACAAGGACAACCGCCAGATCACCGACTGGGCTTTCGGTCTTACGACAAGGGATCGGCAGCCAAAACCATCCTATGCCGTCGTTCAGGAAAAGTTCGCCATCGCCCCCTATTTTCCGCTTCCAGCCACTCCGAAGGTTTCAGTGGTTGTCGCAAGTTATAACGGCGCAAAGACCCTCAAAACCTGCCTTGAATCGTTGGTCCGGCTGAACTATCCCTATTATGAAGTGATTTTGATCGATGACGGATCAACCGACATCACCCCGGAGATCGCTTCGTTCTACAAGACTGTCCGCTATTTCCATCAGTTGAACCAGGGCCTGTCGGTGGCGCGTAATTCCGGGGTATTTGCTGCTGAAGGTGAAATCGTTGCATTTACTGACTCAGACTGTCGCGCGGACGAGGACTGGTTGTATTATCTGGTGGGTGATCTACTCAAAAGCAAGTTCACCGGAATTGGTGGACATAATTTTCTGCCCCCTGAAGATTCCCTGATCGCGGCGGCGGTTCTGGCCTCTCCCGGCGGTCCCGCCCATGTCATGTTGACCGACCGTCTGGCCGAACATATTCCGGGCTGCAACATGGCCTTTTACAAATGGGCGCTGATGGAAATTGGCTGTTTTGATCCGCTTTACCGAAAAGCGGGTGATGACGTGGACATCTGCTGGCGCCTCCAGCAGCGCGGGTACAAAATCGGTTTCAGCCCGGCCGGATTCGTCTGGCACTACCGGCGCTCGACAGTTCACGCCTATCTCAAACAACAGAGCGGTTACGGCCAGGCCGAGGCTTTGCTGGTGCGCAGGCATCCCGAGTATTTCAATTCCGTCGGCGGCAGCATCTGGCATGGCCGCATTTATACCGCCTCGAAATTCGGTGTGGTGCTGCGCCCTTCGATAGTTTATCACGGGATTTTTGCCAGCGGCTTTTTTCAAACCTTGTATTCTCCCGAGCCTGCCTTCGCGCTGATGTTGTGCACCAGCTTGGAATACCACGTTTTAATCAGCCTTCCTCTGTTGGTGTTGAGTGTTCCCTTCCCCTACCTGTTCCCGCTGGCCCTGACCTCTGTCTGTATTCCGCTGGCCATATGCATCGCCGCCGCAGTCCAGGCAGACATCCCGAAACTCCGTCGAAGAATCTGGTCCCGTCCTCTGGTCGGTTTGCTTTTTTATCTTCAGCCGGTCTGGCGCGGTTGGGCCCGGTACAAGAGCCGACTTCAATTCCGTCCGACACCGCTGGCCGCCTCGGAGAATTACGAGCTGCTGACGCGCAAGGACAAACGTGATTTCCAGGATGTGATCGAATATTGGTCCGACACCTGGTTTGACCGGCTCGAATTCGTGCAGTTTATTTTCGCCCGGCTGGAACAGCAGGGGTGGCAGACAAAAACCGACGCTGGATGGAGCGAGTTTGACGTGGAAGTTTATGGAAGCCGCTGGAGTCGGCTGCAGCT
>Ga0163151_10007109_pt1 | contig 13233 bp, 11 predicted proteins | sample OliLakLV19MP5IB2_FD_145596 | JGI IMG/M metagenome (GOLD analysis project Ga0163151, IMG submission 145596) | Freshwater microbial mat bacterial communities from Lake Vanda, McMurdo Dry Valleys, Antarctica - Oligotrophic Lake LV.19.MP5.IB-2 | ecosystem: Environmental > Aquatic > Freshwater >...
AAGAATATTTCTTTTCCTTCAGTATGAATATTTCATTTCTTTCACTTTTAGAAAGATGTGAGAACTTTTTCTTTTTTTCATATCAAAACTATACAAGTGTTCGGATTCAAATGGGAAATTCGGATGTTGGTAAACTAGCCTCACACTCTAAGGAGGGAAACATGCGCGCGTTCCTTTACACATTAGCAAACAAGATCCACGCTCCGCTCTGGATGCGTGCGAGTCTTTGGCCGGGCGATGCAGTCGAGGTCTCGAGAGAAATGGATCAAGTAGAGGGGTTCTATAGGGAACTTGAGCTTACTGGAGAAAAGAAAAGTGGAAGGAAAAGCTGGCTCATGAGTGGACAAAAACCGATTCCGCCGCCGTCATCCCCATCGCCACAGACTTAAGGAGAGTCTTTTACACATTTCTTGTGGAGATGATTGGGCTTTACGTGGCGTCTTTCTTTTTTCCCACACCTTTCGCTTGGGGGCCACTTGCACTGCTCTCGATAATCTGGGTAGTGCAGGGAGTACGGCTCGCTAGAAAGGAAGAGAGAATTCAGACCCCAACCACAATGGAAGATTTTCAGAGGTTGGTTGTGGCCCGGATTCACGAGACGGTGGGATCTCACCGTCAGCGAGTCCTTGCATCCGATTCCGGGTATGCCACACGGCATGCCGAGCGAGAGCAAAAGCTTGAGAAGGCTAAGGGCCTTGTTGCAGAGATCGAAACCATGGTGAAGGCTGGCGAGCTCGAAGAAGAGTATGCCAAGCCTCGCCTTTCCCATGTCCTAGAGGGCATGAGGCAAATCGAAGAGGACATTGAGCGGATTACAGGAGGCAAGCAAGAGCTTCTTGATAAGCTTCGTCGTCTGGAGTCGCACCCTCCACGCTTTGAGAAGGTCTTCATACGCCGCTCACTTGATGCTCGTATCGTGAGCTTCGCAAGTGAGGCGGGGGCTTTTAAGGACGACACTGAAGCATTCCTCATTGGAGAGATTAATGCTTTCCGTCGTGATGCGGCTGTTCTCATGAAGGCTCTTGAACAAATGAGTCTTCATGCTGTTGGTTCCGTCTCAATTGAAGAAGTGGAACAAAGCGGAGAGTTTATCGCCTCTCTCTCCGCTTAGGTAATGAAGTATGGACCCCAATACATGATCTGTATTGGGGTCCTTTTCTTTGTGATAAGATTTTACGGTGATAGAAACCCTTGTATCTTTTCTTGAGCATACCTTAATCCCTCTTGGATCACTGGGTATTTTTCTGGCTGCAATTATCGAGTCAGTTCTTGTGCCAATTCCATCAGCCCTTGTTCTGTATTCTTCGGGATTTTTATTCCTCTCTTCTCTTTCGGGTAGCGCTTTTTATCTGACACTTTTTTTTGTGGTAGCCTTGCCTGCCGCTCTTGGCGCGACCATTGGATCTTTTGTTATTTACGGACTTGGTTTTTTTCTTGGCAAGCCTTTTTTTGAAAAATGGGGGAAATGGATTGGTATTTCTTGGGCAGAAATTGAGCGTGTTCGAGCTCGTTTTTCAAAAGGCACACGGGACGAAATTACCTTAGGCGTGCTTAGGGCAATCCCTGTTATTCCAACCTCAGCACTTTCTGCATTGGCCGGTGTGGTGCGCATGAAGCCCCTTCCCTATGCAGTCTCAACTTTCTGTGGGAGCCTCGTCAGGGGGATCATTCTTGCCTTCATAGGTGGGAAAATGGGCGTTTTTTACGAGTCACATATGGGTTTTATAAATAAATGGGAGAAGGGCTTTCTTCTCGTTGGTGCTGCACTTTTTGTGGGTGTTCTTTTTTTTGTAATTCGCAAAAAAAAGAACGTGGTACAATGAGCATATGAGCGTTGATCGTCTTCAAATTGGTTTCTTTTTCCTTTTTATTCTTGCAGTTTTGTATTTGAATTTTTTAATTTTTCTTCCGTATCTTTCGATACTTTTTTTGGCTCTTGTATTTGCGATCATTTTTGATCCACTCTACGAACGGATACTACTTATTTTTACAGGAAAAAAAACCTTTGCCGCTTTAACGTCTGTCCTTCTCGTCCTTCTTGTAATTGTTGGTCCTATTGCTTTTTTTGGAACACTTCTTTTTCAAGAAGCATCTGACCTATATACAAATGTTATTGCGGATGGGGAGGGGGGCTCATTTCGCGAAACAATGGGTATGTTAGAAACTCGTATTGAGGATTTTTTCCCAGGTTTTTCTTTTTCGGGGACGCAAGGAGACCTCGCTAAATACACCCAGCAAGGCCTTTCATGGCTTCTCAATAATTTAACAGTTTTCTTTGGAGGATTTCTTAAAATTGCTTTTGGCTTGTTTCTAATGTTACTTGCTTTGTTTTATTTTTTTCGAGACGGCAAGAAGTTCATTGAATCCCTCATTGATTTGAGTCCATTGTCGGACGCTTCAGACAGAAGACTTGTGGATAGGGTTGTGGTGGCAGTAAACTCGGTCGTCCGCGGGCACATTGTTATTGGCGTCCTTCAGGGTTTAATGACGGGGATTGGTCTCGCTATTTTTGGAGTTCCAAGCCCGGTTATTTGGGGGTTTGTAGCGGCAATCGCCTCCCTTGTTCCGACGATTGGAACAACACTCGTTCTTATCCCGGGCATTCTTTTTCTATTTCTGTCCGGCTCTACAGGGGGCGCTATTGGGCTTATTGTTTGGGGAATTTTGGCTGTCGGCTTGATTGATAATTTGCTTGGCCCAGTGCTCATCGAGCGAGGGGTTAAAATCCATCCACTCCTTATTCTTCTTTCGGCTTTGGGAGGTTTGGCGTTCCTTGGTCCAGTTGGTTTTTTAGCCGGTCCTGTCGTCCTTGCCCTCCTTTTTGCACTCCTAGATATGTACCCGAGTATGGTCCGAAAGGAAATGTCTCAGGTTTAGATCTATTCCCAAAAGATTCTTTAAAAGTATCCTGAGTAGTCTATGCCTTATGAAGGTTTATAATGATTATTAATGCTTCATGTCTATACAGCGTGGGGTTTATTGAATGAAATGATTAGATCATCAGGAAAAAAAGATATACAAACCTTACTCAACTTTTTAAAAAAGAATTTATTTTATAAAATTTTTTCATTAAAAAAATTTAAGATTACGTGAAACAAAATATCTGCCTTTAATTTTTACGATCATTATTTGAGGGGAGGGAAGCTGCTCTACGCTTAGATTGCAATTCTATTCTTTAGTGAGTATAGTTGTGCTCATATTACAATGAAAGAAGTCACAATTGTTACTCATAATGGTGGATTTCATGCAGATGACGTATTTGCAGTCGTAACCGTAATCCTCTTCCTACCCAAAGACACAAAGTATTCAGTCGTTCGGACAAGAGACATGGAGGCTATTTCGCGCGCTGATTACGTTGTTGATGTTGGTCGCGTATATGACCCTTCGGAGAGGCGGTTTGATCATCATCAAGAGGCAGGAGGGGGTGTAAGAGAAAATGGTATTCCTTACGCATCTTTTGGGCTTGTGTGGAAAGAGTTTGGCACTCAGGTCGCTGGTAATGAAAAACTTGCGCGTATCATTGAAGAAAAACTTGTCCTTCCAATTGATGCGGCCGACAACGGTGTCACTGTGTATTCCCCAGTATTTGAAGGGATTCGACCCTATACCTTGTCTGATTATTTATATTCGTATTGGCTTGATGAGCACGCGAATGAGGAGGGGCTCAATGAAATTTTTAACAAAGTCGTAAATCTGGCGGGAGACTTGCTTCTTCGAGAAATTAAAAAAGCATCACACATTATTTTAGACGAGTCGCGGGTTGAAGAAGCATATCAAAAAACTTTAGATAAACGTATTATTGTTCTTGATGCTCATTTGGCTTGGGACAAGATTCTTGCTCAGAAAGAAGAGCCTCTTGTAGTGGTGTATCCATCAGTTGATGGGGCACGGTGGAATGCAAAAACTGTTGCGGCCGGTTTCCAAACATTTACCAGAAGAGTTTTGTTTCCAGAAGTTTGGGCTGGAAAAGTGGACAAGGAACTACAAGAACTCTCAGAAGTAGGGGATGCAGTTTTTTGCCATAGGGGACGCTTTATTGCAACTGCTGATTCAAAGGAAGGGGCAGTTGCATTAGCAAAAAAACTAATTTCCTAAGTATGTTTATTGATGAAATTACCATTCATGTGAAGGCAGGCAAGGGCGGAGACGGCGCTGTTTTGTGGCGACATGAAAAGGGCAAGGATCATGCTGGCCCTTCTGGTGGAAACGGTGGTAAGGGCGGGGACGTATATGCCGTTGCGGTTCGTGATCTGGGTCTCCTTTCTCGATATCGAAATGTGAAAGAGTTTGCAGCTCCAAATGGAAAAAATGGAATGAGGAGCTCAAAGACGGGAGAAGCCGGTGAGGATACTCTAATTGAGTTTCCCATTGGGAGCGTTATAACAAATCAGCAAACAAAGCGACAGCTTGTGCTTATAGGAGACGGGCAAAGAGAAACCCTTCTTCTTGGCGGCCATGGTGGTTTCGGGAATGAACACTTTAAATCTTCAACAAATCGGAGGCCTGATCGGGCGACCGCTGGGAAAAGTGGCGATGAAGCTGATTTTTTTATAGAGTTGGAGCTTGTTGTGGACGCTGGCTTGATCGGCTTGCCGAATGCGGGAAAATCCAGTTTATTAAATGCTATTACAAATGCTAAGGCAAAAGTGGGGAGCTTTGCGTTTACCACAATTGAACCTAACCTTGGTGATTTCCATGGGTATATTATTGCCGATATTCCTGGCCTTATCGAAGGTGCCTCAGAAGGGAAAGGGCTCGGAGATAAGTTTTTACGCCATATTAAGAGAACAAAAGCACTTTTTCACTGCGTCTCTTCTGAAAACGAAGATGTGCTCCAAGCATATGACACGGTACGAAAAGAGCTTGGCACGTATAACCAAAGCTTAATTGAGAAATCTGAAATTATTATCCTCACAAAAACAGATATGATTTCTTCTAAGGAGAAAGATGAAAAAATGGCTCAACTGAAAAAGAGAAATTCTCGTATTTTTTCATCCTCAGTTATTGATGAGGATTCTTTACACGCACTTACTACAGAATTTTCTCGAGTCCTGCAGGGCTAAACAAAAACTATTTCACCTGCTAGTATGATTTCACATGGCATCTTCTGATTACACAGTAACAATAGGGCTCGAAATTCACGCCGAGCTCAAAACAAGGACTAAGATGTTCTGTAATTCTAAGAATGATCCAGATGAGGACCGTCCTAATGTAAATATCTGCCCAGTGTGTATGGGATACCCGGGCTCTTTGCCTGTTATCAATAAAGAAGCCGTTCGTCACGTTATCCGAACAGGGACAGCCCTCGGTGGGAAAATCTCTGACTTCACCGAATTTGATCGAAAAAACTATTTTTACCCAGATATTCCAAAAGGATATCAGATTAGCCAGTACAAGTATCCGCTCGTGGAGGGCGGAATGTTGCATGGGGTAGCTCTCACTCGCATCCATCTTGAGGAAGATACAGCTCGGTCAAATCATGAGGCTGGCGGAGGAAGCCTTGTTGATTTTAATCGCGCGGGTGTTCCTTTAATGGAGCTCGTTACTGAACCAGTTATCCACTCAGCCCTTGATGCTGCGGCGTTTGCGAAAGAACTTCAATTAACCTTCCAATATCTTGGCGTTGGGGAGGCAAATATGGAAAAGGGTGAAATGCGAGTTGAAGCAAACATCTCGATATCAAGAACCCAGGAGTTTGGGACAAAAGTTGAAGTAAAAAACTTGAATTCATTTCGCGCTGTTGAAAAAGCAATTACCTACGAAGTTCTACGCCATACGAAACTTTTGGAAGAGGGAGGTGTGGTTTCTCAGGAAACGAGAGGTTGGGATGAAAAAAAAGAAGTAACATTTTCCCAGCGCTCAAAGGAGGATTCACATGATTACCGATATTTTCCAGATCCAGACCTTCCAAAATTACTGATTTCTGAAGTACCTGATTTTGCCAGAGAGATAATTAAGTCATCAATTCCCGAGCTTCCCTGGGAGAAAAGAAAACGATATATAGAAAATTTAGGAGTAAAGGTTGAGGATGCTGAGTTTTTTATTCGACAAAGTAATTGGGGTCTGTATTTTGAGGATGTGTTAAATTATCTTCAAGATAAGAGCCTTGCTCAAATCGCTTCAAACTACATCACTTCTGACCTTGCGGGCCTTGTTAAATCTGACGCGACAGTTTCAATTGAAAAAATAAATCTGGCTTCTAAGATTCTTCCTGGCCGTTTTGCTGCGCTTACCACGATGGTTGCGAGTGGGAGCATATCGTCACGGGGAGCAAAGGATATTTTAAAAATGATGTATGAAGGTGAAGAGGGCAGTCCTATCTCAATTGCAGAGAAGAGTGGTTTCTTGCAGAAAAGTGACGCCTCGTCTTTGCAAATAATAGTTGATACCGTTATCAGCGAGAATCCAAATGTTGTTCTAGAATTCAAATCTGGGAAGATGAGTGCAGTCCAGTTTCTTGTGGGGCAGGGAATGAAGCTTTCCAAAGGATCTGCGAATCCAAGTGTCTTAAAAGATTTATTTGAAAAAACACTTTCCTAATATAAATAAAAAGAGCCCTGCATATGCAGGGCTCTTTTTATTTATGGGGAAAAGATATTTTTTCTGTTGTATCTACTTGAACTAAATCTTGAGATTTTTGATGCCAGCAAAATCCTAAAGATCTGAGCGTGGATAACATCTCTACCCGCTCTGCATTCAATATTCGACGGAGTAGTGGCTTCAAGTGACTAACGAATTAAATCCTTTACTTTTTTGATCCTTCAAAAGGATGAGTAACTTTACTGACAAGGGCAGGGTCCTTTTGTTAAACAATGGTGGCGGAGCGCTCAATAGATGCATAAGAAACAAATGTGATTTTTAAGAGTGTTGTTTTATAGACACTTGAGAACTCCGGGTAAATTTTAGAAAATATCCTGTCATAAATAAAAAGATTTTAAATTCTTGAGAAGATGAGCAAAAAAGTACCTTTTTCACGCCTTGAAGGAATAGAGATGAACTAGTGTACACCTGATCCATTTTTTCAACGTTGGGGTCCATAGAAAGGCGAGTGTAAATGACGGGTATTCTTAGAAGACCTCAGTTCTTATGTTTCCTTGTGTGAGATTCAGGAAATTTATCTTACCATCCGCAAGAATCCCTTGATGTAAGGATACCCTAGACACCCCTTGCTCTGACTAGGTTTTATTACAATCCACTGGCCTCACCAGAGGCTAATAGATTGTAAGGGGCTTGCAGGCACTATTTTCCTGACTCCACTCCAACCCCTATGTCTAGGCGTGAACACAATGGTCTGTATTTTTCTACTAAAAAACATCTCGGCATCCGAGATGGGCTATAGAAATATAGCTTTTGGGGATTTATAGAAAATGACACTTCTGTTGTGAAAACAAAAAATATGAGAATGTAAATCAAGTTTTTATCTGTCTTCGCTCTCCGTATGTCTTATTGAAAGCTTCTTAATCCTATTTTTTACATTACTTTTTGCCTCTCCAGACTCAATGTCATCAATAATTCTTAATAAATCTTCAGTCTTATACACTCGGTAGTTATTCATTGGGTGTCTACTAGCTGGAAACTTCCCAGATTTATCCCAATTACGCAAAGTGAGGGGAGCCACATCAAGAATGTAGGCCGCTTCCTTGATAGTGACATATTTTTTGTATTCCATTTCTTTAAGGTTAATCTTATATAAACATTAATAAACAGCTATCTTAAAGTATATATAGTTACACTATTTTTATCAAGGTTTAATAGGTATATGTACTGCATAAATTGTATTTATTAAGTTTTATCGTATTTTATAATTTTCCAAATAATATTTTGAATTATGATGAAAGCTGTTTTGAGTAAGCTATAGGGCTTGTCTAAGAATATAGCTTTTTTGACAGTAGTACTTAAATATTTTTTGGCGAAAAGAATATTTTTTTATCCCCAGATAAGTGGAACAAAGAAATAATTAAAAGATATAATGATGTAGATGAACGGGGATCTTTATTTTGAGGGTAGACAATACATCTCGTCTAGCCGAGCTGCTAAAATAAGTGGCTATGTTAATGACTATATTGGGCAGCTTTGCCGAGATGGTAAATTAGAGTGCCGTATGGTTGGTCGTTCGTGGTATGTGTCTTTTGAATCCATTACGACACACAAAAATGCGAACGGCGGCAATGCAAAATGGCGAGCTAAAAAATCGTTTGCTTCTGCAGACAGAAGTTCTTCTGCGAGTACTTTCTCGAGTCAGTATTCGAATTTAAATAGTTTTCCTCAGCGGCTGGCCGAAGAAAGAATTTCTCTCCCCTTAAATAATGTTCCTGTCCCTGCTGAGGCAATTTCTTTGGGCGTTGAAGAAGTTGATCTGATTCTACCGTGTCTTCCTACGGTAGCTACGCATGGTAAGGCTTCACATCATTTTGCTTTTGAAAAAAACTTTCCAAAAATTGTTGGCGCGATGCTAGCCCTCCTGTTTGCGGTATCAGCCTTTCAGTTTTCAGTATCTATGAATAAGGATGCACAGTTGGTGTACGGCAATTTTGTCCATGAAATAGCGACCTCTTTGTACATTTCTTTTCCCTCGGGAAGTAATTTTTTAGCAAGTGTGGCAACAGCAACAGAATCAAGTTTTGGCCAATTCGCTATTTCTTTTTACAAAACCATTCAGGGTGTTTTGTTTAATACGCGCGAAAGAATAATTGTCTTATTTGGTGGAGAAATTCCACAAGAAAAACAACCGCAACACATTGCTCAAGCTCCGCAAACTAGCAGCGAAGGGCAAGGTTTGGTTGTCGTACCGGTCGATTCACTTCTTGATCAGGAGGCAGTGATAGCAAAAATAAAAGATTCGTTTTCAGATGAAGTAAATGTGTTGCCAAAAAATGATGGGGTGTCGGGCGTAATTACCCCTATGTTTAGGAAGGTGTCAGATCAAGATTATCTCTACGTGCTTGTGCCGCTTAAAAATTGATTCTTTCTAGTCACGTGAGGCTTTCAACAGGGCCTTAAGTGTCTGGATGGAATCACAAAGGTCGAAACTTACTTACATGACTATCTGCTCTTTAACAAAAAAAAATAGCTACAGAAAGTTCTGGTTTTTTGCCGCAATCTTCTTAATTTTCTCTCACGACTTTACTGCATATGGTTTTGAGATTGAAAAAAATCCTGGCGTTCCAATAGAAAAAAATTTTATCGTTGGGCCAGCAAAAGTTGAGCTTGAAGTTTCTTCAGGGGCTTCAAAGACAGTGACTCTATTCGTTGAGAACAGAACAGGCCGGGACGAGATCTTTGAGATTTCTTTTGAAGATTTTAGCGCCAGTCAAGTCGAAGGCGAAACAGTCAAGCTTTTAGGAAATGAAAAAAGTAAGACGTCTCTAAAAGATTCTTTTTTTGTTGAAAAAAAGAATTTCAAACTTTCTCACGGTGATCGTCTTTTACTTCCAGTTGTTGTAACTGTTCCAGGGGGTGCTTCTTCAGGAGGAAAGTTTGGATCTGTTGTTGTATCGGCAACGGTGGCTGGAAATCGGGTTACTCAGTCAAGTCAGGCATATACCGCGACAACCGTTCTTGGCAGGGTTGCAACACTTTTCTTTGTCACCGTTCCAGGGAAGAATTTGTCTCAGGGTGAACTTATTTCTCTCAAAACAAAAAATGAGAAGAAAGTTTTTTCTGAAAGCGAAATTCCTTTCCGGCTTGAGTATAGAAATACTGGAAACGTTTCACTTAACCCATACGGTTTTGTTGAAGTAAAAAATATATGGGGAAAAGTGGTCGCAAGAGAAGCGCTCGATCCATGGTATGCGCTTCCTGACTCGGTTCGTACTCGTGACACTCTCGTGCGCGGATCGTTCTTTGGCCGGTACAGCGCGACTGCCCAGGTAAATCGAGGATATGAAGATATCGTGGATACACAAACGTTTGTGTTCTACGTGGCCCCAACAGCATTCGTCGTAATCATTCTTGCTATCCTCGGTTTTTTGGTGTTTGGCATTTGGAAAAAAGGAAAGTCTAGAGAAAAACTGTATGAATAGAATCGTATGCACGCTCATCATCATGTTTTTGTCGCAGCCTGTATTTGCAGCAGTGATGACAAGTACAAACTATTCAATTCAAAGTGATACGGTAAATTTTGGCGGAGGATTATCTAGTTCAACTAGTTACACACAGGAAAGCACGTTTGGAGAAGTTGCGACCGGACTATCAAATAGTGCGTCGTATGCAGTAAAAGCAGGGTACCAGCAGATGCAAGAAGTATATCTCGCAATTGGAACAGTTTCGGATGTGACTCTGTCTCCCTCTATTGATGGAACTGTTGGTGGCACGAGCAATGGATCGACAACTGTTCTAGTAACAACAGATAATCAGGCAGGTTACGAGCTCTATCTCAAAGCAAGCTCTTCTCCCGCTCTTACTTCTGGGGCGAATTCTTTTGCTAATTACACTCCAGCAGGAGCAAATCCCGATTTTATTTTCTCGATTCTTACCACAGTCGCGGAGTTTGCATTCTCACCAGAAGGTTCGCACATAACTTCAGAGTATAAAGACAACGGATCAACTTGTAATGTCGGAGCACTTGATACAAATGACAGTTGCTGGAATCCGCTCACCACAACAAACGAACTCATTGCCCAAAGTGCCACGCCCAACCATCCCACAGGTACCGCAACGGTTCTTGAATTCCGCGCACAATCTGGGACATCAAATGTACAGCTGGCAGGAACGTACAAAGCGACTTCCACTGTTACCGTTCTTGCACTCTAAATAGGGATATGAACTTCACGAAAATAGTTGGAATTATTCTTTTCCTATCGTTTACGCTCAGTTCTTTTACAACAGTGATGGCGGTCGAAGATCAGTTTGAAATTGATCTTACAGTTACTGGAACAGCTGACACAACTGCTCCATCAACTCCCGCAGGACTACTTGCAGCTACAGTATCGAGCTCTCAAATTGATCTTTCGTGGGTAGCATCAACTGACAACATTGCGGTGACGGGGTATCGAGTCTATCGAGATAACACTTTTGTGACTACTGTTTCTGGTGTAACGCATTCGGACACAGGGCTCTCCGCCGCCACCTCGTACGCCTATACTGTTTCGGCAATTGACGCTGCTCTTAATGAGTCGGCGCGGTCTGCTACATCTTCTGCGACAACCTTTACAGCTCCTGCAACAAATAATGGCGGTGGAGGTGGTGGCTCTGGTCAGTTCACATACCCAGTCATCTACGACATTGAAGTATTACCTGGAGAAAAGGATGCCTTGATTAAATGGAAAACCACCGAACCAACAATTGGAACGATTGCATGGGGAATCTCCTCAAGCCTTGAATTGGGGGTTGTTTCAGAAACATCTTACAACGTGTTTCATCAAGCAACCCTGGGTAACCTTCTTCCTGGAACGCAGTATCTCTTTTCAATTGAAGCATTGAACGGGTACGGTCTTCGCTCAAAGTTTACGGATCAGCGTTTTACCACAAACTCTCTTATTGAATATGGAGTGAACGCTCGTAACTTTACTGCAACAGCGGAAACTGATTCTATTCTTCTTTCTTGGAATAGTCCCATCAGCGCATTGTTTGATGAGGTTCGTGTGGTAAGAGGTGAGGGTTTCTATCCTAGTAGTCCAGAAGACGGCACCACAATTTACGAAGGAAAAGCAGAAAATTTTCGAGATACGGACGTGCTTATTGGTAAACGATATTACTACGCGCTCTTTGCAAAAGATACGCGAGGGTCATATTCTTCAGGTCTTTTGGCTTCGGCTCGCATTAGAATTATAGGAGAGCCAATAGTGCCGGAGCCTCCCATATTTGAAGAACTTCCAAAACCGCCCGGAGTACACCCAGCAATTGAACTTCTGTCGTTTCTTGATTTTGATTTTATTCAGGATGGGAAACGAGTGTCGACTTTTTCAGGAAAAAGTGTTGCGATCGATGGAGCGAAAAATCTGACCGTATCCCTCAGCTACTCGAAGGTTCCAGAGATTTTAAAATCAATTGTTATAACGCTCAGACATCCCACTGATCCTGCAAAGATTTTTTCCTTTCTTTTGCGAGTGAACGATGGAAAGACTGCGTATGTTGCAACAATTGGGCCTTTGGGAGATTCGGGTACGTATGGAGTTGATATCTCGATTGTTGATTACAAGAATCAGGGGCTGAAGAAAATCGTGGGTAATCTTTTTGCTAGTGCCGCGGTAGCGTACAAAGATGCTCAAGGTTTTTTTTCCGCTTTTACCGTTATCATGTTTGACTCTGTTTTTTATGCACTCCTTCTGTTAATTGTTCTTTTTATTTTACTTAAGGCGTTCAGGCTCATTTTCAAAAAAAATCATCAGTCTCTTCGGTAGTGCTGACAATAATGTGTTTCATGTACAGATTTACTAAAAAAATATTTGCAACAATATTGGTTCTCGCAACGGTACTTACCATTCCGGGATTTTTACCTACGCTTGAAATTCTTTCTTTTGCAACTAAAACTGCTGAAGCGGCTTTTAATAAACAAATAAATTATCAAGGAAAGCTCACCAATGCATCAAATGTAACTGTTGCAAACGGCACGTATCATATGCGTTTTGCGCTCTATACAAGCGCAACAGGAGGAACTGCAATTTGGAATGAAAACAGGAGCACTGCGGCTGGAGATCGAGTTGTTATAACGAGCGGTCTTTTTAGTTTAATGCTTGGAAGTTCAACCGCTCTCACGGGTATAGATTTTAATCAAACTTTGTATTTAGGTATCGAAGTGGGAGGATCTGGCGGATCAGCAACATGGGACGGGGAAATGTCTCCGAGAAAAATTCTAGGTGCTGTACCAGCAGCATTTGTTGCTGACACTCTTGATAATCTAGATTCCACCCAATTTGTGCGAACTGACGCAACCTCAACCATTGCAACTTCTTCAACTCAAACAGTTATCACAATCAATCAGACAGGAACAGGTGATATTTTAAATCTTCAAGATGCGGGAGTGACAATTTTTACAGTGCGAGATGGAGGAAACGTCGGCATCGGCACCACCTCTCCATATGCAAAACTCTCTGTACAGGCAACAGGAGGACAAAGCAATCCAGTATTTGAAGTGGCCAGCTCATCAAACGCTACAAAATACCTTTCTGTCTCAGGAACAGGTTTCGGAACAACAACCGTAACAGGCTTGACCGTCAACGGCTCTGCAACCTCAACCTCTAATGTCGGATTTAACGTCACCACTGGTTGCTTCGCTTTGAACGGCACGTGTCT
>Ga0163151_10007115_pt1 | contig 13223 bp, 11 predicted proteins | sample OliLakLV19MP5IB2_FD_145596 | JGI IMG/M metagenome (GOLD analysis project Ga0163151, IMG submission 145596) | Freshwater microbial mat bacterial communities from Lake Vanda, McMurdo Dry Valleys, Antarctica - Oligotrophic Lake LV.19.MP5.IB-2 | ecosystem: Environmental > Aquatic > Freshwater >...
GTACCAACCAGCGTCGGGCCTTAGCCAAAAAAGACGCCCGCCTACCGCACCTACTATCAATGACAGCCACCCCAATCCCTCGTACCCTTGCCTTGACCGTCTACGGTGACTTGGATATTTCACTTCTAGACGAAATGCCAAAAGGCCGAAAGCCTATCATCACCAAAATCTATGCTCCTAGTCAAATAGAGACAGTCTACGAACACATTAAGACTGAACTAGAGTCAGGTCGGCAAGTTTATGTCATTTGCCCGCGAATCGACGAACCAGATCCCAGTAAAGAAAATGCGCTGCAACTAAAGTCAGTGAAGCAAGAAGCTGAGCGCTTGAAACAAAATATTTTCAAAAAAGCCCGAATTGATATTTTGCATAGCAAAATGACGCCGAAAGAAAAAGATACCGTTATGGAAAAGTTTCTCAAACACGAGATTGATATCTTGGTCGCTACTTCAGTAGTAGAGGTGGGAGTAAATGTGCCAAACGCTACCAATATCATTATTGAAGGAGCGGAGCGTTTTGGTCTAGCGCAACTACACCAACTACGAGGACGAGTAGTGCGGGGCAATCACCAAGCTTATTGTTTTGTAGTTACTACTAAAGACACTAGTGGCAAGAGTGGCAAGACATTGGAGCGCTTAAAAGCACTGACCGAAGCCAAGAACGGTTTTGAACTAGCGGAGTATGATTTAAATATTCGCGGTAGTGGTGAACTGTACGGCATGAAGCAGTGGGGACTGACTGACTTAGGTATGGAAGCACTGAAGAATGTAAAAATGATTGAAGCCGCCAGAAAAGAAGCCCGGCAGCTAATTTCGGTTGATCCGACACTCGCAAAACATGACTTAATCAGAGCCAAACTAGACAAATTACAAAAAAATTTACACTTAGAATAAGAGTGACAAACATACCCCACCAAACATGAGCCTTATTTTTAAGGCTTATGTAGTACTTTACTTTATCTGCATATATATTATATTGGAAGAGCTTGAAATCCTTCAAGCACAGAAAGGGAGAGGCGGCATGAATGCCGGCGTCGCTGGGTGATACACCGGCGGGGGCAGACAGAAGACATGTTGCTGTCTGCCCTCGCCATCAGTTCTTAGAACCGCACAGCTGTGTCACTATCGACGGCGACACTCACAACCTAACGCCGGAGCGGTCGCTCGAGGCGTTTTTTCTTACACAAGTTTAAGGTGTTATTTATTTTTGCACTCAGGCTCTTAAAATTTGAAAATAATATATTTTATGTTAATCTCAAGGTTGACTAGACGACTGCTGCCGGCGGGCTCATGCAGTCATTAAAAAGGAGGTGGTCCGTACCTTTCCGCCAACCCAAAAACCCCGGTGTCCTCTTGTCGTGAGACATAGGAATACACCCCACCAAGGCCCGTTTACGCGGGCCTTTTACAATTTCCACTAGAATAATAGTATAGTGGTAACCTATGCATATAAAAAATTGGTTGAAGTGGAGATACGCTACAAAGAAGTTTGATGGGGCAAGAGAAGTTAGTGAAGTCGATTTAAATTATATTTTAGAAGCCGGTAACTTGGCCGCTACTTCTTATGGTCTGCAACCATTTAAAATTATCGTAATCACTGACGAGGCTAAAAAACAAGCTTTGGTCCCAGCAGCATACAACCAAGCACAAGTGGGAGGAAACTCTGCCTTGGTAGTACTAGCTGCTTCTACTAATGTAGACGAAACCTTTATAACTGAGTTCACTACCAGAACGGAAGTGGAACGAGGTTTAGAAACTGGTACTCTGGACGGATACAAGCAAATAATGGTTGGACAACTCGCTGGTCTGTCTGCAGCCGATCGTTTGGTCTGGTCACAAAAGCAAGCTTACATTGCTCTGGGCACTATGTTGGTGGCCGCAGCAGAAAAAGAAGTAGATCAATGTCCTATGGAAGGCTTTGACCCAGCCGCTTTTAACGAAATCCTAGGTCTCACAGCACAAAACCTCCACGCCACTGTCATTATGCCTTTGGGTTACAGATCACCTGAAGACAAAACTCAACACTATAAAAAAGTGCGCCGTGATTTATCCGAAATGGTAGTGAGGATATAGTGAAATCAGCCTAAAAAGCAGGAGAGCTGGGATCTCCCACTTTTTTAGTACTTGTTTGAGTTAGAACTAATTTCAGGTTATAGTTCTGTTATCCAAATATTCCGCCTGTAGCTCAGTTGGTAGAGCGCAGTGCTTACAATTCGAATCGAAGAACTAAGCGCACAAGCATTTATGTTCTGAGATGAAGGATCGTATGAATTAAAGATTTTGTCCGCCTGTAGCTCAGTTGGTAGAGCGCAGAGCTTATACCTCTGTGGTCCTTGGTTCGAGTCCAAGCGGGCGGACAAAATCTTGAATTCATATACCTCTGTGGTCCTTGGTTCGAGTCCAAGCGGGCGGACACGCGCAAAAACAACACACCCAAGCCTAGGCTTGGGTGTGTTGTTTTTAGTATCTGCCCTGAGGCAGATATGGCGTGTGTCCGGACCGGGGTGCTGTGAGCCTGCGCGACATTATTTTCTTTTGTATTTACGAATTAGAAAATAAGAAGTACTCTCGTGGTCAAAAAATGAACTGAGGCTTAAAACACTTAGTAACTACCCTACCCAACCACCCCAAATGTTATACTCATAATAATGAATTTAAAAACATTATTTTCTTGGTATGGACTTACAGCACTTGGCTTTATTGCCATAGCCGTTGTTCTAATAATGAAAGTCTTATTTCCTCAAACTCCTAATTGGGTTACAACTCAAGTAGAAATTGGAGACGTCAAAGAAATTGTCTCTGTCTCTGGTTTTGTAGAAGCCAGTATTATAGCTGACTTAGCTTTTCAAAGTAGCGGGAATATCACTGACGTCTTAGTAAATGAAGGAGACAAGGTCGTAACAGGGGCTCTGCTAGCCACTCTCGCTTCAGCACAGCTGGTAGCCGAAAGAAGAGAGGCAACTAATGCATTAGCTGCGGCCAGAGCTAGTTATGCCAAAACTGCCGCTGGTCCTAGAGCCGAATCTGTCACTGTCTCTAATACCAACGTGAGAAATGCTGAATTAAAATTGGAACAGGTAAAACTTGAGGAAGCTAAAAGAGTAGCCAACTCCAGAGCGGCTCTTCTCTCTTCTGACCTAATCTCTGTTACCACAAACCTAGACGAGGACAGTACTCCGCCAATAGTCTCCGGCACTTATTCTTGTGTAGACGAAGGTCAGTATGACATATCAGTGTATAGTTCGGCGGCTGGGTCTGGCTACTCATACAACTTTACCGGCCTGGAAACTGGTAATGCTAGCGCTGGCACCGATCAGCCGTCCGCTATCGGTGCTTGTGGTCTTTTTTTACAGTTCATTCCTGGAGATATTTACTCCAATTCAAATTGGTCTATCGAAGTACCAAACGAAAGATCGTCTAGTTATGTCAGTTTGAAAAATGCCTACGACTTAGCCAAGACTGTAGCGCAAAATAATATCGCGTCCGCTGAAAATAATCTGACCTTGGTCAGAAATGAAGCTAATCTTTCTCTAGCTCCAGCTCGCAGCGAAGACCTAAACAAAGACCTAGCGGCCATCGCCCAAGCTGAAGCCAGAATAGCTGCAATTGACGCCCGGATTGGTGACCGGTCTATTGTCGCTCCATTTACTGGCACTATCACTGAAGTCCTAATTACCAAAGGTGAAACGACCCCAATAGGACCAGCTTTAGTCCTTTTGGCTGATGATGCTTTTACCATCAAGGCGCGTGTACCTGAGATTGATATTATTAAAATTATTCGTGACCAGGAGGTCGACATAGTCTTTGACGCAGCTAGTAGCGAAACGATCACAGGCAAAGTAGCCAACATATCACCGGTCGCCAAACAAATAGATGGCGTCGCATATTTTGAAATCACTGTCTCTCTGGCTACTTACCCTACTTGGATCAGAGCTGGGCTAAATGCCGACATCGATATTATTACGCAAAGTAAGGGAAAAGTTCTTCGGCTACCAAAACGTTTTGTAGTTACCTTAGCTGATGGCAGTAAAGCAGTTTTAATACCTCAAAGTAATCGTACAGCTACCACTAGTATTGAAGTTCTTTTTACTGGCAATGACAGTTTCTTAGAAATTGCCGGCTTGCCTGAAGGAACTGTAGTGGTAGCACCATAATATTATGCGAAGTCTTCGCATCGGTCTCCTACTTGGTCTGCGGCAAATACAGCGCGCCAGCCCTTGGACCACTTCTCTCATAATTTTTGTTATGATGCTGACCTTTCTTAACCTGATTGCTGTATCTGGTATTTTGGTTGGCCTCATTGCTGGCTCTGAACGCGCTGTAGAGGAAAAATCTCTAGGTAATATAATCATTACTACACTTGATAATGAAACTAAGCTGATACAGACTGAAACGATTCGTCGCACCCTAAGTAGTATTGATGAAATAGTCGCTTTTTCTGTTCGCTATCAAACGAGTGGTCGAGTTGAGGCCAACTACCAAACCAGACGTGACTTGCGGCAAGACCCGAACTCTGTCGGTGCGCCGATAGTTGGCATCAATCCACTTGATGAAGACCTAGTAACAAAGCTGTCAGAAAATGTCGTCGAAGGTGAATATCTAAACGACCAAGACTCAGGCTATGTACTCCTTGGCTCTCTGACAATCGATCGATACACCGCCGGCTTTGCTGACATTACTGGTTCACTCGAAAAAGTTTATCCCGGTGATAAGGTAAAAATTACCATCGGTAATGCCACTAAAGAATTTATCGTAAAAGGGATTGTGAATGCCAAAGCTGGTGCTGTTTCCAGCCAAGTCTATTTGCCAGAGACTGAGCTGCGCAGACTTAGTGGCCAAATTGATCGCAATGCTACTGAAATAGCCGTTCGTTTAAATAGTAAAGATCCCGCTCTGGCTGACCAAGTAAAAGAGACTCTACTAAAACAAGGGCTTGGAGATTACGCAAAAATTAGAACCTTCACTGAAGCTTTACCAAAATTCCTTACAGATATTAAAAATACTTTCAGTATTTTAGGAACTTTCATTGGCGCTGTCGGAATTGTTGTAGCTTCTATTACTATCTTTATTATTATTTTTATTAATGCTATTTCTAGACGACAACAAATTGGTATTCTCAAGGGTATTGGTATCGATGCGCGAGCTATCGAAGTAGCTTATGTCCTGCAAGCTGCCTTCTATGCCGTTGTCGGATCAGCTCTTGGAGCTCTGGTCACTTATATGTTTTTGGTTGGCTATTTTGAAAGAAATCCAATTGACTTCCCCTTCAGTGACGGCATTTTAGTAGCCGAACCAATAGGTACCCTGATACGTTTTATTGTTTTGTTCTTTGTGACATTAGTAGCTGGATTTATACCAGCCTGGATTATTGTGCGCAAAAATACTCTTAACTCAATTTTAGGAAGAAAGTAATATGGACATCATAAAAGCAACAAATATACACAGAAAATTTGGCGAAGGTGCTCTTGAAGCGCATATCCTAAAAGGTATCGATATAGATGTGAAGCAAGGTGAATTTATTGCCATCATGGGTAAATCTGGAGCGGGTAAATCAACCCTGATGTATCAGCTTTCGGTACTCGACAAACCCACCGAAGGAACTATTTTTATCGACGGTACCGACATAGCGACCCTCAATGAATCCGAGCAAACCGCTTTCCGCCTCAATACTCTCGGATATGTCTTTCAAAACTACGCTCTGGTACCAGACCTCTCAGCTGAAGAAAATGTCATGCTTCCTCTCTTAATGCGCGGACAAGATTGGCCTTCAGCTAAAGTGCACGCCCGCCAAGCAATCGACGGCGTCGGACTGGAAGGAAAATATCTAAACCTCCCAGCCGAACTTTCCGGTGGTGAGCAGCAGCGGGTATCTATTGCAAGAGCCGTAGCTGGTAAACCCAAAATTCTTTTTGCAGACGAGCCTACTGCCAACCTCGACACTGTTTCTGGTAAACAAGTAATCGCCCTCATAGCAAAACTTAACAAGGAAGAAGGCCAGACAGTGGTGATGGTGACCCACGAAGAAGAGTATGCGCAAGGCTGTGATCGCATTATTTATATGGTAGACGGTGTGATTGTAGAAGAGAAAAAACTCAGGTAATTATGTTAAAAGAAAAGCGGCGACATAGCAGTCTTCCGCAGCAAAGAGCGCACCTCAAAAAAACAAGGAACTCAAAACGAGACACCTACGACTTAGCCCCACAACACTCTCTCCTCTTCATTTATTTGAAGTAGAAATGAGTTTAATACAGCATATTGCAGACAGTAATACACAAACAAAAACGGTGCCCTTGGGCACCGTTTTTGTTTGTGTATTACTGTCTACCTAATTGTAGTCGACATCAAACTACTTGGATCAGCTGACCCGAGGTCGGCTTCTCGTTGCTTCTTGAAAGCGTCGGCTACTACTACTCCTTCTTGTTTTAGTAGTGCTTCGTATTCATCTCGTTCCAAAGTTTCTACTTCAGCTAGTCGCTTAGAGATAGCATCTAGGGCTGGACGATACTTAGTCAGAATCGCAATCGCTTTTTCCTTGCCTTCTTGAATCATCCTTGAGACTTCATCATCAATCGCTTTAGCAATTTCCGGAGAATAACCACGGTTTTCACTCATACCGCCACCGATAGTCCGTCCGCCAGTACCTTCAAGCGCCACTGGACCAAGGTTACTCATGCCGTACTTTGTCACCATATCTCGAGCCAGGTTGGCTACTACTTGAAGGTCATTACTAGGACCTGTAGACAGGTCACCAAAAACCATTTCTTCAGTCACATAACCACCAAGGGTCATTGCAATATCATCCAAAAATTCTTTCTTAGTATGCATTTTTCGATCTTCGTCAGGTAGCTTGAGTGTATATCCAGCCGCTCGACCACGGGAGATAACTGAAATCTTCTGCACTGGGTCAGCGTAAGGCAACACTGAAGCGACTAAAGCGTGTCCGACTTCATGGTAAGCCGTTACAAGTTTTTCTCGCGGTGAGAGCACATGACTCTTTCGCTCTGGACCTAACATGACCTTTTCAATTGAGCGGATAAGATCAAACTGTCCAACCTTGGTTCGTTTTTCACGAGCAGCCAAGATAGCCGCTTCGTTCATCAGTGACGCTAGGTCTGCTCCAGAAAAGCCTGGGGTACGCTGCGAAATAATCTCCAGATTGATATCATCTTGAAGTGGCTTCTTGCGTGAATGAACTTTAAGAATTTCTTCACGATCCTTTCGGTCGGGTAGATCGATAGTCACACGACGATCAAATCGCCCAGGTCTAAGTAAAGCAGGGTCTAGAACATCAGGACGGTTGGTGGCCGCCATCACTATCACTTTAGCATTTGGTTCAAAGCCATCCATCTCTACCAAGATTTGGTTTAGAGTTTGTTCTCGTTCGTCGTTACCACCTCCAATACCCGAGCCTCGAGCTCGTCCCACAGCATCAATTTCATCCACAAAGATAATTGACGGAGCTGACTTCTTAGCCGTTGAAAAAAGGTCTCGCACTCTAGAAGCACCAACACCCACAAACATCTCCACAAACTCAGAGCCTGAGATAGAAAAGAATGGTACGCCAGCTTCTCCAGCTACCGCCCGAGCGAGCAGGGTCTTTCCGGTTCCCGGAGCACCCATCATCATGACTCCCTTAGGAATCTCCGCTCCAATGTCCAAGAATTTTTTAGGATTCTTCAAGAAGTCGACAATTTCCTCCAGCTCTTGCTTAGCTTCTTTAGCTCCCGCCACATCTTTAAAAGTAACCTTCTTTGAACCGTCATTAGGATCAATCATCCGCGCCTTACTGCTGCCAAAATTTAACGCCTGCATTCCTGCCCCCTTAACCGAACGAGTGAAGAACCAAATAATCAAGAGCAAGAAAAGTAGTGGGAATAGAAAAGGAGCAAATTGTCCAAACCAATAACCAAAACCAGTCTCACGCTGCACATCAATCTTGAGAGTAGCTAGCTGTTCAGCAGTGACACCAAAGTTAGTGAGTGACTCAGAGACAGCGGCGTCGGTCTCCCTTTTCGCTTCCCCTATATTTCTCGTCTCGTCATTGTAGGTGATTTCGAGTGAACTACCTCGAACAATAATCTCTTTTACTTCCCCAGCCTGCACTTGCTTCACCACCTCAGAAACAGATAGCTGCTCTGGCTCCACTTTAGAATCAGTCAAATAACTAAAAAGTGCCGTCACAAAAACCAACAGCAAAACTGTAGACAGCATGTTGTTCCAAAAGTTGCCTGGACCTAGTTGTAGCTTCTTGTTGGTCTTAGATTTTTTTTCTGGTAATTCAGCCTTCTTTTCGTCACTCTCGATTTCAGTCTTTTCAACCTCAACTTCCTTAACTGGTTCGGAAATTGGTGTTTTTGGGTCTTTTTCTAAATTTGACATAGTACGGTGCATTATACAGAAAAAATCGTATTTTACGAGTATATAGTAGGGCTGCATTAAGTAGCAGAGGACTAATTAATTGCCCTTACTTTAAATTACCTCTATAGTTATACTTATAAAGACTTATGGCTGATTATGTTAAAAACCGAAAAGCGTCATTTGACTACGAATTCCTCGAACTCTTCGAAGCCGGGGTGGTTTTGCATGGTTATGAGGTGAAAGCTGTCCGGGCTGGTAAGGCCAGCTTAAACGGCGCTTACGCCATCATCAGAGGCAATGAGGCTTTTTTGGTCAATGCTTCAATCTCACCTTTTCAAGTCGCTAACACTCCAAAAGACTACGACCCGGAAAGAGCTAGAAAGCTTCTTTTAAGCAAGAAAGAGCTTAAAGTATTGCTGCAAGGCAGTGAAAAGGACCGTTTGACAATAGTGGCAATTAAGTGGTATAATAAAGGAAGACGGTTAAAGCTTTCTTTGGCGTTAGCCCGGGGAAAGAAAAAAGCCGATAAACGTGATAAAATGAAAGAACAAAGCAGTAAACGAGACATCGAAAGACTTCTCAAAAGCCAGTAAGAACTACACGAGTACACCGTCATCAAACACACATAGTTCCCGACTTCCCTTTTAAATCTTTAGAAGTGAGTTCGGGGATGCTAGGCATCGACGGTTAGTCTACCCATTATGTGCAGTGTCGAAACTGGTAACCAATTCGTTAAAAGGTTCCACTCGTATTTGCAAACAAAGCAATACCAAGTCCTTACGCTAACGCGTTTGGATTCGCTCCCGCTCTTGCGTAACCACTCGTCAAGACCCGGATCGATGCGACCAAGCTAAGGGTCTCGTACCGCTTGGACCGTAGAATAGCCATGAGGCTGTGGTCAACTCTGCCGTTGTCGGAATTGATCAAGATTGTAACCACTCGAGTAATTGTTGTTTTGTTTCTTCTATAGACAATTACTTTAAACCAAAGGAGTAACTACGCACTGTAGATTCACAATGAGTACCTGATTCGGACACGAGTTCAATTCTCGTCATCTCCACTCGTAATAATATTAGCGCCATTGAACCGTACCCCCTAAAGTAGACACCAAAAGAAAACTACCCCAGGGACAAAAGATGATCTCGATACTGTATCGGGGTCATCTTTTGTTTATCCCACTGCCGTCGTCCACCGTTATAGTATTCCATGTACATTTCTATCTTCTCATACACCTCAACAAATGTCTTGCAGGTTTTGTACTCAACTTCATCTTTAAGATGTCCAAAGAACGATTCAATCGGGGCATTGTCGATACAGTTACCGCGGCGTGACATAGACTGCACCATGGTCAGGTCACTGACCATGTCTATGTACAAAGGGTTTGTATAATGGAACCCCTGGTCAGAGTGAATCAAAACGTCACGCAAGTGCAGAGCGTGGTCACGTTTGAGATTCTCTAGCGTAGTCAAAACCAATCCCATTTCCAGATGATGAGCCAGATGCCAGGCCACCACTTCACCACTAGCAACATCTTTAATCACTGAGAGATAGGCAAAGCGATGATTATAGGGAAGATAGGTGATATCAGTACAAAATACCGTATACGGAACAGGTTGATCAAAGGAACGACTAAGTACATTTGGGAAGGTTCGATGTTCTAGTGATTTCATCATGATGGCTTTGTAGGGGTTCTTTCGGCGTATCTTAGTCTGCAGTCCGTACTTCTTCATGATTCTCACTATCTTCTTATGATTCATCACCATACCTTGTTCTAGAAGCTTCATTTTGATTGTTCTAAAGCCGTACTTCTTCTTTCCGTTATCAAATATCTCTTTGATAACTAGGTAGTCACTGTGGTCGGCAGGGTCGGCCTCAGCCTGCATCCGCCACCGGTAGTAACCACTGGTGGAGACCTGGGCAATGAGACAGCCTAAAGATACCTCAATACCACACACTCTGATCAGTCTATATTTCTGTTTTGGCCTGAGTATCACTCCGCTCGTTTGGCCCGGAGTTGCGCTAAAAAAGCGTTTTCCGCTTTGAGGTACTTAACCTCGGCTTCTAGCCATTTAAGCCTATCAGTTTCGGTGTTTCTGGGTATACGTTTCTTCTTTATTTTTCCACGAGTATCGGTCAGACCGCCCAGACCATTCTCTTTGAATTGTCTGCGCCACCGCAAGAGACAATATTTTGGTTGCTTCTGGCCGATGACTTGGAGATTGAATCCAGCCTGCTTGAATATCTCTGCTCCGGACATGCCTTGTTCATACTGCTGCAGTGCCTGCTCCTTGAACTTCTGGGCATAAGTGATGGACTTGGTGCTGACTTTGGCTACGTTTGGGTTTCCCTCTAGTTCCCGCCACTCCACACTACTAAAGATTCGTTTACTCATGTATCTATTTTGATTATCTCTTAATAGTACAGGAATACAAAAAGTGGACACTGGTGTGTCCACTTTTTGGGGTACGGTTCACATTAGGCGCTTTTATTATTTGAGTGGAGATGAAGAAAGCAAACTGCTTTGCTTTCGTCGAGAATTGAAAGACGGAAACATGTTGCTTTAGCAACAGTTGAGTCCGGGGAGGAAGTTCTTACTAAAATTGGAGCAAAGCGAACAATTATAGTTAGAAACTTGACCCCAATTCTCGTCATCTCCACCAGTTTAAAAACACTCACTTTTTGGGAGTGTTTTTATTATCTGTGGTCATTCCATGCGTAATGGGTTCACTGACCCCATTTCTGCCACTATTTATTAATGACTCGAGGGGGTTTGGGTAACGTTTATTATTGGTGACAACGCCCCTGTACAAACTCTTTTGGTTTTGGTATTGTCCTGGCGGAAACCCACTCCTCCAGCTACCCCTCAAGTAGGACAGACTCCTGATAATAATACTCACTCGGAATCCTAAAATCAAGACACTCTCGTGGTCGGTCATTTAAGAAGGCATGGATCTCAGCCAGATCTTCTTGAGTAACCGAAGCAATATCTCTGCGCTTCGGCACAAAACATCTAATCCAACGATTGGTATTCTCCACCAACCCCTTCTCCCACGAATGATACGGGTGGCAGAAATAGATTGGAGCTTGTATGATAGTTTCTAGTTCCACCCAGTGGTGGAACGCAATATCGTTGTCGGTGGTGATGCTTTTGACGGAGATCCCACTGAACATCTGAGAGAATGCCGCACTAATAGTGTGGCGTTTTCTGTTGGGTAGTTTTTGTACCATACTGTGCTTGGCTAGTTGGTCAGTCGCCACCAACAACACGTACGGGCTGTGTCTAGAGACAATGAAATCAAGTTCATAGTGTCCTAATACATTCTGGAATAGTGGACGCTTATCAATATATTTGCGGTTATCTGGTGCGCCAGCGTGCTTCTGGCGCTTGGGTCCGCCTTTTTTCTTATTCCAGCGCCAGAACAATCGATACTCCAATCCTCGGCTCTCAACGTATTTGTATATCGCTTTCCCTGAGCAGCTGATACCTAACTCTCGCTTCAAATACCCACTGATGCTGTTTGGTGTCCACTTGAGTTCCAGCTTCGCTTCCACAAACTGGACAAGGAAACCATTCATGGCAACCTTCAGACACTGTCTTTTGGCTCGCCAGCGACGAGCTGAGGCTTTCTTTCGAGCTTTTTCTGCACCGTATATCCCTTTCACACTATTCCGCTTAATCTCTCGACTGATGGTGTTTGGACTACGTTGCAGAAATATGGCTATTTCTCGAATCACTACTTTGCTATTAAATAATTTTTCAATCACAAATCGCTCCTCAAAACTTAAATGTTTGTATGTATTCATAGATAGCTATCTTAATTAATTACTGTCCTACTTCAAAGGTGTTTGGGGGACTGTATAAAGAGGTTGTACATGACTGATTTACATGAATGCGACCTTCAACCGGACTTTGTGAGCAAAGCCCTAGAAAGCCACCAGCTTACTGGTAGGTGCGAGATCTGCAGCTTTATCGACGACGGCCAACAATGGCCAGGGCAGCAATTTCCGCACGGAAGTGAGTTCAACCTTTTTTTAATGCCTTGACCTGAAGTGCTATTGCGCTTGGGTAGGCACAAAGAAACAAAAACCCCCGGCGCATAGCGCTGTGGGGGTTTTATAAAATTTTTATTTTTTATAGATAAGAATTCGCTCACCAGGTCTTATTTCAATATTAAAATGATAAGGAGGTCATGATAAAAAAGGGGGAGAGATAAGGGGTACGGTTCACTGACCACCTTATCAGCTCTCTTTAACGCCACCAATGATCAATTCCGGAGAGAAACCGTGTGCAATAGTACCGGAGCGCGCATATGAGTATAGGGCGACCTTAAATATTTCGGATAAGCAGCTTGAAAGTACGGCGACGGAAATAATGGTAACCATACACAAACCAAACACAATCATCAGTCCAAGAAACGCCACTCCTGCTTTCGAGAGCATAAAGCCTAGTGCTCCGTAGAATGCGATGGATAAAACTATTGCAACAAAAGCAAATAGCCCCACAGACACACTGGTAATCAATGTCTCTCCCCAAGTTTTTCTAAAGACATTTCCAGAATTTTTTATTGACTGCCAGACTGACACGTCATCCAAAAGCAGTGTCGGGGCAATAAAGAAAGTGGCAATGTTCCATCCGACCCCCAATAAGCCGGCCACAAGTTTGCCTAGCCATTCCGACTTGTCTGAAATTATTCTTTGGCTCTAGACTAGCTTAACAAATGTTAAGCTAGTCTAGAGCCTATAATAAATCTATGCAAAAACGAAGAAAGTTCTCGAGCGAACAGAAAGCTCAAATCGTCTTATCGGTGTTAAAAGGTGAGAGTTTATTAGAAGTAGCTAAAAAGCACACGATTACTCCCAGTTTGA
>Ga0163151_10007120_pt1 | contig 13213 bp, 12 predicted proteins | sample OliLakLV19MP5IB2_FD_145596 | JGI IMG/M metagenome (GOLD analysis project Ga0163151, IMG submission 145596) | Freshwater microbial mat bacterial communities from Lake Vanda, McMurdo Dry Valleys, Antarctica - Oligotrophic Lake LV.19.MP5.IB-2 | ecosystem: Environmental > Aquatic > Freshwater >...
TCGCCACTTCGTTCGCATCGCCGGGCCGCACGATGTCAAGGCCCGGAATCGCCCGCAGCGTCGCGAGTTGTTCGATCGGCTGGTGGGTCGGGCCGTCTTCGCCAAGCGCGACAGAGTCATGGGTCCAGACGAAGATCGATGGTGCCTTCATAAGCGCAGCGAGACGAACAGCCGGCCGCATGTAGTCGCTGAAAATCAAGAAGGTGCCGCCGAAAACGCGCGTGTTGCCATGCAGCACGATGCCGTTGAGGATTGCAGCCATCGCGTGCTCGCGAATTCCGAAGTGCAAGACCCGCCCATATGGGTTGCCTGTCCACTCGTGTGTCGAGTGTTCACTCGGGATGAAGGAGGCAGCTCCAGCGATCGTGGTCAGGTTCGACTCTGCGAGGTCAGCCGAACCGCCCCACAGTTCCGGGATGACCGCACCCAGAGCACCGAGTACCTTGCCGGATGCTGCGCGAGTCGACACCTCTTTGCCTGCCTCGAAGACCGGAAGCGCAGCATCGACGCCATCCGGCAGCTCACCGGCGAGGACGCGGTCGAGCAGCGTCTTGCGATCGGGGTTGGCTGCGGCCCACGTCTCGAAGGTGCCGGTCCATTCCTCGTGCGCCGCCTTGCCGCGTTCCAGCGCCTTACGGGTGTGCTCGATGACGTCTGTCGCGACCTCGAAGAACTGCTCAGGGTCAAAGCCGAGCACGCGCTTGGTGGCAGCAAGCTCGTCCGCACCGAGGGCAGAACCGTGGATCTTGCCAGAGTTCTGCTTGTGCGGCGCCGGCCACCCGATGATCGTGCGAAGGATGATCAGCGACGGCTTGTCGATGACGCCCTTCGCGGCCTCGATCGCGGAGTTCAGCTCGGCGACGTCTTCTTCGTAGACTCCGGTCTTCTTCCAGTCAACGGTCTGCACGTGCCAGTGATACGCCTCGTAGCGAGCCGCGACATCTTCAGTGAAGGCAATGTCGGTGTCGTCTTCGATCGAGATTTGGTTCGAGTCGTAGATGGCGATGAGGTTGCCGAGCTGTTGGTGACCGGCGAGCGATGATGCCTCAGAGGAGACTCCCTCCTGGAGGTCGCCGTCGCTGGCAATGACGTAAATGAAGTGGTCGAACGGGGACGTGCCGGCTGCCGCATCCGGATCAAACAGGCCGCGCTCGAACCGAGAGGCGTATGCGAAACCGATGGCCGAGGAAAGACCCTGACCGAGCGGTCCGGTTGTCATCTCGACTCCGTCGGTGTGGCCGTACTCGGGGTGACCAGGGGTCTTCGAACCCCACGTACGCAGAGCCTTGAGGTCCTCGAGTTCAAGGCCGTAACCGCCGAAATAGAGCTGAACGTACTGGGTGAGTGAACTGTGCCCAGCCGACAGGATGAAGCGATCGCGACCGATCCAGGTGTTGTCGCTCGGATCGTGGCGCATCACCTTCTGGAACAGAAGGTAGGCGGCTGGTGCGAGGCTCATGGCGGTACCCGGATGCCCGTTGCCCACCTTCTCAACGGCATCTGCCGCGAGGATCCTTGCCGTATCAACGGCTCTGACATCAATGGGATCCCACTGCAGTGCTGACACGAGGTGCACAACCCTTCTTCAAGCGACGTGATTCCGGTTGCACCCAGAAAGATCGCGACTGTGGCCAGCCGGGTCTGACGCGCCGCCAATTCCGGCCACCGAAGTCAACAGAGGGATGTGGTGGGGGAGTTGGTGCGCCGCAGTCCGGCGGGCTCGCACCAAGTATAGAGAAACGCCAGCAAACCGCGTGGTGCTTGCCCCATGCTGACAGGGGTGATCCAGATCCCTAACCTAGAATGATGCTCCGATGAGGCCGAACGAGGAGCAATGGACGTCGCAGTAACCACGCCCACTGTTGGGGAGAGAATCGGCGTTCGCCGGACCGTGTTGGCGTACGTCGCTCTCACCAAGCCGAGAGTGATCGAGCTCCTCTTGGTGACGACAGTTCCAGTCATGTTCCTCGCTGCCGGTGGTGTGCCAAACCTGTGGCTGGTGCTTGCGACTCTGCTCGGTGGCGCACTGAGCGCCGCATCCGCCAATGCCTTCAACTGCTACATCGACCGCGACATCGACCGAGTGATGGAGCGCACACAGCGTCGACCCCTGGTTACCGGCGACTTGACCGATCGACAAGCTCTCGGTTTCGCGTGGATTGCGGGTATCGCGTCAGTGGCCTGGCTTGGGCTCGTCGTGAACTGGCTCGCCGCCGCACTCTCGCTCGGCGCAATTCTGTTCTACGTGCTCGTCTACACCATGCTGCTCAAGCGCAGGACACCCCAGAACATCATCTGGGGTGGAGCTGCCGGGTGCATGCCGGTGCTGATCGGCTGGGCGGCGGTCACGGGCTCGCTCAGTTGGACGCCAGCGGTGCTGTTCGGGATCGTGTTCTTGTGGACTCCGGCCCACTATTGGCCGCTATCCATGAAATACCGCTCTGACTACCAGTCCGTCGGAGTGCCGATGCTCGCAGTTGTGCGCGGTCGGAGCGTCGTCGGTTTGCAGGTCGTGCTGTATGCCTGGGCTACCATCGCGTGCTCGCTGCTACTCATCCCCATCGCGTCAATGGGGCTGGTCTACTCCGTCGTGGCGATCGGCGCTGGCGCGTGGTTCATCTACGAATCCCACCGCCTACACGGCACGGCCGTTCGGAGTGGTGAGCTGCAACCCATGCGGGTCTTCCACAGCTCGATCAGCTACCTGACGCTCGTCTTCATCGCGATCGGTGTCGATCCACTGCTGCCGTTCTAATGCGCCGCCGTCTGCGTTGCTGCGTGTTTCGCGCAAGCTGAGCAGCACCGCGGTCATCGCTGCAGCCAACGCGCAGGAGAGCACCATGTGGATGCCGACCAGAATCTCGGGGAGGCCGAGCCGCGCCTGAACGACGCCGACGACGATTTGAACCACTTCGATCGCCAACAGCAATGCGAGGAAACGGCGTGTTCGTCGCAGATGCAATACCTGCGCCCCGGCGAAGAGGAGGACCGTCGCCCCGAAGGTTATGTACGCCGGCCAACTGTGCAGGTGTTGCAGCAATTCGGAGTCGAGGCCGTTCCGCGCCGCTCCACCGTCGCCAGCGTGCGGTCCAGAGCCCGTCGTCAACACTCCGACAAGGATGGTGATGGCGAGCGCAACGGCCGAGAAGGCGGCGAGCGGTCGGTACCAGGATGGCAGCGCAATGGCTACACCGCGCGGGCCGGTATACACGCGATAGACCAGCACGGTCGCCAATACAACCAGCACGACAGAAAGCACGAAGTGCAGTCCGACCACATAGGGGTCGAGGTTTGTGAGCACGCTAATGCCGCCGATGACCGCTTGAGCCGGGATGCCAAGGCCAATGACGAGAGAAAGCCTGAACAGTTCCGGACGTTCGCGCCGCATCCGAACGACCAGCAGGAACATAACGATTGCGATAGCGACCAAGACGAATGTCAGCAGCCGGTTGCCAAACTCGATAACGCCGTGGATGCCCATCTCAGGCGTCGAAATGAAGGAGTCGTCGGTACATCGTGGCCAGGTCGGGCAGCCAAGGCCGGAGCCTGTCAATCGCACGGCGCCGCCGGTGCCGACGATCAGAATCTGGGAGACGAGCGAAGCGATCGCGAAGCCACGAACCCGCGAAGTAATCGTCGTTGGGAGCCGAAAAATGAGGGCTTTCACAGCCGAACCTCCTGTTATTGGCGAGAGTGCCATGTAGACTCGGGGTGTTCGAAAACACAGCCATTGCCGGGGAGTCAACGACGACGACGGAGCCTCGCTCCCTCATCCCGCTTCAGTCTAAACGTGCAAGACGGGCCGACTCTGGGTGGCCGCTGGGTCGTCAAAAGTTCCCCGGCGTTACCTGTGCGATCAACCATTCTTAGTAGCAGCGAGATCGTTGCTGGGGAATTCTGCAAGAGCCACCGTGGTTGCGAGTGGCAGGAAAGAGGATGCTATGTCAGACGTGCTTATCGACCGCCCAGAGCTCGGAAGCCTAGGCCAATACGAGTTCGGCTGGGCGGATTCCGACGTCGCAGGCGCCTCCGCTCGGCGTGGCATCAATGAAGAAGTCGTTCGCGACATCTCGGCCCTGAAAAGCGAGCCAGAGTCGATGCTTGAGACGCGGCTCAAGGGTCTCAAGAATTTCTACCGCAAGCCGATGCCGACCTGGGGAGCAGACCTCTCCGGCATCGACTTCGACAACATCAAGTACTTTGTTCGCTCGACCGAGAAGCAAGCGCAGACCTGGGAAGACCTCCCGGAAGACATCCGCCTGACCTACGAAAAGCTCGGCATTCCGGAGGCAGAGCGCCAGCGTCTTGTCTCGGGCGTCGCCGCGCAGTACGAGTCCGAGGTCGTATTCCACTCGATCAACGCCGAACTCGAAGCTCAGGGTGTCATCTTCATGGACACCGACACGGCCCTTCGGGAGCACCCGGAATTCTTTGACGAGTACTTCGGCACCGTCATTCCGGCCGGCGACAACAAGTTCGCTGCGCTCAACACCGCCGTGTGGTCTGGTGGCTCCTTCGTCTACGTGCCGAAGGGCGTGCACGTCGAGATTCCACTGCAGGCTTACTTCAGAATCAACACGGAAAACATGGGCCAGTTCGAGCGCACCCTGATCATCGCCGACGAGGGTTCGTACGTTCACTACATCGAAGGATGCACGGCGCCGATCTACAAGTCAGATTCGCTGCACTCCGCCGTCGTCGAGATCGTCGTGAAGAAGAACGCGCGCGTTCGATACACGACGATCCAGAACTGGTCGAACAACGTCTACAACCTCGTGACCAAGCGTGCGATCGCCCACGAGAGCGCAACCATGGAGTGGATCGACGGCAACATCGGCTCGAAGGTCACGATGAAGTACCCGTCGATCTACCTCGTCGGTGAGCACGCCAAGGGCGAGACGCTCTCGGTCGCGTTCGCTGGCCCCGGCCAGCATCAGGATGCTGGCGCCAAGATGGTGCACATGGCGCCATACACGACGTCATCGATCGTCTCGAAGTCGATCGCGAGGGGCGGAGGTCGCGCTGGCTACCGCGGGGAAATTCGAGTCGACGCGAACGCGCACCACTCCGCGAACACGGTGCGCTGCGACGCTCTCCTCGTTGACACGATTTCGCGTTCAGACACGTACCCCTCCATCGACATCCGCGTCGACGATGTGCAGCTCGGGCACGAGGCGACTGTCTCTCGGGTGAGTGCAGAGCAGCTTTTCTACCTGCAGTCGCGCGGCCTTGCCGAAGACGAAGCCATGGCCATGATCGTGCGTGGATTCATTGAGCCGATCGCACGCGAACTTCCCATGGAGTACGCCCTCGAACTGAACAAGCTCATCGAAATGAGCATGGAGGGAAGCGTCGGTTAGCTGAGGTATCCAGCCCCGAGGCATCCACACTCGAGGCATTGACCCCTTGGCACATACCCCTTGGCTCTCACGCGAACCACGGGCTCGCTTCGAAAGGACGTATCGGCTCGATGTCGATTGCAACAACCCAAACGCCCGAACAGCACGGTGCGAAAGCGCACAGCGACGGGGGATGGGGCATCACTAGCAAGGTGCCTGTTCAAACCCGCTCCGCTCGCTTTACGTCCGTCGCGCCCGAGGACTTCCCGGCAGTGACCGGGCTTGAGGTTGATTGGAAACTCAGTCCCGTCGCCTCGCTCCGCCACCTGATCGACGGCGAACTTGATGGTTCACAGTACGAGTTCGATTCGACGGTTTCCGGCGGGGCTCGAGTTGAGTGGGTATCGAGCGCGAGTGCTGCTGTCGGCAGGGCAGGCACTCCAGAAGACCGTGCATCCGCAAACGCCTGGTCGAGTACGGAGGCCGTACTCGACCTCAGCGTCACTGGCGATGAACCTGCCACGATCGAGGTCGAGCGATCTGCGTTCGGCTCGAAGCCGCGCGCCGCACACACGATCATTACCGCGGCGGCGAACAGTCATGGGCGAGTCGTCTTGCGAAATACCGGCGAAGCGCAACTGGTCGAGAATCTCGAGATCATCGTCGAGGATGGCGCGAACCTTACGGTCATCTCGCTGCAAGGTTGGGCGGATGACGCTGTTCACTTGGCGAGTCACTTCGCTCAGATCGGACGTGACGCGACCCTCAAGCACATCGTCGTCTCGCTGAGCGGGTCGATCGTTCGAGTGAACCCCTCCATTCATTTGAGTGGTGAGGGCTCGAACGCTGAACTGTACGGACTCTATTTTGCGGATGCCCGGCAGCACCTTGAGCATCGCGTATACCTGCACCACCAAGCAGCCAACACGAAGGGCCGTGTCAACTACAAGGGGGCGCTGCAAGGCAAAGGCGCCCGCACGGTGTGGGTCGGCGATGTGTTGATCGGTCGAGACGCCAGCGGAACTGACAGTTACGAGCAGAACCGCAACCTCGTGCTGACTGAGGGCACGCGCGCGGACTCGATCCCCAACCTCGAAATCGAGACGGGAGACATCCTTGGCGCTGGGCACGCGAGTGCGACCGGGCGATTCGACGACGAACAACTGTTCTACCTTCAGTCCCGTGGCATCTCGGAGCTCGAGGCGAGGCGCTTGGTTGTGATCGGGTTCCTCAACGAGATCGTGCAGAAGGTGGACGACCCTGCCCTGGAGTCGTACTTGCTTAAGCGGGTCGAGGCAGAGCTCGAGGGGGTTTCGTGACCGAACACCGCGTGTGCACGACCGACGAACTTGGGACCAATAAAGCGTTCCGGGTCGTACTGGATGGCGCAGCGATCGTCGTCGTGAAGGATTCAACCGGGGCGGTTCACGCCATCGGCGACACCTGCACGCACGGCGACATCTCGCTTGCCGAAGGTTTTGTCGAGAACGACTCGATCGAGTGCTGGGCACACGGATCCATGTTCTCCCTCGCGACCGGCAAGCCGTCCAATCTTCCGGCCTACGAACCGGTTCCCGTCTATACGGTCAAAGTCGATGCCGACGGCGTTGTCATGATCGATCCCACCCAAACTTTGTCCGTCTGAATTGGTCGCTCCCACTGAGCGCCACTCCACAGCATCAACGTTTCACCACCGAAGGAATCACACCATGTCAACAGTCGAAGCCTCAACACTCCAAGTGATCGGTCTCCACGTCAGTGTGGAGACCGAACAGGGGACCAAGCAGATCTTGAACGGCGTGGATCTCGTGCTCAACCGTGGCGAAGTGCACGCGATCATGGGCCCGAACGGATCTGGCAAGTCGACCCTCGCGTACTCGATCGCCGGGCATCCGAAGTACCACATCGAAAGCGGCTCAGTGCTGCTTGACGGTATCGAGGTGCTGACGATGAGCGTCGACGAGCGCGCGCGCGCCGGGCTTTTTCTTGCGATGCAGTACCCGATCGAGATTCCAGGAGTTCGAATGACCGACTTCCTGCGCACGGCCAAGGCCGCCATCGACGGTGAAGCTCCAGCCATCCGCCCCTGGATCAAGGAAGTCAACCAGGCGATGAAGTCACTTCGTATGGACAAATCCTTTGGCGAACGTAACGTCAATGAAGGATTCTCCGGTGGCGAGAAGAAGCGCCACGAGATACTGCAACTGGAGCTATTGAAGCCGAAGTTCGCGATTCTTGACGAGACCGATTCTGGGCTGGATGTCGATGCTCTCAAGGTTGTCGCCGACGGCGTGAACCGCGCGCACCAAGAGAACAACCTCGGAATACTGCTGATCACCCACTACACGCGCATTCTGCGCTACATCAAGCCTGACTTCGTCCACGTCTTTGTCGACGGACGAGTCGCGGAAGAGGGCGGACCGGAACTCGCCGATCGCCTCGAAACCGAAGGTTATGATCGCTTTCTCACCGACGCGAGCGTACGTTAGTCATATGGTTTCCACGCTCGCGCCGGCGCTCTTCGATCAGGTCGAAGAGGCACTCAAAGACGTCATGGACCCTGAGCTCGGGGTCAACATTGTCGACCTCGGCCTCATTTACGACTTGAGCTGGGATGACGAGAGCACAGCACGCATCATCAGCATGACGCTCACCTCGGCCGGCTGCCCGCTGACCGACGTCATCGAGGAGCAGATCGCGCAGTCACTCGACGGCGTCGTCGATGCGTTCCGAATCACGTGGGTCTGGATGCCGCCGTGGGGACCCGAAAAGATCACCGACGACGGCCGCGACATGATGAGAGCGCTGGGCTTCTCGATCTAGCTGGGCTCCGGTCTAGCTGGGTTTCTCGATCTAGCTGGGCTTCTGGGCATCCTTGCGCTTCTGGTTCGACCGCACCACGAGCCAAGCCGCAGAGATAATCGCAGCGCCGAGAACGGCCTTAATGATTCCACCCGGAATAAACGGGTAGAAGCCGGCGATAAGCACCGACTGAAGATCGTTCGGTGCGCCAACGCTACCGAGGAAGACAGCGAGCCATGGAAGCCCGAATACGAAGGGCACTGCGCTCGCGGCGAGGAACGCCAGGAACGACCAAAGCACCTTGCGGTCCCATTCCCGCTGGGCGAGCCATCCGGCCAATGCCGCTGCGAAAATGAAACCGATGATGTAGCCGCCAGTCGGGCCGACGATGATGTTCCAGCCGGACGAAGCCTCGCTGTAGACCGGCAGCCCGATGATTCCAAGCACTGCATACAGTGACAGCGAGATGGCACCGCGCATGGCCCCGAGCGAAACGCCGACTAGCAGTACCGCGAGGGTCTGCCCAGTGATCGGCACCGGCTGAAGCGGAATGACGACCTGCGCCGCGATTGCCGTGAGCACTGCGCCGGCAGTCACAAGAACGATATCGGTGGCGAGGCTGCGGCTGAAGACGCTGTCGGCGATTGTGGGGCGGCCAATGGCCAGACTTGGACTACTCAATAGCTTCTCCTAGGTGACTGCCGAAGTGCGCGGCGTGCCGTCTCATGCAACACACAAAGTAGACTAGCTGGCTGGCGTACTCACGCCGCGCTCCCACTCCATCCAAGAGATTCGGACCTTTCCTGTGCTCGCAGTGCACGACCTTGAGTTGCGCGTTGGGGCGCGTCTGCTCATGGAGAACGTTTCGTTCCGGGTCGACGGCGGCGACAAGATCGGGCTCGTCGGTCGAAACGGTGCAGGAAAGACCACACTGACGAAGGTGCTCGCTGGCGAGCTCGCAGCCGCGGCGGGTCAAATCGATCGCTCGGGTGAAATCGGCTACTTGCCACAGGACCCGAGATCAGGCGACCCGGAGGAGCTGGCGAGAACTCGCATCCTGAATGCTCGTGGACTTGGCGAACTCGTGCTCGGCATGCACAAGGCGAGCATCGAGATGGCCAGTACAGATACGAGCATCAGTGCTGCTGCGATGAAGCGATACGGCAACCTGACCGACCGTTTTGACGCGCTTGGCGGGTACGCGGCTGAGGCTGAGGCTGCTTCGATCGCCAGTAACCTGAGCCTGCCGGATCGCATCCTCGAGCAGCCGCTCAAGACACTGTCCGGCGGACAGCGTCGCAGAATCGAGCTCGCGCGCATCCTATTCTCGAGCGCCGAGGTCATGATCCTCGACGAGCCGACCAATCATCTCGACGCTGACTCGGTCGTCTGGCTTCGCGAGTTTCTCAGGAACTACGCTGGCGGATTCATTGTCATCAGCCACGATGTGCAACTCGTCGGCGAGACGGTCAACAAGGTCTTCTATCTGGATGCCAACCGCCAACAGATCGACATTTACAACATGGGCTGGAAGAACTACCTGCGCCAGCGCGAAGCCGACGAAGAGCGTCGAAAGAAGGAGCGCGTCAACGTCGAGAAAAAGGCGACCCAGTTGCAGTTGCAGGCAGCACGATTCGGAGCCAAGGCATCCAAAGCGGCAGCAGCCCATCAGATGGTGGCACGGGCTGAGCGGATGCTATCTGGCCTCGACGAGGTGCGTTCGGTAGATCGCGTGGCCAAGCTCCGATTCCCGAACCCCGCTGCGTGTGGGCGCACACCACTGCAGGCGCACAATCTATCAAAGAGCTACGGCTCGCTGGAAATCTTCACCGCGGTCGACCTCGCGATTGATCGTGGTTCGAAAGTCGTCGTGCTCGGGCTCAACGGTGCTGGCAAGACGACACTCTTGCGCATGCTCGCGGGGGTGGATATCCCAGATACTGGGCAGATCGAACCCGGCCACGGTTTGCGGATCGGATACTACGCCCAGGAGCACGAGACGATCGACGTCAAGCGTTCAGTACTCGAGAACATGGTTTCATCTTCACCCGACATCACCGACACCGAGGCTCGACGAGTCCTCGGGTCGTTTCTGTTCACCGGGGATGACACAGCCAAGCCGGCCGGCGTACTCAGCGGAGGCGAGAAGACGAGACTCGCGTTGGCGATGATCGTGGTGAGCGGAGCGAACGTGTTGCTGCTGGACGAACCGACGAACAACCTTGACCCGGCCAGTCGCAAAGAGATTCTCGGTGCACTCGCGAGCTATACCGGCGCCGTTGTCCTCGTGAGCCACGATGAGGGCGCCGTCGAGGCGCTCAACCCCGAGCGGGTCCTGATCCTGCCTGACGGTGTCGAAGACCACTGGAACAAGGACTACGCGGACCTTATTAGTTTGGCGTAAGTCCGGGTGAAGGGTAACCCGCTTGCCCGCGGACGACCCTACGCTCAACGCGCGTCGAGCAGTTCATCCTCGACTTCGGAGTCGCTCCGGGGCTTGGCCGCTTGGCGTTTCGCCCGGTCGGCTGCCCTCGCCTGCTCTTCCGGGTCGTCCTCGTTGCGGAAGCGGTACTCCTGTCGAACCGCCCAAGCGAGCCCAATGAATGCCATGACGCCAAACACAAGCCATTGAAACGCGTACGACAGGTGCGGGCCCTCGTCAGCGACAGGTCGCGCCGCGGCAGCCGGGAGGGCGGTGCTTGCCGGGTCCTCGGACTCGAGCAGGCCGTACGCTGCGGTGTATGTCGGTAGGCCAAGTTGCTCGGCAAGTTGCGGCAGATTGATCGTGGCGATCTGGCCATCCGGCGCTGAGCGCCCGGCTACAATCGGCTCGCCTGGTTTGAGTCTGGCAACGACTGTTACCTCGCCACTCGGCGGCTCAGGAATGAAGTCCGGTGTATCTTGCGCGTTGCCGACTTGGAGCCAACCACGATTGACGATGAACACGCTGCCGTCATCGAGCTGGAGCGGAACGAGCTGTTCAAAGCCGGGGAGGCCATTGAACGGTCGGCCACGGACGAGGAACTGTTCATCGACAAGGTAGCGGCCGGTCGCCGTGACGGGAGTCCACGTGTCATCCTCGTCGAATTCGTTGCGCGACCACAGGACCTGCGGGAGTTGGCGCGGCGTGGCATCCCAGTTCGTTTCGACACGATCGATCTCGATTCTGGCCTCGTCGCGGCGCGCGAGCTGCCACATCGACAGGAGGGTGCACGCAATCGCAAACACGATCACGAGGGCCAGATAGCCGAGCCATCGCCGAGAGAACGCGAAGCCCCAGTTGCTCATTGCGGCACATCTGGCAGACGTTCGAGCGCCACCGAAACATCGGTGACAGCCACGGGGAACCCTCGCGAACTGAGGTAACCCGCGAGAAACTCGCGGTGCTCAGCGCAAGCCAGCCACACTTTCACTCGCTCAGGGCCGTGGATGCGAGGATTGCGCCAGTTCACGTTCCAATCGGCGGGCCCGTCGCAACCGGCTCGCGAACACGTGGGGGTCGAGCTCTCTACGCCGGTCTGGCTCTCTACCCCGGTCTGGTTAGAACTTGCCGGTGCGGCGCTGCGTGTTCCGCCCGCCAGCGTCACGGCTGGTCCTCACGCGGTACCTGTCTTCCCGCTGGAACGATGGCGCCCGGCCGAAGAACCTCACCATTCTGCCCGCCACCGCCAACGTTCGCGATGATCATCGCGAAGTACGGCAACACCACCGCGCCGATGATCGGCAGCAATAACCACCAGCCCTGCACGAAGAAACACAAGATGATGCAGACCACCCGTAGGCACATCGCGATGAGGTAACGCACGATTCTGCTCTTGCGCTCATCGTCAGGTGATGGCGGGAGCGTGGTGATTGATTGGGGCTGCTTCATTGCCTCACACGGCTCTGTTGGGTTCGAATGAGCCCTTGAAGACAAGCCTACTTCCTGCAAGCCTGACTATATGCTGGTGCGCATGACTGCCCAGAGGACCGTGCTCGTGACCGGCGGCAACCGCGGTATCGGCCGCGCGATTGCCGAAGAATTCATTGCGCAAGGTCACCGGGTCGCGGTCACTGCCCGCTCGGGTGACGGACCGACCGGTTCGTTGACAGTTCGAGCAGATGTGACGGATGCCGCGGCGCTCGATGCTGCATTCTCCGAAGTCGAGGCGCAGCTCGGTCCGATCGAAGTCGTCGTCGCCAACGCGGGCATCACGCGCGACGCCCTTCTGATGCGCATGAGCGACGAGGACTTCACCGAGGTCGTCGACACGAACCTGAGCGGCGCATTCCGCGTGGTCAAGCGAGCATCCAAGGGGATGATGAAAGCGCGCTTCGGCCGCATTATTCTCGTCTCAAGCGTCGTCGGACTGCTCGGTTCGGCTGGTCAAATCAACTACTCAGCGTCGAAGAGCGGCCTCATCGGTCTTGCTCGTTCGGTTACCCGCGAGTTGGGGTCCCGAGGCATCACCGCGAATGTGGTCGCGCCAGGCTTCATCGAAACCGACATGACCGCCGAACTCTCCGAAGAACTCCAACAGAGCTACATCAAGTCCATCCCCGCCGCGCGCTTCGCAAGCCCCGCCGAGGTCGCAAAAGTGATCGTCTGGCTCGCGAGCGACGACGCCGGCTATATCTCAGGAGCCGTCATCCCGGTCGACGGCGGCCTCGGCATGGGCCACTAAGCACCACGAAACCGCCGAAGATCGATGACCAGAGCCCAGGTCACCTGCAAGCCGGTTGCCCGGCCTGTTTTGATGCTCGTGCCCGCAGACAGCTACACCGCCCGCCGCTGTGCGCGAACTTTGACCACCGCACCGGCACCTGCCCGAAGTGCCGGAGCCTGGCCGACGCGCCGGAGCCTAGTTCCTGAGTCTGGCTGCGATGGGGTTCTTGGAAGGCAGGGGTCTGCGTTGTCCGTTGGGTGCCTGCATTTCGAACTGTCCTGGTCGTGTTTCGGTGATACGCCAGTCGTTGTTGTGGATAAGGGTGTGGTGGTGTCGGCAGAGGAGGATGCCGCGTCGGATGCTGGTTTCGCCGGTATCTCGGAGCCATTCATCAATGTGGTGGGCTTCACACCAGTTGGGTGGTCG
>Ga0163151_10007126_pt1 | contig 13206 bp, 11 predicted proteins | sample OliLakLV19MP5IB2_FD_145596 | JGI IMG/M metagenome (GOLD analysis project Ga0163151, IMG submission 145596) | Freshwater microbial mat bacterial communities from Lake Vanda, McMurdo Dry Valleys, Antarctica - Oligotrophic Lake LV.19.MP5.IB-2 | ecosystem: Environmental > Aquatic > Freshwater >...
GTAATGCTGTTATTAACAGGTTTTAATAATTAGCACAAGTAAGCAAGTAGATTAAAGATCAGTCATCAAAATTTATCCTTTATCTCGAATCATTGATATAATTCTCCAATTGACTTAAAGTGAATTGCTGGTCTTCGATGATAGATTTCACCACATCGCCTATGGAAATAATACCGGTCAGCTTTCCATCATCGATTACGGGCAAATAACGGATAGAGTTTTCTGTCATGAGATTCATACAATCTTTAATTGGGGTGGACGAAGAAACAAGTTCACAATTTTCATCCATGATCTCATTGATTTGTGTTTCTCTGGAAGTTCTTTCCTTGAGCACCACCTTTCGGGCATAATCCCTTTCTGTGAATAATCCGATGAAATTATCTCCGCGCATTACGATAAGCGCACCGATATTGTTTTCCATCATTTTTTTCAAAGCATCATAGACAGAAATGTCGGGGTGGATGGTGAAGGGGGTTTTTCTCTTTTTCTCCAGAATTTTGTGGACAGTTGACATAACAGAAAATTTAGAAGTTAAATAAATAGGTCGCTCCTGCAAGTTACTATATTTTTTGAAATATTTTAAAACGTGGATGCCTTAATCTATCTTTGCCACGGAGAGTTGGCAGAGCGGTCGATTGCGGCAGTCTTGAAAACTGTTGAGGTGTAAGCCTCCCGGGGTTCGAATCCCTGACTCTCCGCAAACGAAAGGCAGTCCCGCGATAGCGGGATTTTTTGTTTTAAAAAGCATCTCCAAACGAAGTTTGAGGATGCTTTTTAAAACAAAAAATCAAATGAGCGCAGCGAATGACTGCCTGGAAGTTTGACACTCCCCCACCATAGGGATCATTGTATAATCCCTGACTCTCCGCAAACGAAAGGCAGTCCCGCGATAGCGGGATTTTTTGTTGGAGACCATATTTTATTTACTTTTTTAGCTTTATTTCTCCAAAAATTCATTTTTTCTAAATTTACAGATTTTCTATGCTGCGCTAACGACCCAGATATTGTTTTTTTTAAATTACAATTTTTCCGTTCCGGCGCAGTCGGTTAGAAACAGGGTTTTTAAGCTTGTGGAATCAGTTTTGCCGGTGGTGGAAATTATTTTGAATATCAACTGGCTTATTTTATTGAGCATATTTGGTTATGGACTGATGTTGTGGGAGATGCTGCTTGCCTGGTTGGTTTCAGCTACTTCTATTACTTAATATTTTATTTTGCGGAATTTAATTTTAGGTAATACTTCCCTTTTTCTGAAAACATTACAACAAGGGAATGTATCGTTAAAAAGAGAGAAACCAACCTTGTAAATGGTGGTTTCGATTTTACTGGCGGTAATTAGTTTTGTTACAACACTAATCTATTATCAAACTTATTATAACTGAAAACTTATGCTCTCATCCACTCAACACGAAAAACTGATCAACACAGGCTGGCATACAGAAAGTCTTGCGAACCTTGTAAAAAAACAGATTAAACACCGGAGTGCATGCCCTGTATTCCTAAAAAAACACCTTGTCACTTCGGGTATATCCGAATGAAAATATGTTGCGGCTGATGATCCACGCGATGCAGGAAAACCGATGTTTACAATTTGATTGTGAGGATAAGTAAGATCATTTTTTACATAAAATAATAGAAATTCAGGAGGAGATCAATATAGAAAATTATTTTTCACATTATTTTGCTCTGCAACAGATAGGTTCTGTTTCGGTGGTTATCACGGACCAGTTTCTATAAAGCCATATTGGTTATAATTAATTTCAGAAAGTATTTTGAAACAGATACGTTGTCATTTTCAAGATATAGTTTGAATGTCATTATTTTGTTTTCCGGTAAATAAAGTTTCCATTCTTCTGCCCATACTATCTGAAATAAATAATTCAATATTGGAAACATCTGGAATTTTATATTGGATTAATAAATTATCAGAAGACTGATTGGGTGATATTTTAAAAACGGGGTTTTTATTTATTTCAGGAATTGCAACTTGTTTAGGACAAAATGTTTCCTTCACATCTTAAAAGGCATTGGTTGCAATATTTGCACACTTGTCTATTGCCCCGCATGGCCAGGTGATAATAAGAATATCACGAATAAATGTCATTTGCAATTTGAGGAGCCTTAAAAGGAGGGAGGTTCCTCTTCTTTTTGTATCTTATGACGCAGCACCCGATTCACATCAATACTATTGTTAATTTCAAATCCAACGAGTAAAACCAAGGAATTTAAATTGATCCAGATCATTAATACTACTAATGTTCCAATTGAGCCATACACTTCGTTATAGCTCAGGAAATTATTCGCCAGATACCCAAATACTAAGGAAGTGAGTATAGAAAAAATGGTTGCAAAAGTTGCCCCCGGAGTAACAAAACGCCATCGGTGTTTTACAGCCGGACCATAATAGTAGATAAAGGAAATGCCCGAAAAAAACAACATCAGTAAGATAACATATTGTACAATTGTAAGAAATAACTTTCCTGTTTTATCTTGCCAATGTATCAATTCACCAACCCAGTTTACCACATTATCACCGGTTATGATGAGAATAAGGGAAAGGAAAAAAAGAATAAATAAATATACCGTGAGTCGCATCGAAGCTATTCTGTGCCTCCAAAACCCCCTTCTGGAATAAATGGTATGGTCCTTATTAAAAGTAAGTATGAGCATTCTAACTCCATTTGTGGAGAAATAGAATGCAAATACGAAACCAATGGATAATAATCCACCGCGTTTAATATCTGTTATTCCTGTGATAGTTGATTCCAAAAATGTATATCCGCTGTCGGGCAAAACGTCCTTAAAAAATTTATGAATGAGAACATCCAGTCCCGCTATCGGTATATAGGGAATTAACGTAAATAAAAAAATGATGGATGGGAATATTGCCAGTAAAAAATTAAATGATATTGCCGATGCGCGAACCGGTAATTGATCGCGTTTGATCTCCTGACGAAAAAAAGTAACCACGTCATAAATGGGTATCTTATCAAAACCGGGAATACTGGTATGCTTCGATTTTTCTACAAATAGGATGTATTTGTTTACAATCGTTCGTTTTAGCTTAGCAGGTAAAATATTCATCTTTTCCGGATTCCCCGCAAATATAGCATTAAATTGATCTCAGTTTCAACAGCAGTTGGTTAACAGCAGGGTCGTTCGGGTAATTAGCCTTCAGGTAATCGATCACCTCTTTTGCCTTGTTTTTCTGTCTTGTATTGAGGTATAATTCGGCAAGTTTTAATCGGGCATTACTGTAGTCAGGATCAAGCTGTATCGTTTTAAGAAAACTTTGTTCCGCTTCTTTCAGTCTGCCCGAATTCATTTGGATTACCCCAAGATTGTTCCAGGCTAAATAATAAGTCGGGTTTTCCGTTACAATAAACTGATATTTTTTTTCAGCGGCATTTATTTCACCGGAAAATAATTGTGCTGTTGCAAGCTTGAAATTATAATCGAGATTGAGCGGTTGTAATACTACGGCTTTCGAAAAATAAGTGACAGCCTCGGGATATTTTCCCTCCGATAAATAAGCCTCGCCAATTCGGTAAGCTGTCCACATATCTATCGATTTTTCTGTATTAAATTGAGCAGCTGCTTCTATGATTTTATTGAAACTATTCTGTAAATAATAGAGATGAATAAGGGATTTTCGATAAACGTCATCTTTATTTTTTACCTTATTCAAATAAAATTGAACGCTGTCCAAAAGTAAGGCCTCATTGTTAAAAGCTTCATAATACTGTAAATATCCCTTTGCCATAGTTAAAGCATCCGGGTTCTCATTGGTCATACATTTTAATCCCTGAAAACTTCCATTCTTTTTTATTGTTTCTTTTGTTGGAATTTGTATCTTATGGTCGGAAATGGAAACATGTGGAATATCAATTGCTCCTGATTTCGGAATATGACAGCCACTGCAATTATTATCCATATCCATTCTGGCTACCTCCGTTTCGGTGCAAAAATTCACATTTTGGGTATGGCAACTCAAACATGCATTATTATATTGAACACTTAGTGTATTTTTTACACTAACATGCGGGTTGTGACAAGTAATGCAGGATATTTTTTGGGATTTAATAAAACATGCTGATTGTTGTAAACGATCTGCCTGCGATGCCATTAAAAATTTATCGTTTGTGCCGTCAAACACCGGTAAAAATATATTCCAGTGATCGGATATTTTGTCTCCCGGTTTAAAATCGAAAAAGCTGGAGCCTTCATTTAAAACACTTACGCCTTGTAAATGACAGCGATTGCACAATTCATTTTGCAATTCCACCGATAATTTTCGTGGATTAACAATGGAGTAATCAATTTCTTTGGAAGTATCTACTAAAATATTATTACTTACTCTTGCCACGTGTAAACTACCGGGACCATGACAGCGTTCGCAATCTATTCCACTTGGAATTACCTTGTATTTGTTCACGGAACCTGCTATCATTTCCGGAATCCCGTTATGGCAGTTCATACATTCACTTTCAATGATGCGGGAAAAACGAGAACTGAATCCGCTTTCCATTCCGGGTGCCATGTCCCATTGCTTTTTTTGCGTGTAAAAGGTGATAGGGGCCTGATAAATATATCCGTTTATGTTGATCAAATGCGAATTGGTGTGTTGTCCGCTTCCTATTATATAGGCAATTGATTCTGAACGTTTGTGAATGGTATCGCCGTCAAACAATCGAAATTCCAGTATCTTCAGGGTATCGTTTTGCCAAAATGGTTTATACCATAAATTATTCAGTGTATCGAAAACAACTGCATGTTCATCATAAATTCCGGCGCTTTTTTCATGCGTGGCGTTATCAAAACTTAAACCCATTCCGGTGTGAATAAAAGTGGAATGTTGATCAGCGTGGCAAAGGCGGCATGTTTCCATCCCAACATATTGCACAGTATCGTTTTGATTTAAATAGGGCGAGTCGTCACTACCTGTAACTTCTTTCTTTGAACAAAAAGTAAGCAGCAAAAAAAATAGTATTAAAACGGTAAAAAGTAACCCTATTCTCATCAAGGAGGTAAATTTAAACCAAAATAAGTTATTAATTAAATGGAGATTTTTTTTTCACGCAAAGTCGCAAAACCGCAAAGTTTGTAGGGGTAAAAACAATTCACAACAAATTTAATTTGTGTATTCCTTTGCGTCTTTGCGAGACATTATTTTTTTTCACGCAAAGTCGCAAAGCCGCAAAGTTTGTAGGGGTAAAAACAATTCACAACAAATTTAATTTGTGTATTCCTTTGCGTCTTTGCGCCTTTGCGTGACATTTTTTTTCACGCAAAGTCGCAAAGCCGCAAAGTTTGTAGGGGTAAAAACAATTCACAACAAATTTAATTTGTCTATTCCTTTGCGCCTTTGCGTCTTTGCGAGACATTATTTTTTTTCACGCAAAGTCGCAAAGCCGCAAAGTTTGTAGGGGTAAAAACAATTCACAACAAATTTAATTTGTGTATTCCTTTGCGTCTTTGCGAGACATTATTTTTTTTCACGCAAAGTCGCAAAGCCGCAAAGTTTGTAGGGGTAAAAAAAATTACAACAAATTTAATTTGTCTATTCCTTTGCGCCTTTGCGTGACATTTTTTTTCTCGCAAAGGCGCAAAGCTGTAGTAAGTTTTTACAATACGGATCTCATTTATTTTTTCTGGAAATGTTATTTTTAAATTACAATTTGCATTTTATTTTTCTTTGCGTCTTTGCGAGACATTTTTTTTCACGCAAAGGCGCCAAGTTTGTATGGGTAATTCATTTCCCCCATCAATCCAAAAACCGCGACTTCAAACCCGGAGCAGGTATCATACAAGAATCTGTTTTGCCAAACCAGCGATATCGGTTTTTTGCAATTAAAGAATATACCCAGTTGCGAATAGGAGCAGGAACTAGCCAAAAAATTAATAATAATGGAAACGGAAAACGCAAATTTTTAGCTACAAGTAAAGCAGCGGATGATTTATGATAAAATTTAGATTCGTAATACAAAATTATAGAATCAGATTTTCTCTGAAATTGATGTTCCGATAAAAATTGTTTTGTAAAATCCGATTGTAAAGAAGCAAAACGGAAAATTTTATTTTTATCGTTTCTAATAATTATCTGAACACTGTTGTTACATAAATTACAAACACCATCAAAAAAGATAATAGGATTATTATCCTTCCTCATTTTCCGGGAAAATTAAGCTGCCAATCCACCATGCCGCCGATAAGGTTTCTTACATTGGTAAATCCCGATTGCGTTAAAATTGCTTTGGCAGTATTACTTCTGAAACCTGCATGACAATGCACTATTATTTCGCGATCCTTGTCCTCATCAAAATCATACAATCGCTGAGAAATCATTCCAAGTGGAATATTTTCCGCACCAATATTAAATGCTGCATACTCGTGCGGTTCGCGAACATCAATTACAAATAATTCTTCACCTGCATCCATCCGGGCCTTTAGTTCTTGTACAGTTATATCCATTGTTATAATTGAGCTTGTCTGAATTTAATTCTTCATGAATTTGGAATAATAAACCGCTCCCGTTTTAAAATCGTTCATTTGAAGTATATAAAACCCGGAAGGTAAATTTTGTATATTAATTTGTTTAGTATTATTGGTTGTATTTGAAACTAATCTTCCCGCCTGATCAAAAATGGAATATTCCAGTTCACTATCAATATCCATTTCAATATGGAGAATAGAGGATGCAGGGTTAGGATAAACATTTACAGCAGTGTTTTTCGCATTGTCATTAATTACCGGACTAAACAAAGAATAATTTCCACCCACCTGAGGGCGAATCATTACAGCACCCGGCAAACTCGACTTCTGCCAACTTCCTCCTACATTAAAATACACATTGTCGTGCGCATCGTTATTCGCATCAAAACCAACGTTTAAAAAATCGTCCTGACTTTGTAACCAACCAACATAAAATGCACCATTCACCACAACAGGAGTGGGGTTACCTAAAAAGTCGACTAATTTGTAAACATAAAATCCATTTACGCTATCTACATATTTTGGAGTGAGAAAATCATTTTGAAAAATAATATTTTCATCTGCCGAAGCAAGTGTGGTATCAATATTATCCCAAACAATAAGAGAAAAAAACAGGTTGCCGGCATTTCCATCCACATAAGCCCAATGAATATAAATTTCTTTTAAAGTATCGGGTTCGTTGGCGAAAAATTTGATTGCAAGTTTAGCACCTGTGCCTATAATTGCATATGCTTTTTCAGCAGTGCCATCATCGTATGCATAGTAATTATAAAATGCCTGTTCGTATAACATGGTGTCATTTCTTCTGTTAATATCACTCGCAGGATTTAAAATATATTTAAAATTAATCGCCATGCTATCTTCCTCGTAATTAGGCGTAGTTGTAGGAATACTAAAAGTTGGGAATGCATCCAACGCAACAGTAAAAGGATCCAGATTCACAGAGATAGGAGTGGAAGGTGCAATAATTTCTTCACCCGTATATTTTTCATTCACCTGATATTGATACGACGTATTTACTATGGTATTAAAATTATTATACATAAAAACACCGTGTTCTAAAGCGAGTTCCGATACCTGGTGATCTTTAAATTGATTCCATGGCATTTGTCGGTAACGTTTTAAATACTTTTCCGGCTGATATATAATTGCAACATCGCGAAATAAGGTATCATTAAAAGTTCTGTCCTCATCCAAAAAAACATAATCAATATTCCAATGATCATTATTTCCATTCACACCTGCCCAGTTGCGGAAACGAAATTGAAATCCATCATAAAAATATTCATCGTCCACCGGCACCATTTGTAATTTAAATGATTGCGGAGAGTTGCCATTTGTATTTACAATATGCCAAATATGTTTCCATTCGCCAAGGATATTTTTAAATTCCAGTATTAACGAGTCATTTTCATTCGGAAAATCACCAAATCCTCCGGGTTGAAAATAAAAACTCAAATACACTGAATCCACCGGTGTCCCACCTAAATAAATAGGTTTAGAAGTGAGAAAATCTGCCATATCAAATGCAGAGGCTTCGTTATAGGGCCCTCCAAATTTATTTAATCCGTCTAAGGTAATTACACCATAAGTGGGAGGTAGGGTAGGATAGGTAAGATTTACATAAGCATTACTATCCACCCAAAAAAGAGCTGATGGATAAACTGCTGAGGTATAATAATTAACCGTATCTCCGCAATTAATTGTGGTCTCATTAATAATGATATTTCTGTTTGAAAAATCATCGAGAAAGGGAAGACATAAAGTATCTCTTGTTTCCACTATACTTCGGCTACCTGCAACCGGAATGCGTTTTTCGTTTAACGAGGTGTTATACTTTAAAGGATAAAGTGTTTCCTGCGAAAATGCAGCGGAGGTAATAATTATTAAAATGAAATTGAATAGACTTTTTTTCATGAAAATATTTTTTTCAGGGTCTGAATTCCCCGTCATTCTCTGGTGGATCATCCGTATTTCCTGAAGGAATAATAAGATTTACATCTTCAGTTATCCAGATATCTACCATTGAACCCAAATTTATTGTTTTTTCGTTTCCTGCCTCAGGATATTGTTTAAACACAAACGCATCTGTGGTATCGCTAATTGTACCGGAGGTAATAACCGTTCCTAAAGTAAGCTCTTTTAATTGAATAAGGTTCACTGCCTCAATATAGGTAAGTCCCGAAAGGTCCGGTATCGTAATCTTGGTATCGCCCAATCCATTTCCCAAAACCAGGTCAATTTTAGAACCTTTATTAATTTGACTGCCCGGTGTAAGCGACTTGTTTTCACCGTGTAAACGCATATCCAGATAAACATCGCGGTATTCGAACGGTTTATAAATAATATCTCCAACCTTTAAACCGTGGCTTTCCAAAATCTCACGCACACTAATATAACTGGTGCCCAATTCGAAACTTGGAATTTCCGTTTTTGGTGGTTGCCGCATATTTATGGTGACATAAATTTTACGACCGCTTTTAACCTTCGAAAAAGGGATTGGATCTTGCGAAATAATGGTCAATGGCCTTTCATCAGGGTCGTATGTGGAATCCATTACCGCATATTCCAGATCTAGATTATCCAGTTCCTGCATTACTTCCAGGGTAGTTTTGCCTTTCAGGTCAGGAACCGTCTGGCTTTCACCATGTCGGGAGTATTGCTGACCAATAAATAACAACAACCATAAAATAATTACAATGAGCACTAAAGCCGCGAATACATTCAGCCAAAATGTTTTGGTGATAAAGAACCGGAGGGTTCCGGTATTTTCGGTTGATTTCTTTTTAGAATTGCTCATGCAGCGACCGGCAAATTTAGTGGGAATAGTTGAGTAAATGCAGCTGGAGTTTACCCTGCCTTTGCTTCCTCCAATAAACGCCCGAAAAATTCTTTTAGTGTAAGTCCGGAAGCTGCTGCCATTTTAGGCACTATACTCGCTTCACTCAATCCCGGAACGGTGTTCACTTCTAAAAAATAAGGTTTGCCCTCATCTATTATATAATCGATGCGCACAACACCTTTGCACCCCAATTTTGTGTAAATAGCGGTAGAATATTGCTCAACAAGTATTTTTTCTGTTTCGGGAATTCGGGCAGGAATAATTTCATCACTTTCGCCAGAGGTATATTTTGCCGTATAATCAAAAAATTCGTGTTTATCGGTTAAAATTTCACAAATTGGCAACACAATTATCTCCCCTTTGTATTGATAAACGCCACAGGTAACCTCTTTTCCAATAATGCCTTGTTCTACTAATACCTCCTTGTCAAATTTCAAAGCATCTTTAATGGCACCCTCTAATTGCGCAAAATCCTTAATTTTTGAAATACCATAACTCGAACCATTATTGTTCGGCTTAACAAAAATGGGCAATTTCAAACTTTTAGGAATCTCTCCAAGCGCTGTATTTATAGCTATTTTATCGTTTTGCACCAAATATCCGGGGGCTTTTAAAACAGTGTCTCCTAAAACCGTTTTGGTCCAGGTTTTATTAAAAGTTAATGCGGAAGTTGCCACACCACAATTGGTATAAGGTATTTTCATCATGTCGAAATACCCCTGAATTTTACCATCTTCTCCCGGAGATCCATGAATTGCATTAAAAACCAGGTCGAATTTAATTTTATTTCCCTCCTGCAAAAAACTAAAATCACGCATATCCACCATAATGTTTTCCGGAGAAACAAAGCAACCGTTTTCTTCCACAATAATTTTAAATACATTGTATAACTGTTGGTCAATATTTTTTTCCACAACAGCACCACTTCCCATCGAAATATTTTTTTCCGCAGTAAAACCACCGCATATCACAGCTACATTCTTTTTTTGCATGGTAGAAATTTAAAGCAAAATAACGGAAAATCAAATTTGCAGCGTATTTTATTTTTGAACATTTTAGACCGCAAGTTTCATCGCAATAAAAGGTTGACGCCAAAATGTTAACCCATTACTATGAATAAAAAAATAAGAGGTTTATTTAAGCCAAATGATTCACGAGATTTTCTATTCAGGGTAAGTCCAATTAATGCTATAGTTCATTTCGTTTCACTCATCACCATAGCCTAAATTGGACTAAAAAAAGCGCCACCGTTAACCGATGACGCTTTGTAATACTATTCTGAATATTCAAATATGCATTTTAGCCTTCTTTGCCAGCAATTGCTCTTCCGTTTCCACATGGTCAGGATCCGGCAAACAGCAATCAACAGGACAAACGGCAGCGCACTGAGGTTCTTCGTGAAAACCCTGACATTCGGTGCATTTTTCAGGAACAATAAAATAGACATCATCCGAGATCGGTACATTCTTCTTATCAGCATCCATCGTGCTGCCATCCAACATCGTAACGGAGCCCTTCACGGTAGTTCCGTCGGCAAAAGCCCATTCCACGCCACCTTCATATATTGCGTTATTCGGACATTCGGGCTCACAAGCTCCGCAATTGATGCAATCCGAGGTAATTATAATTGCCATAGTTAGTCTTCTTTTAATTTTGTGCGCTCAAATATAGACGCAGTAAGCCGATATTTCAAAGCAACGAATAAAGTTAAGGGAATATTTATAATTTGTCTAAATAAGAAAACAAAAGTGCAGTATACATTCGTATTCTCCTAAATAGCCAATTAGTAATTGTAAAAGCTACAGTACCTTTGTGGCCGCCTTTTTAAAATTTTGAGGGCGTGTCCCCCGATAACCATCGGGGGTCGGGCTATCCGCTGCAACTCCTCGCCTCCTTAGGTCGGCTGTGGGGTTTCCGCTACTATCCCTCACGCAATCTCAGCAAATAAATTATCTAAATATTGAAAATGAATCTGTCAAAAAAAATTAATGGTTTTTCTCAGGTCGGCGATCTGCTCCACCCCGAAAATGAGTCGCTCTCCGAAATTTTTGCAAAAACCGAAATGTTTAACCCCTGGTTCACAAGAATGCACTGCGAATTAATGGCTAAAAATTTCAGGGAACAATTTTTTAATGCAGAAAAACTCACGCAGTGGACAAATAAATATCAAATCAACAACAACGATAATAAAACCATAGCACTCGTATTGGCCGGCAACGTCCCCTTTGTGGGAATGCACGATATTTTAAGTGTTGTTATGAGTGGAAACAAGGCACAGGTTAAACTCAGCTCAAAAGATACCTTCTTTTTCCCCTGGTTACACAAACAATTAATTAAAGTAGAACCTGATTTTATAAATAAAATATCCTTTGTAGAAAGGCTCGAAAATTTTGATGCGGTAATTGCAACAGGAAGCAATAATTCGGCTCGGTATTTTAATTATTATTTCGGAAAATATCCAAATATCATTCGCAGAAACAGAACTTCAGTTGCCATAATTACCGGAAATGAAAGCGACGAAGAAATTCTCGAACTCGGAAAAGATGTTTTTTATTATTACGGTCTCGGTTGCCGCAATGTTAGCAAAATATTTATCCCCGAATTATACGATCTCGAAAAATTATTCCGCATCTGGGATAATTTCCGTTATATCGCCGACAACACAAAATACAATAATAATTATGACTACAATCGCGCCCTATTATTGTTAAACCAAACCCCACATCTCACAAACGATTTTTTTATGATACGCGAAACGGAAGATCTGTTTTCTCCCATTTCCGTTTTATTCTGTGAGCGATATATAAATGACGAAACCCTCGCTTTAAAAATAAATACCATCGGTTCCGATCTTCAATGTGTAGCATCCAATAAAGATGGCAATACTCCCTTAGGAAAAACACAGTTCCCGGAGTTATGGGATTATGCGGATAATGTGGATACGATGAAGTTTCTTACTGCATGAACAAACAGCCCAAAACGATACCTCGGCCTACCAGGTTTTTTTTAACCTGTGAGGTCTGGCTCGGGTGAACATTAGGGATACAATTGAAATATATTTATGAATATGACTTTGCAAATAATAAAAATTCACATAACACGGCATCAGTATTAAAAGTTGAGGACTTGCCTCCGGTTGAAAGAAAAGTAAACTGTTAACTCCATTTTGCCTAAGGGTTTTAATTGAATCCAAATTGTTAATCGTTTATTCAACTGCAATGCACAAATGAACCTGAGGTGTGCATTATCTTGTTGTTTTAAAGGCACCTTATTATCCATCGATAAAGAAATAGACCAATTAAATACAACGCTAAAAACCCCTCAAAAGCTGATTAAAAACTGCCGAAATCTGCAAAATGTGTAAGTTTTCCGTTATTTTTAAATCGTGAAAGAAGCACACACCATACATATTTCAGATCAATTACAGTGTGGTTCCTTTGGGATGATAACTGGAAAATACTCATTAGTGACTATGCTGAATGATAAATTTTAATCGATTTCACGGGGAAGGTCCTAGCAGGGTTCTTGCCGCCATAAAAATTAATTAATCCGGCAAAACCCTGCGATGGTTAATTATACTTAATTGTTATATGGCGGTGAAAAGAACACATGCAGAAATTAATACCAGTTATTTTTTCACATTTACTGGGTCAATATTAAAAGTTGGAGACAATCCTCTATTCCAAGGAAAGTTTTCTATAAAAACCGGTATCAAAAATCATTGCATTTCGTTTTGAAAAACTGGAATTTGAATTTGGGTGGCCCGCGCTCTTATACGTATTGTTTTGGGGGGAATTCTTAGTAAGGAGTGTTAGCTTTACTAAACAATAATAAAAACAATAAATTTTCCAAAGAAAGAATTTTTCCAGGGC
>Ga0163151_10007128_pt1 | contig 13204 bp, 8 predicted proteins | sample OliLakLV19MP5IB2_FD_145596 | JGI IMG/M metagenome (GOLD analysis project Ga0163151, IMG submission 145596) | Freshwater microbial mat bacterial communities from Lake Vanda, McMurdo Dry Valleys, Antarctica - Oligotrophic Lake LV.19.MP5.IB-2 | ecosystem: Environmental > Aquatic > Freshwater > Lake...
CGTTAAGCGCCCGCGCCCGCAGGATCACCGGGGCAGCGAACGTGGAGGCCGCCGCCAGCGACGCCTGTCCGAGAAACTGACGCCGCGAGAGAGAATGTGAGTTGCGCATGGAAGCTGCTCCGTGAAGGGCCTCGCCAGGATCGTCAACGTCAGCAGGTTAACATGCCGTGGCCCCGGCCGCATGTCCCACGGCAATGCGAGTGACCCGGACGCTTGGAGCGTTCGGGCACTCATCGCAGCGCTCGTCCTCGCCGACGCATCGGGCTAGTGGCGGACGAATGCCTGCCGCAACATCGCCAGGCTCTTCGGCACCGCCGTCTGGGGGTCTTCCTGTCCTTCGAACTCCAGCGAGACCCAGCCGCGGTAGTTCGCGGCGTGCATCAATTGGGCAATGCGGAGGTAGTCGAGATCGAGCGTGTACCACAGGCCGCCGCCGAAGTAGGTTTTCGTCTGCAACAGGACCGTCTGCGGCGCGAGTTGGGCCAGCTTGTCGTACGGGTCTTCCAGAAAGTTGCCGGTGTCGAGCGTGACCTGCAGCCACGGCGACTGGATGGCGTCCACGACGCGCTTGACCCCCTCCGGCGTCCGGCCCAGGCCCCAGTGGTTTTCGAGGCCCAACACCACGCCGCGCTTCTCGGCGGTCTGGACGATCTCCGCGTAGGCGTCGATGACCCACTGGAAACCGTCGTCGTTGGTGAACCCCGCGGCCGGTTCCTCGGCACCGCGGTGCTTCATCAGGTCGTCGAAGTCTTTACGGGTGCCCCACGTGCCGGTGTTGACGCGCATCGTCGGGATGCCCATCGCGTACGCCAACTCGATCTGGGCGATGGTGAGTTCGACGTTCTGCTGCCGCGTCTCCTTCTTCGGCGACAGAAACCCCTGATGCGTGGAGAAGCCGTATAACGCGATCCCTTCGATCAGCGCCCGCCGCTTGATCTTCTGCAGCACGGCGTTGGAGGTGTCGGGCATCTGTCGATGCAGGATCTCGACGCCGTCGAACCCCATCTCGGCGGCGACGGTGATGCACGTTTCGATGTCGCGCCGCTCGTCGCGGCGGAACTGCCAGAACGAGTACGTGGAGACGCCGATGGGGTGGCCGCGCGTGGGACGCGGTTCCTTCGCAGCAGCGGGTCGGGTGGCGATTCCCAGCAGCGCTGCGGCTGTGGAGGTGGAGGTGGTCAGGAACTGGCGACGAGTGGTCATTCAGCGGTTCCCAGTTTGTACCGAATCTTAGTGGCGGCTCGACGGCTTACCCCGAAGGGGTTGCACATCACAGCCCAGGGTCGCGAGTCTTCGAGCGCACCCTGGGGTTGCGGACACAATTGTGGCTCTTTACCCCGCAGGGGTTACATCGACGGCAGTCGATGATGGAACCCCTGCGGGGTACCGGCCGCTCAACGACGCCAACCCAGGGTGCGCTCGAAGACTCGCGACCCTGAGCTGTGTGATCGAACGCCTTCGGCGTAAAAAAAGTTGCGATGTTCCGGCAATGATTGCACGAAATTGGAACGACTGCCATCGAAGCAACTCCGGTTGCATTCAGAACGCGCGCGGCGCGACAGAGACCTCTGCGGCAGACCTGTGACGGAAGCAGCGTAACGCGACCCGACTCCGCCGTCCAAGGCAGCTCTGGCGAGAGTGATATCCACGGTCTGGAAGAGATCAGAGAACCGCAAAGACGCGAAGGGCGCGAAGGGGAAGGCAAGCATCAGGAGTCAGGAGTCAGGTGAACGGCAGACTCTCGGGGACCAAGCAACATTCTTGCTGATGCCTGAAGCCTGACAGCCGTTGCCTTTCTTCGCGCCCTTCGCGTCTTCGCGGTTCTCCCATCTTCTGGCAGGGCCGCACGGTTGTTCTCCGTAACGATTTCGTTAGACTTTCAACTTCTCGGTCACCTCAGGATTCACAATTCACGGAGGTTCGCTGTGACTCGTCTGCGATTGCTCGTCCCGTCGATGGTCCGCCTGCTCCTGGTCTGCCTGGCGGTCGGCTGGTTCGCCGACTCCGCCGCGTACGCCGGTGAAGCCGACCTCGCCATCCCCGATCTGCACGCGGGCAAGTTCGCCAGCCTGGGCGGCATCAGCGCGTGGAACCTGCTGTTCTATGGCTCATTCGTGATCGCCGGCACGCTGGGCATCAGCCTGTATCTGCGCAGCGAAATCTACAAAATGCCCGCGCATGACTCGATGCTGAAAATCTCCGAGATCATCTTCCAGACCTGCAAAACGTATCTTATTCAGCAGGGCAAGTTCCTGCTGATGCTGTTCGCCATCATTGCCAGCTTGATGGCGTACTACTTCCTGGTGCTGCAGAAAGAATCGCTCAACACCCTGTTGCTGGTGTTGCTCTTCTCCATCGTGGGCATGGGGGGATCCTACGCGGTGGCGTGGTACGGAATCCGCATCAACACCTACGCCAACAGCCGCACGGCGTTCGCGTCTCTCCGCGGCGATCCGTGGGACGTGGTGAACATTCCGCTTAGGGCCGGGATGTCGGTCGGCTTGTTCCTGATCTCGCTCGAGCTGATCATGATGGTCTTCATCCTGCTCGCGGGCGGGACGATCATGCCGCGCGAGGTCGTCGGTTACTGCTTTCTCGGCTTCGCCATCGGCGAGTCGCTCGGCGCCTCGGCTCTGCGGATCGCCGGCGGCATCTTCACCAAGATCGCCGACATCGGGTCGGACCTGATGAAGATCGTGTTCAACGTCAAGGAAGACGACCCCCGCAACCCCGGCGTGATCGCCGACTGCACGGGGGACAACGCCGGCGACTCCGTCGGCCCCACGGCGGACGGCTTCGAGACCTACGGCGTGACCGGCGTCGCGCTCATCTCGTTCATCACGCTGGCCATCCCGCAATCGCAGTCCGACCTGCAGGCGAAGCTCATCGTCTGGATCTTCGCGATGCGGTTCCTGATGGATTTCATGTCCGGGGCGTCGTACTTCATCAATCAGGCGATTTCCGTCAAGAAGTATCGGGGACTGAAGGAGTTCGATTTCGAGGAACCGCTCACCCGGCTGATCTGGATCGCGTCGATCCTGTGCATCGTGACCTCGTTCGGCATGAGCTGGCTGCTGCTCCGCGATCTGGAGATTCCCGGCATCCTGGTCGAACAGACCCGCGAGCTTTGGTGGCAACTGGCCTCGATCATCAGTTGCGGCACGCTCGCCGCAGTGCTGATTCCCGAGTTCACCAAGGTCTTCACCAGCTCGCACTCCAAGCACGTGCATGAGATTGTGACCGCGTCGCGCGAAGGCGGGGCGTCGCTGACGATTCTGTCCGGCCTCGTCGCCGGTTACTTCAGCGCGTTCTGGATGGGCCTCTTGATCGCCGGGCTGATGGGCATCGCGTACGCCGTCAGCATGATCGGCCTGGACGGCTTGATGGTCGTCCAACTCGTGCAGGGCCAGCCGCCGGTGGGCGTGGGGTCGATCTTCGCGTTCGGCCTGGTCGCGTTCGGGTTCTTGTGCATGGGTCCGGTGACCATCGCCGTCGACAGCTACGGCCCGGTGACCGACAACGCCCAGTCGATCTTCGAGCTCTCGCAGACCGAGCACATTCCCAACATCAAGGCCGAGATCGAACGCGACTTCGGCTTCACGCCCGATTTCGAGCGCGGCAAGCATTACCTGGAGGCCAACGACGCCGCCGGCAACACGTTCAAGGCGACCGCCAAACCGGTGTTGATCGGCACCGCCGTCGTCGGCGCGACGACGATGATCTTCTCGATCATCCTGCTGCTCGGCAAAGCGGGCCTGCTGCACATCAGCCTCACCGACGCCCCCGTGCTGCTGGGCTTCATCTGCGGCGGCGCGGTGATCTTCTGGTTCTCTGGCGCGTCGATGCAGGCCGTCACCACCGGCGCGTACCGGGCCGTCGAGTACATCAAGCAGAACATGGACCTGACAAAGAAGGAGGCCGACATCGAGGACTCCAAAACCGTCGTCCGCATCTGCACCGAGTACGCCCAGCGCGGCATGTGGAACATCTTCATCGCCCTGATGACCATCACGCTGGCGTTCGCGTTCTTCGACCCGAACTTCTTCGTGGCGTACCTGATTTCGATCGCCGTGTTCGGCCTGTTCCAGGCGATTTCGATGGCCAACACCGGCGGCGCGTGGGACAACGCCAAGAAGTACGTCGAAGTCGACCTCAAGGAGAAGGGGACGCCGTTGCACGAGGCGAGCGTCGTCGGCGACACCGTCGGCGATCCGTTCAAGGACACCACCTCGGTGGCGCTCAATCCCATCATCAAGTTCTCGACGCTGTTCGGCCTGCTCGCCGTCGAAATCGCCGTGGAAGTCAAGGAAGCGGCCCACAGGGACGGCACCTTCGACTACACGGCCCCGGTCGGCGTGGTGATGTTCGTCATCGCACTGATCTTCGTGTGGCGCTCGTTCTACGCCATGCGCATTCCGCCGAAAGTGGTGTGATTTTCGGGGAGATGAGAACCACCAATCACAGCCCGGAGCGCCAGCGACGGAGTCAAATCCTCAAGGCACGCCGTCGCTGGCGCTCCGGGCTGTGATGCCGTTACGAACTGTCTTCGCCTCCACATCGTCATGCCGGGAGCGCTTCATGATTCGCCGCGATGTCGTCCGGTTCGTTGTCGCCGTGTTCGTCCTGTCCGGGTGGTGCTCCGCGCAGGACATCCCCAAGGGGGACGTCACCAAGCACTCGTTCGCGAAGAGCAAGATCTTCCCCGGCACCGTCCGCGACTACTGGGTCTACGTCCCCAAGCAGTACGACCCCGCCAAGCCCGCCTGCGTTCACGTCAATCAGGACGGCATCCAGTTCAAGGCCCCGGAAGTCTTCGACCGGCTGATTCACGAGCAGAAGATTCCGGTGATGATCGGCGTGTTCGTGATGCACGGCCGCGTCCCCGCGCCGTCGGCCGACACGGGCCTCGACCGCTTCAACCGCAGCTACGAATACGACGGCCTCGGCGACAGCTACGCGCGGTTCATCCTCGATGAGATTCTGCCCGAAGTGGAGACCCTGTCCACCGCCGACGGCCGCAAGCTCAACCTCTCCAAAGACGGCAACGACCGCTGCATCGCCGGGTCCAGCAGCGGCGCCATCGCCGCCTTCACCGCCGCGTGGGAGCGGCCCGACGCCTTCCGCCGCGTGTTCAGCGCCATCGGCACGTACGTCGGCCTGCGGGGCGGGAACGAATATCCGACGATCATCCGCAAGTACGAGTCGAAGCCGATCCGCATCTTTCTCGAAGACGGCAGCAACGACAACAACATCTACGGCGGCGACTGGTGGATCGCGAATCAGGCGATGGAGCGGTCCTTCGTCTTCGCCGGCTACGAGGTCAACCACTCGTGGGGCGATGGCGGCCACAACGCGAAGCACGCCACCGAAATCTTCCCCGAAGCGATCGACTGGCTCTGGAAGGACTGGCCTGCGCCGGTCAAGGCGGGCTTGGGTTCGCCGCAGTTGCAGAGCATTTTGATCCCCGGCGAAGACTGGCAGCTCGTCGCAGAAGGTTACAAATTCACGGAAGGCCCGACGGCGAATGCGAAAGGCGAGGTTTTTTTCAATGACGTGCCGGAGAGCACAACATATAAAGTGGAGCTCGACGGCAAAGTGCGCGCATTCACGGGTGGTATAAACAAGGGCGACGGACAACGCTTCGGGCCCGACGGCCGGTTGTACACAGTTGCTGGTGGAACCGAGGAGATTTTCCAAAGCCGCATCGAAGTTCAGTGGGTTAGCACAATAACGATCGCCGAAGGCTTCCGCGGCAACGACCTCGTCGTCCGGCACGATGGCGGCGTGTACGTCACCGAACCCGGCTGGGACGGCAAGTCCCCCAGCAAGGTCTGGTACATCAGCCCAACGAATGAGAAGAAAGTCGTCGACACCGGCCTCAAGTTCTCGAACGGCATCACACTGTCCCCCGACCAGACGCTGCTGTACGTCGCCGACAGCCGCTCGCACTGGGTCTACAGCTACCAGGTGCAGCCCGACGGCACGCTCCAGCACAAGCAGAAATACTTCCACCTGCACGAGCCGGACACCGCCGACGACAGCGGAGCCGACGGCCTGCGAACCGACCGCAATGGAATGCTGTACGTCGCCACGCGGCTGGGCATCCAGATCTGCGATCAGGCCGGCCGCGTGAACTGCATCATCCCGACGCCGAACGGCAAGGTCTCGAACTTCGACTTCGGCGGCGAGAACTTCGACGTCCTCTACGCCACCTGCGGCGACAAGGTCTACAAGCGCCGGCTCAAAGTGCAGGGCGCCCAGCACTGGCGCGAACCGATCAAGCCCGCCGCGCCGCGTTTGTAACTGTTACACAGTGCCCGGTATGGCGTTTGCACCCGCTCCGCACTCCTCGCGACCCGAAGTCCGGGCGGCCGAGAGGAACCACGTTCAAGGAAGGTCGATTCATGCGCGGATGGAGTCTGGGGCTCGTGCTGGCGTTCGCCGGCGGTTGGATGGCGACGGAGACGCAGGTCGGGTTCGCACAGCCGCCGCATCACCGCGGCGTTCCGAGGTATCGCATTGGAATTCAACTCTACAATCCGCTGGGCATCCAGGTGACGGATCAGCGGGAGCAATATCGGTACGTCGTCCCGTCCGGCGGACGGTACGGCACGTTCTACTCCTACGACGACGGGCACTACTACACGCCGCCGGTGGCCCGCATCGTCGGCCAAGAGCAGGCGCCGGCTCCGCGACCCGTGGCCCTGCAGTTCGGCGGTTTCAACCATCACGCCGAGCTCGCCGAACGGCTGGAGATGCTCGCCAACCAATTCTGTCTCGACCTGCATTACAACTACCAGGAGAATCCGGGATTCGATGAGACCTACGCCGAGGCGTACAAGCTGCTGCAGGCGGCCAAGTACGTTCACGACAAGGAGCATCAGGGCGATCACGCCGCCATCCAGCGCTACATCAACAGCATCGACGAGCTGTTCCATCACGTCCAGGGGGACATTCAAGGCTGGCGCAGCGCCAACCGCCGTCCGGTGGGGCAGTTGAACCTGGCCGCGAAAACGGAAGAGTTTGAGGCGGTCCTGCATCACCTGATGTTCGAGGTCGGCGTCAAACCCGCCCACGACGACCACCACGACGAAGCCGCCACGCCGCGCGAGCGCGAGGAGGCACCTCCCCCGCGACGTCGCTGAACAGCCGCCGATCAGCCTGAAGGCTGCGTCCTAAACATCCACAGAGCGCTCCAAACGACCAATGGGGTGGGAAACGGAGGCCGTTTCCCACCCCATTTTTTTGTAGACCGGGCACTCCGTGACCGGAATTCTTCGAGTCACGGAGTGACTCGTCGACTTAAGGCGTCTCCGCAGCCCGATCGTCCTCCGCAAACGCCTGCCTCGCGAACTCGAGGTCGCCGTAGATTTCGAGCATCTTGTCCATCCGGACGGCCTTCATGACCTCCATCACCGGCCCCAGGACGGACGCCAGCTTCACCTCGCCCCCCTTCCGCCGCAGCCGGGCCTGCAACGCCACGAGCGATCCGAGGCCGAGGCTCGAAATGTACCCCAGGTTGCGGCAATCGACGATGATCTTCGTCCGCCCCTTGTCGAGATGCTCCTGCACGATCCGGTCGAACTCGGGCGCCGACGTCGAGTCCAGGTCGCCGCGCAACAGGACGGTGAGAATGTCGCCATCAATGACTTCGGCTTGAAAGGGAACGCGCATGCTGATCACCACTGTCGTCTGCGGGGAGGAAGGAACGCCGGATTGCTAATGTTCAGCGTAGCGGATTTCATTGTTGTCGCCCAGCCGGAGAAATACCGTGACGTTAGCCGCGACCCGGAGTCCGCGCAGGGCCGAGGCTAACGGGAAGTCCGTAGCCCGGTCTCGTCGAGGACATTACACTCGACGCCACACGCTCCTTCCAAAGTGCCCGTCCCATGCCCGTTGACGCCAAGCCGCTGTTCCGTCCCGATGTCCTCCGGCCGCATCTCGTTCATTTCCCCTGGCCCGCGAACATCGCCGACGGCCGGGCGAAACTCGACAAATGGGCGGAGATGTTCCAGACCGGCAGCGCCGACAAGTTCAAGGAACAGGAACTCCTCCCGGATTTCCTGACCGACGTGTTCTGCGGCCTGCTCGGCTACATCCGGCCGACGGACAACCCCAAACGGTTCACCATCTCGCGCGAGAAGCACGTCCAGGTCGATGGCAAATTCGCCGACGCCGTGCTCGGCAACCTGCGGCCCGGTCACGAGGACGTCATCGTCGCGCTGGAAGGGAAGGGGCCGCTCGATCCGCTCGACCGGCCCCACGCCGGGCGGAAGATGTCCGCGGTCGATCAAGCCTACCGGTACGCCATCAATCTGCCCTGCGACTGGATCGTCGTCACGTCGATGCGGCAGACCCGGCTGTACTTCAAGGGGGCCGACCAATACACCTACGAACGGTTCGACACCGAAAAGCTCGCCACTGATGACGGGCTGCTGCGCCGGTTCGTGTTCCTGCTCGGTGCCGACCGCATCGCGCCTGAGACCGGCCGCTGTCATCTGTATGCCCTGCACTCGGCGTCGGAAAAGGTCGGCAAGGAACTCACGCGCGAGTTCTACGTCCGCTATGCCGAGATGCGGCAGAACGCCTTCGAGCACCTGTGCGCCGAGAATCCGCAGTTGTCGCGCAACGACCTGTTGAGCGCCACGCAAAAGCTGCTCGACCGGATTCTGTTCTGTGCGTTCTGCGAAGACCGGGGCCTGTTGCCGCCCGATACGATCAAAGAGGCTTACGAGCATCGCGACCCGTACCATCCCAAGCCGATCTGGGACACGTTCCGCGGCCTGTTCCGGGCGATCGACACCGGAAACGCCGGCCTCAACATTCCGGCGTACAACGGGGGCCTGTTCGCCTTTGATGAGAAACTCGACAACCTGAAGCTCCCCGACGCCGTCTGCCATTACTTTCAGGAACTCAGCCGCTACGAATACCGGCCCGCGAGCGCGCTCCCGGACGACGCCGACACCGCCGGGAAGTTCATCGACGTGGACATCCTTGGCCACATCTTCGAGCAGTCGATCACCGATCTGGAGCGATTGCGGAACGAGCTGGAAGGCCGCGTCGAGCCGCTCCCCAAGGACAAGCTCAAGACCCGCCGCAAAAAGGAGGGGGCGTTCTACACCCCGGCGTTCATCACCCGGTACATCGTCGAGCAGGCGCTCGGCAGCGTGCTCCGCGACCGATTCGAGCAACTGCGGCAGCAACACGAGGGCCAGGCGAAAGGAACGGCCCGCGCGGCGCTCGCCGATCCCGCGGTGTACGAACTCGACACCCTCAAGAAACCGCAGCGCGACGCGCTCGTCCGCTTCTGGGAAGCCTGGCAGGACGAACTCAAAACCGTCCGCGTTCTCGACCCCGCCTGCGGCAGCGGCGCGTTTCTGATCGAAGCCTTCGACCAGTTGCACACCGTCTACCAGATTTCCAACGACCGCCTCGAAGAGCTCCGCGGCTCCCGGTCGCTGTTCGACCCCGATCGGCAGATTCTCCAGCACAACCTGTACGGCGTCGATCTCAACGAGGAAGCCATCGAAATCTGCCGGCTCAGCCTATGGATCAAAACCGCCGCCCGCGGCAAGGTGCTGACCAGCCTGGACCACACCATCCGCGTCGGCAACAGCGTCGTCAGCGACCCCCAGGTCCACCCCCGCGCGTTCGACTGGCAGGCCGCGTTCCCCGAAGTGTTCGCGAACGGCGGGTTCGATGTCGTCGTCGGCAACCCGCCGTATATCCGGCAGGAATGGCTTGCCCCGTACAAAGCCCATTGGAAGGACACGTTTCAGAGCTTCGACGGTGTCGCCGACATCTTCACGTATTTCTTCGAGGTCGGTGTGAAGCTGTTGCGATCCAGCGGGATGCTCGGATTCATCACGTCAGGAAGCTGGGTGCGCGGGAATTATGGCGCGCCGCTGCGGAAGTACATCATCGAAAACGCGGCCCTCGACTCGATGATTGACTTCGGCGAATTCCAGCCCTTTGAAGATGCCGAGATGATTCGCCCAACCATCGCAGTGCTTCGCAAAAATAAACTGCGGGGGGGGGGCAAGTTGCGGCTCTTCAAGTGGTTGACGAGCGGATCGCCCCCAGAAAATCTGTCAGACGTGATTGCCGCGGCACCGACGATGAAGGCCGATCATCTTGGCGCGGAAGCGTGGGAACTCGACCCGGACGATGTGTTAGCACTTCGTCGAAAGATGGCGGATGCGAAACGCACTCTGAGTGCCTATTGCGAAGGTCGCATCCTATATGGAGTAAAGACAGGACTGAACGAAGTCTTTGTTATCAGCCGAGCCCAGCGCGATGATTTAGTCCGGATTGATCCAGCTAGCGAGCAGATCATTAAGCCGTTCGTACAAGGAACGCATTTGCGTCCTTGGTATTTGGAACAATCGAATGATTATCTGATTTTTACGCGACGCGGCATCGAAATTGAAAAGTACCCCGCCGTTCTTGCATACCTGGGCCAATTCCGCGAGCAACTTGAGCCGAAGCCTGCAGATTGGCCTCTTGGCAAAAAGTGGCTGGGTCGAAAGCCGGGCGCATATCTTTGGTATGAAATTCAAGACTCGGTCGACTATTGGGAAGGATTCGAGGAACCGAAAATCGTCTGGCCTGATATCAGCAAACTGCCACGGTTCAGCATGGATGACGAGCAAAGGTATCTTGGGAATACCGGTTACGTGATTCCGGGCGGCGATTATTTTCTACTCGGCGTTCTGTCCTCGTGGGCAATTTGGTTCTACATCAGCAAGAAGGCTCAGCCCTTGAGGCTTCGCGGCGATCGCTGGCAATATCGGCTGATCGCTCAATACATGGAACAAGTCCCAATTCCTGATGCGGCAACGGCCGACCGTGAATCGATTCGCAAACTTGCCAAGGCTTGTTCAACCTCCGGCAAGCAGCGCTACGAACTGGAAACCCAATTCCAACGGCGTCTCGTTCAAACCTTCGGCCACGGTCCGAAAGGCGACTCGCTTGGCACGCTCAACACCAAGGCGCAGGACTGGTGGACGTTGTCGCTAAACGAACTCGGCGACGCGCTGAAGACGAGTTTCAAGCTCAAGGCGAATCCGTTCAAGACCCCGAACGTCGCCGACGAATGGGAGCCGTATCTCGCCGAGAAGCGGGCCGCGGTGGACGCGCTGACCCGGCAACTCGCCGACGCGGAGGCGGAGATTAACGACCGGGTGTACCGCTTGTTCGCGCTGACGCCGGGCGAGATCGCACTGTTGCAACGGGAGGTGCAACATTGAGCGCCCGTTAGCCGCGACCCGGAGGTTCTACGGAGGGGAGCGCGGGGTGGGGCGCGCCATACGTGATGCGCGCTCCACCCCGCGCTCCCCTGCGCGGACTCCGGGTCGCGGCTAACGGGGAGCGCTCACGCCCACGGCGCTCAAGGCGCTCCGCGAGGAGGACGCCCGCAGCCTCGTTCCCGCCAGGGCGCTCTCCGCCGAAGCGCTGCGGCTGGAACGGGAGGTGAGCGACCTGGTGAATGCGGCGTACGGGTTGACGCCGGACGAGATCCAACTGATGTGGGACACCGCCCCGCCGCGGATGCCAATCCCGCGCCCCGTGGAACATTGAGCGCTCGTTAGCCGCGACCCGGAGGTTTTACGCAGGGGAGCGCGGGGTGGAGCACGCGACACGTCGTGCGCGCTCCACGACGCGCTCCCCTCCGCGAAGCGCTGCGGGTCGCGGCTAACGGGACGCGATGATGTGATGGGAGCGCTGACAATATTGCGGGGGATGGTATCATTCGCGGCGGGAGGGTTCGGGCCATGTTGGGCGCGCACGTGATTTTCGGGGCGTATGGGTTCTGGTTGCCCAATGATCCGCGCGGGTCGTGGTCGGAGTTTGTCGGCGCGTGGGACTTGTTCCGCTACGGACCGGCCACGAAAACGACCGCGCGGCGGTCGGTGGCAGGGACGCCGCACGATGTTGCCGCGCGGTTCGCGGCGAAGGAGTCGCTGAAGTATCCGGCGGTGCGGTTCACCGGCCTTCAGGCGCGGGCGGCGGCGCGAGGATTCGGCGAATACGCCCGAAACGCCGGGCTGACGATCTGGGCCTGCGCCATTCTGCCGGATCATGTCCATCTGGTGATCGCCCGGTTCCGGAGCGACGTGAAACAAGCCGTCATCCAGTTGAAGGGGGCGGCGACGCGACGACTGGATTCCGAAGGACTGCATCCGATGGCCCGGTTTCCCCGTCATAACGGACGCTTGGCCAGAGCCTTCGCCATCGGAGAATGGAAGGTGTTTCTGGACAGCCCAGATGACATCGTCCGGGCGATTCGATACGTCGAACACAATCCCGCGAAGGAAGGCCTCCCCCCGCAGCGCTGGAATTTCGTCCGTCCATTCGATTCGCGCTTCCGTTAGCCGCGACCCGGAGGTTTTACGGAGGGGAGCGCGGCGTGAGCGCGCATCACGTTTGGTGCGCTCCACCCCTAACGGTGGTGCGCTCGCCAGAACGCCCCGTGCGGCGTTTCGCGCGTCTGGTAGATCCGCAGGTAGTCGCGATACGCCGCGGTGTCCGCCGGGCCCTGGTCGGGGGGGTACGGGTAGCCCGGCATGGCGACGTAGGGGAGCGGCTCGACGGTCTGGCCGTAGACGGTGTGCAGGTCGGCGTCTTTGTCCCAGCCGACGTTGTGCAGGAAGAAGTCGCGACGCCAGCCGGGGGGCAACTCGGCCGCGGGAGGGGCGAACGTCACCGTGACTTCATCGCCGGAGGCCATCACCAGCAGCCGGTCGTCGGTCGATTGCAGCAGTTCGCGGACGTCGCCGTAGCGCGTGAAGCGGCCGGCCATCGGCGGCCATTTGAGACTGGTCGAGACCTGCGAGTAATCGTACGTCTCCGGGGCGTTCGGCTGCGGCAGGTTGGGCTGCGAGAAGCCACGCGGATGCACGTCGGCCGACAGCAGTTTCAGCGGCGTCATCCGCACGTCGGCGGGCGGCTCGTCGACGGTGAAGAACGCGGAGTCCCAGTAGATTTCGTGCGTCGTCGGAATCCGCAGGCGGTAATCGCTGCCGGTGAACGTGTTCGTCAGATCAATGGCGATCGTCTTCGTCTTGCCGCCGGGGAAGCCGATGAACGGGCGGACTTCGCGGAACTCGCCGGTGGCGTCCGGCGTCCACAACGACGGCGGCTTCGGGCCGGACAACTCAGGGTCGTGATCGAGCGCAATGTTCAGCGACACGTCGGTCGGATA
>Ga0163151_10007129_pt1 | contig 13201 bp, 9 predicted proteins | sample OliLakLV19MP5IB2_FD_145596 | JGI IMG/M metagenome (GOLD analysis project Ga0163151, IMG submission 145596) | Freshwater microbial mat bacterial communities from Lake Vanda, McMurdo Dry Valleys, Antarctica - Oligotrophic Lake LV.19.MP5.IB-2 | ecosystem: Environmental > Aquatic > Freshwater > Lake...
GCGTACATCGTCGAGCCGCGCGGGATCCTTGACGTACACATGGGCCACCTGATGATCGGCCACGGCGAAGGCGGCGCTTGCACCCGCGTCGAGCAGTTCCCATCCGAGGTCAACTTCCTGCACTGTGAGAAGCCCCGCCTTCCGCAGGGCCCGGTTCACATGCACCCCGTCGCGGACCGGCGTGATGCCGTATTCCGAGAGAACGACGACTGTGTGGCCGGTGCTTGCGGCATGTTCGCCGAGCTCACCTGCCACCCGATCGATCTCCCTGCACGCTCGAACCGCCTCGGGCGAGTCGGGTCCGAATCGCTGGAGGTCGTAGTCGAGGTGTGGGAGGTAGCAGAGTGTGACGGTCGGCTGCTTGGTTTCCATCACTCGTTTGGTGGCCGCGGCGATCCACTGCGATGACCGAATGCCGGCCTTCGGTCCCCAGAACTCAAACAGTGGAAACTGCCCGAGCGATTGCTGGAGATCACCCTTCAATTCGGCGGGCTGGGCATAGATGCTCGGAATCTTGCGGCCGTCGGCGGGGTACACAGGCCGTGGCGTCACCGCGGCATCCACCGCCGCGTACATGTTGAACCACCAGAACATTTTTGCCGTCGAGAACCCATCACCGAACCGTCGCTTCCCCGCGTTCCACAGCTTTTCATCCTCGCAGCCCACGAGGCGATTGCTCTGCCGCCAGAACATCACCTCGGCCCACTCGCGGTCGTACCAGCCGTTGCCCACGATCCCGTGCTCTCGCGGCGGCCGTCCGGTGAGCATTGTCGCCTGCACAGGGCAGGTGACCGCCGGCAGGAGTGTGCCGAGCGACGCCGTGAAGCCAGCCCGACCGAGCGCCGCGAGCCGGGGCGTATGCGGAAGCAGGCCAGGCGTGAGCCCGACAACATTCATGACCAGCAGCGGTTTCATACGTGCCAAGGGTACCATGGTCTTTTGCCTCTCCAGCACACCATCGCCTCGGCGAGCCCGGGCCTGTTCTGATGACGATCACACGCCCGCCGGGACCGGCACAATATCGGAGCGCACCACGCGGCGCGCCGTCGCGGGATCGTTGAGCGTCCTCTCCTCGAGCAGGGCTCCGCTCAGTAGGCGTCCTTGATCTGCACCCCCTTTTGCGGCGATTGGCGACGCTGCTGGTTCCAGTTGTGGTTATTGAACCCGCCCCGGCATCAGCGGCGTAAACCACCACCCGCCGGTCTCCGAGAATCCTGGGTCATCGCAGTCGAGCCTGCTCGCCGTCCACGTAGTCGCTGTGACAGTCGGCTTTGGAGGCTTCGGCTCCGACGGCTTTCTTGGTCTTGCTGGCGAGCTTGTGGATTTCGTCAGGGCTGAGCACGCCGCGCTTCTCCAGCACGGCGAGTTGTTCAGGCGAGAGGGCTGCTGTCTGTTTCGCGTGATCCCAGGCGTAGTCGGCGGTTTTGCCGCTGGCGAATTCGACGATCTCTTTCGAGATGCGGACGCTGCACCAGTCGTGGCCGCACATGGCGCAGAAGTCGGTGTCCACGTCGAGGTCTTCGTCGTGCAAGAGGCGGGCGAACTCCGGATCGAAGGCGAGCTCGAAGTGCTTCTCCCAATTCAGGGCGGCGCGGGCTTTGGTCAGTTCGTCGTCGCGGTCGCGAGTGCCGGGGACGCCCAACGCCACGTCGGCGGCATGAGCAGCGATCTTGTAGGCGATGCAGCCTTGCTTCACGTCGTCCTTCTTCGGCAGGCCGAGATGTTCCTTCGGCGTGACGTAGCAGAGCATGCTCGCTCCGTGGAAGCCGGCAGCGGTCGCTCCGATGCAACTGGTGATGTGGTCGTAGCCGGGGAAGATGTCAGTCACCAACGGGCCGAGCACATAGAACGGAGCCCCGTGGCAAAGCCGGCGTTGCAGCTTCATGTTGAATTCGATCTGGTCGAACGGGACGTGCCCTGGCCCTTCGACCATGACTTGCAGCCCCTTCCGCCAGGCGCGTTCGGTGAGTTCACCCAGCGTGCAGAGTTCGGCCAGTTGAGCACGATCGGTCGCATCGGCCAGTCCGCCCGGTCGCAGGCCGTCGCCGATCGAGAAGCTGACGTCGTACTCGCGCATGATGTCGCAGATGTCGTCCCACAAAACGTACATCGGGTTCTGCTGTTTGTGGAGGATCATCCACTTGGCCAGCAGTGAACCGCCGCGGCTGACGATGCCGATCAGCCGCTCCTTCACGTACTGCAAGTGCTCGAACAGCACGCCGGCGTGAATCGTGAAGTAGTCCACTCCTTGCCGGGCTTGATGCCGCAGCATCTGCAAGATCGACGCATCGTCGAGGTCTTCCAAGCGCCGCGCGATGATCATCGAGTAAATCGGCACGGTCCCGATCGGCACGGTGCTGTTTTGGATGATCGCTTGCCGGCACTCGTCGATGGTGCCGCCGGTCGAGAGGTCCATGACCGTGTCGGCTCCCCACTTCTCGGCCCAGTGGAGTTTTTCGATTTCCTCTTCGGTCCCCGACGACACGGGCGACGCTCCCATGTTGGCGTTGATCTTCGTCTTCCCCGCGCGGCCGATGCACATCGGGTCGAGCTTGTAGCCCAGATGGACTTTGTTCGCCGGAATGATCATGCGGCCGGAAGCAACTTCATCGCGAACTTGTTCGGCGGTGAGATGTGGCTCTCTTTCGGCAACACGTTTCATCTCTGGCGTGACGACGCCGAGTCTCGCCGATTCCAACTGCGTGATCGGCTGGAACCCTGTCGGCGCTTCCCACGCGGCGGCTTGTTCGTAGTTGTCCTCAAAGCCCGGCTTCAGCACCCAATCGAGCGGCATGAAATCCCACGCGGTCTTGTCCGAAGGAACCGGCATCCCCGGCGTATCGGCCGACGCGAACGTCCAGCGCCCGGCTCGCCCGGAGGCAATCTTCGGCAGTGGAGAAAAACTCCCCGGCGAAGTCCCCTGCGCCTGCGACGACGGGTTGTTCCCCAGCGGTGGCAGTGAGTAGGTGCGATCGGTGATATTGAGATTGGACATAAGTATGGCAAACCCTTCCTGAAGTGGAGGTCACAATGTGAAACGCTGAGACTCTGCAAACGGGGTATATGGTAGTGGTGCTGAGAGAGGCGCAAAAGCCACCACCAGCGCAGGTGGCAGAAACGTGGCAGGAACATTCTCACGTCCGAACATGTTGCTAAAACCTTCAGGGGACATGAAACGGGGAAACGTGCAACGTATCAGGAACCGATGTCACAAAAGCCGAGAAGTCATTCCACATGATCGGTTCCTAACACGTGTGTTGTCCTCGCTGTTTCACTTCAGTGCTGACGTCAATCTCGAAACGACGGGATATCAGTTCCGTTAAGGTCTCTGCGATTTCACGGGCTGCGACTTCGCTCGATGCCACACGATGGAAATGGGCGAATTCCGACTCCTGCCCGAGCAACATCAACGAATTCCGTTGTTGCACTCCGATACACCACGTGCCATCACCCTGCGAGTGGAGGCGAAGCAGGATCCCGGCCTGGTTCGCCACGGCGTCGTGCGTGCTTTTCATCAGACTGTCGACGTACTCTCGCCGACGGATCAAATGCCAGAGGAGGGCGTAAGCCTTCGCAGAAGAGTGTTCGTTTTCAGCCATCGGCAGTGCAAACACAGCCGACTCAACCGGCACCGGTAAGCCTTCGATTCCAAATAGCAAACAAACAGAGGAGTCCGGCGGGACGTTCAGTTGTCGCGCCTCCACTTCCGCGGCAAAGAACGTCTTCTCAATGTCGGCCGTTCTCTGCTCATAGTATACCTGTGCGTAATGGTGGATATCGTGGGCAAAGAGTTGTTGCGGGGGTGCCGTGACATCCTTGCGAAGTATCATGGTGAACGGCGTGTCTGGCCGCAGTTGGTACTTCGCCTTCAGGCTGGCAAGATCGTCGTGAGTCACCTGCTCGACCGGCTTGCCCAAACGCGATGTCTCGATGCGAAACGGAACTGTTGTGATCAGAGTTCCACTTGCAAACGGAAGGGCTTCTTGGCCAGCAAACCGCAGCAAGTGGCCAACGAAGGCTGCGGTGCAACTCGGCGAATCCTGTTGGTCCTCGTAAACCATGAGCACGTTGCCGTGCAGGACTTCGTCCCCTGATTCCATATTGAGGATGGCAATATCGGTGTTGTGGGTTTGCATGGTCATTGTTTCGCCTTACCGCTAGATGCATTGGCATCCACTAACGCAGATCGCAACGTGCTTCGTCAGACGCCCGCCGACCGCGCAGCCTGTCTCCCCAGGACCGCAACTCGTCTGGAGGCACGTGGCATTGGAGGTAAGGAAACAGGACACGTTCCTCCCAGCGAATATGTGCATGGAGCGTCGCCGTCAGACTTGCCAGATCGTCGAGCGCTAAGGGTCCGCCGGAGTCGAGTCTGTCATCCAGCGAACCCAGCAGCAAACGCAACAGGCCGTGTTCGTCCAGCAGTCGGGATCGCATCGCACCGGGCAATGCGTCCAGGAGAACGTGTTCTTCGTCGGACATGTGGCTGGCAAACCGTGGGTTCCAATACTGTTGCAGCGCGGCAGCAGCCGTTCGCACACCGGCACTGTGCGGGCTGCCTAGTTGCTGGTCGAGTTCTCTCCAGTAAAGCAGCGCCCGATGATGCTCGCGTGACAGCGGCTGCAGGCTGGGATGTCGCTTCATCATTCAACCCTTTCAGTATCTGGCCCTTGATATTCTCTTCGGGCGGCTGGTCGCGAAACGCCACCGGTAATCAACCGGGCTCCGCGTTGGTACGTGAAGTACGACCAAGCCCAAGTGAATAGCACGACGAGGCGGTTGCGGAAGCCGATCAGAAAGTAAATGTGTACGACTAACCAAACGACCCAAGCCGCAAAGCCACTGAACTTCCAACGGCCAAACTGAACAATGGCAGCCTTGCGCCCGATCGTGGCCATCGTCCCTTTGTCGACATAACGGAACGGTTCGCGCGGCTGGCCTCGCAAGTCGCGTTCGATGCTGCGGGCGACGTGGCGTCCCATTTGTATCGCGACCGGGCTGATTCCCGGTAGCGGCCGGCCGTCCTGATGAGAAAAGTGTGCCATGTCGCCGATGGCAAAAACGTGAGCGTGGCCGGGCAGGCTGAGATCGGGTTCGACGAGAACTCGGCCGGCGCGGTCGAGCGGCACGCCGAGCCGTTCCGTGAACGGCGTGGCTCGCACGCCGGCACTCCAGAGGACCGTCGTTGAAGCGACGAGTTCGTCCCCCAGCCACACGCCCCCCTCGTCGATTCGAGTGACCTGCGCGTTCACGCGAGTCGTCACTCCCAGCTTGGCGAGCTGTCGAGTGGCGCTCGCGGACAAGTCCGGAGCGAACGTCGGCAGGATGCGTGGTCCCCCTTCGAGCAACAGAATCTCGGCGGACTGCGGGTTGATCGATCGAAAGTCGCGGGCGAGCACATGCCGGGCGAGTTCTGCGATGGCTCCCGCCAGTTCGACGCCGGTGGGGCCTCCGCCGACGACCACGAACCGCAGCAGTTCGCGTTGTCGCGTCGTGTCCCCTTCGCGCTCGGCCGCCTCGAACGCCAACAGCACCCGGCAGCGGATTTCGATCGCATCGTCCAGGTTCTTGAGTCCTGGTGCAAACTTCGACCAGTCGTCGTGTCCGAAGTAGCTGGTTCGTCCGCCAGTCGCGAGGAGCAGGTCATCAAACGGCAGTTCACCATCGCGAAGTCGCAAGAGTCGTCGTTCGAAGTCGATCCCGGTCGCTTCGCCCAGCAGCACGGTGACGTTGCGCTGAGTGTTGAGGATCGACCGGATCGGCGCGGCGATGTCCGCGGGCGACAGGCCGGCCATCGCGACTTGGTACAACAGCGGTTGAAACAGGTGGTGGTTCGTGCGATCGACGAGTGTGACAAGGACGGGGGCCTGACGCAGCGCTTTCGCTGCCGCCAAGCCACCGAATCCGCCGCCCACGATCACGACCTGCGGCGGCGAAGTATGTCTCGTTTCCTGTTTCGGTTCTGGCACCGTTTTCTCCTTTCGGCAGATCATGCGCCGCGAGACTCGGATGCGCCGGAGAGGCGCTCTTTCATCCAGTTGATCAATCCCCCGCGGAGCAAGAACTGCACTTGCCGCGGCGACATGAAGTGACGCACCTGAAACTTTCGCTGGCGCGTGACGTTCTCGACCACCAGCTCGCCCCCGTCGGCGAGCACATGCCGCACGCCGGTCAGGCGCAACACGTCGCCGGCCTGGATGGCGTCGTAGTCCGCAGAATCGACGAAGGTCAGCGGCAGCACGCCGAAGTTGATCAGGTTTTGCGAGTGGATCCGCGCGAAGCCCTTGGCCAGGACCGCGCGCAGCCCGAGGTGCTGCGGGCCCAGCGCAGCGTGCTCGCGGCTCGAGCCTTGGCCGTAATTGCGCCCGCCCACCACCACGTGGCCCTTCACCTTCCTGGCTCGTGCGGCGTAGCTCGGATCAAGCCGGTCGAAGGAGAACTCGGCGATCCTGGGAATGTTGCTCCGGAACGGCAGCACGCGCAGGCCTGGCGGCATGATCTCGTCGGTAGAAACGTCGTCCGCCACCTTCAGCAGAACGGGCACTTCGATCGTATCCGGCAGCGGCTCGAACGTCGGCAGCGAAGCGATGTTCGGGCCCTTCACGAGGTCCACTTGCAATGCCGCCTCAAGCGGCAACGGCGACACGAACATCTCGCGGTTGATGATCGGGTCATCGGGGTCCGCGATGCGCGGGTAGGGGATGCCGAGCGTGCGTGGGTCGGTGATCACGCCGGTGAGCGCCGACGCCGTGGCGGTCTCCGGGCTGACCAGACACACCTTGTCCTCGCGTGTGCCGGAGCGGCCGGGGAAGTTGCGCGGCACCGTGCGCAGAGAGAGTTCCTGCGTGGCGGGTGCCTGACCCATGCCGATGCAGCCGTTGCAGCCGGCCTGATGCAGCCGCGCGCCGGCGTGCAGCAGGTGGGCGATGTGCCCGTCGCGCACCAGCGTTTCGAGCTGCGCCCGGGACGTGGGGTTGACGTCGAATGACACGCGGTCGTGTACTCGCCGACCCTGCACCATCACCGCGGGAACGGCGAAGTCGCGGTAGCCGGGATTGGCCGACGAGCCGATGTACGCCTGGTAGATCCGCTCGCCCGCGACTTCGCGGACCGGGCGCACGTTCCCCGGGCTGGACGGCATGGCGATCAGCGGCTCGAGGCTCGCGAGATCGATCTCGTCATGCACGTCGTAGCTCGCGCCGGGATCCGCGGCCAGCTCCACCCAATCCTCTTCTCGCTGCCATGCGCGCAGGAAGCGGCGCACCTCCTGGTCGGAAGGGAAGACGGTGGTGGTCGCGCCCAGTTCGGCGCCCATGTTGGCGATCACGTGCCGATCCATCGCGCTCAGCGTTGCCAGCCCCGGTCCGTAGTACTCGACGATCCGGCCCAGTCCGCCCTCCACGCCGTGGCGGCGCAGCATCTCGAGGATCACGTCCTTAGCGCTCACCCACTCCGGCAGCCGGCCGGTGAGCTTCACACCCCAGATCTGCGGCATGAGCGTGAAGAATGGCTCGCCCGTCATGGCCAGCGCCACTTCCAGCCCGCCGGCGCCGATTGCCAACATGCCGATCGCGCCACCCGCTGGCGTGTGACTGTCGGAACCAAGGAGCGTCTTGCCCGGCTGGCCGAAGTTCTCCTGGTGGCACGGATGGCTCACCCCGTTTCCCGGCCGCGAGTACCACACGCCGAATCGCCTGCAGGCGCTGCGCAGGAAGAGGTGGTCGTCGGGGTTCTTGTAGTCTTCCTGGATAATGTTGTGGTCGACGTACTGGACGCTCAGCTCGGTCTTCACCCGGTCCAGGCCCATCGCCTCCAGCTCCAGCATCACCAGCGTGCCGGTGGCGTCCTGGGTCAGCGTCTGGTCGATGCGGATCCCGATCTCCTCGCCGGGCTTCATGTCGCCATGCACCAGATGCGACTGGATCAGCTTCTGCGTGATGTTCATGCTCATTGTTGTTCCTCGAAATTGTACGGCGGCAAGGTGGTGAGCCGACCGTCGTCAACCGGGCCGCCCACAGTGAAGTGGTAGAAACTTTGCCACTCGCGTGCTTCGATCCCGAAGGCCGCGTGGACTGGATCGTCAAAGTAGCAGCCGATCCCGGTGGAGCGGATGCCCGACTCTTCGGCTTCAAGATAAAGCAGCTGACCCACCATGCCGGCCTCCCAGAACAGGTTCCGGTAGAACCCGCTGCCATACGTCGCCAGGCTGTCCTTGTAGTCGGCGATCATGGCCAGGCTGAAGGCGCCATCGCCAGCGATGTTCTGGCCGCAGGAGACGGTGGTCGCCAGCGCTCGACAGTCCCCCTCCTGGAGGAGGTACAAGGGGAGTCCTGGCGGGCAGTCGGGCACGCGGTGCCAACAAAAGTCCGAATGCATCACGCGCTTGAGGATATCGACCTTGTCCGGATCTCGGGCGAGCGCGTAGATGCCCGGCGCCAAGCCATCGACGCGGTGAACGAAAAGCCCGATATGGATGCGCGGTCGCCAGGGGATCGCGTCCCAGGGCATAGCTCGCCGCTCTTGTGTTGGAATCAGTCGGGCGAGCATGCGAAAGAATGCTGCTCGCGAGATTGCCGTCGAGCCATCCATCGCTACTGCGCTGCGGCGGCCAAGAATGGCCCTCTCCGCAGTGAGCAGGCCCTGACGGATGGGTGTCCCGAAAAGCTCATCCTCCGAGGGAAAGCCGGAGAAGTCCTCTTTGATAGGCGAGCTTTCGCAGCGTCGCGTCGCCTGCGCAACGGCGTCGATCACCGGCCACTCGACGCTGTGTTCGGGGCTCAGCGTGTTGGCTCTGCCCTGCCAAAGCACGCCACCGCCGTGTGCCGTCAGCGGCTTAGATTCCGCCGGAAGCGGTGCTGGTAACTCCGGTGAAATCAATGCGAGTAGATCAGCTTCCTCGCGCTCCGCCGCCGCGAAATCCTCATCGCGGTCCAGCCCAAGGAGGCTGGAGAGGGTGCCATCGCTGACGCTGTCGAGAAGCACCAATCTCCAGCCGAGCGCCGCTGCCGCGATACGCAGGCTGGCAAGCGCGTGTCCAACGTCGTGCTGGCAGTAACGGAACGCGCGCTCACCGTACTTCCAAGCTTCTCGCCAATGAACCGACGACAGACCCACAAAGAAGGAGCCATCCGGGAAAGACCCCTCAGAGAAAGAGTCAGCCAGCTCGTTCCACCGCTTCGCGTCGAGCACCGCTCGCCGTTCAAGAGCGTGCTCCTTCGGCGCATAGTGGTACACGGCGGCCGCATCGCCGATCTGGTCGAGCGCAGGCAATATGGCATAGCCCTCGGTCGGATGAAGATTTCCGCTCGATGGATTGACGCGTAACGGCCAGGTGGTATCACCAGATTGCTTCCATGCCGTCAGCGACAGTGCGTACCGGAAAAAGAGCGATACCGATTCCAACGACAGTGGCATCGGGGGCACGCTCGCGTTCGCATAGAGCTGCCAATAGGGTAGAGGGCGGCCCGCTTTAGGCAGAGGAAGGCGAACGAGATCCGCTCCCGCGTAGCGCCGAAACGGATCGGGCTGTGTCGCCCAGTCCATATAGCCAAGCGCGGCGGCGTAGCGGTGGAAGTGGTGTTTTGTCCGCTCGTGGTAGGCTGCGACCACCTCTGCGGCAGAGGCCTCTCCCTCAACAAGACCGATCAGTTGTCGAAAACTCATGACGAGCAGCTCACATACGACAATCCACCGACCTCAAAGAACTCAGACGGCTTCAGCCTATAGTATTTCTTCTCCACGTCCGTCGACTGCTCAGCGTATGGCTGCGTCATAACTTCCTGTAGCTCTCGAACTAGCGAGTAGTTCCCCGCGCTCGCTTGCTGATACGCAGGCACAAGAAACCACTCGCGTAAGCTGTATTTAGGGTTGACGAGTTTCATCTGGCTGGAGAGCTCCTCACGGGAGCGGGGAGGAGCAGTATTCGCGCCGGCCGTGCTGGCGCTGCCTATGAGCGATTTCCATTGTATGAGCCACTCGGACCAGCGCGTGTCCATCCCTTCGGGGTCAGTCTCATACGTCGGATGCATTGAAGCCATGGCGCGATTCGAGTCTTTATAGAAGCTTTTTGTGAGTGGGCCAATGTCGTCAGGTACCATTGAAAGTTCGCGAAAAAAAATGGTGTAATCGACAGGAGTTTGCACCATCAGCGTTTCGAGCTCACTGAACAAGGCCGCGTTCAAATTACCTAGTCCAAGCTTGGCAGCCCACATCTTCTCCATGTGCGCTTGCATCACTTCTGAAAAGCCACTTCGAATCTCGTCGAGCTGTGGCAGATAGTCCTGATGTGACGTCAGCAACGGCTGCAACGCCGTGCAAAACATGTGGAAGTTGCGTTCCGCTGCCTCTGGTTGGTTCAGAAACGAGAAGTGATGTCCGCCACCCGTCCAGGGCTGGTAGTGCGGGTTAAACACCTCGCAGAATCCGAATGGACCGTAGTCGAGTGTAAAGCCACCGGCTGCGCAGTTGTCGCTGTTGAAGTTGCCCTGGCAGTAGCCAACGCGGATCCAGTTCGCCACCAGCGAGGCAAGGCGGCTGCGAAACTCGCGCGCGAGCAACACCACTTGTTCGGCGGTGGTGAGTTGCTTGTCGATGACGTCACCGTACTCACGAGCGATCAAATGCAACACGATCCTCTCGAGTTCCTCCATCGCTTTCGGGTGTTCCTTCTTGCGGGCACGGCGACCAAAGAGTTCGAGTTGGCCGACCCGGATGAACGACGGTGCGACGCGTGTCGAGATGGCGACTGCCTCCGATAGAAACACGTCGGGATCCTGCGAGCGCGAGCCCTCCGAGTACCACGGCCGCTTGACCTGCTCCGTTTTCGACACGTACAAACTCAGAGACCGCGAGGTTGGCACTCCGAGCCCGTGCATGTGCTCCTGTGCCAGGAACTCCCGGACACTCGACCGCAGGACGGCCCGACCGTCCGCGCCGCGGCAGTATGGGGTGCGGCCGCCACCTTTCAGTTGCATTTCCCAGCGTCGACCGTTGATGACGGCCTCCAGCACGGAAACTGCGCGACCGTCGCCGTATCCGTTGCCGGTTTGGAACGGGCATTGCTGGACGTATTCGGTACCGAAGATGGAAAGTGCGTAGCCACACGCCCAACCGACCTTGCGCATCGGGTCCGGAACGCGCGAGATGTCGCCGGAGAACATCCGGACGAAGTCGGCCGAATGTGCCATGCTGTCGGCGAAGCCCAATTCGCAAAAAAGGGTTTTGCTGTGCGCGACGTACTCGGGGTCTTTGATTGGCGTGGGATTGACGGGGACATAGTGGCCCGTGAAGACCTGTCGCGGCGCGTGGTCGGCTCCGTTTGCTTTCGCGTCAGGATCGCAGTTGAGAGTGTCCATGAGCGAGTAGTGTGCCAACTGTGCGAGATCGTCGAGCGTCGCGACGGGTGGGGAGGTTTCCTGGGACAGTCGATGTGGCATAGGGGTACCTCTAAACATACTGATGTCATCCAAACTGATGGAACTACTAGTCATTCCACTTGGTTGCCGACAAACGACAACCAAGTGGCTGGTTACTGGTTACTCTGCGTTGCGAAGTTGGCCCCCCGCCTTGCTGACGACTCCGCACGGGCTGCTGTTGCCCGTTGCGGATCGGCGTCCCCTTGTGGGGCATAAGGGCGAACTCTGATTGTGTAGAGGTGTCCGTAAAACGGTTGCAGGGAGTGCGGCTGCTCCGCGTCCAGTTCGGACAGCTTGCTGGGGATGGTATTCATCGTCATCGTCAACGCCCCGTCAATATGACAGGCCTGAAAAGTCCACGGCTCACGTACGTCGAGTAAAACAAGTGTCTCTCGCGCTGCATGCTCGATCCATACGGTCAGTTCGGGTGTCGTCAAGTGTTGCATCGATAGGCATGTCTGTGCGAGTAAAGAGAGCTGCCTGCCGGTACTACACCGGGGAAGGAAAAGAAGCGATCGGATCGTGTGTTGTGTTGAGTGTTCAACAGCTTGTGGGGACATGCCAGGTGTCAGGAACGAACTGCACAAAAACCGAGGAGTCATTCCACACGATCGGCTCCTGACGCCTCTGTTTTCTCCCTCCCCTTTCGTCGCCCGGCTCGAAAGCGCGCCGGGCATGTTCGTTAAGTAGGCCATCCTCGTCCGCAGTTCAGAAGTGCTCAAAACATTCCCAACTCATCGCGTGCTTCGTCGGTCATTCGATCTTGGGTCCACGCCGGGTCCATCGTGAGCTTGATCTCGGCCGTATCCACACCGGCGAGCTCCTCCAGGCGTCTCTTGGCATTCCCCATGATCTGTGGGCCGTTGGGACAGGCCGGGCTGGTCAGCGTCATCAAGATCTCGACTGTGCGGTCCGTGTGGTTGATCGAATAGACGAGGCCCAGGTCGATGATGTTGATCATTAAGTCGGGATCGAGCACTTGGCGTAGAGCCTCGGTCAACGCGGCATCATCGACGGTGGATACCTCCGCCGCACGACTCGTACTGTCTAGGGCGGGCGGCGCTGCGACCGCCGGAGCCTCCTGACAACAGCTTTCCGCCGCAGGCACCACGTCGTCGTGCGAGCAACCCCCTTCCGGTTCCGCCACTCTGGACATCGTGTCCACCAGGGCCGGACTTTGTGCTGTGGCCACCGTGTTCGTGTCGTCAGTATTCGTGTCAACAGTCGTCATGATACGTCTCTCCATTCGGGTGTGTCGGATGTCGGGTGTGTCGGATAAGAACAAAGGTGTCAGGAAACCTTTTCACCTTTGTTTCTGTGTGTTGAGTCCTTGCCGGAGTTGCGTTCGGGTACACTGGGCGGTTCGATGACGAAGTCCAGCTGGACATGGGCGGTCCGCAGCGCTGCTTCGACTTTGTCGGGTGACTCGCCGCGCGCGAATAAGAAGCCCAGGTAGAGCCCGCCCTCGGGCAGCGGAATCAGCTCTTGTCCAACGCGCGTGGAGATCGTCACTTCTTCGATGCCGGCCACGTCCCGCGCTGCCGCCAGTCCGCGGACTTCGCGCAGCACGCCCGCCCGAGGAATGGGGATCATCATCACCCCCGCCGCTTGGCCTTCGCGTGCCGGCGGGGAGAATGTGGGATGGAGTGCGTGACGGATAATCAACTCTTCCAGGGAGATTCCGGTGCCGAATCGCAGCACGCGCGAGCACAGGCCGCCGATCGACCTGGCATTCACTTCGATGACGCACGGGCCGCCGGACTGCTGAGCGGTGCGCGGTAAGTCGT
>Ga0163151_10007130_pt1 | contig 13201 bp, 14 predicted proteins | sample OliLakLV19MP5IB2_FD_145596 | JGI IMG/M metagenome (GOLD analysis project Ga0163151, IMG submission 145596) | Freshwater microbial mat bacterial communities from Lake Vanda, McMurdo Dry Valleys, Antarctica - Oligotrophic Lake LV.19.MP5.IB-2 | ecosystem: Environmental > Aquatic > Freshwater >...
TACACTCATTTCAGTTTTCATTTTGTTTTTAGTGCTTACCTTTTTTATCAGACGCTGGCAGAAGTCAGGAGTTTTCAGTACCAAAGAAATAGTAAGGATATTCGCCTCGTCTCTTGTTTCCTACCTTTTATTAATGCAAACATTTAGTTTGGCGATTGCCTTTATATTTGGTAATGTAGAAAGAAATTTCACCAGAGAAATCTTTACCCTTACTACGTTCATGTATCTAATAGACGGATTTATTTATGGCAGCTTTTTCCTTGCTTATAATTATTACAACCAAAACAAAATAAACCAAGAGCAATTGGCAATGTATAATAAGGCACTTTCCGAAAGCAGAATCAACCAACTCAAAACGCAGCTTAACCCTCATTTTTTGTTCAACAATTTGAACGTACTAGACCAATTAATTGAAGAAGATAAAGACAAAGCATCTGAGTTCCTGAATGAATTTGCAGACCTATACAGATTTGTTTTACAAGCCACCGATAAAAAACTCATACCAATAAGCGAAGAGCTAGCTTTTGCAGAGCGATACTTTAAACTCATAAAATACAAATATGGAGATGCCTATCAACTAATAATTGAAAGCCAAAATAGTACTGGTTTTGTAGTGCCCCTTACTTTGCAATTACTGATTGAGAATGCATTTAAGCATAATTTGGGAACTGAAGGAAAGCCAGTTTTTATAAATATAGTTGCCAACAAAAATATTAACGTGTCTAATAATTGTATTCCGAAGCAGAACATAAAACCGGTATCAGGAAAAGCATTGAACAACATAAAAGAACAATATAAATTGTTAGCGGACATCCCAATAGAAGTTCAACAATCAGACAATACATTTTCTGTAATCATTCCAATAATTTACACACCTGAAAGTAAATGATAAAAATAGCAATCATCGAAGACGAAATACCAGCCAGAAGAAAACTGAAAAGATTTCTTGACGAGCTGGAAGAAACAACCGAGGTAGTTGCAGAAATTGACACAGTAGAAATGGCTGTTGAATTTCTTAAAAACAACACCATAGATTTAATATTTTCAGACATTGAATTGCTGGATGGTAATGCTTTTGAAATCTACAGTAATGTAACCGTCTCTTGCCCAATTATTTTCACGACAGCCTATGACCAGTTTTGGATGAATGCGTTTGAAAGCAACGGCATAGCCTATCTGTTGAAACCGTTTTCAAGAGAACGTTTTCGAAAAGCATGGGATAAGTTTCTGCTCCTTAGAAAATCACCCTCTTTAGAAAATGAGCTGTTAACCAATCTTACAAAATTTACAGAACATAATTTTATAAAGAAATCGCATAAAAAGCACTTTACAGTGCATACACTTCAAGCGATTTACTTTCTAGACATTAACAACATTACATTTTTTGAAACCATTGAAAGTGTTGTCTTTGCATTTGACACAATTGGCAAAAACTTTTTTACTGAACGAAATAACTTTAAAAGAAATTGAAGAAGAGATTAGCCCTTCCCATTACTTCAGCATTAACCGCAGTGAACTCATCAATAAACAACACATAGAAAAAATAGGACGGTACGACAAAATACACTGCCTGTAAAAATAAAAGGTAATGACAAATATCTTAAAACCAGTCAGAGCAGTACATCCGCCTGTCGGGCATGGATAGAAAAATAAGTGCGGGCATAAAACTGTTTATAATTGAAAATAAAATCACCTTAGTTCTTTTCTTACAAAAAAGCCAATATTCTTATTGAATAAAAAGCTTTTATTACCTTGGTCTAAGTTTACGCCAACACCAAACTGAACCATGTCTTTATATGATAAACCCACTCTTATTTGTTGGTAACTATAGATATGCTGATAGTTATTAAAAAGTGGTTCAAAGCTTATTTGATTGAACATCTTCCAGCTTTTATTTATTTTAGGGGTATAGAACAACAAGCCAAAAAGACTATACTGAATTCCTTTAGCCGAAAGTGAGTATTGCAATGAGGGAAACAAATTAAGATATAATGATTCCGTCATTAGTTGATAAGAAACGGAGAATTGTGGTACAAATTCGCCACCGGTAAATCTACCACCACCACCGATGCCCAAGTTTTTATTTAGATTGTACGTGGCTACCTGAAAAACTTCGTACACATTCTTGTCTTTGTCTATACTTTTATCGCCAGCAAAAATTTGAACGGGTAATTGTTCAAATGATTTGAGAGATGCTACTGTTAGAGAAAAAAGAAAAATAATTTTATATAATACCATTTTATTTTTTTAATTAATTATTATTTCAAATCATCACTTAAAATTTACTCCAAGTGTATTTATTCTTTTTAAGAAATTGTTTCTCCTGGCAGCATCCGTATTTCTGATTGGGCCAATAGTAGTAACCTTTACCGGAGATACCCCACAAAATTGCAGGGTTGATTTTTTAAGCTGGTTAATGCTTGGCTTTCCGTAAAACAACGAGTAGTACCAGCCGGGTTGATCCATCGTTGTTATTATCCTGGCAGATTTCCCTTTTAATAACTTATCCCACCAAATGGAATCTTTTTTGTACTTAAATGTTATTCCGGGTAAAAAGGTTCTATCGATAAATCCTTTCATTTTTGCCGGCAATCCGCCCCACCAAACAGGATGAATCCATACTAAGTGATTTGCCCATTTTATTGCTTCCATCGCTGTAAGTAAATCAGTTTCAAGCGGCATCACTTGTTTATAGCCAAACTGAAGATTTGAATCAAAATCCAGGGCGTGAATATTTATTTCTTTCACCTCGGCACCATTCGCAAGGGCTCCCATCTTGTAGGAGTCTGCTATAGCCTGATTAAAACTTTCGGAATTCGGATGTCCATTGATGATTGTGATTCGCTTTTGCATAAATTTTTATTTCTGCAAAACTCATTCTTGTGCATCAATCGAAAAAGGACATTTGTCTAAAAAGTAATTTCTTTTCTTATTCTGGTCAGGTGACGCTGGGTAATGCCTAAATAGGAAGCCAAATATTGAAGTGGTATTTGTTGGACTAGTTGCGGGTAGTTCTCTATTAAGTTTTTATATTTTGAAAGTGCATTTTTCTTTTGTAACTGAAAGATTCTATTCTCCAATTCCATATACTGTTGCTCTGCCATAAACTTTAAAAAAATCAGCCAGGTTACATTATTATTAGCCAGGTTTTCCATTTCTTCTTTACTAATAGTGTACAGTTCTGCATCTTGTAAAGCTTGTATATTTTCCTGTGTGCTATTTCCTGTGAGATAAGAACTGTAGGCAGTCAAAAAGTTATTGGGGAAGGTTAAACAATAGGTAACCTCCTCCCACTTGTCGGATATAAAATAAGTTCTAAAGATACCCGACATAACAAATGCATTACTTTTACAAACAGCTCCGTTTTGTATAAAAAAACCACCCTTTTTAACGTGTTTTTTCGTAACTAATTTTTCAAAATCAGCAATATCAGAATCACTCAAAATTTTAAATCCTTCTAAAAATTCCCGAAGCATAAATAATAAATTTTAAAAGTGTAAATAGTTGATTAAATCATTTGTAAGCCAAATAAACTATCGTATAATCGAGATAAATACAAGTCTATTAACTAACTCATGTTAATTCAATTTTGCTTAATGAATGATCGCTGATGGTCAATATAACAATTGAAATAGCAGCAGTCATAAAATGATTGTCATAGAAAAATCAATGTACCAGCCGCAATCAACTTCCGCCCTTACAATGCTCCAATCTCCGATTGCAGATGAATAATTTGAATCAACAATGGATGACACTAATCCATTAATTATTCCCAGCCATGTTCCCATTTTCTTTTCAAATATAGCATTTCTATTTCTTAACCAAAGTCAATGAAATAGCAAAAATACCCGAATAATTTTGTGTCATTATTTAAACAAATAAAAAAATGGCAATAGTAAAGAAAATATTTCTCGGGCTGGTATTAAGCTCTTAACCGCATCGTGTTCTGTTCAGCAGTTTGCTGTAAATACCAATACGCAACCATTTGAAAGGGGAGGAAAAGTGTGGGGAGAAAAAACACAAAAATGTGGAATAGATGAATGGAAGTGTGAATTTAGAAAAGACAACGACCTGCATTTGTTAGGTATAAATGTAAAAAAGAGCGACGTGAAACAGATGGTTGAGGAATTAAAAGCTACTGCTTATACGATTGAGACAAAATCAAACTTATTTATTCAGCTACTAACTTTTGGAATTGTGGATTACAAAATAGTAAAGGTTATTAAAAGAGTGAATTAACATGAAAAAACAAAAAGAAGTACTCAGTACCCTTTGGGTTTTTGCTACTTTAAACTACCTGTATTGTGATTTAATTGGATTGATGGATTCAAATCTCTTAAAACAATATTTAACAGGAAATGTAGAAGGGCTAACAATAAATGAAAGTTTTTTACTGTATGCAGGTATCCTAATGGAGATCCCAATTGCGATGGTTTTACTATCCAAAATACTAGCTAAAAAAGCAAATTGTTGGGCTAATGCAATTGCAGGATCTATAAAAACTATCGTAATGATTGCCACACTTTTTATGGGGCCTTTTACCCGGTATTATTTATTCTTTGCGGTTATTGAAATTGCAACCACGCTTTTTATCGTTGTCTATGCTTTGAAATGGTTGAAACAAAAAGAAGCATTAACTTAATATTTCTTGTGCAACTTTCTCCTAATCCGGCTCAACGATTCTGGTTTAACGCCAAGGTAAGTAGCAATGTCATATTGGGGTACTCTTTGAAATATATCGGGTCTGGCTTCTAATAGTTTTAAGTATCGTTTCTCGGGTTTGTCGGTAATATAAGAGATCATTAAATTCTGTTGTTCCATAAAAACAGTTTCCATGATTTGACGGGAGATCGATTCTATTCCTGGAAGTTGTTTAAATAGCTCTTTCGCTCTCTGATCATTACCAACCACTACTGTAGTATTTTCCATACAAACTAAATTAAAATTTGAAGCAGTTTTTGCCCCAAAATTTCCCAACGAAATTATCCACTGTTCTTCAGTATAAAAATTTGTAGTGATGTCGTTGCCTTCAATAATTTTAAATTGCCGCACACACCCACTTAGTAAGAAATAAATATCGTTATTAAATTGTCGTTCTTTTATCAGGTAGTCATTTTTTTTAAAATATCTAACCACCATACTGTCACTCAGCACTTCCACTTCGTCTGCAGTGAGGTTAGTGGTTTTTAAAAAGTAGCTTATTAGTCTATTTTCCATGATTGGTGTTGTTTTGGAAGAATCAGTATTTATTTTACAATAGTTTTTGTTTGTATGCTAACATCATTTCTTATTGCACTTCATTAATCATCCCACATGGTTTTTACCGAATAATAAATGCAGGTGTAAATGAAAACAGACTGACCTGCATCTTCATTAGTATTGATGACAAGTCTATATCTTTTCGTGCTAACCCATTTTCATTGCCTAATCTCATTGCGATTAAGACACATCTTCCTAATAACCATTCACGATATTTCTTATTTACTATTTGCTTTTTGTCATCGTTAGTTTGTGCAGACGAAGCGGTGTAAATAGCAGTAGCAGCCATCATTAACACCATCTATTTCGTCCGATATTTTATTCTTTAAAAACATTTTGTCGATTTTCATCCACCATACCCAGCACTGTTTCTTTTATTTTAAAACATAATTTCCTAATGGGGGTATCCCTGTTATTACTCAATACAATTACGGTTAAGTCATCTTCTTTATAATAGTTATAATTTGAAATGAATCCATTCATGGTGCCGCCATGCCGTATCATTTTACCTTGCAACTCATCTTTTTTGCTTTGCAGATAGGGTTGTATTCTAAAGCCATAACCATAGTAACCCCAGTCTTGATTACCGCCATCAAAAAGTAATTCTGTGTATTTATTTGAGAGCAATTTATCACCTAGCAGTGCTTTGCTCCATTTATAAATATCGGTGATAGAGGCATACATATCGCCGGAACCAAAAGCATAGGAAACTACATTTTGTACCCTTCGGAAAATACCGTTTACATTTCTGTAACCAATAGCCCTGTTAGATGGAATATTTAATAGCCGTTCCATACCTGACTGTACCATGCCTGTTGGAATAAATGTTTTTTCTTTTAGATAATCCGGATATTTCTTTCCTGTTACCGATTCAATTACCATTGCAAGAAGGCTGTAATTGATATTGGAGTATTGATGTTTGCTGCCAGGCTTAAAACTTCTTTTTGATGTGTTGATTATTTGCAAAAGCTCCACTGGAGTTATATCCATGATTTCAAAATCTGTCAGCCCATCCAGGCTTGGCAACAGGCCAGATTGTTGTTTCAGCAGGTGATGAATTGTAAGTCCGTCACTCAGTTCAGGTTTTAGTAATGGAATATATTTTGAAACGGGAGAGTGTAAGTCTATAAGTCCATTTTCAACCAATTGCAGGATAGCTACTGCCACGAAGGATTTGGTTAGTGAGCCAATTAAGAACTGCGAGTTAATCCTATTAGGTATTTTGTTTTCAACATCAAAGAAGCCATAAGCTGAACGGTGTATGACCGAATCGCCTTTGGCAACCAACACTGTTCCCTGAAAAATACTAGTATCCATAAACGAGCGGATATATTTTTCAATACCGATATGCTTAACTTCTATCTGGTCATCGATTGCTTTAAACTCGTTTAATAAGGTTTGTAAGGAAGTATGTTCTTGACGAATACTTAAATCAATTGGTGTAACGCCTGTATTATTTTTAGCATTGGGATTAGCACCATATTCTAATAGTAGTTTTGCAGATTGAATGTTGCCAGTCCAGGCCGCCCAATGCAAAGGCGTTTCGTGAATTCCATCGACCGCATGAACATTTGCTCCATTTTTTAATAATTCCTTTACCATAGAAACGTTGTCGTATTCTACTGCCCAATGCAATGGAGATATTTTATCGTGATTATTTTCATTAACATTAGCGCCTGCCCTGATTAGAAAAGGAACCAAAAATTCGTAACTTAATTTGCAAACCATATTCAAGGCAGTAGCCCCTTGCTCATTTTTCAAATTCACATTAGCGCCAAGGTTGACTGCGCTTTTTATATCCTGAACATTGCCATGTAAGGCAGCACGGAGGAGTAAATTATTTGCACTATCATTGTTTTGAGCATGTGCTTGTAAACTGATTATGAACCAAAGGAATAAAAAGTACTTCATATATTTTTTACATTTACACGCTTAGAAGCTGTTTAAATTTAATTGGAGTAACTGAGTCAGAAAGCCAATGATGCCATAAAAAACTGAACTTAAACGGAGCGTCGCCAATGTCGATGCCATAAAAAACTAATGATGGTAAACAAATTAATCGTTTCTAAACAGCATCTTACTGATTAAAAGAAATGTTTCATGACTCAACAGCCCGCAATTTATTTTTTGTTACTAAGCTTAACGGCATATCCAAGTTGAGCATAAAAAGGCAAGCCTGGCGTGGTTTTAAAATCCTGCGTAATTACGCGGCCAACTCTTAAAGTAATATCACTTTGTTTAAAGGATACTCCGGATTGAAGTCCATAATAAAAATTACCTCCTGTTGATGGCTCATACCAGCCATCTTTTACATTTGGAAAAACGTCTTTATAGAATTTTTTATGCTTGAAATGCGTAACGATGGCTTTGTCAAAACCTATTTCCCCCGCTATAAACCATTTCTTTTTATAGTACCCACCTGTAACAGACATATCGCTTCCAAAATTCACAAGACGTACATAATCACTTTCGTATCTTCTGAACACACCTTGTACTTTTGCTGTAAAAGCAAATTTACCAGCCTTTATCAATCTTACCGTGGCTCCGATTTTTGTCTTATGATCATCCAGCAAATTATCTCCAAATGGTATGGAGTATTCTGCATTGAGAATAATTGGAATTTTTATTTTTAATTGATACCCATACCCGAGGCCGGCAGTCAATGAATAATCCAGGCCTGTATTTATACCTAAAATATGCCTGTCGGTTTTTTGCAACCTGGCCCAATTAATTGTTTGGCCATAAGTGTTAATGCTTACTACTACAAAAGCTACTACTAATATTTTTTTGAACATTATTTTTATTTTAAAGAATTTAAATAGGAAAGTGCGGTTGGATAAAAATTATTCCAGCCGGTGGGAAAAGAAATCATATTGTGCCCTACGCCGTTTACTTTTAATAGCTGCCGATTGGGATAGGGCGAAGACACTTTTTGTGCATGTGCCAGGCCATAAGCCTTGTTATTTTCGCTATAAACAAAAAGTACCTTAGTACTGTACTGCGATAAGTTTTTTGTCCAATCTGGCTTATCTCTTTCCCCAATATCAAACAAGGCTTTATTTACAATGGCACCTGGTCTCCAAACTGGAGGTGTTCCTTCATCACCTGTGGGACTATCCTTACTACCTTCTGCAATTCCAAGCAAGCCATATTTATAATCTAAAATAGCATGCTCCGATTCTTTGCCTGTAAGAAACTGGTCAGCGTATAGAAGATCATTTAATAGCTCGCTGGTAAATTTTATATCTCTGGATCGTTTTACATAATCCAATACATCCTGCCAAACAAAGCCACCAGGCTCAGCAAGCACTACCCCATTAATACGTGTTGGGTATTGATTGATATAAGCGGTTGCGAGCATGGCTCCCCAGGAGTGCCCAAGCAGGAATACTTTTTGAGTTGGAGAAGTTCTATAGTGTGTTACAACGGCCGACAAATCATTATACATTAATTGTAGTGTATAAGAATCTTTAGGATGCCTTTTAGACAAACCAGAACCACGCTGATCGTAAAAAACAACCCTATACCCTTCATTAGCGAAGGCTTTGCAATTAAGCAAATAGCGATAGTCAGCACCTGGGCCACCATGCAGTACTATTAACAATGCATCATCAGGTTGTCCAAATGCTTCGGCATGCAATTGTGTTCCATTTACAGCAATGGAGGGAAGTGATACGTCTTGCTCCACAGTTTTGGGTACTAAATTTCCAGCGTCATTAATCTTTCTTTCTTTGGTACAGGCAGCCAGCATTACTGTGGCAGCAATGGCAAGCGAGAGGTTTAGTAATTTAATCTTCATTTTTTATTTTTTAGTGTTGATGAATGCTTTAAGCATATATAACAACTTAAGAAAGATTTACCCCTATGCGTTAACAAATATTTAGAACTATTACTGTTTGATTAATTTTGAAACAAGGACTTTGCTGAAGAGCGCACGCTGCCTCATCTGTTTCCGAAACCAGGCAACATCAGTGTATTAGAAAGTGATTTATTGATGGGAACAATATTTGGAACTTTATAAAGAATTATGTACCAAACTGTATTACTACTATGAAGCTTTGGTGGCGTCGCACTCTTGTACTTATATTACAATATTGAGCATAGGGCAGCAAGACAAACCAAATTACTTTTTCGTTTTTATGCGACTAAAGAAATGTTTTGTAGAAGAGTAAATACTTAGAATATTTGAATGCCTGCATTCCAACCCAGCCAGCCGGTTACCTTATTGCTAAACTGGTGGGTATTGTATCCGCCAGCCGGAACGGGAAAACGGTATCCGGCAAAAGCAACCTTTTGATCGGAGAAATAAATTGAGTACGATGGCCCGGCATAGATAGAAATATAGCGGCCAAGCTTAACCGTTAAATTCAGATTTAGCCTGTTTAAAATATTGTTATAATCAAAGGAACCGAGATAGAGATACTGACTGCTCAGTTCTGGATTGATGGTAATGGTTTTCTTTTTATTAAGTGGTAACTCGCTGCCAAGGCCATAACCATATGTATAAACTTTATTACTATCACTAATGTTTACACCAACCTGGAGGATACTATACAATTTTGAATTGCCGGTTTTAAAAGCCAGGTTTGTATTTATTACCTCATTGGTAGAAAAACTTAGTTTATGATAACCCTTCAATACAATATTAATGAGGCCAATGCTATAACCTGAAGAACTATCGGCAATATTTATAAGACCAATTTGCAGACCAGTTAGCTTTTTTGTGTAGTTGACAACACCGGAAATTTGCACACCATTCATCTCCTTTCGACTAAAATTTGCAACACCGGCTATTTGCAAACCAGTCGTTTTTTGTGCTACAAAATTACCAACACCTGCCACCTGAATACCAGATACATTTTTTGTTACATGGTTGTAAACCCCCGCCAGTTGCAATCCTTGCACATTACGCTTTACATGATTGTTAACGCCGGCAGCCTGCAATCCCTTAACGCTGTCAAGCACAAGATTACTAACACCGGCCAGTTGCACCCCGTTTACTGCACCGCCAACTGCATTAAAAACACCGGCAGCCTGTACGTATTTCACCGACTTTTTATCAATGTTAAAAACACCTCCAAGCTCTACCCCATTTGTACCGGCCGTATAACCGCCTATAATATTCAGCGAAAAATTATTGACTACCTGCGACGACATTTTACCATGCGTACCCAATGCCGGTGTAAACGATACCTGGTAAGGACGGGTGGTGAAATATTTATTAAGATTAAGGCTCTGCACTTTTTGCTTGCCACTGAGCAAAAAATTTGCCCACCTGGTTTTTTCAATTTTTAAACTATCCCTTTTTAGCGGCTGTGGAATGCTAGTGATGGTATCCGCAATTTCAACGATTGAGTCTGCTGCCAAATAATCCTGCGGAATGATCACTACTACATCCGCCGGCTTTTCCTCTGGCATCATGGTAATAGTTAGCTGTTGATTATAGCGGGGTGTTATGGCTATCGTGGTATCTTCATAAAACTCTTTACTTACCGTAAGCTCCATCACACTTGCTTTAGAACTTTTTAATTTCAACTTAAAAAAACCATCGTTGTTGGTAAGCGCCGAATACAATAATCGCTTTTCGTAAATGCTTGCCTCATTGATGGCTGCACCTGATTGGTCGTCGTACACATAACCACTTACCGAATAAACTTTCTCTTCAGTAACCCCTTTATTCGTTACCAGTGTAAGCCTGATGGGTGCTTTTCGAATAATAATATAATTGCCACTTTCTTTAAACTCGTAGGTATTGTTAAACAACTGGGTTAAAATTTCCTTTACGGTTTTGTTACTGGCTTTAAAGTTTACCAGGCTGTCTCTTTTAATGATATTGGAATTATAGGAAAAATAGAAATTGCCCTTATTGCTTAATATTTCCAACACATCTTCCACCCGCTGTTGGTTTATTTCAATCGTAATTTTTTTCGATAGCACCGTTTGACTGTTTGCTATTCCGGTTGTTAGTATGCATAAAAAAAAGAGAGAAATTCTAAAATGTTTCATCACTAAAAAATAATTATTGTAATATAATCTGTCCGTCTTTCCGGCTAACGGTGATATCAAATGTGAGGTGAATAATTTCCAAAATTTTATCAAGCGACTCATTATTGAAAGTAGTGGTAATTGCCAGGTTCTTCAGGTCATTTTTACCAATGCGGATATTTGAATCATAGGCTTCATTCAATACATCAACTAATTTCCACAAAGGCGTTTCATCACAAACAAACTGATGCGTACGGTAATAGTTATACAACTGATCACTAACTACCTCTTTTTCCGCTGAGTTGCTACCGGCTTTCAGCAACAGTTTTTCTCCGGCTTTCAATAGCGTGGTTTTGCCGCGGTTTGTTATCTGCACCATTCCTGTTTCCACAACAATTTCTGTATAATTATTTTCACTTCTTATATTAAACGAAGTGCCCAATACTCTTACCCTGATGTCATTTACAGTTATTACAAAAGGCTGCTTCTTGTTAGGCGTTACTTTAAAGAATGCCTCTCCTTTTAATGCAACCGCCCTGATGGTATCGGTAAAGTTATTTTGATACGTGATGGAAGAATTCCTATTCAATGTTACCTGCGAGCCATCAGATAAGGTATCTGTTAAAACCTGCTGTCCACTTTGCGCAATGATCGTTTTATTGGCAGACTGCAGGTTTGCAACGATATAAAGCACGACTGAAATACCCACCAACAGCAATAAAGTAGCTGCAATTTTCGTAAATAAAAAATACCGCTTTGCTGGTGCTGGTTTCACCTTCCCCCCATTTGCCACACGATGCTGGAACCTTTTCCATGCTTCGTTTTCATCCAAGGCAGATTTAACAACAAGCTCGCCGCTGGCATCCCATATCTGTTTAAACTGATCGTAATAGGTACGATTGGCTTCCGCTTCCTGAATCCATTGCTGCACCGTTTTACCTTCTGCAACAGATGCTTCGCCCAACAGGTATTTTACCAGCAGCTCATCGGTCATATCGTTGAATTCCTGTTCCAGTTTAGTGGCATTAAATGTGAAAAAATAAAATTAAAAATTTCAAAAAATGAGCCAGTTTAATCCGCAGTAGTTTCAAAGCCTTACCCATTTGATTCTCCACCGTTTTTACAGATAACCCAAGTTTGTCTGCAATCTCCAGGTATTTCAACTCATCAAAACGACTTAGTTGAAAAATGGTGCGGCATTGCTCCGGCAATTCGTTCAAAGCTTTATGAATATGCTTTTCGAGCTCGGCAGACGCCACCTTTTTATCGCTATCGTCTGTTTGCTGTTTCATGCTGTACGCTACATGCAACTGGTGGTTGGTTCGTACCTGCTGATGCTTTAAAAAATTGAGACTTTCATTGTGTACCGACCGGTATAAATAAGCATTCAATGATCCTGAGAATGTTTGAAGCTGGTTTCGCTCCCAAAGTTTATAGAAAACCTGTTGTACTATTTCTTCTGCCTCTGCTTCATCTTTTAGTATCGTAATTGCATAGCAATGCAGCCGCTTAAAATGCGATTTAAATATCTGCTCAAAGGCGGCTTCGTCCCTTTGTGCCAGTAGCGATAAGGTGGCTGTTTGCTCCGGTTCCATTCCTTTTGTCCTGTATGGATTTGCTATTAAAATAGATGCAGGCAAAATTATTTTTTTAATATAACAACTCAGTTACCGTTTACCCCTATTTTGGTAAAATTATTTTTTAATGAGAAAATAGCGGTCTGATTGGTTGATGTTTATTCCTGAATCGCCAATTATTCAAAAGCTATTTTGTTATCGGTGAAAAATGTTCCGTTTGCCGGTTCAATTAAAAAGTTTAGTGACTATCCGCAATTAGGAGCAACTTCAACAAAAGAAAATTGTAGAGCCGTAGGCTCGTTTCTGTTTTGTAAAAACGGGTTTTAACCCGTTGTGTTTGAAAAAAAGTGGACGAGAGCCGTAGGCTCGGCACATATAGT
>Ga0163151_10007135_pt1 | contig 13194 bp, 18 predicted proteins | sample OliLakLV19MP5IB2_FD_145596 | JGI IMG/M metagenome (GOLD analysis project Ga0163151, IMG submission 145596) | Freshwater microbial mat bacterial communities from Lake Vanda, McMurdo Dry Valleys, Antarctica - Oligotrophic Lake LV.19.MP5.IB-2 | ecosystem: Environmental > Aquatic > Freshwater >...
CACCCCCCCCGCCGAATTAAATCAGAAAGGAAGGAAAATTTTTGAGTTTTGCCCGCGCGAGTCCGCGAGCGCGCCCGAGGCGCAATCGGAGCGTACGATTCAATCTCAAGCCACCACGCACGCGGAGCGTGAGAAGCTAGGGGTTCTGCTCGAAATGGGTTCTGACTTTTTCAAACAAACACCACCCAGAATTAAAGTCCCAATAGCTGCATTCGCTTTCGTACATGGTTTCGTAGACGTAGGTTCCGCTTTGAATAATAAATCCGGCCATCCTGTGAGGGATGGCCGGTGTGCTTTAGTCTAAAGCAGGGGTTCGTCTAGTTCCTGCTGTTCTTGAGCGACATGACGTTCAGCATGGCGGTCTCCTTTTCTGGACCAGATATTTATGTCACTTTTTATTAAAAAAGCAAGAGCACGGAATCAGAATACGGGGAACCTGATGAATCTAAAGTTGTGTATGTTGTGTTGATAATTGTGTATGCATACAACTTCTGGCTGCTACGATACACAACATGGAAAAGGCCATACCACTTACGCCAGCTCAGGAGGAAACCCTTTCGCTTATCAAGTCGTATATCGCTAAGCATGGAAAATCCCCAACCATCACCGAGCTTCAGAAATCACTTAAGCTCGCTTCTATTCGTAGTGTTACGCAGCGCATCGAAACTCTGGAGAAGAAAGGATTTATCCGGAGAGATCGATTTCAACATCGGAGCATCCAAATTCTTGAAAATGTAAGTGTGTACATGGCGCAGGACTTCATTGCAGTCCCTGTCATTGCGAGCGCCGGGTGTGACGCGATGGATGTGTATGCGCAGGATGAGTTCGGTGAGTTCATCGCTGTTGATCGAAAGATTCTCGGGCGTGCAACTTCAGTCGCAGCTATTAAAGCAATCGGCGACTCCATGGAAGACGCAGGTATCAAGAACGGAGATTTTGTCGTTGTTGAGGTGACTGATCGCGTACAGGATGGAGACCGGGTAGTCGCCATCATTGGGAACATGGCGGTCATCAAACGCTACACCACATCGGGCGGTTTCGTCGTGCTTCAGCCAGAGAACAAGGCAGCGGGATACCATCCAATCGTAGTGAAGGAGGAAGATTCGAAGATCTTCGGCAAGGTGCTCTCCATCATTCCGAACACTGACTGGGTAGATGACGTGAAAATCGAGTACTACGACGGATACGCGCCAAAGTAAGAAAAGAAACGAAAAACCGCCTCACTGGGCGGTTTTTCTTGCGTCATTTCGGTATGCTAGTCTCTTAGCCACGTGATGTCTTGTGTCGGGCCGTAGTATACCGGTAGTACATACGATTCGGGTTCGTATAGACTGGGTTCGATTCCCAGCGGCCCGACAGAGGACATTACTATATAAGGTGCGCTCTACAGAGCTCGAACCTCTCCCGCGTGAAGGGAATGCTCTGCCAATTGGGCTAAACGCACGCACTATCGTCGAAAGTCATAGGAAAAGGGCAGTCGTTCCGCTCTCCCCGACCCTTGACGAAATCGTGCTTGCGCTTAAGCGATGTGGTATAATGGCGGGGTAAGGTTATTCATAACACTCTGATACCTGTACCATGCCTAACTCGGCACTTTCAAAGCCCATGAACGTCTCAGCAGATCTCGAGGCGGTCGTCGGTAAGGGTCCTATGGCCCGTTCTGAGGTCACTAAGAAGATTTGGGTCTACATCAAGAAGAACGATCTCCAGAATCCGAAGAACAAGCGCAACATCCTCGCGGATGACAAGCTTAAGGCAGTCTTCGGTGGTAAGGCAGAGGTTACGATGTTCGAGATGACGAAACTCGTCTCAGCACACCTCTCCTAATCAGTAGGACGGTTCTACACAGAAAACCCGCCGTGTGGCGGGTTTTCTGCTTTTAATATCGTGGTAAGGTGAAAATAATTATGGAAAAGAAGATTGAACCAGTCGCATTCGTTTCCCACATCACCGGATGGGTGGGTTCGGTGCAATCACTCATTCTCCACACCGGCATCTTTGCGGCGGTCTTTGTGCTCGGGATTGCGCAGGTTGCTCCTTGGGAGATCCTTCTCCTGGTACTCACCACCATCGTCTCCTTGGAAGCGATATACCTCGCTATTTTTATCCAGTTCACGGTTAATCAGCAGGCAAAGTCCCTTAAGGAAGTCGAGGAGGACGTCGCAGAAATTCAAGAAGACGTTGGTGAGATTCAAGAAGACGTTGAGGAGATTACGGAGGACGTTGGCGAGCTCCAGGAAGATGTCGAGGAAATCTCTGAGGACGTTGGTGAGATTCAAGAAGACGTTGAGGAAATGACTGAAGAAGAAAAGGTAGAACTTGACCGTAAGTCGAAGCAGAAGGTCACGCTTGAGCAACTTACTACCGACATTCAGCGAGTACTCATTGATCTCGAGGAACTTAAGAAGGTGAAGTAGGAAAACGTTTACGCCGCACCGAAAATTTCGGTGCGGCGTTTCGCTATTCCTTGCAGGTAGCTTGGATGCCAAGCAAGTACGGGAATAGAGAGATCCATGCGAACGCAGGCCAGAGCGCCGCGCCTCCTGATTGGAGGTTGGTGGCGTAGCAGGCAACTGCAATCGCGAGGAGGGGATAGAAGTAGATGCCAGCGAGCGTGATGTCCGTGACGCTGTGATCGGAATCGCGTGTCCAGATGCTCCGGAGGACTTTCTTCAGCCGGGTAACCGGCCAAGGAAGTGCGCGTAGCAGTTTGGTCCACATCAGAAACCGATCAACAGGTCGCGGCGCAGGCTCATACTTATATTTGGTGTCGTCATAGGCCATCGTCTCGTCTCCCCTATGGTGTATTTTGCTGATACGGAACAGTCCTGTTAGTATCTATACCATACGACCCAGGGCGGGTCATTTTTACATGGCTACAACCACAGAGCATGCGGTAGAGGCAGCTGCGCACGGCGCGGAGGCGACAGAGCATGCCTCAGGTATCCACGTGGTTTTGAAGGCAGAGGAGATTTATAACTTCTTCGGGTTCCCCATCACGAACTCGCTCCTTATGACCTGGATTACGATTGCCCTTCTTCTTGGGCTTGCATTCTTGGTCCGTAATCATCTGAAGATGATTCCAGGCAAGCTCCAAGTGGCAGTCGAGATGTTGTTCTCAGGCATCCTTAACTACATGGCAGAGACGCTTGAAAGCGAGAAGCTTGCTCGTCGCTTTTTCCCGCTCGTGATGACGATATTCCTTTTTGTACTTGTTGCGAACGAGCTCGCCTTTCTGCCTGGTGTTGGCTCAATAGGTATAGATAATGGACATGGCGGCCTGACGCCACTGCTGCGTGCTCCGGCAGCAGACCTTAATATGACGCTCGCACTCGCGATTATCGCGTTCTTCACCATTGAGATCACCGGTGTCGTTATCCTTGGTTTTTTCAAATACGCAGGAAAATATGTTAATTTTAGCTCACCGGTCAATTTCGTCGTCGGCATCATCGAACTGCTTTCGAACGTGGGCCGCCTCATCTCCTTCTCGTTCCGTCTCTTCGGCAACGTCTTTGCCGGGGAGGTGATGATCGCGGTGGCGATGTTCTTCGTCGCGTATCTGCTGCCGGTGCCGCTGATGGCCTTTGAGGTCTTCGTCGGGTTCATCCAGGCAGTGGTGTTCGCGATGTTGACGTTGTTCTTCATCAAGCTGGCAATCATGGACCCGCATGGGGAGGAGGCGCACTAGCGCCGTCTCTCGATGCGGCTCCGGGATGGAGCTTTTATAAAACTTAGGTATCACACATGGAATCAGTAGAATCAGCAAAATTGATTGCTATGGCACTTGCAGCCGGACTCGGCGTCTTGGGCCCTGGCATTGGTATCGGTCTTATCGGCGGTAAGGCTATGGAAGCTATCGGACGCAATCCGGAAGCATCTGGCAAGATCGTCTCGAACATGATTCTTGCAATCGTGTTTGCAGAAGCGCTTGGTATTCTTGCGCTCGTCGTTTCCTTCATCATCCGCTTCGTCGGGTAATAACCAGCATATATAGGATATGGACCAGCTACTCGAGGCATTCGGCATAGATTGGAAGCTCCTCATCGCACAGATGGTGAACTTCGGCGTGCTCCTCGTGGCACTCTGGTTCTTCCTCTATAAGCCGGTTATGAAGACCCTTGATGAACGCGCGCAAAAGATTGCGCAGGGAGTTGAGGATGCAGAGCGTGCAACCGAGAAGCTTGCGGGTGCAGATGCTGAAGCCGCAAAGGTTGTTGCCGGTGCTGACGAGAAAGCAGTTGGCATCGTGAACAATGCGCGCACCTCAGCAAATGAGGAAAAGGCACGCATTGTGAAGGAGGCTGAAGAGCGTGCGGCACGTGTTGCCGCCGATGCTGATGCGCGTGCTAAGGAAGCGGGAGCAAAAGCACTGCGCGATAGCGAGAAAGAAATCGCACGCCTTGCGATGCTTGCTGCTGAGAAGGCAATGCGCAAATAATCATGCACGAGAGCTACGCCATCGCACTCACGAACGCCATTGCATCCGGAACGGATGAGGCAAAAGCGGTGGACGCACTCATTGCAACGTTGAAAGCTGACGGTCGTCTCAAGCTTCTTCCCGGTATTGTTCGGGAACTCAAGAAGATTGAAGCGAAGAAGTCCGTACTTGCGCCTGCCGTTGAGGTTGCGCACAAGTCAGACGAAGCAGACGCGCTTAAAGAAGCAGCAGCACTTGGTATCACTGCTGCACACGCAAAAGTGAATCACGATCTTGTTTCCGGATGGCGGGCAACAGCCAAAGGAAAGCTCATCGATCGCAGCGGAAAGCGCATGCTGACCGATATTTATCAGAACGTGGTAGTGGGTAAGTAATCATGGAATCAATCATCAAGCGCATCGAGGCTGAGATCGCATCGTTTGCACCAAAAGGTGGAAGTGAGGAGACCGGCATTGTGCGCGCAACCGGCGACGGTATCGCGGAAATCGACGGCTTGGATAATGCCGTCATGACCGAAATGGTGCTGTTCGATCCGACCTTCGACCGGACGCTTGAAGAAGCGCTCAAGGATCCAGAACCGGTCTACGGTCTTGTCCTCAACCTCGAAGAAGACGGTGTTCGTGCCGCAATTCTTGGCAATGGTGCCAAGGTCTATGAAGGCATGTTGGTACGTCGCCTTGGTCGCCTCCTTTCCATCCCGGTAGGCGACAACATGGTTGGTCGCGTGGTGAACCCGCTTGGTGAACCCGTTGACGGCAAAGGTCCAATTGCAGGCGCTACCTTCCGTCCTATTGAGCGCGAAGCATACGGTGTTATCCAGCGCTCTCCAGTGAACACCCCGCTCCACACCGGTATCAAGGCTATTGATGCCATGGTGCCAATTGGTCGTGGACAGCGCGAGCTCATCATTGGTGATCGCGGCGTTGGCAAGACGCAGATTGCTATTGATACTATCCTCAACCAAAAGTCAGAGGATCCAAAGACACGCCCAACCTGTATTTACGTCGCCATTGGTCAGAAGGAATCAAAGACGGCAAAGATTGTTGCGGAACTTGAAGAGAAGGGTGCGATGGAATACACCATCGTTGTTACTGCTCCGGCATCAAGTCCTGCTGCCTTCCAGTTCCTCGCGCCGTTTGCAGGGGCTGCGATTGGTGAGCACTTCATGGAAGCAGGGAAAGATGCACTCGTTATCTACGACGATCTTTCCAAGCAGGCTGTAGCATACCGCCAGCTCTCACTCTTGCTTCGCCGTCCGCCAGGTCGCGAAGCGTATCCGGGCGACATCTTCTACCTTCACTCACGTCTCCTTGAGCGTGCAGCGAAGCTCTCAAAGGAACTTGGTGGCGGGTCATTGACCGCGCTTCCTATCATCGAGACGCAGGAAGGTGACGTGTCGGCATACATTCCAACGAACGTGATCTCGATTACTGACGGTCAGATCTTCTTGCTCGCCGATCTCTTCAACAAGGGTATGCGTCCTGCTATCGACGTCGGTATCTCCGTCTCACGCGTGGGTTCAGCAGCACAAACGAAGGCGATGAAGAAAGTGTCCGGCAAGATTAAGCTCGAACTCGCACAGTTCCGCGAACTCGAAGCCTTCATGCAATTCGCTTCTGACCTTGATGCTGACACCAAGAAGCGCATTGATGGTGGTCGCCGCATGACAGAAATGTTGAAACAGGGTCGTGGTGAGCCGCTTGCGTTTGAAATCCAGGCAGCGGTCATCTTTGCAGCTGTAAACGGCTACATGGATACGTTCGCGCCAGAAGACATAACCTCGATGGAGAAGAAGCTCCGTGACTTCCTTACCCGTGAAGGCGGTGACGTGCTCGGTGCTATTCGCGAGAAGAAGGAAATTGGTGAAGACACCGAGAAGACGCTGCGCGAGATCCTCGCACAGTTCGTAGAACGCCAGAAGGCATAATCCTGATATGGCGCTGAAGGACATTAAGGCAAAGATCGCAGCCACCAAGCGCATGAACACGGTGACCCGTGCCATGGAGGCGGTGTCTGCGGTAAAGATGCGTAAGACGCAGGCGTCGGCATTTGCCGGCCGTCCGTATGCGCGCGCTGCGCTCTCAATTCTTGCCCGTCTTTCAGCATCAAGCGACATCATGAGTCATCCGCTTGCAACGGCACGTGAGGTGAAGCGCACGGCACTCGTGGTGCTCACGAGCGACAAAGGTCTTGCGGGTGGATTGAACTCCGGCGTTCTGAAAGCTGCATCTGCAGCAATCGCTGGAAAGCCGGCAGATGCTGTCGTCGTCTACGCGTACGGCAAAAAGGGCGAGGAATATTTCTCGCGCCGGAACACGGTGAAGCGTGCGTTTGAGAATAAGCGTGACGACGTTCCGCTTTCGGTTATGGAAGAACTCTCGGCAGAACTATCCGCGGGGTATCTTGCCGGAGACTATGACGAAGTGATTGCCGTCTACTCAAACTTCAAGTCGACGTTTGAGCAAGCACCAACCGCGCGCAAACTTCTCCCACTTTCCCTCGCTGCCATTACTGAACTGGTCGCTGACATTCAGCCAATAAAAGGAAAGTGGAGTGATGCGCCAAAGACTGCCGCACCCGCCTCCTATGAGGTTGAACCAGCAGGAGAGAACATCCTGAACTTCCTCGTCCCAAAGCTAGTCGCCGTCTCGCTCTACCACATGCTGCTTGAGGCTAAGGCATCGGAACACTCGGCACGTATGGTCGCAATGAAAAACGCATCAGATAAGTCAAAGGAAGTCGTGCGCGATCTCACGCGTAAATTCAACAAAGTTCGCCAGGCGGCGATTACGCGGGAAGTGTCGGAAATCGTGGGTGGCCGCGAGGCGCTCGCAACTTAATAGAAATAGAGATACCATCGAACTTTATGAACCAGGGAACCATCGTTGAAGTCATCGGGCCAGTCGTCGACGTGCATTTCGAGAAGGATCGTCCAGCAATTGAGGACGCGCTCGTTATCGAAGCGAACGATCGTCACGGCAAGATTGTCCTTGAGGTAGCGTCACATCTCGGTCTCGACCGAGTGCGCACCATTTCCATGAACGAGACCGCAGGTCTTGCGCGTGGCGAGAAGGCTGGCGCAACGGGCGCACCTATCTCAGTACCGGTCGGTCCAAACGCACTCGGACGCCTCTTCAACGTGCTTGGTGAACCTGTCGATGGTAAGGGTCCTGTTGCGAAAGACACACCGCGCCTTCCCATTCACCGCCAGCCTCCTACATTTGCTGAGCAAACCACCAAGGCAGAAATCTTCGAGACCGGTATCAAGGCAATTGACCTCATGATTCCGTTTCTTAAGGGCGGCAAGGTCGGTCTCTTCGGAGGCGCAGGCGTCGGTAAGACGGTGACCATTCAGGAGCTCATTCGTAACGTTGCGCAGGAGCACGGCGGATACTCAGTGTTTGCCGGAGTGGGTGAGCGCGTGCGTGAAGGTAACGACCTCTACCATGAAATGGAAGAGTCGAAGGTGCTTGATAAGACCGCGCTCGTGTTCGGTCAGATGAACGAAGTGCCAGGAGCGCGTGCACGCGTTGCGCTCACGGGTCTTACACAGGCTGAATACTTCCGCGATGAAGGCGGCAAGGACGTCCTCTTCTTCATGGACAACGTATTCCGTTTCGTGCAGGCAGGCTCAGAAGTGTCCTCACTCCTTGGGCGTGTGCCTTCGGCCGTGGGATATCAGCCTACGCTTGCTGAAGAAATGGGTAAGCTCCAGGAGCGCATTACTTCGACCAAGAAAGGTTCCATCACCTCCATTCAGGCGGTGTACGTTCCGGCTGACGACCTAACGGACCCAGCTCCTGCGACAACCTTCGCTCACTTGGACGGTAAGGTGGTGCTTTCTCGTGCACTCGCTTCGCTTGGTATTTACCCAGCAATCGATCCGCTTGAATCGTCTTCTGCCGCTCTTACACCTGAGATTGTGGGTGATGAACACTATGCGGTTGCAAACAAAGTGAAGCAGGTTCTACAGCGCTACAAGGACCTTCAGGACATCATTGCCATCCTCGGTATCGAAGAACTCTCAGACGAGGACAAGACCGTGGTTGCGCGCGCCCGCAAGATGCAGCGCTTCCTTTCTCAGCCGTTCTTCGTCGGTGAAGTGTTCACCGGTACCCCAGGTCAGTACGTATCACGCGAAGAGACCGTGCGTGGCTTCAAGGAAATCGTGGAAGGTAAGCATGACGACAAACCAGAAAGCGCGTTCTACATGAAGGGCACGATTGACCAGATCGGATAACAATGGCAAAGACGTTCCATCTCACGGTTGCGCGCGTCGGAGAGAATCTCTTTCAAGGAGAGGCGAACTCCGTCACGCTTCCTGGCGTCGACGGCGTCTTTTCAGTCATGGCCGGCCACGAGGCATTTGTCTCCCAGCTCAAAGAAGGCGAGGTCAAGATTGAGGATGCGGCAGGAGAAAAACATATCCTTCAGATTCCGCATGGTGGGGTAGCAGAAATCTCCTCAAACCAGGCCACCGTGCTCCTCTAGTCAGAGGTTTCCAAATCAATAAACGCGTGTTACAGTCCCATCGGGAATCCTCCCGTGGCAGCTGTAGAGGTGCAGAATGCGACTCTGGTCGTTCTTGCGCCCTCAGCGGCGTGTGGATAAATCGGTTCAAAAGCCGGTCGTCGTGCCAGCTCTTCCGAAAGGAACGGCTAGCATGGTTTTCATTGACATGCCGAACGTGCACTACAAGAGGGATGCAGGTCCCCGTCGCATTCGCTGGCATCAGCTTCGAGCTGCAATCGAAAATCTGATCGCCGGAACCACACGAACCTATGCAGGTGCGTATTTCGAAAGAAAATCGCATCTGCCAGGATACGCGGACAAGGTACGACCGGGTTTCTTGAAGGCTGGATACGATTTCCAGTCGTACAACAAAAGCACTGACATTCTGCTGGGGAGCGATCTCTGGGAGAAAACGGTCGAAGCGATTGTTGCGGGAAAGTTCGACAAGTTGCGCATTGTCATCGTCTCAGGCGACGAAGACTTCGCGCGACCTCTCGGACGCATCTTCAAGAAGTTTGGCTCAGCGCTCACAATTGAAATTGTGGTGGTGAGCTGGAAGCGGATTCTCGGGCAAGAGCTCGAACGACTCGCGACTCAAGTAGTATATCTGAACGACATTCACAATTTGGAAAAAAGGGAGAACGAACAGTTTGCAGCCGCCAGCCCATAAAGCTGGCGGCTAAACTTTTATGCTAAAATATCCGCACTATGGGTATACAAAACTTTCTTTTAAAGCAGGTCGCAAAGCAGAAGCTTAAGAACGTGCCGGAAGGTCAGCGCGAGATGCTGCTCGGTATGCTTGAGAAAAATCCTGAGATTTTTAAAAAGATTGGTGAGGAAATTGAGCGCCGCAAGAAGGGTGGCGAGCCAGAGATGAAAGCGACTATGGAAGTCATGAAGAAGTATCGTGAGGAGCTTGCGGGCTTGATGCAGCGCTAAGATGGCAAAAAAAATCTTGGTCCTGTTAGGACATCCAAATTCAGAGACGCTGTGCGGCGCACTTGCGGGTGCGTATGAGAACGCAGCCAAAGTTGCAGGGCACGAGGTGCGACGCAAGAATATTGGCGATCTCTCGTTCGATCCTATGCTCCACAAGGGCTACAAGGTTATCCAGGAACTCGAGCCTGACTTGAAAGAACTCCAGGAAGATTTCAAATGGGCTGAGCACGTCGTTGTGGTGTACCCGCTCTGGTGGTCATCGATGCCAGCTCTTATGAAAGGCATGTTCGATCGCATGTGGCTTCCTGCGTTTGCGTTCCGATTCATCAAGTCGCCAGACGGCAAGTCGACGATGGGGTGGAATCGTCTGTTGAAGGGGCGCACCGCACGCGTCATTGTGACGCTGAAAAATATTCCGCTCGTGGAGCGCTTTATGTTCGGTGATTACACCGCAGAACTCGTGCACGCCCTTCTGCGCTTCGCTGGATTCAAGGTTCGGCTTACAGAAATCGGGAATGCAGAGAGTATGTCTGACAAGGCGCGTGCAAACCTCGTGAAAAAAATCACGAACCTTGCACAGAAGGCACGCTAACTATGGATAGCCACGGCACGCTGAAGCATCATCTGAAGCGCAAGCGAGCTGAAAACGGCTCATCCCTCAAGAAGACGTTCTGGGTAGGCGTTCTCGACGTCATCATCTATCCCATTGGATTTGCGAGCCTTGCCATGGCGCTCCCGCAGGCGTACCAAGTCTGGATTCTTGGAAAGACGGATGGCGTATCGCTTATGACCTGGGCTTCCTGGGCAGTCTTTTCGTTGTTCTGGATTGCCTATGCGTCAGTCCACAAAGCACGCGCGCTCCTCACCATGCAGATTGGATGGTTTTTCGTACACATGTTGGTAGCGATTGGTATTTTCGTAAATTCCTAGCATTGACCAGAGGGTATTTGTTGTAGTAAGGTATCGCCTTCGGTAGATACCAGGGAGAAATCACCATGGGCTTCGAAATGCTCGACAAGCCATGTTCCGGATGTCCGGACACGCTTCGTCAAGAAGCACAACGCGCACACGATGAGGCAGACCGCCTCGCCGCTGATCGTCCGTTTGTTGCAACCGTCCTGCGGGAGCTTGCTTCCGTGAAAGACAACCGTGCGAAAGCGCTCAAGAAGCGTAATACAGCCGCTCTACAAAGAAGGACCGCCCCGGTCTTTTTCTTGGGGCGGTTTTTCTTTTGCGCAGTATTCGTGTAGTGTCATTCAATGCTACAAATCGGAATCGTGGGTCTCCCCAACGTCGGCAAGTCGACGCTTTTTAATGCGCTCACCAAAGCCGCGGTCCCTGCGGAGAATTACCCGTTCTGCACCATTGACCCCTCAGTCGGTGTGGTTGGTGTTCCAGACGAGCGTCAGGATAAGCTGGCGGCGCTATTGCAGTCAGAAAAGACCATCCCAGCAGCTGTTGAGTTCGTGGATATCGCAGGCCTGGTGAAAGGTGCCTCAGAAGGTGAAGGACTAGGTAACCAGTTCCTTTCCCACATCCGGGATACTGACGCTATTTTGCACATGGTTCGATTCTTTGATGATCCAGATGTGACGCATGTGCATGGGGAAATCGATCCGGTTCGCGACATTGAGGTTATTAACCTCGAGCTTATTCTTGCTGACCGTGATGCGGTCACGAAACGCATTGAGCGACTCGGCAAAGATATCCGTGCAGGTCTTAAAGAAGCGGTTGCCGAACATGCGGCACTCGTGAAAGTAGAGCAGACACTTTCAGCCGGAAAACTTGCTCGTGGTACCGACCTTACGACCGAGGAATGCAAGCTGATAAAAAGCGCAAACCTCCTTACCATGAAGCCGATGTTGTATTGCTTTAACGGCAAGGCAGGCGGACACAATCTCGCTGAGATGAATGATGGGCGGGCGAAGTCTGCATATGAATACATTGAGTCCCTTGGTGCACGCTATGTGCATGTCGACGCGCGTACTGAGCATGAATTGAATGACGTTGCTGCGGGCGATAAGGCAATGTTCCGTCAGGAGCTTGGCGTCCAAGTAGACGGTCTTGAAGATCTCATTCGCGGCGCGTATGCGACGCTTGGTCTCATTACGTTCTTCACCACCGGTCCGAAAGAGACACGTGCCTGGACTATTCCTGCTGGCGCAACGGCGCCTGAAGCCGGAGCTGCTATCCATACTGATTTCAAGGATAAGTTTATCCGCGCAGAAGTCGTTGCGTGTGAAGCGCTTCTTGCTGATGGCTCATATGCCGTAGCGCGTGAAAAAGGTGATATTCGCACTGAAGGTAAGGAATACGTCGTGAAGGATGGCGACGTGATGGTGTTCTTGCACAGCTAGTTGAGATTCTCGCGCACGTTTGAAGCAAGTTCAAAGTTCGGCCCGTTCCTCTTGATCATTTCGCCCATAAGCTCATCGAACGCGAAGATCTCTCGCACGTATTCGTGTTTTTCTTTATCGAAATACCTTCCATCAGTGTCAGCGTTATTTGGATTACGGAGTTCCGAATCCTCGGTCGCTAGAAAGAATGCAAGATATTTTTGGTTCGGGATTAAATGAGGGTGTGTCTTTCGGAAACTCCTGACCTTTCCAGACACACCTTCAATAACCTCCTTCATGGTTCCGAAACCTGCGTTGTAGGCATTCAGTAAAAGAGGCGCGATGAAATAGCGGTTAAATGATTTTTCATCGTTAGAAAAATACTGTTCCTTAATCTTATTCAATTCTTCGGCACATCCTGGATCTGCAAACAAGCGGTCATACATGTACGGGAAATACCAATTCAGAAACTCAACTTGTAAAGAGAAATCCTTGATGAAGGCAGAACGGAACTCCTCATACTTTCCGGCAGGTATTTCTTTTTCTATTCCAAACTTGTGCCAGTCCTTAAAGGTTCCTGGAACAGCCTGTACCGCACCGAAAGCGTTCGTATGCGACACTGCGTTTGTATCAAAGCGTGATTCAGTAGCAACCAGACTCGGTATTAGGGTTCGAAGTGTTGCTGCCGCCTCATTAGGGAGAGAGCTCGGGTCTTTTAGGTAACGAAAGCGCAAATATTCATATTTTGAAACTCCGCCAAGCATGGTGTCGGGAGAAAACCCATTAAGCCAAACTTGCTTCATGTCTGGGGTTCGCTTATCTTTTTTCTCGGCAATCTGATCATGGAAATCAGGAGCAAATTCCCTAATGGACCGCTTGCGCTCCTGACGCAACTCTTCTTCAAACATAGCTAATTTATCCGCAGCTATACGCTCAGCTCGAATTTCATCATTTTGTTTCTGTATTTTT
>Ga0163151_10007136_pt1 | contig 13191 bp, 14 predicted proteins | sample OliLakLV19MP5IB2_FD_145596 | JGI IMG/M metagenome (GOLD analysis project Ga0163151, IMG submission 145596) | Freshwater microbial mat bacterial communities from Lake Vanda, McMurdo Dry Valleys, Antarctica - Oligotrophic Lake LV.19.MP5.IB-2 | ecosystem: Environmental > Aquatic > Freshwater >...
TGCATATTCCGGTGATGCCAAGCCGCCATTCCGGTCCATGGGAAGCCACCATTCCGATGGATGGCAAGCCATGAGAGCATGGCGCGGTTAGCTGACTGTGGATGGAGTTGTGGAGAAGGTCAACGGCGTTTTGCTTTTGACGGGGTTAGATTTTGCTGGGCTGCGGCTTTTTGTTTGCGCATGGAGTCTCCGGTGAGTGTGACGCGATAAGCGTTGTGAACGATGCGGTCGAGGATGGCATCGGCAAGGGTGGGGTCGCCGAGGAAGCTGTACCACTGGTCGACGGGCAGTTGGCTGGTGATGATGGTTGATCTGCGGTCGTAGCGGTCGTCAAGAATCTCGAGGAGATCGCGTTTGATTTGATCGGCCATGGGCGCGATGCCGAAATCGTCAAGGACGATGAGGTCGGCTTTGGCGAGCTGTTTGAGGAAGTTCGAACGGTTTTGCATCGCGTGGGCGCGGGTCAAGTCGTCGATGAGGCGCGGGATGCGCAGACAGCGGACCGAGTAATCAGCTCGGCAGGCGGCATGCGCCAGGGCGGAGGCTAAGTAGCTTTTGCCCACGCCTGTCGGCCCGCAAATGAGAGCGTTGAGGTGCTCACCGATCCAGTTGAGACTTCTCAGTTGGACCAACGTCCCCGGATCAAGCCCACGCATGGCGGTGGGATCGAGATCTTCGAGCACGGCACTTTGCGGCAGCTTGGCCCAACGCAGACGTTGGACGAGCTTGGCCGACGAACGGTCGGTGACTTCGTGTTGGATCAAAAGGGACAGACGCTCTTCGAACGTAAGGGCCGCCGTATCGCGATTTCCGGTTTGGGCGCTGAGGGCTTGAGCCATGCCGCGCAATCGTAAAGTTTGCAGTTGATCGATGAGAGGTTGGGTCAACATTGTGTTTCCTTGTCGAGTTTTGGGTGAAGGGGACGCTTACTGGAAATAGGTCTGACCCCGCACATTGCTGTGGGCGAGATTTGAAACCGTGGTGTCTTGTTCAATCTCTTTTTTACCGGCTGCAATCAGGGCCTTGAGGGCGCGAAAGGAACAACTCTTCAGCTCAAGCGCTTGCTTTGAGGCCTGCTCAAGAGCTTGGGGGGAGAAGTCTTTGGCCAAACGCAAAATGCCTTGGGACGAGCGCACGACTTCATCGGCATGACGTTTGATGCGGGTTTGAACGGCAACGACCTCGCGCGTTGCCGGACCGATCAAAGCGGCGCGCTCGATCAGCCGTTCGTGGGTGAGATCGACGACGGCGCTGTGGCGTTCGGGCCTGTGACCTGGATGGGTGATGAAGGTCCCGCTTTGCAAGCTTGCGATATGGCTGGCGATGAGCTGTTGGCAGCAAAAGACTTCGATCCCCTTGGCCGTGATCCTGACATCGACGGTCTTGCCGACAAATTGGTACGGCACGGAGTAATGGCGGCCTTCAACCTCGATATGATAATCGAGGCCGACTTTTGCCTTCTTCCAGGCGGCGAATTCGTAAGGCCGGGCCGGGAGCGCTTTAAGGGCCTGACGCTCGCGCGTCTCGAACAGACTTTGACGTGAGCCCGCCTGCTTCTTGAAGGGCCGTGCATTGAGGGCTACCAGCAAAGCTTTGATCGCGTCGTTCAATTCCGCCAGTGAAAAGAAAATCATGTTCCGCAATCTCGCCAGGATCCAGCGTTCGACGAGAAGCACACCAGCCTCGACCTTGGCTTTGTCGCGCGGACGGCGCACACGGGCGGGCAGAACCGCCATCCCATAGTGCTCGGCAAAATCCTGATAGGCCGGATTGATCTCCGGCTCATAACGGTGAGCGCGGGTGACGCCGGATTTGAGATTGTCGATGACGGCGGCCTGGGGCACGCCGCCGAAGAACTCAAGCGCACGCACATGCGAGCCTAGCCAATCGGGAAGGCTTTGCGTCCACGTCGCTTCGGCGAAGGTGTAGTTCGACGCGCCCAGAACGGTGACAAAGATCTGTATCTTGCGCGCCTCTCCGGTTGAGGGGTCGGTGACGCTCAACGTTTGTCCGGCATAGTCGACAAACATCTTCTCGCCAGGTTTGTGCTCTTGGCGCAGCACCAAATCCCGGGTCCCAAGCCATTGGCGATAGCGGTCGCAAAAGACGCTGTATTGAACGCCGTCGGGTTCGAGCGCTTTGAATTCCTGCCAAAGCAGAATCTTGGTGACCCCGGGGCGGGACAGTTCACGATGGAGCGCGCCCCAATCGGGTTCGGACTTGCCACGCTTTGGCGTAACGCTTGTGTAAAGCCGCTTGTGAAGCCCTGCTTCGTCACAATCATCGGCAAGCGGCCAGGTCATTCCTGACTTGCGCCAACGCCGCATGCAGTCTTGAACGGACGAGCGCGAACAACCCGCCGCCGCAGCGATGAGTTGTTCGCTTAAACGGTGCTCGAACTTAAGACGCAGAATCTCTCGTATTTTGCGCATGGACAACCTGTGTTGCGCCACCTGGAAACCTCCCTTGAAAAATCAAGAAAGGACCTGACAGCATCGGTCATCCGCACCTGAACTCTCTAAGCTCTTTCCACTGTGGAAATCCATTGTGGAAAAACCTGATTGGCATCACCGGAATCGTGGATTGCCATCCACCGGAATACCGGCTTGCCATCCACCGGAACGCCAGCTTCCCATGGACCGGAATGGTGGCTTGGCATCAGCCGGAATATGCAATGCAGGAAAGCGATGTGTTCGTGTTCGTTTTTCTCCGCACTTCGCCTCGTGCGCGGGCTTAGACCGTCAGCAAACATTTCGATTGCCTGCTTGCCGTTCAGGGAAAATCTTCGAAAGACGGTGTCGATGTCGCCGTACGCGCTTTCAGCAATGAAGCATTCCGAGAGCGGACGGACACTGTCGTTGATACGGCCCTGCACCGGCATCTCCTCGGAGTAGAATACTGCTGTTCCAAAGCAAGCAAGATCGGCGTAGAGCGCGGGCAACACCGCATAGAAGCGCGATGACTGGGGGCCGAATGAGTGGAGAAGGCGGGTCTCGACTTCGTAGAGCCAATCGCGCACCGGGTCGAAGGCGTTGAGATCGTCGTCTTTGAGCCTGAGGGCAAACCAGCGATTGGCGGGATTGGTCATCATGCCGTAAATACCGCTGGCGAAGTTGTCGGCCGCCAGCATGGCTGTCGAGTCGAATATCGTCCTGGACGTCATGCCGCCTTCGTGAAGCGGGGACGCCGTGTCAGCGCGCAGGGGGCGCATGTGGAAGGCGATGTCGTGCCATTGCCGCTCAAGCTGGGCGCGCCCGGCCTTGAGTTTGTTGCACTGCAAGATGAGGTCTTGGGGCGTAGGCGTTATCATGTTTTGGTTCCTGGTTCGGGTTCTGACTGAATTCGTGCGTTGCCGCGCCAGGTTGATCGGGCGTAGCATGCGGGTTCTCGAAAGGCCGATGGCATGTCAGCCGATGACGACCCAGTTGAACCACCGCAACCGCGTGCTTCTTCGACGCGCGGGGAGGATGTATCGGCACTGTGGTGGCTGGCGCGCTGGCTCGGCCTTCCGTTCCTGGTTGTCGTTGGGCTCTATTATGCCGAGCCAATGTTCAGCGGGCGGCCCGGGGTTGAGGTTGTGCCGGCGGTGACGCGGCAGGAAGTGCGTCCCTATCCGTTTCCCGAAGGTGCAACCGGTCCGTCATTGGCGCCGCCCGAGATCCCGCGTGTCCAACCCATTCCCCTGCCGCCTATGGCACCGGTGACGGTGGGGACACTTCCCGCTGCCGAGATTGTCGCCAATCCGATTGCGCAGCCGAAGCCTTCTTACCCCAGGCGCGCCTTGGAGCAGGAAAAAGAGGGCGTCGTGCGGCTGCGCGTGACGATTGCTGCCGATGGAAGCGTGGCCGATGCGGTTGTCACCTACGCCGATCCGCCAGGCTGGTTTGAAACTGCAGCGCTAGAAGCCGTCCGGCGCTGGCGCTATCAGCCGCCGGGACGGGTGCTGGTGACGGAGGCAGAGATCGAGTTCAAGCTGGACTGAGGGCCCTGGCCGCAGCGCATCTTCAATTTGTTCAACGCACTGCGCTGGATGCTTGAGCACAAAGACGTTCCTAAATCTCATCACGCGAAAGCCTTTTTGCTCCAGGAATTTTGTCCGGCGATAGTCGTACCAAAACTGCTCCTCATCGTCATGCTGACTTCCGTCGAGTTCGATAACGAGGCTCGCGGTAAGGCAGGCAAAATCGACAATGAACGGTCCGACCGGATGCTGACGGCGGAACTTTAGTCCGAGCAGGCGTTTATCGCGCAAGGCCGACCACAACCGGCGCTCGGATTCAGTTAAGTTTCGGCGCAGCTCGCGGGCGCGTTCGGTTGTCATCGGAGTATAGTGCGAGCGGCTGCGGGGTTGTGCAACGCGAAGATTGTAACAAAGTGTGTCGGTGCGGCGAGGGCCCTCAGCCTCCCAGCAGTGTCTTCTGCGGGGTGGCGTTGGCTGTTGGTTGAGTTACCGCGAAGGGTGAGATGTATTGGCCTTGGCGCCTTACCAAGCGGCGGCGTTCGCGGAGTTCTTCGTCTTGTTTGGATTCAGGCCGCGGCGGGGGTGGCGGCGGTGGCGGGGCTTTGGGGGCTTTGAACAGGCACATGATCGTTTAATCTCCATGCATATTGTAAAAACGAGGCGCCAGTGGCGCCGAATAGAGGGACATGGCATTCGCGAACGAAGCCAAGCCGCTCCAGAAATTCGATAGCGTCGGCGTGGCCTTCAAGCGTGCGGCACTCGGCACGCTCAAAGCCCAGGCTCAAAAGCCTGGGGCGGGCGACGCGAACGCCCCAAGTCAGGACCGCGCGCGCGACACGCGGCCAGTGGTCCGTTGCCATCAATGATACAGCCAGCGCTTTGGGTGTCAGCGCGTGGAAAGTCACGACCGCTTGGGCTGCGCCGCCATGGGCGAAGGTCTGAGCCAGCACGCAAGGTGCTGCGAAGGCTTCCGCTGCGGTGTCGAGATCAAAACCGTACTCTGATAATTCGAACGCGTCGCGCGGGCGCAGATGGTTTAGAATTGAGCGAACTTCGTCTTTCACGGGTTTGATTCCTTTGATCGCTGCCAAAAAGCGCAAGCGGGTATTGTGTTTTGTCTATGTCCTGGGCTCGCGCGGGGTCCTGGGCTCGCGCGGGCGTGGCGGGGCCAAGACCTATGCCGGCTGGACCATCGACCTGGAGCAGCGCCTGGCGAACCACAACGCAGGCACAGGGGCGAAGTCGACGCGCGGCCGGGTGTGGGTGTTGCTCTATGCGGAAGGCTTTGCTGACCGGCGGGCCGCGATGAGCCGGGAGTGGTACCTTAAGCGTGACCGGCGATTGCGGGCGGAGCTTCGGGCGAATTTGTAGAATGCAAAAAGGGCGGAGACTTTCATCTCCGCCCTTGGGTGTTTGATTTGGATTGACCTTAGTTCAGGTCAACCGTGGCGCGGCGGTTTTGCGGTTCTTTCACGCGGTCACCGGTTTGCACCATGAGTTCGGTTTCGCCTTTGCCTGAGGTCGAGATCGAGCCTTCGGAGACGCCTTTGCCTGTGAGGTTCGACTTGACCGCGTTGGCGCGGCACTCAGAAAGTTTCTGGTTGTAAGCGTTCGAACCCGAGGTGTCGGTGTGACCGACAACGCGGACCGAGGCCGAACCGGTCGACTTCGCAGCTGACGCCGCTTCGCTGAGGACTGCATCGGCTTCGGCTGTGATGTTGCACTTATTGAAGCCGAAGAAGACGATATAGGTTCTGGCGACTGGCGGGGCTGGAGGCACGTCAACCACTGGCGGTGGCAGAGGCGGCTCATCGTAGCCATAACGGAAGCCAACGGTGATGGTGTGCTTCTCGAGATCCATTGTACGTTCGATTGGCGAAACGCTCGCGCGGAGTTCGGCTTCGCCGGCCCAGAGGTAACGGTAGTTCAACATCAAGTCCCAATGCTGGTTCACGCGATAGGTGAAACCTGCGAGGGCTTGTGCTGCGAAGACCTTGTCGTTGCTGTCGGTACCATCGGGTGCGGAGTAGCGCGGATTGTCGATGCCGATACCGACACCTAGACCCAGGCCAAACCGGTCGCTCATCTTGACGTCATAGACGGCGTTGATCATGCCAGTCCATTCCTTCAAGCGGACTTCGCCGGGTGCGCAAACAAAAGTTTGGCAATTAATGGTTTGGGTGCCATCGTTCTGGCGATAGCCGACTTCGCCTTCCATGCGCCAGTTGCTGTTCTTGAACGCGTAGCCGAGCGTGCCGAGAACGGCATAGCCATGATCGAACTCAATGAGAGCCGTACCCAGCTGCGTTTCATTGACCATCACGGCACCGCCTTCGAGACCGAAGTACCAGCCATCGCGTTCGAAGCCCGCGTTCGCGGTACCTGCAAGCGCCAACGACGCTGCCGCGCCTAAGAGTAATGCCTTCATTTTCATTGTTGTTCCCCCAACTCTTGAATTTCGGCCAACCTCGAACCCTTCACATGAAGAGCCGACCCCGGCACGTACTACCCGAGGCTACCTTAAACCGAACGGGACGTACCGTTAGTAACCCCCGGGCCACAGGGCGGCTGGAAAGAATCGTTTCTGGCGCCCGCTTTCGATAAAAAATGGCTGATTTTCTGGCATTCCAGTTCCAGATGTAAAATTATCAAGGCGGAGAGACCCGGCGATCAGTGCAGTTTCGCTCCCGTAAGTGTTCCGTCGCAAACTTGTGCATCCGGTATCGAGGCGCGGCACTTCCCCCATCGTCTGCAGCCGCTAACGCGGCGCAGCCACTTCCCCCGCAAGCGGGGGCAGACAGAAAATCTGGTGTCTTCCTCCGCTTGCGGGGGAAGTCCCTGCGCAGCACTTGTGGCTCGCAGGGGATGGGGGAATGCACGCGCGCTTCCGCGTCGCTACTAGATCAGGTGCTTCAGTTCCAGCACCACTTCGCGGATCGAGGTGACCGACTGGATCTTCAGCCTGATTTTCGCGCCCGGTGCCGGGTTGCGCAGTTGCTCGCGCATGTCGTGAAGCGAGATCGATGATGCCGGCTTGCCGTCAACACGCACAATGACGTCTCCGGTGCGCAAGCCTACGGCTGCGGCCGGAGAGCCTGCGATGATGTCTTCAACGCGAAACCCGGCAGAGGTTTGATTGATCCACAGTCCGGAGCGATCGAAGTTTTCCTGCATGGCGCCGCCCGGTTGCGCCAAAAGGTAGAATTTCTGCCCGGCGTAATCGAATGTTGTGACAAAGCGCTTGAGCAAACCGCCACCGATACTTCCCGAGGGCACGGTGTGTGACAGCACGCCGGAGGTCTGACGCGACATGTCGATGACGATGTCATTGACCGTGATGGGACCCAGGCGGACATTTCGAATGCGTGCGACGGTGCCGCGCGCCGGACCACCCAAGCCCCACCCTGTCACCGCTTCTACACTCGGCCGGAAGCGCGCGCGCAAGGCGTGGAGCTGGACGAAGGGCGAGTTCAAACTGATCGAGGTTCGCGAGCCTGTATCAACTTCGAAGGACGCCGGAATTCCACTGATCTCGCCTTGCACTTCCGGCACCGTCGCGTTGAAGACAAACGGCACTGCGAGCCCCGAGCCTTCCGGGCGCCAGCCTTCGGGTCGAATGAGCGTCAGTTTCAAGGCCGGATAGTCGATGCGAACGACGAAGCGTTTGAAGAGTTCATATCCCAGAATGCCGTGAAATGGCACGCCTTCAACCTCGCGCAAATGCTCCAGCTTGACGACCGCAAAGATTTGATTGCGCAAGCGCACATCGGCCAGCGCCACTGACTTGACGGTGGTGAATTGGGCTTGCACGCTCAATTCACCGGCGCCTTTCACAATGGCATCGCCTATGGGTGCAAGCCCCAGTTTTCGTGCGACGAAGGGCGTGATGACGTTTGAAGCGCCGGTGTCGATGAGCATCGCAAACACCTGGCCGTTCAGGGCAACATCAGCATAGATGTGATTGTTGATGAGGCGAAACGGCAAAGTGGTAACCGGACTTGCACGCTGAAAGGTGTAGTCCGGTTTTGGCGCGGGCGGCACCGCAAATTCAGTGCCAATCAACTGCGGGCTCAACTCGACTTTCGTGACAATGCGTTCGGAGCCAAAGGCTGCGGCAGCATTCGACGATCGAATCCGGTGGGCAATCATCAGGCCGCCAACTGGACGATAATCTTCATAGGTTGTGATGCGGGTTTCGCTGGCGTCGTCTTCGATAAAGCGATCCAGCAGTTTGGTTTGCGCGTCGAACCACACTTCGAATGGCAGCCCACCTTTGGGGGCGATGGCAAAGACTTCCTTGACGCGCTGGCGAAACAGCTGAAAGCGGAAGGTCACCTGGGCGGGACCTGCACGCCCGGGATACCAAAAAGCGAGCGCGTCGCGGAAGTGAGCCGACACCGATTGCGCCGGGCGCAACCCGCCTTTGGGTATGGTGACGATGTCCGCCCAATCCTGCTCCCAGTAATTGGTGCCGTCATAGCCGTCGGCGCGCGACAGCGGTCCCAGACGCTGGCGCGTGACCGTTTTGCCGCTGACGACGTCGGTCAATGTTGTGCCGGTGCCGGTGAGCCCTGCCTGGCGCAGGCGGTAGGTGATGCGGATGGCTTTGAGCTGTTCGAGCGCCGAGCCACCTGCCGCCAATCTGGTTTGGGCGCGCACGAGCTCGACATCGCGCGCGGCTGCTGGCGCGAGAGCGAACACAATCAGCAGAAGCGAATACCAAGCGCGCATGGAAGAGCTGTGCCTTGTCTGGGGACGAGTGTAACAGAGTTTGGGAACTGACGCCTCCCACAAAAGGGCCCTCATCCGTCTCGCCGCGAAGAGGCGGCGATCCACCTTCTCCCGCAAGCGGGCGAATGGCTTGCAGTTGCTTACCTCTATGTCCCCTCCCGTCATTCCGGGATAGAAATCGTGTTGCCGCCGAAGGCCGCGTTTGCCACGATGCCGGTGCCTGAGAGGATGGAGCGTGTCAGTGCGGATTGTCCGGCGCGTTTGAGAGCGCGCGCCTGGAGGGCGCCCTGATAAAGCGCCAAGCGGGCTTTGTGTTCCTCGTCCAGTGCGCCCACCATGCGGCCGGCGTGGTTTTGCGACAGGGTTTCCAGCACCGACTCGCTTTTGGGGTCGATGCCGGTGGTTGACTGGCGGGCGCGCTCGGCTGCGGATTGGCGCTCTGCGTCAAAGCGCCTGAACTCTGCGTTGGCGGCTGCGACGCGGGCCTGGTGCTGGGCCTGAATTTGCGCGAGCTTTGCCTGATAGTTCGCTTCGGACTTTTGAGCCATGCCGCCGGCGAGCGACGAGGCCACTTGCAGGCCTGTCATGAGTATGGGTGCGCACATGTGTTTTCCTTTTCAATGCGTGAAGACGGGCCAGTGGATGTCGGTCTGGCCGGATGTGAACCCGTCCGGCTCTGGAGGTGTTGCGAAAGTGATCATCATCAAGGCGATGCGGGTGGCGCTGATGAGATCGTCGTTCTTCTTGACGATCAGACCGTTGTCGCGGTGGTAGTGGTCGAACTCGTAGAACCAGTCGGCGAGATGATCGAAGACCTTCAGGCGCGAGGTTTTCATGCGGTCGAGCATCTCGAGCACACCAGGTTCGACGCGATTGCCGCCTTGCGGATTTGTAGCGTGGAGCTCCAGAAGCTTGAGCCCATTTCCGGAGTATTGCTTCATCAACTGCTCGCCGCTGCCCTTTTCAGTGGCCAGGCCATCATGCGGCCAGGCAAACTTCAGATAGCTTCCCCATGGCCGAAGGGCCGCCACATGAATGACCGGGGTTTCGTGGTGCACGCGATAGGTTTGTGTGACGTAGACGCAGTCGGCGTCGCGATCCCATGCCAGTTTTACGGCGGCGAAAGGATGGTCCCAGCCGAAGTCGAGGCCGCCTATCTGGGGCCAATCCTCGGGAATGTTGAAGGCCTGGCAACGAATTCTGTCTGTGTCGACCGGGAAGACGCGGCCCGTTCCCATGAGAGGGACACCTTTGATACGTGCATCGCGTTCGTGTTCGGGAAAAACCGACATGATGCGGATGCGATCTTCTTCGCGGATGTGCAATGCATCTTCGATCGTCATGTTGATGTCGGCGCAGGTGACGCCGTCATTGGCGTCCATCAGGCGCTTGACGACGTTGCTCAAGCCCAGCAGGGGTGTGAAGGTTGTGTAGATCATGCCGCCCGTGGCGATGAGGCGGGCCAGAGCTTCGTTATAGATGTCTTCGGGTGGCTCCTCGTCGCACCAGATGACGTGCTTGGCGGGGCCTTGCCAGGCTTCGCGGCCCTGGTCGTAGCGCTTGAAGCCCAGCTTCGACGTGCCGCCGGATGCATGTTTCACCAGGACAATGTCGAGGAGATCGGCGACGCCGCGTCCGCGCTTGAGGTCCAGAATCGTGCGCTCTGGGATCGCCCCTGTTCCCCAATGTCCGAGCGGGCCCAGCAACGCGCGTTGCGGATTGTCGCGCGCGGTTTCTCCCGTGTCGCAAGCGGCCCAGGCGTCGATGGGGTGATCGAAACGCCGGCCGGGCCACCAATCCGGATACAGTCCGGTCAGATGCATGGCCATTTCCATTGCGCCCGAGAAGGTCTTGCCCTGCTGATTGCCTGCCCGCAGCAAACGCTGTTTGCAGGTGGCACCAAAGGCGTGGAACTCAGTCTGCTTGGAATATGGCCGGTACGCTGCGAGACGGTTGGACTCCCGGCGGCGGGTCTGTTCGCGTGTCAGCGCTTGCTGCAGCGCGGATAATTCCTGCGAGCTCAGTAAGGAGTTTAACAAGTTCGTCATCGGTGAAGTCCTCAAATGGGTTGCTTTCATGATCGCCGGGACGCAGGATTACGATCAGGCGCAAGTAGGTTGCCGGAAATTGCATCCGGACTGTTTCGATGGCCGCAGCGCCGTATTTTTTAAAGTCGGCCAAGAGTTGCTCGGCGAATTCTTGAATGAGTTGGGCGCGGGTCTTGTTGGCTTTGACCAGAGCGCGCCCGTTTAACTTTGCCACTTGCGTACTCCTCAGCATGGCGAGAGGGGAAAGTGCCCTCATCCGTCACGCCGCAAGTGCGTCGCGCCACCTTCTCCCGCAAGCGGGCGAAGGGCTAACTCAAGCGCTGGCTCGCCTTTTGGCGGGTCTGATGAGGGTGGTTGGTGCGATGATTTTGCAGGCCGCTTCGTCTTGACGGATTCCTACACTATCCATCTACAGCGCCGAACATCGCCGAAAGCGCCGAAAAAATAAAGAACAAAATAAGAACCAAATTGTCGCACGCTATAATCAGTGCTTTTATCGGCTTCGGGCGCGATATCTGGTTCAGGCGGCGGCGCGGGCGGCGGCGGAGCGCCAGAGTTCCTCGACCGTGGCTTTGCTGACTTTCAAACTCGAGAATTTCAACGGTGCCGCCGCTTTCCTGGTTTTCGCCGTTACAGGCCTGGTTTCGGTAAACGCGTTTTCGCGTCCGGCGAGGAACGAGAGCGGATCGAAACCGTTCGTCTGCCAATGCGTGGGCTCGATCGCGGTCCATGTTTGGCTGTCTGCGGCAAGGCCCCAGATCGTCAGCCTGCCTTCGGCTGCCTTCTCGCGAAATTCATCGACGCGCTGCGATGAGTTGGCGTCGGTCGGCGGCAGCCAGAACTCGCGCCACGATCCGCATAGGCTCCAGACAACGGCGTCGGTCAAAAACACTGCATCGTCCGGCAGGCCTGGACGGGCCGCCTCGGGTGCGGCCTTCTTGCGCTTAATTGTGGTTGCTTTCTTTTTGGCTGGTGCCGACTTCTTTGCCGGTTTTTTGGCGGGGTTCTTTGGAGGGATGCTGGCCGCTACAAGTTCGACAACAGGTTCGGGATCGAGAACAATTGTTTCGTCCATTGGTTCCGGCACATCGGAAACAGTCTCGTCAAGCAACTCCCTGGCGAGCTCAAAGGCCGCTTCAACGAGAGCCTCGCGTTCGGGATCGACAAAAATTTCTGCATCGGGCGTGGCGGTTGCCACTTCCTCCGGGCCCAGTCCGGCGGACTGAACCTCATCGAGAACCGATAGAACGGGGGCGTCTGTGAGTTCGATCTCGAACCATTCCTGCGTCAACCATGAATCGACCGGCACGGGCGCTTCTACAGGCGTTTCTTCCGTGACCGGCCCTTGGAGAAACAAGGAGGGGATTGGATCAAGTGCCATTTCCGGCTCAGGCTCAGGTCCGGGCTCAAGAGCTAGCGGCTGCTCAGCCTCAGGCAGTGGCTCCGACGCTGCGTCCATTGCGCGGCGTAACAGATCGATGGAGGCGTCTGGCGCCTCTACTGCATCCTGTTGCCCTGCCCCAACCATGACGGCAGCTGACGCCGGTAACGGACGTTTGCCGCCGAACATGAACCGAATGAAATTCCCCAATGCATTGCTCATGCGACTGAGATAACTGATTCGCAGCGTTATCCACCGGCCAGAATGCACTAAGATTCAACGTTGACGCGCGACGTGAGAAATATGCAACGACGCGACGTATCGTTTTGAACTTGACGCGATTGTTCAGAAATTTGATTGGCCTATACCTGCGGACGATGGGGGGCTTTACCGCTTAGGGCCTTCAGGCGAATCACCGCTGCGGGTTGGATTTGATTTGATTGCTTTTGTCTACCGTGCTTTGCGCGCGTGCAATCTGAATTGCACCGAATCCTGCGTTGCGACTCACCACTTCCTCCGTGTACAGCGCTTTCAATACACTACCGGTCCGCACCGAGAGCGATGCGGTGTGGCTTGCGTGTGACAGGCGCATTGGGCCGGCGCTCTTACAGTTTTGCTCGGGACTGATTCTTCTGGGCGCGCCGACAGATCGGAAAGACGGCGGTGGCGCTCGCGTCGTAAACATATGGTGAGGGTTATGAAAACAAGAACGCTGTTGCTCGGCGCTGCTGCCGCTCTGATTTTGAACGCCCCGGCCTCCGCCGGCATGCCGAATGGCTGGTATCTGAGCCTGGAAGGTGGTGCCAATTGGGTGGAAGACTGGAGCGTCACGCAGATATCGACACCCGATGGCGTGAACACGGATATTGGTTCGGTTGGCTATGATACCGGTTGGGCGGTGCTGACGACGGTTGGCTACAATTTTGGCCGCTGGGGCGCAGAATTCGAAACCGGCTATCGCAAGAATGAACTATTAATCCGTCAATAAGTATGTTCATTTTCTTCTTGACGCTGTGAATCGGAAATGATTCTTTGAGCGTATGAGAAAAGACGACGCACGCAAACTTGAT
>Ga0163151_10007140_pt1 | contig 13186 bp, 15 predicted proteins | sample OliLakLV19MP5IB2_FD_145596 | JGI IMG/M metagenome (GOLD analysis project Ga0163151, IMG submission 145596) | Freshwater microbial mat bacterial communities from Lake Vanda, McMurdo Dry Valleys, Antarctica - Oligotrophic Lake LV.19.MP5.IB-2 | ecosystem: Environmental > Aquatic > Freshwater >...
CTCATGAATAATGCGGGCTAGCGCGAGAACCCGTTTCCATCCGCGAACCCGCGTCCCTCCGCGAACCCGCGTCCCTCCGCTCACCTCACCCGCTCATACTCCTCCGGCGAGTTGAGGTTCACGAAGTGGCCGTTTTCGGCGTCGATCGCTCGCACGCGCAATCCCTCCATGGCGGAGGTCAGTTTGAGCCGTCCGTCGAGAAGCGCGCGCCGGACGCTTTCGAGCGCGGGCGTGGTTTGAAAGGCCGCACACAGCGGCTCAGTGCCGCGGGGGGTGCGGGCCATCGCGACGTCACACTCATCGACCTCGCGCATCATTCTGCGGAGGAAGCCGGCGGGAACCAAAGGAAGGTCGACGCCGAGCCAGAAGATGCGCTCCACCTTGTCGATCGAGGCCGAAAGCAGCGCGGAGTAAAGCCCGCCGAGTGGACCCACGCCGCAGACCGCATCCGTGATCACGGGCAGGCCGAAGTCTTCGTAGCGGCGCTCCGGGCCGGACAGGAGTACGACATCGGGAGTCACGTCTCTCGCGCGCGCGATCGCGTGCTCCAGGAGAGTCGCTCCGCGGTAGAGAAGGAGGGCTTTGTCCCGGCCCATGCGGGAACTCCGTCCGCCGGCGACTATGAAACCACGGGGCGGGGGAGTTGGAGAGGGCATTTAAGTGGTGCGTGGCTCCTCAGGACGAGCGATAGCGGGTCGGGGGGATCGGGGCCGTTACTCCCAGCGTAGCGCTTCCACCGGGTCCAAGGCGGCGGCTCGCTTGGCGGGCCATACTCCAAAGCCCAGACCCACGCCGATCGAGGTGGCGAGGCCGGCGACGACGGCCCACATCGGTATCTCCGTCGGCAATTCCGGGATCAGCGCGCGCAGGAGCCAGCTCACGGCGGTAGCGAGCATCAATCCGAGCATCCCCCCGAGAAAGGTAAGGGTCACCGCCTCGAACAGGAACTGCCGCACGATGTCGCCCTTGCGCGCGCCCAGGGCCTTCCGGACGCCGATCTCCTGGGTTCGCTCGGTGACGCTCACCAGCATGATGTTCATCACGCCGATTCCGCCGACCATGAGGCCCACTGACGAGATCGCGATCGCCACCATGCCGACCCCCGCGGTGATGTCGTCGAACTGTTCGATGATGCGATCAGCGGTGGAGAGATCGAAGTCCGACTCGGCGTTCGCGCGCAGGCGGCGCTGGCGGCGCAGCACCTCCTCGACCTGATCGAGCGCCGGCTTCACCATTCCCGACTTTGCCCGGATGATCAGCATCAGCCACTCGCTGGTCCGGGGCGCGATCTTCCGGGCCGTGCGATAGGGAATCAGCGCCTGGCCGTTCTGGTCTTCTTCGCCCATGAGGCCGCCGGACTTCTTCTTCTCGAGCACGCCGATGACCTTGAACGGCTGCCCGGCGAGTTCGACCTCGGAACCGAGCGCGGTGCGGTTCAGAAACAGCGCCTCGGCGATGCTCGAACCGATCACGATCACGTTGCGGCGCGCCAGATCGTCCTCGCGGCTGAAGAACCGCCCTTCGCGCAGCTCCAGCGTCACGACTTCGGGATAGTTGGCGCTTACTCCCTCAATCTGAGGACCGCGGAACTTCTCGCCTTTGAAGTGGATGGAACTGTCGCCCGGGATCCAGAGGCCGGCGGAGTTCGCCACATCCTCGACGAGAGGGGCGCTCGCCACCAGAGCGACACCGTCTTCGGGCCGCAGAGGTTTGCGCCGGAACTCCGCGCGGTCGCGGGGGCCGAGGCGCGGCCCGGTGGAGAGATGGAAGGCGAAGATGTTGTTGGTGCCGTACTCCTCGATCGAGCGGACGATGTTCTTCCGCATGCCGGTGAGGACCGACGAAATGACGATGACGACGCTCACGCCGATGACCACGCCGACGACGGTCAGGAAGCTCCGCAGTTTGTGAGCGCGGACGTTCTCAAGCGCCATCCGCAGCGCTTCCGCGGTGACGAACGAGCGGTTGCGGGGCGCGCGCACGGGTTACGCGGTCCTCGTCAGGGCGATGACGGGGTCAAGCCGGGACGCACGCCATGCCGGGTAGATGCCAGCGATGAGTCCCACCACGCTCGACACGAAGAGCGAGAGGAGGATGTACCCGCTGGTGATGGTCATGGGGATGGGGGTCGCCGCACGGACCACGCCGGAGAGACCCGCCGCGAGAAGCAGCCCAAGGACGCCCCCTATCGCGCACAGCACCGCCGACTCGATCAGGAACTGAATCAGGATTTCCCGGCGGCGGGCCCCGAGCGCCTTGCGCAGGCCGATTTCGAAGGTCCGTTCGTTGACACTGACCAGCATGATGTTCATGACCACGATGCCCCCGACCACCAGGGAAATCAGGGTGATGGGCGTGACCACCATGGCAATCGCACCCGTGAACTGATCCACCTCGCCCTTCACTTCGCCCACGTTCACGAGACCGAAATTATCCTCGGCACTGCCCCGGAGCTTGCGGCGGGTCCGCAGCGCCACCGTGGCGTCGTCGATCGCGTCCTCGAATCGATCGTCACTCGGAGCCAGGCCGTGCAGCTGCATCTGCGGCCTATGGCCGTACATCCGCTGGAAGGTGCTGATCGGAATGTAGACGTGGTTGTCGAGCGACTGCCCGAACATCGAGCCGCGCCGGGCTTCCACCCCCACCACCCTGAAGTCGAGGCCGCGGATCTTGAGGGTTTTGCCGAGGGGGGCCTCGCCCAGGAAGAACTTGTCGCGGACATCCATGCCCAAAACGACCACCGCCATTGGGTTCTCGACCTCGTGGGGAAGAAGGAACCGGCCCTCCTCCATCGTCTTGTCCTCGATCAGGCCCATGTTGGCGGTCACCCCGGTGATCTGGGTCCCGAGAAGCTCCACGCTGCCCTTCTTGAGGTCCTGTCTCGTGCTCGCCTGGGCGCCCACCTCGGCGCAGTTCTCGCAGTGACCCTCGACCCAGGAAACATCGAGCCAGTCGATCCGCTTGTTGCGACGATCCATCTTCTCCCACTGCGCTTCCGTGACGTTGTTTCCGGCCATCCGCGCGACCATGAAGTGGTTGACTCCGAGGACTTTGGAGACGCGCTCGACCACGTAGGAGTTGAGGCCCGAAATACTCGCGCCGACCACCACCACCGAGGCGACGCCGATGATGATGCCGATGAGGGTCAGAAACGAGCGCAGCTTGTGGGCAAGGATCGATGAAAGAGCGATCCGGAAGGCCTCGAGGTTGGAGGAGGAGATCATGGGCCCGTTCCTAGCGAATACGAGGGCGCTCGCCCTTTGGTTCCAGGCCATTCTCCGACCAGGCGCCTGCCGCTCTCAAACCGCTCAGTCGCGGCGCTTGAAGCCCCACTCGACCTCGAACTCGGAGGCGACGTCGCCCGCCGTGTTCCTGCCGATCGAGCGCGCGACAAACGTGGCGGGTTCGCCCGTCTGCGCCGCGCGTTCGATGGTGTCGGCCATCTCCCCGATGTCCCGGAAAGTGAACTGCGAGGGGCCGGAGATCTTCTTCATGAACTTGCCGCTGACCCTGGTCACGAGCATCGAAACCTTCGCTTCGCTTCCGCGTACGAGGACCATGGCGGGAGCCCCGGTGGACATCTCCGCGGCCATGGCCTGAGCGGCGAAGTAGGTCGACCGGAACGGATTCTGGGTGCGCCAGCCACCCCTGAGCATGACGGTGCATCCCCCTTCGTCGAGCGACCTCAGGCGCAATCCCGCGAACGCGGCGAGGGGGAGTTCCTTCCACAGATACAGCCAGAACCCGGCAGGTGAAAGGACCTGGCGGCGGATCTTGTCGGCCCGTTCGTTGAAGAGGACGTTCGTCATGAAGGGCGAATCCTAACCCTGGGCGCGGCCAAGATCTCGACTTGACTCCAAGCTTCCCTGCCGGAGTAGTCCGCCGATTGGGCAAGGGGTAGAGTTTCGGTCATGCCCTTCATGAATCCTTTCGTAATCCTGGTCGGGATCGTCTTTGTGATCATGATCGCGATGGCCACCACCATCATCCCCGAGAACCATCGCGGCGGGGTGGTCAGGCTCGGACGGTACTTCAAGACGCTCGGTCCGGGCCTCAACCTCCGGATTCCGTTCGTCGATCTGGTGACGAAAGTGGATCTGGATGCGAGCGTGCCTGGGTGGCAGGGGTTCACGGAGGCGGAGCTCGCGGCCGCGGTCGAACACTTCGTGACCGTGGGTTCGGTGACTGGTGAGAAGTACGCACGGAATCGTCCCGCCACCCCGTCCGCGGCCAGCGGAGGATCCACAGGTGGCACGCGTGAGGAGAAAGCCCTCGCGGCCTGGCTGGTGAAGACGGCGAGCGACCAGATCGGAGTGGATCTCTCCAGCGACCCGATGGCGAAGCAACGCATCGCGGAGCGTGCTCAGTCCGCGGTTGAAGAGCTGCGTGCATCCGGCTCTTGTGAGATCAACTTGCCGTTCATCACCGCGGACCGGACCGGTCCGAAGCACTTTGCCCTTTCGCTGAGCAGATCGCAGGTGGAGGGGATTCTCGGTCCCGGCCGCGGGTAGGCGCGCCCCAACAGTCCTGACACCCTGGTCGAGATAAGAGTTAGAACAGCGTTTTCACAAACTCGGCGGCCACGTCTCGCGGATCGCGTCTTCTACCGTCGACTTCGTGGTTCAGACGCTGGATGGTCGGTGCGTCGATGCGTCCTGCGAGCGATTGAAGCGCTTCCGCGAGACCCGCGTGCTCCGCGAGGGCGGCCCTGCGCGCCACCGGAATCGCGTCGTAGGGCGGAAAGTAGCGCTGGTCGTCTTCGAGGACCACGAAACCCCGGGCCGCGATGAGGCCGTCGGTGGTGCTGCCCACCGCGAGGTCGACCAGCTTCTTCTCGAGGGCCTGATACAGAAGGCCGAGATCCATTTCTGAAGGCGGCTTCGCAAAAGCCAGTCCATAGGCCGCGGTGAGTCCCCGGAAACCGTCCGAGCGTTCGAGGAACTCGCCGAACATGCCGAGTCTCAGGCGATCCTGGACTTTCACGAGATCAGAGATGCGGGAAAGGCTGAAGCGTGAGGCGTCCTCTTTTCGAATCACCAGGGCGAAGTTGTTCTCGTACCCGAGGGGCGGCAGAACCGCGAGGCCGACCTTTTGATACTCGGCTCCCACGATCGCGAGCACCGTGGCGCGGTCGGTTTCCTTCGGTCGCTTGAAGATGTCCATAAGTGCCGTGCCCGAGTATTCGACGTAGACATCGAGGTCACCCGCGAGCAGAGCCCGATGGCACAACCAGGCTCCGCCGAGATTGAAGCGCCGATCAACCGCGATCCCGCGGGTTTCCAGCGTCGCGGCCACGATTTCGCCGAGCAGCACCGACTCGGTGAAGTTCTTTGAGCCCACCACCACGCGGGGGACCGGGGAGCGGAGATCGACGAGCGCGGCCGCGGAGAGCGCGCCCACGAGGATGAGGATCAGCCCGGTCCGCAAGGGACTTCGGGAGCGCGCGAGACGTCCCAGCGCGGCGTCCACCAGAACCGCGAGGAAAGCGGCCGGGATCGCGCCCGCCAGGATCAGGCGCGTGTCTACGGTCGCAATGCCTCGGAGCACGTAGGTGCCAAGACCCCCAGCGCCCACCGCGGCCGCGATGGTGGCGGTGCCGATCGAAAGCACGGCCGCGAGGCGTACCCCGCCGAGGATGACCGGCATCGCGAGCGGGAGCTCGATGAGGCGCAGCCGTTCCATGGGCCTGAGACCGAGCGCCTCGGCGGCCTCGCGCAACGCGGGGTCGACGCCGCGGATGCCGTCGTACGTGTTACGAAGGACCGGGAGGACGGCGTAGAGAATCAGGGCGAGAATCGCGGGCCTCGGCCCGATGCCCCCGACCAGAGGCAGCGGGATCAAAAGTCCAAAGAGGGCGAGGCTAGGTATGGTCTGCACGACATTGGCGAGGGCGAGGGCCGGAGCCGCGAAACGCTCACGCCGGGTCAGCAGGATGCCCAGAGGCAGGCCGATCGCGGCCGCGATGAGTGTTGCGAGCGCCGACATGGCGAGGTGTTCGACCACGAGACGGCCGAGTTCGTCCCGCCGTTCGGCGATGAACGCGAGGAGGTCGGTCATTCGGGCGTGCTCGCCGCGACGAAGGAGGCCACGTAACCTTCGGCGGGTTCTTTGAGCAGCGCCTTGGGCGTCGCGCGCTGGGCCACCCGGCCCTCGTGAAGGACCGCGATCTCGTCCGCCACGCGGCAGGCTTCGGCGAGATCGTGGGTGACCACGATCGCGGTCTTGCCCAGGCGCTTGACGAGACCGCGGAACTCATCTTGCAGGCGACGTCGCGTGATCGGGTCGAGAGCGCCGAACGGTTCGTCGAAGAGAAGGAGGGGCGGATCGGCGGCGAGCGCTCGGGCCAGACCCACGCGCTGCCTCTGGCCTCCCGAGAGCTCGCGCGGGAACCGGCGCTCGAACGCGGCAGGGTCGAGGCCAACCAGGGTCAGCAGCTCGCGAACGCGCCGGCTTACCTTCGCTTCGCTCCAGCCCATTCGTTCCGGCACGAGGCCGACGTTGCGCGCGACATCGAAGTGCGGGAAGAGACCGCCTTCCTGAATCACGTAGCCGATCTTCCGGCGCAACTCGATGAGGTCCCACGCCTCGACCGGCTTGCCGAGGACGAGCACCAGTCCCTCGTCGGGTTGGGCCAGGCGATTGATGAGGCGGAGGGCCGTGGTCTTGCCCGAGCCCGAGGCGCCCAGGAGGGCGAGGATCGAACCTTCCGGAACATCTAACGAAGCCCGGTCGAGCACGGGCGGCCCGGAAGCGAAGCGCTTGGTGACGTCACGCAGATCGACGAGCGCGGGCATGCCGCGATCTTACGGCTGGAGAACCAAATAAGATTCCGTGCGTGAGAGCGGACCTGCCGTTCATCGACGAGTTCGACGCGACGATCGACGCACCCCCGGTCGCGGTCTTCCAGTCCCTTTGCCGGCGGATTGGCCGCGGCTTCGAAGGGGCGGCGGGACGCGCCTTCACCTCGGTGATCGGTTGCGCGTATCGCGGAAACTCCTTCACGAACCCGCCTATCGAAGGTCAGGAGGTGAATGGCTTCAGGGTCGCCAAAGTCGATGAACCCCGCGAACTGATCCTCGAGGGGCGGCATCGGTTCGCGTCGTATCGGCTCTCGTTCTTCATCGAATCCCCTGGCGAAGGGCGTTCGCGCCTTCGCGCGAAAACCGAGGCGGCCTTCCCGGGAATCACCGGCTCGGTGTATCGCGGTCTCGTCATTGGCACAGGCGCGCATGCCTTCATAGTGAAGCAGATGCTCGGCCGCGTGGCCTCGATGGCGGTCTCGGGCCGGGCGGGGCGGAGTTAGTCCAGGGTGTCGACGCCGCTTCGAGCGGTTTCTGAAGGCCCTGGAGTAGGGGCACGCTGCGCGTGCCCATGCAAATGGCGCCGCGGGCGCCCGCGGGCGCGCCATGGCACGCGCAGCGTGCCCCTACACCGTCGCCGTCCGTCGTTCCGCGGCGGCGCTGGTGCTTGGTTCCTTCAGGTCCGCGGTGGCCGATTGGAACGACGTGCCCACCGGTTCGATGCGGCCGACCGTGCTCGAGGGCGCCGAACCGCATCCGCGGGTCACGTTTGTCGAGGGGACTGCCGGGGCGACCGGGCTTGAGACCGCGGGTGCTGATCTCGCGGTCTGCGCGTAGGCGTTTCACTGGTTCAGACCCGAACCCGCGCTCGCCGAGTTCCGCAGGATCCTCAGGCCCCGGGGACGCCTGGCCTTCCTGGTCAACGAGCGCGACCGTACCCATCCCGCCACCCGAGACTACAGCGCCGCGGTCCAGGCCGCGGTGGACCGCTTATCACTCTTGGCTATCGAACCGAGGTCCGCGTCGTCGACCTCGGCCCGGCCTGAGCCCAGGGGGCGGTCCGGGTTTTGTGAAACCTTTGTCCGGCGCGTACCGTCTTCATATCCACATGGAACGATTCCGCGTCGCGGCCCGGCATTTCTGGACTGAATGGTTGCGCCCGCTTGCCGTGGTGGCGCTGGTGCTTGGTTCCTTCAGGTCCGCGGTGGCCGATTGGAACGACGTGCCCACCGGTTCGATGCGGCCGACCGTGCTCGAGGGCGAACGCGTCTTCGTCAACCGTGCGGCCTACGACCTCAAGATTCCGTTCACCACCGTGCGGGTGGCCCAATGGTCCGATCCGAGCCGTGGCGACATCGTGGTTCTCTACTCGCCCCACGACGGCGTCCGGCTGCTGAAACGGGTGGTCGGCGTTCCCGGCGACCGCATCGAGATAAAGGACAACAAGCTCATCGTGAATGGCACCACCGCGACCTACGTCGAGACCGCGACCCGCGATCGGGATTCCGCAGTCCTGCGCGAGACCGTCGATCGCCGCGGGCATCTGGTCGCGGTGGGTTCGGGCCCCTCCCCACCGTCGAACTTCGAACAGGTGGTCGTCCCTCCCGGGAAGTATCTGGTCATGGGCGACAACCGCGACAACAGTTTTGACTCGCGCTACTTCGGCTTCGTCCCTCGTTCCGAGATTCTCGGGCGAGCCACCCGCATCGTCGCGTCGGTCGATCCAGAGCGCAGCTTCCGCCCGCGCTTCGAGCGGTTTCTGAAGGCCCTGGAGTAGGGGCACGCTACGCGAGCCCATGCAAATGGCGCCGCGGGCGCCGTCGGCGCGCCATGGGCACGCGCAGCGGGCCTCTACTCCGTCGCCGTCCGTCGTTCCTCGGCGGCGCGTTCGATCGCCGCGGCCCGTTCTCCGGGCAGCACGCGCGCGCGAAGCCCTCTCCGGAATCATCGGCCGGGAAGTTCCGGTCGGCTCGGAGTTCAATGGCCACTGGTCACAGAGGTACTGGTACACCACGTGCGCGGTGCTAAGGTGCGTGTCATGGAAAGGCTCAATCTGACCCTGGACGATGACACGTCCGCACGATTGGATCGACACGCCAAACGGGCGGGCGCGCCGCGGGCTACATACGCTCGAGGGATTCTCCGCGAGGCGCTCGAAGCACGGGAGGTTCTCGAACGGAGGAAGAAGCTGGCGGCGGACTACGTCGCCGGGCGGGCCGATGCCCTGAAGCTTCTGAAAGATTTCGAAGCCGCACAACTTGAGTGGTTCGATGAAAAAGACTGACGACCTCGAGATCCGACGCGGCGACATTCTGTGGATCAGCTGCGATCCGTCGATCGGGGTCGAGCCCCGCAAGACCCGGACCTGCGTCGTCGTCTCCAATGATGTCGCCAACCGCTTTGGCCAGGCCATCACCGTTGTCCCGACGCAACGCTACACCGCCGAGAGAGTGCAGCGCGGCTACATGGTCGATCTGCGAAAGCCCGGTTCCAACCTCCAGGAGGCCCGCGTGGCGAACGCCTCGATGCTCATGACGTACGATCGAAAGCGCGTGGTGTCGCGGGCGGGGCGGATCTCCACAGAAGCTGAGCGCGCCCTCGACCAGGCCCTGGCACTCCACCTGGAACAGCCTCACACTGACGGCCTCCGCTGATGACGGATCAGGGTTTGGGGGCATGGCCCGCCCGATTTCGGATTGGCTCTCAGACATCGGGATGCTCGCACCCGTGAAGATCAGGCAATAGCGCCTCTGTGGCGCGATAGCCCGGCCGGGGGGACGGGCCCGATACCGCGGAGGAGGCGAGGTTGCTCTCGGGATCACCCTCGCCGCTCAGGTCGAGGTCGTGGCCCAACGCCAGGCTGCGCGCGGTCCCAAGGAGACCACACCGGTGAAGGTGCCGGCGCGCCATGGGCACGCGCAGCGGGCCCCTACGCCGTCCGTCGTTCCGCGGCGGCGCGTTCGATCGCCGCGGCCTGTTCTCCGAGCAGCACGCGCGCGCGACGAAACGCCGACTCGCGATCCTGAAGGAGATTCTCCTTCCCGAGAACCGGCACAAGGCTCTTTAGGACACGCGCCGGCTGGTCGGGCGCACCATAGAGGATCAGCGAGTGCTGACGCTTCTCGAGCCGGTCGTGGAGGGTCTCGAGGGCGGTGAACGCGGTCGTGTCCATGTAGATCACATGCGACAGGTCCAGCATCACCACGGTTTCGTCGGGCTCCTTCTCGAGCAGCGCCTCGAGCTTGTCGGCGGCTCCGAAGAAGAGCGACCCGAAGGCGTAGAAGTGCGCGATCCCCGGTTCGCGCGCGCCAACCCTCTTGACCTCCGTAACCTCCGCGATATGGGCGATCAGGATGAGGGCGGAGATGAGCATCCCGAGTTCGACCGCGATGGTGAGGTCGAAGATCACGGTGACGAAGAAGACGGAGAAGAGTTTGAGGTTCCGAGTGAACGAGTGCTGGTGGACGGTCCCGAAGACCTGCCACTCGCCCATGTCGATGGCCACCGACATCAGGATGGCGGAGAGGGCGGCAAGCGGGACGCTCTTCGCGAGGGGCGCCGCGATCAGGATGATCAGGAGCAGGACCACCGCGTGGATCATCCCCGCAAGCGGAGTGAGCGCGCCGCTCTTGATGTTTGCGGTGGTGCGGGCGATGGCACCGGTGGCCGGGATGCCGCCGAACAGGCCGCTGGCGATGTTCGCGATCCCCTGGGCCATGAGCTCCTGGTTGGCGTCGTGTTTGTCGTGGGTCATCTTGTCGGCCACCACCGCGCACAGGAGCGACTCGATGGCGGCCAGGATGGCGATGGTGAACGCGGGCACGATCAGGTCACGCAGCTGCTCGACCGAGATTTCTGGAAGCCCGGGCATGGGCAGAGCGCGGGGGATGCCCCCGAAGCGCGAGCCGATGGTTTCCACGGGCACCCCGAAGATCGCGGTCAACGCGGTGGCGCCGATGAGCAGGACAACCGTCGCCGGGGCCACCCGCCTCCAGGCCGCGGGCCACAGGCGCAGGAGGAGCAGACCGCCGGTCGACATCAGGATGGCCGGCCACTGCGCGGTCTCGAGGCTTCCCGCGAGAGTCTTCACCATCGCGAAGAACTCCGCGGGCACTTTCTCGACCTGGAGGCCCAGGAAGTCGCGGATCTGGGCGAGAAAGATGAGAACCGCGATGCCGTTGGTGAAGCCTACGATCACCGGCTGGGGCACAAACTTGATCAAACCGCCGAGGCGGAAGAAGCCCATCGCCATGAGCATCGCGCCCGCCATCAGCGTGCAGATCACCAGGTTCGCCACACCGTACCGGTCGACGATGCCGTAGACGATGACGATGAACGCCCCGGTGGGCCCGCCCACCGCGACCTTGGTTCCGCCGAGAGCCGAGATCACAAAGCCGGCGATGATGGCGGTGACGATCCCCGCTTCCGGCTTCACGCCCGAGCCGATGGCGAAGGCCATGGCGAGGGGCAGGGCGATGATGCCGACAGTCACGCCGGCCGAGAGATCCGCGAAGAACGACTCTCGTGAGATCGACTTCAGGGCCTCGACGAGCCGCGGCCGGAATGGGAAGCGGATCATTCGAAGGTCACGCATCCGCGCCGCCGGGGCACGCTGCGCGTGCCCGCCCGCCCGCGGAGTTCTCCCGGCCCGCACCGTAGGGGCACGCTGCGCGTGCCCGCACCTCCCCGGATTGTCCCGCCGGTTACAGATCTCGTAGAGCAGCTCCTGCCGGCATTCGCGCGGCGCGCACCGCGGGCGGGAGTCCGCCGAGGATTCCCATGGCGAGGGCAAAGGCGAAACCCGAGGCCATGAGCTGAGGCGTGATTCGAAACGCGAACGACAGGTGCGAGAAGGTCTGGAAGTTCATCGTGCCCGTGGTGAGTCCGTTCACCGGCCGCACGATGATACAGCCGAGGTTCCGCCCACTCACTCTGGCCAGCGTTAGCGTCCACGAGGGACGATCCAAACGCGTTCAGCACCGGAACGGCCTCGCGTCCGTTTGTAGAAATGTCCCGGCCCACCCCTCGTCTTGAGGAGGAGCTGGCTGCGGCTGATACGCCCGCCCATTGGCGGCAGCTCTATCGCCGTGCGGGCACAGAGCTTGCTCTGGCCAAAGGCTGAGGCAGCCCATGAGCACATTCAAGACCAAAGACGGCACGGAGATCTACTACAAGGATTGGGGCGTCGGCCCCGCGGTGGTGCTAAGCCACGGCTGGCCCTTGAGCTCCGACAGCTGGGACGCGCAGATGTTGTTCCTGGCCGGGAACGGCTACCGCTGCATCGCCCACGACCGACGGGGCCATGGGAGGTCGAGCCAGCCCTGGAGCGGCAACGACATGAACACGTATGCCGACGACCTCTCGGAGCTGATCGAAAAACTTCATCTGAAGGACGCGGTCCTGATCGGTTTCTCCGCCGGCGGAGGCGAGGTCGCGCGATACATCGGCCGTCACGGCACAAAGCACGTGGCCCAGGTCGGGCTCATTGCCGCGGTCCCGCCGTTGATGCTCAAGACGCCCGGCAATCCCGGTGGCCTGCCCATGGACATCTTCGACGGCATGCGTCAGGCCTCTCTCGCCGACCGGTCGCAGTTCTACAAAGACATCGCGAGCGGGCCGTTCTTCGGGGCCAACCGAACGGGCGCCAGGGTCTCTCAAGGGATGATGGATTCGTTCTGGCTTCAGGGCATGCGGGCCGGCCACAAGAACACCTACGATTGCATCAAGGCCTTCTCCGAGACGGACTTCACCGAGGATCTTAAGAAATTCGATGTGCCCACGCTGATCGTTCACGGAGACGACGACCAGGTGGTGCCGATCGCCGCCGCCGGTTTGCTCTCATCGACCATCGTCAATGGCTCGACCTTGAAGATCTACCAGGGCGCCCCCCACGGCCTCACTGATACCCACAAAGATCAACTCAACGCCGACCTCCTGGAGTTCGTGAGGAGCTGAGGACGAATTCAAATGAAGAGAGAGAGCAAATGACCCTACCCATTGATCCGGTCTGCGGAATGGAGATCGTCGATCAAAATGCCGCGCCGCATTCCATGCATGAAGGCGACACGTACTACTTCTGCAACGAGGGCTGCCGGACGAAATTTGACGATGAGCCGGTTCGATACGCCACGCCCCGCCCGGCGGTCTGATTTCGGGCAGAAACCTTCATCGCGGGGTCACGAGTGAGCTGCGTGTCCCGCGCACGGCACCCCTCCCCGTCGCCTGGACCATAAAACCATAAATATGGGTATGCTCCGCGCATGGTGCGTCCTGAAAGCAAAACGCCGAGCGGCCTTAGGCCGCAAGGCGTCGAGCCATGCTGTACCAGTCCAGCGGGTGAGAGTCCCGTCCCGGTAAGCGCCGGAGCGCCGGGTAGCAGGCCCCAG
>Ga0163151_10007141_pt1 | contig 13185 bp, 8 predicted proteins | sample OliLakLV19MP5IB2_FD_145596 | JGI IMG/M metagenome (GOLD analysis project Ga0163151, IMG submission 145596) | Freshwater microbial mat bacterial communities from Lake Vanda, McMurdo Dry Valleys, Antarctica - Oligotrophic Lake LV.19.MP5.IB-2 | ecosystem: Environmental > Aquatic > Freshwater > Lake...
GGCTATCTGGGTCGCCCTCTCGTGCGCCTCAACATGAACGGCGAGACGCGCGTCTCGCACATCATCGGCCAGCAGCGGCCGACCGCGCAGGACGGCGTGCTCACGCTGACGTTCTCGCTCGGCGCTTTCGCGCAGGCGATGAAGGGCGGCTACTGGGTCGTGCTCGACGAGATCGAGGCCGCGCTCCCGAGCGTGCTCTTCGTGCTCCAGCCGGTGCTCGAGGAGGGCAACCGCACGCTGCACGTGCCCGATACGGGCGAGGTCATCGAGGCTCACCCCGAGTTCGCGATTTTCGCGACGGGCAACACGCTCGGCTATCGCGCGGCAATGCGCAGCAGACACGCCGGCACCAACGTGCTCAACTCGGCGCTCATCGATCGCTTCGGCATGGTGATCGACTGCCATTACCCTTCGCGCGGCGAGGAGTTCGAGCGCCTCAAGATCCAGGTCCCTGCGCCGCACGCGGTGCGGGCCTCGACAGGAGACGCGGCCAAGGATCTGTCGAGGCTGGCGGGCGAGCAGGCAGCCCACAACGACGCGCTCGACGGCATCTGCCGCGTGGCCGAAGAGCTGCGCAAGGACTCTGGCTTCAAGGGCGACTTCAGCACGCGCCGCTGCATTCAGTGGGCGCGGCTGCTCGCAGGCTGCGGCGGCAATGAACCCGCTGCTGCCGAGCTGAGCTGGCTACGCAAGCTCGAGAGCCCCGGGGACGCGAAGGTCGCGCGCGAAGTCGTCAACCGCATTTTCGGATACGGCGGAGGAGGTGAGTCATGACGGTCAAATACTTCGGGGCTCGCTCCAACCAGACGATCCACGCGCTCTACAAGGTCGACTCTGAGAACCTCCTCGCGCACCGATGGCTCTTTGGGCGGTGGTACGTGGCGCTCGACCCGAACCTCGACCACAAGAGGCTCGAGGGCTCGCGCCTGTTCGCGCTGGCCAGGTCAGGCGTGATGCACGAGATGGGACCCTCGTTCGACGAGGTCGATATCGCCTCGTGCGTGAAGGAGCGCCGCGCGACGGTGGTGCTCGGCGAGCAGTCTCTCAGGCACCTGCATGACGCGCGCGTAGATCTCGCGGGCTCGATCGTCGTCGAGCAGGAGCTGGACCTCCCAGGGTTTCTGCGCACGCACACGGTGGTGGCGAGCAGCGTGCGCGTCGGCGCAGGCGATCTCCACTCCACACTCAACGCGCCCATGACGCACATCTTCACCAAGTCGAACGTCGCGCTCGGCAAAAAGTACGGCGAGTGCGTCGACTCCGAGACTGCCGAGTGGAACGCAGCGGGCGCTGTCATCTTTCACTCGCACACGCCGCAGAACTGGGAAGACGTGATCCACGCTGGCCTGCAGACGCGAAAAGACCTGCTCGAAGAGCAGTCTCGCAAGTTGCTCCTTGGCGACTCCATCAGTCTCGATAACCAAGCATTCGCTCAGCGCATGCGCGCGAAAAGGAAGGCTGCTCAGTGACGATCGAACACGTGATGGAACGTATCGGACGCATCGTCGCGGCCGACCAAGGGCTCGAAGTGCACGTGCGCGGCGCGCAGGCGTTCGCTACGCCCGGCGCTGTCACGATCCCTGCGATCGAGGCCTACGAGTACCTCGGCCGCAACGCCGAGCGAATGCTGCATGGCGTGCTCGACCACGAGTGCGGCCACGCGAGCGACACGCTTTTTGAGTATTTCAAAAAGGCGCAGGACATCAGCCCCGCGCTTCGCGCGCTCCTCAACGCCGTCGAGGACGTGTACATCGAGGGGCGCCAGGCTCGACGCTATATCGGCTGCGGCCAGAACCTGCAGGCGATGAACGATTGGTTCTGGGCGACGGAGGGCAAGGGCGGCAAGACCGTGTCCCAGCAGATCGCCGAGGCCGATACATGGACGGCGTTCCTCCTCGCGGTGGTGGTGACGCAGCACGAAGGGGGCCGGCCCCTCAGCGTGATCGAGTCCCTCAACCCCGCGGTGCACAAGATGCTCCTCGAGGTCGAGCCTGAGCTGAGGAAGATCAAGCCGCTCTTCGATCAGCCCAGGGCGACCGCGTCCTGCTACGAGATCGCCAAGCGCATTTACGATCACTTCGCCACGCCTCCGCCTCCTGAGCCCGAGCCCGAAGAGGGCAGGGGGGAAGATGAGGACAAAGGCGAGGGCGGCGAGGGCGAGCCCGAAGAGGGCGAGGGAGGCGAGGCGCAAGCTGCTGAAGGCGAGGCGCAAGCTGCTGAAGGCGAGGGCGCAGAAGGCGAAGCCAGCGACGAAGGCGGCGAGCCCGAAGAGGGCGAAGCTGCGGAGGGCGAAGCCAGCGCTGCTGAGGGCGAGGGCAAAGGCACCCGGGCAGGGCGTGACCTCGAGATCGAGCGCTGGTCGCCTCCTGAGGGCGTCCCCCTCGACCCTACGCAGGCGATCGAGCGTGCGATCACGAAGATCTTCGAGCAGCCCTCGGAGACGCTCCCGTATATTGTGTTTTCACACGAGTGGGATCTCGAGCGCGATTTCTCGCACGACGAGCACTCCGAGGAAGTGACGAGCCGATATGCGCGTCTCGAGAAGAGCGCGCGCGAGGCGACGGGTCAGCTGGCGCAAGCGTTCGAGGTCTCGCTTCAGGCGCGCAGAGAGCGCAGGCCTGTGGCGAACAGCGACGAGGGCGAGGTCGATGCATCGCTCCTCGCGGAGTACAGCGTCGGCGCAGCGAACCCTGATCGCATCTACTGCGACTACGTGGCGGAGGACGAGAGGGCGGCTGCTGTCGCGGTGCTTATCGACTGCTCGGGCAGCATGGGCAACGGCGAAGGATCAAAGTCGCATCTCGCCGCGCAAACGGCGGTGGCTCTTCATCGCGCGCTCAGCGCGGTGCAGATCCCGCATGAGGTAACCGGGTTCACGACGGCGAGCCACTACCTCGACGAGCACCCGTGGTTCGGCGAGGGTAGTCCTCACACGGCTGCAGCGCTGCGCCAGTTTCGCGCGATGGAGGCGGTCCATAGTGACGCCATGGCGCGAGGCACTGACCTCCTCCGCTTCGCGCGCTCTCACGGAATCTACGCGCCCGTGCACGCCGTGTTCAAAGATTTCGGGACCGAAGACGGCCGAGGTCTCGCGCACATCGCGGGTATCGGAAACAACCTCGACGGCGAAGCTGTGCTGTGGCAGGCTCGGCGCCTCGCTCGTCGACCGGAAAGCCGGAGAATCATGCTCGTGTGCTCTGATGGGTTCCCCGCGGGGAGCTACGATAATGCGCAAGGCGCTCGCTACCTCAAAGAGGCCGTCAGGCGCGTCCTCGATGCAGGGATCGAGGTCTACGGGATCGGAATGCAGTCCGGTGCTGTGTCGCAGTTCTATCCGGTGCACCTGGTCTGCGCAGACATGGCAGACCTATCGAAGCTGGCCCTTGGGGCGCTGAGCGAGGTCCTCATCGAAAACCGGCAGGAGCGCGCGTGGGTGACCCTCTGACGTTTGAAAAGTGCGAGCCGATCATTGCTCGCGAGGTGCAGCGGATAGGGATCGTGCGAGGCTACGACCGTGAAGACCTGACCCAAGAGGGTTGGATCGCTGCAGCACGGGCGTTGCCTCGCGTGGACCCGAGGGTCTCGAGTGGCATCGAGTTCGTTCGCACCTCGGTGCGCAACGCGTTCATCGGGCTCAAGCGCGCGGCTCACACCGCGCGCCGCTGCCCGACCTCGAAGACGGGGCGCCCCCTCATCACAGGCTACGACGTCTATCTGGACGCGCTGCCTGCACGAGAAGCAGACGCAGTCCTCCTCAGTGCGCCGGTGATGCGACCTGATGAGGAGGCGTCGCATCTCGAGGCGACCTACCGGATCCGCTCGATGCTCGGCGACGAGCGATTCGAGTGGCTCATGGCTGCAGCAGTCGATGGGGCGGATCTCGCCACGTCGACTGACCTCGACGATGCAGGCCAGATGCGCCTTCGCTTTCTGGCGAATGCCGCTATGGTCGCCGTCGATTTCGATTATCGAGTATCCAAACCGAAACCCGTTACCAAGGAGGCCGATGTGAAACTCTACGACCGTTTGCCGGTGGAAACCCGGCCCCCGCAGTCCGAGCTGTACAGCTGCCACACCGACGGCGATAAGCCGCGAGGCTACGACCCTACGCTGGTGAGCCATGAGCAAGGCGCTGACGGCAAGGACCACAAGGTACCGATCTGTAACGTCTGCTGGCAAAAGTTCAGCTGCCTGAGCCGCAAGCTCGATAGCAAGGTGGGCCCGAAGATGAGTCTCGACGTCGATCGCGAGGTCCTCACGGTGCTCGACGGATCGCTCACTCCCGACGATGCGCGCCTGCGTATCGTGCAGAGGACGGCGCTCTACATGCAGGACCTGCCCATCCCCGAAGACCTCGCGCACGACTCGCCTGCGCTCGGCGACGATGACGATGACGATGACGATGACGATGACGATGACGATGACGTCCATCTCGAGCCCGAGCCTATCGAGCAGCCTGTGGCCCAAGCCACGACGTTGCCTGCGCCCCCCGAAGAACACCCCGCGGCCCCGGCCGCAGAAGAGGAACCCGCCGTGCTACAAGCAGCCCCCGTATCGAAACTGAATGGAGCGGCGAAGCACGTCGCTCCCAAGGAGGCCGCTCCGGCGGCGAAGCTCGTGGCCAAGAAGAACGTGAACAAGCAGAAGGCCAAGCCGAAGGTGGAGGCCAAGGCCGTCGCCAAGGCTTCGAAGAAGAAGGCGGGCAAGGCAGCCAAGCCTGCTGTCGTCGCCAAGGCGGCGAGCAAGAAGGCTGCGAAAAAGGCCCCCAAGCCCGCGAAGGCGAAGGCACCTGCCGCGGTGCGGGCCACCAAGCCGAAGCTGAAGGCCAAGGCAGCTCCTCCGAAGGCAGCCAAGCTGGCTCGTCCCCCGAAGGCCGCGGCCAAGGCAGCTCCGAAGTCTGCGTACAACGGGCCCACGGTGAAGACGGGCGAGCCCGCGCCGATGCCGACCGAGCTGACTCTTGCGCGCATGAAAGAGAAGCTCGCCTCGCTCAAGCTCGGCCAGCCCGACGACTACGTCTTCAAGACGCACCAGGTGCTGGTGCGGCGTCGCCGCGTGCAGGGCGACGAGGTTGTGGTCGCGTTCGCGCCCAACGGCTTCGAGTTGCGAATGAAGGGGCAGCAGCCGCTTCTGTTCGGCTCGCTCTCGAGCTGCGCCATCTTCGCCGAGCGGCGAAAGTGCGTATCGGGCAACGACTTCTTCCATCTCACGACGCACGGCAACACCGAGCTGCGCGACGCGCGCGGAAACGTGCTACTCAGGAAGAGTCTTTTGACCGAAGACGCTCTCTGATCTCCTCCTAAGCCCGCCCCCGGATTGCCTCGTCGCAGTCCGGGGGCGTTTTCGTTTCTGGGTTATCGCGTGGGTTATCGCGTAGACCTCTGCATGATGTTGGGCTGGATCATTGGCCTCTGGGACGAGTACCTCCCTGCGTCGCTGACGCGACAGGTGGAACGGAAGCAGCCTCCGCTCTTCTTTTTGAGGGGCACCGAGCCCGTGTTCGAGGTGTGGTTCTGGCACATCGAGCTGGGGCGGTGGTTTGTGATGAGCAAGACCTTCGACATCGCGCTCAAGGCCCAGGGCGTCGTCTACTTCGATACGCAGGCTGACCTCGAGAGCGCGGTGCTCGCGCTCGGCGGCAAGCTCCGAAAGAAGCCCGCAGCGTGAAGCAGGCTCTGCTCTTCGAGGACGAGACTCCTCCAGTCGAGAAGCGCAAGCGCGCGCCTAAGCCGGCCCCTGAGCCCGAGCCGCTTCCGCCGCCTATCGAGCAGAGCCTTTTCTTCGAGCGCACGATCGCCACTACGCGCTTTGGGGCGATGGCCTTCAAGGAGGTCATCGTCCTCGATACAGTGGCGCTCTACGAGATGCGCGACCAGCTCGTCCGCCGTCCCGAGCTGACCTACGACACCGAGACGAGTGGTCTGGTGCCTGCGCTCGGCGCGCGCGCATGCGGCCATGCGTTCGCCACGCGTTCGGGCCCGCAGGAGATCACGGCCTGGTACATCCCGACGAGGCATATCGGAGACCACAACCTCGCGTGGAAGCAGCTGCCCCTCGAGGTGGTGAGCCCTGTGGTGCAGGAGGTCCTCGCGAGCCCGGGCGTCATGGCAGGGCATCACGTGAAGTTCGACGTGAAGTTCGCACGCGCAGACGACATCCGCGTCGCGCGTGAGATCCTCGACGTGTCGATCCTTGCCGCAGCGGCCAACGAGAACGAACCGAAGTTCGGGCTCAAGCCGCTCTCGAAGGATATCGTCCCGAGCGCTGGGCAGGACGAGGACGAGATGTCCAAGTGGATGGCCAAGGACGCTCGCCGTCTCAAGATGCGATACAAAAAGCGCGCGGCTAGCCCGGGCGTCGTCAGCCTCGATGAGCTGGAGCAGCAGACCTACCTCGAGAGGTTCGGATACTCGCGCTCCCCCATCGATCTTTGCGGCCGCTACGCGTGCATGGACGTGTTTCTCGCGCTCGTGCTGCTCTGGCAGCACGCCGACGTCCCGAACAAGTTCGATAGGCTCATCAAGCGCGAGCACAAGATCGGCAAGATCCTGTGCGACATGGAGTGGCGAGGGCTGCCGGCCGACGTCTCTGCCATTCGCGACACGCACGAGCGCACTGGCGTCGCGGTGCAGCACTGGCTCACCGAGGTGCGCCGGATTATCGGAGACGAGACGTACACGGGGGGCGACGTCGAGCTGCGCAAGCTGCTGTTCGAGACGCTCAAGCTGCAGCCCCAGAAGTACACCAAGGGTAGCAAGTCCAAGGGCAAGGGGCCTCAAAAGCCGCGCGTCGCCAGCGTCGACAAGGAAGCGCGCCTGCTGCTCGAAGAGGTCTACCCCGAGCACAAGGAGCTGCTCACGGCGCTCGGCCAGTACGCGATCGTCCTGAAGGCTCACTCGACCTACGCAGGCAACTACCTCCGCTACTACTCGCCGACGACGAGGAGCATCCACCCGAACTACAACCAGCTCGAGCAGCGCGACAAGGGCGGCGCGCCTGTCACTGGGAGGCTATCGAGCTCGGACCCGAACAACCAAAACGTGCCTCGCAGCACGATCCATTTGTGGAACTGCGGCTGCGGTAAGTGTCTCAAAGAGACGCCAGGCAACGCAGGCAACGCGGAGAACACGGTTTCGATACGTAGGTACTTCACGGTGCCCAAGGGCTGCATCCGCGTCTACCTCGACTTCTCGCAGATCGAGCTGCGCATCCTCGCGTGGCTCTGCCAGGACCCAACGCTCCTCGATGCCTTCGCGCGCGGCGTCGACCTCCATCAGCTGATCGCCGACCAGCTCGCCATCACGCGCAAGATCGCCAAGGAGGTCAACTTCGGAAACAGCTTCGGCATGACCGAGCTTGGTCTCGCGATCCGCATGCCCGGCTACTACAAGGACCCTGAAGGCACGCGTGGAGCGGCCCGCAAGGTGCTCGAGGCGTACTTCGCGCGATACGTGCGCATTCAGCAGTTCAGGGCCGAGTTCGCCAATGAGATGCGCCGCAACGGCAACAGCTTCGTCAACGTCTTCGGCCGCCCGCGCCGCATCCCGAATATCGACGCGATCGAAGACTGGAAGCGCGAGCGCGCCGAGCGGCAGATGATGAGCAGCATCGTCTCGGGCACCAGCGCCGACCTCATGAAGGAGTCGATGATCCGCGTCGCAGGCGATGACGGCGTGCTCGCGCAGCACGGGGGCGAGGGCTATATCGCGCAGGCGATCCACGATGAGGTTGCACTCGACATCCCGCTGAGGCGGGGCTGGTTCGCGACCGCGCTCGCGTGTAAGGCAGCGATGGAGGACTGGCCCCAGTTCTCGGACTCGACGCCTGCCCGCCATGGCGTGCCCATCAAGACGAACATGGCGCTCGCGACGAGCGATTGGGAGCGCAAGCGCGAGGTCACGATTCACGCCGACGGGACGTTCTCGATTATCGCGTAGAGCAAGGTTCGAGGAAGGAAAAGCGATGCAAGGATACGTAAAGCGCGATGAGGTGCTCAGGCTGCTGGCCACCGCCATGCCGGTGACGGTCACCTACGACGACCCCATGGCGCCAGGCCGCCCGATCACGTTCGAGCGGGAGGATATGCTCGCGCTCTTGGCGTACGGCGACGACGCGACGAGCGACTCGCAGTGGGTCGCGAGCATGTACGCCGAGTGCTCCCGCTTCGAAAAAGCGGCGAGCCTCGAAGCCGAGATCGCCGATAGCAGCTACGTGCGTTGGAAGGCGCAGCGAGCTGCTGAGTTCCGCGACAAGTCCTCGGCGAAGACGGCCAAGGGCGCGCCCAAGGCGGCGACGATCGCCGAGGTTGAGGAGTTCTATCGCAACCATGCCGACTACATCGCCCTGTCGACGGCCCCCGCGCGTCTTCGTGCACAGGCTGGCGTTTTCAAGGGGCTGGTCGAGAGCTTCGCGATCAAGTCGCGGATGCTCGATGCAGCCGTGCGCAACATGAGAGGCTACGAGGGCACATCGCGCACCGAGAGCTACGGCACCAGCGCGCGTGACTCGGCGCTTGCCGATATGCAGCGCGATGCACTCGCCTCGAGCAGTGCCATAGAAGCGGCGAACGCGCTCGCGTCCTCACAACCCGCAGTCGTCGGTCCTCCGCCGCCTGCTCCCCCGGATATGTCGCGTAAGCCCCGACTCGAGAGCTGAAGGAGAAGATCGATGATGACGTTGCCCCAAGGTTGGGTCCTGCATCCGCAGGACCCTCACTACATGTGGAACCAGACGACAGGAGCCGTCGCGCCGCTGCCTCAGGCGGGCGAGGCTCCGCCGCTGCCTCAGCAGTACCAGCAGGCGCAGGCTCAGCAGCCCGCGCACGATCCGATGGCCTATCAGGTGCCGACAGCCGACGTCTACAAGCAGGCTATCGAACACACGGGCCGCGGAGGGCGCGATCACGGCAACCTCGGCTGGCTCAACTGGCCCGACCAGCAGCTCCGCCAGGGGCAGTCGGTCACGATGCGCATCCGCATCCTGCCGAACCTGGCCAGCAGACAGTGGTGGGCTGAGTCGCGCTCACACCGCGTGCCGGGCTCCCTGGTCACACTCAAGGAGGGGCAGGCACCGAAAAAGGTGTATCGAAAAACGTGCCCCAGCAAAGACTGTCCCCTTTGCAAGGCCGTCGATCAGGTCATCTCCGAGGAGGACGATAACTCGGAGGTCGTCAAGCTCGCCAAGGACTGCAGAGTGCGTCAGGCCTACGTCGCAGACGTCATCAGCATGGACGACCCGGCGGTGCACTGGACCAAGGCGCTCGATGGCCTCGGCAGCCCCGTGCTCAACCCCGACGGCACTCCTCAGTGGAAGGTCGCGCCGCTTTTCTTCGAGATGAGCAAGAAGCTCTATCGGGCTGTCCTCGCGATCGCTGCCGACCGTGTCGAGCAAGGGGACATCACGCATCCCGAGAGAGGGCGCGTCATCAAAGTCACCAAGACGAGCACGGGTCCCCTCGCGATGAACGTCGACTACGCAGCGCTCGACGAAAACCCTGCGGCGATCGACGCCACGCTTACGCCTATCCTCGCGACTAGGCAGGATCCGGCGACAGCGAACGCGCCGGTCTATTTGAGCGACTTGAACGATGCCGCGGCGAGCCTTTTGGCTCGTCGACCGAGCAAGCCCATGGGCGGCGGCTACGGCTACACTCCACCTCAGCAGCAGTTCGGCTACCAGCAGGCTCCGCAGGCCTACGGCCACGCGCCTCAGGCGAATGGGTACGCAGCCCCGCCGCAGAACTACGCGCAGCCTCCGCAGGCTCCGCAGCCGCAGTACCAGCAGGCGCAGGGCGCTCCCCCTCCTCCTAACTTCGCGCCTCCCGCGGGGGCTGTGCCCCCACCGCAGCAGCAGTTCGCGGGCCCCGCGGTGCCTTCGATGCCGGTGGTCCCTCCGCCGATGCCGGCCATGCCTCCGCCGCCTCAGCTCGCGCAGGCGCCTGCGCCCCCGATGGGGCTGCCACCGGCGGCACCCCAGATGACCGTCGGTCCGCCTCCTCACGGCGCTCCTGGCGGTCCTCCGCCCCCTCCGGGCATGCCTCCTGCTCCTCAGGGGCTGAGCCAGCAGGCGTTCGAGCAGCAGATGCTCCCGGGCGCCGCTCCGGTGGGCCCCGACGGCGTTCCGTTCTGAGGTCTCCATGGCGAACCGACCCAAGCTCTTGCGCGAGGACCCCAAGGCTCCCAAGCCGAAGACCTCGAAGACCAAGACCCCTCGCATCGTCGTCCCTGACGCGGGCGTCTACCTGCGTGCACTGCAGGGGATGAAGGGCGTCGAGCCTGGACGGTACGCTATGTACACCGACGAGCTGGCGTACACGCATTCGATCGAGGAGTTCCTTCCGACGGGCTCGCTCGCCATCGACAGACAGCTCGATGGAGGCTGGCCCGTCGGCCGCATCTCGGAGGTGGCGGCATGGAGCGCGGTCGGCAAGAGCACGCTGCTCGATCAGTCGCTCGCCGAGGTGCAGCGCCTTGGCGGCGTCGCGGTGCTCAACGACACCGAGAGCGCGCGAGACGCGAGGTACACCGCCAAGCTCGGCGTCAATCTCGATACTCTGATCGTGCAAAAGGCGCTGACCATCGAGGAGTCGATGGGAGGCATCGATCGAATCCTTGCTGTGCAGGAGGCGCAGACCAAGCTCCTGGCGCCCAAGGGGCTGAGACCTCCGCCGATGCTTATCGTGTGGGACTCGCTCGGGGGCACGCCGGCCAAAGAGGAGCTAGAGGGCGATGCCGACGACGCGCACGTCGCGGTGGCCGCCCGCATCATCAAGCGCAACCTGCGTCGCCTCACGCAGCGCATCAGCAACGTGCGCGTCGCGGTGGTGCTCGCCAATCACTTCTATCGGCCGATCGGCAAGGGCGCGTTCGCGCAGCTCGAGACCTACGGGGGCGAGGGCGTGAAGTTCTTCGCCACCACACGCATCCAGCTGGCGCGCACGGGCTCGCTCAAGATCGGCGAGCACGTGGTCGGCCACACGATCGAGGTCAAGCTCCGAAAGTCGCGCGTGAACGTTCCGCGCGCGCCGGCCGAGGTCGCGCTCATCTACGGCGCAGGCCTGCACAACAGCTACAGCCTGTTCGTGTGGGGCAAGGAGTCTAAGCGCCCCGACGGCAAGCCTTGGATCAGCCAGCAAAACCCCTGGTGCTACCTCTTCTACGACGAGGAGGATATCTCGAAGTACGAGGGGTTTCAGCACAGCTACATGGGGCTCGGCGAGCTGTTCGGCCGTCGCCCTGACCTCTACGAAAAGCTCGCGCGAGCGTACCTCGCCGAGGGGAAGATCGATGTCTCGCTCACGAGCTGAAAAACAGGTACTGCAATGCGACCGAAACTGACGACGGCAGTGACCGACCCGTGGAAGATTATCGCGTTCGGCGATCTGCACGTCTCGCAAAAGACGCTCGACCGCGCGCTCGCCGTGCTCGCCGCTATTCGCGACGCGGCGATCGAGCACAGGGCGCAGGTCGTATGCACCGGCGACTTTTGGGATGCCCGCGGCGTGCTCAACGTGCGCCAAGTCGACGCTCTGTTCGATGAGTTCGATAAGTGGAAGGAGGCGCGGATCCCCGCGGTCTTCATCCCGGGCAATCACGACCAGGTCTCGACGTCGGGCACGATCCACGGCGTCCGCATCCTGTCGCCCTACCCGACGTTCGCCGTCGCGACTCAGCCGCTGCTCGACTACGCCAAGCGCATTGCGTACCTGCCGTGGCGCGAGGTCTCCGAAGAGCAGTCGGCGCAGTTCGATGCGCTCGAGGGCACGGGCTGGACCATTTTCGGTCACGCCGAGGTGAAGGGAGCGATCACCAACGGCAGCCACGTCGCGCTCGGTCGCGTGACTGTCTCGCAGATCAAGGCGCATGCACGCGCTTGCTACCTTGGCCACTACCACAAGCGACAGTGCGTCGATATCGAAGGGGCGATCTGGTACCTCGGCTCGCCCTTCGAGCAGAGCTTCGGCGAGATGGGCGACCCCAACAAGGGCCTGGCGCTCATCACGAGCGAGCAGGCCACGCCTGTCTTTTACGACCTTGAGCATCTGCCGCAGCACAGAAGGGTCATGCTCGGCGACCCGCTGCCCGAGCGGCCTATCAGGGCGCAGGACATCGTCGAGGTCTACGGGCACCGAGCGCAGATGGGCTCGGGTGAGATGCAGGCGTTCATCGCGGCGCTGCCGGCGACCGACGTGCGCCCGCTGCCGCTCAAAGAGGACGAGTCGACAGCGCCTCAAGCCTTCGCGCTTGACCTCGATCAAGCGATCAAGGAGTACGTTGGCCAGCTGCATGCGGAGGCCGAGAGTGCAGGAGCGCCTGCGCTCGTCGAGGGCGTCAGCCCTGAGGGCCTCGTGGCGTTTGGCACCTCGGTGCTGCGTGAGCTGCCCGATGCCACCAAGCCCTCGATGATCTCGCCCGAGGTGGATATCAAGAGCCTCTACGTCATGAACTTCGCAGCTGTGCGGGGCGAGGTGACGATCCCGCTACTTGATCAGGGGCTGACGCTGATCAAGGGACCTATCGGAGTCGGCAAGACCGCGCTCATGGACGCGCTCAGCTGGTGCCTCTACGGCGAGACAGCCCCGCGCAAGGCCGGCAGCCACGGCAGCTCGTTCAAGGGAGACGAGGTCATCAACGACCACGTCGACCGCTGCGTCGTCGAAGTGCGCCTCGGGCTCGGCTCGATGTGGCCCGAGCTGCTGATCAGGCGCGAGAAGCACCGAGGCAAGGGGGCCAAGGTCACGATCGAGGGCTGGGAGGTCGAAGACGGGGTCAAGGATGCCCAGGAGGTCATCAACCGCGTGCTCGGTCTCGACTACACGCTCTGGCGCACGTGCGTGAGCCTCGGGCAGGGCGCGGTCGGTAACTTCGTCACCGATGCCGATAAGCGGCGCAAGGAGCTGCTCTCGACGGCGTTCGGGCTCGATGCCTGCCCCATGGCGGTCGAGCTGCTGCGAGGGCGCCTCAAGGGCGTCAGGGCGTCTGTCCAGCGCGCGCAGATGGACGCGGACGTCGCGTGCGCGATGATCGCGCAGCTCGAAGGCGTCGACTTCACCGAGCAGCTCGCGCGCTGGGAAGAGCAGCGCACGTCGAACAAGCTCGCCGCAGAGCAGGCGGGGACTGCGGCCAAGGCGACGATCGCCGAGTGCGAGAAGAACCTCGCCGACGAGCCGAAGTGGCTCGAGGCCAA
>Ga0163151_10007143_pt1 | contig 13178 bp, 16 predicted proteins | sample OliLakLV19MP5IB2_FD_145596 | JGI IMG/M metagenome (GOLD analysis project Ga0163151, IMG submission 145596) | Freshwater microbial mat bacterial communities from Lake Vanda, McMurdo Dry Valleys, Antarctica - Oligotrophic Lake LV.19.MP5.IB-2 | ecosystem: Environmental > Aquatic > Freshwater >...
GACTTTAGCAAAGCAAGGGGTTATATTTGGGTATAAATTCAGCTATGGTAATTTCAGAAATCGAATTATTTGAAGCCCTCTCCCAGCAGTTGGGCGCAGAGAAAGCAAAGGTGTTAGTGAAATATGTTGAGGGAAAGGTGGACAAGCGCATGGAAGAAAACTCAGCACCCTTTGCCACCAAAAAAGATTTGAACGAACTCAGGGTTGAATTGAAAGAAACCAAAGCTGAAATCATCAAATGGATGTTCATCTTTTGGATGGGCACGATTGGCGTACTCTCCGGCATCATGTTCGCGTTGCTGAATGCTTACCTGAAATAGCAGCCTCACTCCTGCATTGTCCTGGCGGTACCGAGTACGCGCATGGGCATCAACTAAAGATTAGATTTAAATAGCTGCAACCATTGCGTATCAATAATTTCAAAAAATTTTCATCTGCAAAGCATTTAGGTCGCCCTTTCAGGGCTACTGTTCTCTGACTGATGATTTTCTACTAAGATGAATCCCCTACGGGGAAATCAAAAATAGAAATATTGTCTTCTCCTTTAACTCCGCAGAAGTTGAACAGCATATTAATTTTCCTCTCAACTCCGTAGGAGTTCAATAGTAATAGTAACCGAAGTAAAAAGTGACATTAGCTCCGTAGGAGCGACCTGTCAAGGGTTTCCAGCAAATTGTGGCTTCTTCGGTTGACGCCCATGCGTGTACTCGGGATTCCGCCATCCTCTTATTTTTTCTTCGCGGTGGATTTTTTTGTAACGACAGTTTTTTTCACTGTGATCTTCTTCTTTGCGGGAGCCTTTTTTGTTGCCAGCAGCAGTTCTCTCACCCGCTCTGCTTTTTTTCTTTTGCGGTTAATTCTGCCGAGCTTGAACACGCTGACTGCCTCAGCCATTTTTGATGCCGCAGCGCGTACGCTCAATGGGCGCAGCAGTTTAGAGAAACTTCTGATTGCAGAAAACTTGCTGCCTGATGAAATTTTTGTTGCCATGTTCTAATATTTTGAGTTTGAATTTTAAAATCTGAAACCAATTCCAATGGTTGCGAAGTTCAAAATTTCCCCCTTTCCTTGAAAGAAATAACTGTTTGCTTGATAAGCTGCACTGAGTGTCCATGCTAACTTGGGATTAAGATAACCCTCAACGCCAAGCCCGATATTTCCATAGAAACCAAAAACGGCATAGCGCGGAAAAGGAAGTGTGGAATTTTTTGCTGACGCATCAATCTGGAGCATGTTTGCACCGGGCTTAAACACTAAAAAAGGTGAATAGCGCGTGTCGGTAAAGCGCATGCGGAAGTCGGCATAAAGCGGAATGAAAATGCCGATATAAGAGCCGCTCTCGCGGTCGAGAAAAAGATGCGCGCCTGTACCGCCACCCAGCAGCAATGTATTATTGAATTTGTAAAGAGCCGAATAGCCCAATGCAAATCCATACGTTTTGTTTAGCTCGCCTATGCCCACAGGCGCGGCAAACTCAAGCGCAGAGTGATAACCCTTTGCTTTTGCTGCGGGATAAATTTTGTCTGAACTTGCTGCATTTTCTATTGTTTGCTTCTGTATTGCTTTGGCATCTGTTTCTTTAGTAATTTTTTCTACTTCCTCCATTTTGAACACAAACAAGTTGCCATCTCTTGTTTCGATTTTTACTGTTTGCGGGGTTACCTCTATTAAGCTGCCTTTAATGATGCTGCCATTTTTCAAATAGACCACATCAATTTTTAAGTCTTGAGAAAAGAGGAAAAAAACTGAGTGAAGAGCGATAAGTGTGAAGATTATTTTTTTATGCATTATTATGGGATTAACTAAAGTTTCGCAATGGTTTGTAATCGGTTCATTATCTTCTTTTAAGAGATTCATTCCAAGGATCCATCTCTTCCTCAAAGTAGTAATTCCATGAAAGATAAATTGCAAGGTCTTCAATTGAAACTTCATAGTGCTCATGGACAACTGGAAAACGCACCCCTTTTAGATATTCATTTTCGTCTATTACGCTGCCATCTCTTAGCGTATACCGCCCTCTACTGTATAAATTACAGCCAAATATGACAGCCATATAAGTTTCGCCTTTACAACAGCGCCACTGATAGTATTTAGTATGTTTTTGCAACCAGTCATATTTTTCTCCAAGTGATTCGGTCATTTTGTAGGTTTTGTTTATTTCTCTTTTACATCTGATATTTTTTCCTTGAGCTTGGTGATAGCATTTCTTCCCTACCTTGTAATAATCGTCATTAGTAAATAATAGTCGTTCTTTAAAACAAAGAAAATCTTGAAGATTAAATGTGTCGTTGTCATATTGTTTTAATGTTTCAGGGGGAAGCAAACTATCCAAAACGTCTTCCCGATAATAATACTTCGTAACAGACTCCTTAAACCCCCATGTGAAATAAGCAACAACTTCTTTTAAAAACGGATGATTTTTCGGGCGAATAAACATATAAACAGGATACTCCCCTCCACCTCTATGCCAAACTCTTGCTATGTAAATAAATCTCTCTTCCTCGTTCATCTTTAAATCAATCGGAATTGAGCCGATTTGCCTCTCATAATTGAAAATTTGTTTAAAAGATGTTTGGCAGGTATCACAATAGTGGACATCAACAATTTCGCTACAGGAGGTAGCTTTTTCTATACAACCTGTTAGAGTCAGAGTTACATTAATAACTCCAATGAGTCCCATTAATTGAATAAACTTAGTCAGCACGTAAATTTTTCAAACTGATTATTTACCGAATTTGCTCATTGTGATTACTTCAGCACCTTCAATAAGTTTATTTTTTTGCTTAAAAAGGTTTTCATTTTCTCGTTTTTCATCCAGATATGGAGTCGAGAAATCTAACATACTCAGACTTTCGGTTTCAATTTCAATTGTTCGTCTCCGAACGCTTGCAGTTTTTATCTGCCCTTCTTCTGCCGGATAAAAGAATGTGTCGAACAAGTCTGACAGGTAGCGCAAACTCGCTTTAGAATTATTTTGGTCATACACTTCAATAGTAGAATCGAAGTCTTTGTCTTCTACTTCTTCAAGTAAAGGTGCATTATTTGATTTTTTCAATTTTGTTTTATCAAGTTCCTCTTGAAGTTTCAAATACGAAGTAAGCCGAAAGCCCAGTACACAATCACAATTTCCCGGTTCTCCACCTGCATCTACTGCTACTTCGTAGTTAATTACTTCACCTTGATAATTGAGCGCTTTTGTGCGCAATTTATCAAAAGCAAGGATGGGATAATTATTCAGCATTCCTCCATCCACCCAAAAACCATTGTAGGCTATTCGTTTTAATGGATTTTTTTTATCCACTTCATGGTCAACCCAAATGGGTTTAAAAACAAACGGAACATTCATTGAAATCTGCACCGCTTCAATCACCGGAAATTCAGGCGTGTGTGTTACGGAGAAGTACATCGGTCTTTTTCTGGTAACATTCACACCAGTGATTACCAAATCCACTCCGGTCATTGCAAAAAATTGGCTGAAGGTTACTTTCATTGGAGAAAGTGATGTCTCGTGTATTATTGCGTTTCCATTCATGTTCTTATAGCCCTTCCATTTATCTATCAAGTATTCTTGCATCAATCTTGCAAAATAATCACGCGCTTTTAACCCGGAAAATAAACCTCGTGTAAACATCACATTATACAAGAAGTATTCAGTTTGATTATCCAAAAAAAGTTTTCTTCGTAAAATCGGTGCACCGGTTTCTCCCTTTTCAATTATGTTTAACAAGGAAATGATACCCTGTATAAGTGTATTTGCTACAGTAATAAATATTTTCATAATTTGCAACAACGCACTCATTACTGGTTTATCAAAGTTGGAAAAAGGAATGCTTCCCCTACTATTTTCATCTACTACTTTGTGGTCATCGTCAGGACCAGCAAAAAAACTTTCAAACTCACTTACTACTACGCTTTTCTTTAAAAAATATTCACCCACCTTTTCCAGATAACGATTTATTATAGGTGAAAAAATTTTAGGAAATGCGTTTTGCGGCTTTTCTGCTTTAGGTAGTAAAGCCGGGTTAAAGAGGTTAATAAAATTTTTAAGAATGGTATTGAATTCGAGCGTATTTTCTTTTTTTAACTCGTTGTCAAAATCAGTTGCCGACATTCCCATCGCCAACATAAAAGCAGTGATTGCGCCTGCCGATGAACCGGAGATGCCTTTTAGCGGGCGCATTGCGGGTGGGTGTGATATTCTAAACAAAGGCTTGCTTCTTTTTGCGGTTACAAGAATTTCATCCAAATCGGGTTGAAGCACATCGTTTCCGCCTCCCTCCACAGGAGGGTTCACTTCTCTCATTTTTCTTTTGATGCGGGCAGAGTTTCTACGATTCATTCCAGCATAAATCTCTTCCAATGCTTTTACCACGCCCAAATAAACAATGCCTTTGCCTCCGCCTCCTGAGAAAGATAAATACTTTATTTCTTCTGGTGTTAACGGTGTCATGTTCTCCTGTCAAAATTTTTATCCCGCTTACACCGGTTCTTCTTCAAAACAGGGCAAGCCTACATCAGCAAGTCCTTCATATTTCTGCTGTAATATCACAAGATTAGTCGGCAACACAATTTCCCAAGGCAATCCTTCAACAGGAGGGTCTTTTTTCAGTAAATCATCATACACTGAAACATAGAGGTCGCCCTTGTCTCTCATGGAGGGAATATCTCCTCCGCTCCAAATTTCCCCGCTCTCCATATATTGCACAACGGCATCTTCATATCCGGGGCGAACGGGAACTATTACGCGCGCTGCGCCTGCCTGCAAGAATGCCGTAAAAATGGGGTCATTGTCTTCAATAGTATAGAGCATTGTCCAGCGTGATTTCTTTCCCCAGAAGTAGGGATATAACTCATAAGTAACTTGGTTCCACTCAAATGCCTGCTCAATAAACTGAATTTCTTTGCCATCTTTAATGGCTTCACAGTTATTAAATTCAGGGTAGCTATCAGGAATCGCTTTAGAAGGGTCATACTTCATGGACGAAAATTCATCGTTCATCCAACCTTGTTTTCTTAACTGTTGAATGCATCCTTTTTTCATCTCTATTTTTTCTATCTCTCTGTTGCGCAACGGATTATTTCCCCGTATTTGGATGATGCCGCTTTGCGATTGCAATTGTGCAGCGGCATTATCATAGGCGGTTTTTTTCTCCTGATATGCGCTCATGATTTTTTGAAAAGCAGTAATCTTCCAGTTCGTTTCAAGTTCAAGCGAGCGTTCACACTCAATTTCAAGATTCATGATGAACCAGTTCCAAACAAAGTTGAAAAAAAAATGCAATCTGCCAAACCGCGTTATCAACAATCATAAAAATGAAATATTCAAAACAGATTTTGCAGGCTTTTAAAAACGACAAAAAATGCAGTTGCAGAACAGGCGTGAAATAAAGGCGGGAGTTATCATATTCAGAAAATGTCAATCTGGACTACGTTATTTTGCGTAATACTTTTTGTAAGTGTTTTCCCGTAAGTGTTTTAGGGTATTTTTTGTGTTGATAAATTGTGGTTTTTCAGGTCATTTTTTAGCGTTCATTCGATGAAAAATTACGGGAGACAGCATTTTGTTGAAATATTTCCGAACGGACAGAATGGCGATTTCTCCAGCGTCATTGCGCCTTTGCGCTTTAACTATTCAAACAATAATCGTACTTTTTCACTGATGAAAATCGTGTTTCGTTTTTTCTTTACTCTTTACGCTTATATCACGTTCATGCTCTTGATGCTGATTATTTTTTTTATCCATGTAGCTGTTGTATTGCTGGTGCGCAAAAACCGCACGGAAGCTTTGTATAAAATCTATCGCCCGTGGGCGCGCACGTGGGCGTTTATCAATGGCGTAAGATTGGAAGTGAAGGGCGAGGAAAATTTCGAGAAAGACAAGTCTTACGTCTTCGTGCTCAATCACGGCTCAACAGCCGACATCATTATTGCCGCAGCTTCCATGACGAATCGTTATCGTCCGCTCGGGAAAAAAGAACTGACGGAAATTCCCTTTATGGGCTTCATGTTCAAACGCGCGGTGGTACTCGTTGACCGCTCGGATGCAGAGAGCCGCAGACAGAGCATGGAGCGGATGCGCGCAATCATCAAAAAAAATATTTCCATTATGATTGCTCCGGAGGGAACGCGCAACCGCACCCCTGCACCGCTGCAACCGTTCAAGGATGGGGCGTTCCGGCTTGCTGTCGAATTTCACCTGCCCATCGTGCCGATGGTGTTGCTCAACACAAGGAAACTTTTTCCTAACAACAGCTTGCTGCTCGAACGCTGCGAATTAAAATGTCATTTTCTGAAACCTGTTCCCACTGATGGGTTGACGGAGAATGACATCGAGCCACTGAAAGAAAAAATCTATAAAATGATGGAGAAGTATGTGCTCGCCAATAATGCGTTATTCAATGCGCAGCCGCATTAAAAATTTCAACGCCAGTTCCACCATTAGCCCGAACAGCGCCCAGAACGGGAAGTAGTCAAAACGGATATAGCCCATCAGGTGCCAGCCTTCCTTGTATTCCCACGGGCATTGCCCTGTAGTCACTTCGAGAAACCATCCTGTTGCAAACTCTACCGCGAGGATGCCAACGGCATATACGCACATGCGCAGCAACACATTCCAGTTTTGAATCAATTTCAAAATGGGAGGAAATGCAATACCCGCCAATCCATAAATCGGGAACATCCAGATGTAAGAAAATCCTTTCATCTGAATATCCATCGTGCCGTAATAAAGCCCATAGAATGCCGTGAAAAAAATTTCAGTGGTCATGCCGAGGCAGCCCATCGCGCAGAAGAGAAAAAGTTTTTGCTTGGAAGAGGATGTCATTTCGCTTTGATGATTTTTTTGCAACGCCAGTTGAGGTAATGCACCATCAGCCAGAAATTTTTGAACGCCTTGTTGCGTGACTGCCCGTGATGATAGCGATAGTAAATCTGCTGCACGATCACTGCGAGGCGAAACAACCCAAACACTTCATAGAACCGGAAATCATCCGCGCGGTTGCCTGTCTTTTCGCAATAATAATTTATCACCTCGCTGCGCTTCATCATTCCGGGCAGGTGCGTAGGCTGCCTGCGGAACATGCGCATCACAAAGTCGTCATCGCGCTGCACCCAGTAGGCGAGTGAATTGCCCAAGTCCATCAGCGGGTCGCCAATGGTTGCCATTTCCCAGTCGAGCACGCCAATGATGTTTGAAAGATTTCCGCGTTCAAGAATCAAATTATCCAAGCGGTAATCATTGTGAATCATGCACAGCTTTTCTTTCTGTGGAATATTTTCTTTCAGCCATTGCATCACGTAATTACACGAAGGCACGTTCCACGTTTTTGCTTTCACAAAACGGTCGCACCAGCCGTTCACTTGCCGTTGCGTGTAGCCCGCGCCTTTTGAAAATGCGGCAAGCTCAGGGTTGGCGCTGCTCACATCAATCCTGTGCAACTTGATGAGATAATCAATCGCGTTGATGCAGAGTTTACGCGCATCGTCTGCATTCAGCGTGACACCCTGCGGAAGATTACTCCGCAAAATAATTCCGTCAATGCGCTGCATGATGTAGAAGTCGCAGCCCACCACGCTCTGGTCGTTGCAGAAAGTAAGCATTTCAGGCACAGGATAAAACGTCATCAGCGCTTTCTGAATAAAAAATTCGCGCTTCATGTCGTGTGCGCTGGAAGCCTTTGTTCCCGCAGGTGGTCTGCGCAATACCAAATCATGCGAAGAATATTTCAGTCTATATGTCCAGTTGGATGCGCCTCCCGTATATTGTGTGATTTCAGGCAAGCCGCTCAACCCAGCGATGTGCTGCTTCATCCACGCATCTAATTTTTCTAAAGGAAGCGTTTCTTCCGTTCTTATTTTTTTTGCAGCATCACTCATCGCCTTACTCCGATTTTTTTCAACTTGAATACTTCCCCAATTCAAATCGCGCGATTAACCCGCGATGCACAGCATCAGGACCATCGGCAATACGGATTACGTGCGCCATCGCAAAGAATGCAGTGAGCGGAAAATCATACGACAAGCCCGCACCCCCGTGCATCTGAATTGCTTCATCTGTAATCATTTGCAGCACATTTGGCGCAACAACTTTGATAGAGGAAATTTCCGTCATTGCAGCCAATGCTCCCACCGTATCAAGTTTCCATGCGGCATATAATATGAGCAACCGCGCCTGGTCAATCGCGATTCTGAAATCAGCGATGCGGTTGCCTCCCTCCCGATATTTTCGCCATATCTTTTCAACTCCGCTATTACTCAGTCTGAATATTTCAGCAGCTTCCTGTTGGCTGCCCTTTTTCTTTTTAAGGTACTCCACTACCTGTTTCCTTAATGTACGTGTGCTGAGGCACTTTGATTTCGTCCATCTTTTTTTGCCATGCACAAATTTAAGAAGTATCTCTTAGGTTCCTTACTATTATATGCTCTGATTAACATTCATAAATAAATCACGATCGCCATTTTCAGCTATTTGCTCTCCCGCATCTTTTGCAAGTGAAAGATAGCGTTTGCTTTCTGTTGGCATCGCATTCAATGCATAAGCCCGCGCCATACTTTCATAAGCAAGGTCGAAATCTTTGAAATCATTTTTTTCTGTCAATGCGAGGCAGCGTTTTGCATGATGCAACGCCTTTGTCTTGTCTTCCAAAATGGTGGAAACCCTTGCCAGCATCCATTCACCGCGCTGTTCGTTAATTGCTGTTCCGACATGCAGCCAATGAAAAAGAGAAGTATGCGCAAGGTGAATCATCATCTCGTTTTCTTCGGCAGTCCTGTTCTCCTTTTGTAATAGCGGCCAGATTTTATTGAACCAATCCACAGCGAATTTCTTGTGCGCTGCCTCCTCGTTGAGGATGGTTGGTTCGCTCATGATTCGTTTGTGATTTTTGTTTGTGGTGGATAGTTAGTAACTACAAATCGCCAACTTTATAGCGTTCCTCTCAATTCCTGTTCGTGTTCAATCGCTTCAAATAATGCTTTGAAATTTCCCTTGCCAAATGATTTTGCTCCTTTGCGTTGGATGATTTCATAAAAAACAGTTGGGCGGTCTTCCACAGGCTTTGTGAAAATTTGCAGTAAATAACCTTCCTCATCACGGTCAACAAGAATATTGAGTTTTTTCACCGTTTCAATATTCTCATTAATTTTCCCGCATCGCGCTGTAACGGTTTCATAATAAGTATCAGGAACATAGAGAAACTCTACGCCTCTCTTCCGCAGCTCAGCAACAGTGCGAAGAATATCATCTGTTGCAAGCGCGATATGCTGCACGCCAGCGCCTTTGTAGAAATCAAGGTACTCTTCAATTTGCGATTTCTTTTTTCCGTGCGCAGGTTCATTAATCGGAAATTTGATTCTGCCGTTTCCATTCGACATCACCTTGCTCATCAGCGCAGTGTATTCAGTGGAAATATCTTTATCATCAAACGACACGAGTTGTGTGAAACCCATCACGTTTTTGTAAAAATCAACCCAGTGATTCATCTTTCCTAATTCCACATTGCCCACCATGTGGTCAACAAATTTCAAACCGACAGGCTCTGTCTTGAAAGGCGCGTTCCATTTTTTATATCCCGGTAGAAAAATTCCTTTGTACTCTTTTCGCTCTACAAACAAGTGAATGGTATCGCCATAAGTTTTAATGCCCGACCTTATCACTTGCCCATTTTCATCTTTCTCAACAGTTGGTTCTAAACTGGGACTTGCGCCACGCTTCACCGTTTCATCAAATGCTTTCCGAGCATCGTCCACCCACAGCGCGACTACCTTCACGCCATCGCCATGTTTTTGATGATGCTTTGAAATATCGCTTTCGGGGTCAAAAGAAGTTGTGAGCACAAGCGTGATTTTATCCTGACGTATCACATAAGATGCTTTGTCTTTCACGCCTGTCTCCAATCCTGCATAAGCAAGCGGTTGAAAGCCGAAAGCGTGGCAATAGAAATAGGCAGACTGCTTCGCGTTGCCAACATAAAACTCTACATAATCAGTGCCGTTGAGGGGAAGAAAGTCTTGCTGTTCGATTGCGGCAGGTTTTGATTTTTCTTTCGTAAGAGACATAGCAATGAATTTTAGAACTGATTGCAATTTAATGATTTGTTCGTGTTCGCAGAATGACTTTAGTTGCTGAGAGAAAAGTTGCAATTCTGACTGTTGAATTCAAAACGAAAATATTTTGCATGAACAACTTAAAAAAAAACAACTCAATCCTCCATGCTAATTTAGCCGCCACAAAACCGATACTTGTGACGCTGATAAAATCTATTTCCGGTATTCGCGGAACCATCGGAGGCAAACCTGGTGAAGCATTGACTCCCGCTTGATGTAGTAAAGTTCTCCGCAGCTTTTGGAACATGGCTGAAGGGAAAGTCAAAACATAAAAAAGTGGTGATTGGCAGGGACGGACGTGTTTCTGGCAAGATGGTGAAAAATCTTGTAGCAGGCGCTTTGCAAGGCGTTGGCTTGAATGTGGTTGATTTGGATTTGTCCACTACGCCCACTGTTGAAATTGCAGTACCCGAAGAAAAAGCTGCGGGAGGAATCATCCTTACTGCAAGCCATAACCCGAAAGAATGGAATGCGCTGAAGTTGTTGAATGAAAAAGGTGAATTTATTTCCGCTCAGGATGGCGCAGAAGTATTGAGTATTGCGGAACATGAAGCGTATGATTTCGTGGATGTGAACCAACTTGGTTCGGTGGAACAAAAGGATTTTTATATCGAAAAGCACATCGAGAAAATTCTCAAACTTCCATTAGTGGATGTAAACGCGATTCGGGAACGCAATTTTAAAATCGTGATTGACTGTGTGAATTCTACAGGTGGAATTGCGTTGCCTCCACTGCTCAAAGCATTGGGCGTTCAGCAGGTGGTTGAAATGTATTGTGAGCCAACAGGTTTGTTTCCGCATAATCCCGAACCGCTTCCCGAAAACCTGCATGAAATCAGCAAAACGGTAAAAAAACAAAAAGCCGATTTAGGAATTGTGGTTGACCCTGATGTTGACCGCCTGTGTTTTGTGATGGATGACGGCAATATGTTTGGCGAAGAATATACACTTGTGTCAATTGCCGATTATGTGCTTCAACATAAAAAGGGGAACACCGTGAGCAATCTTTCTTCTACGCGCGCGTTGCGTGATGTCACAGAGAAAAGGAAAGGAAAACACTATGGCGCAGCGGTGGGCGAGGTGAATGTGGTTGAAAAGATGAAAGAGGTGAAAGCAGTGATTGGGGGAGAAGGCAATGGAGGCATCATTTATCCCGAATTACATTACGGAAGAGATGCGCTCGTGGGCATCGCTTTGTTTTTGACGCATCTTGCAAAATCGAAAAAATCCATTTCTATGTTGCGTGGGGAATATCCCAACTACTTCATGTCAAAGAATAAAATTGAGCTATCTCCTGCGATTAATGTTGATGCAGTGCTTGTGAAGATGCAGGAGAAATATCAGAAGAACCCGCACACCACGATTGACGGGTTGAAAATTGATTTTGATGAAAACTGGGTACACCTGCGCAAATCCAACACCGAGCCTATTATCCGTATCTATGCTGAAAGCCGCACGTTAAGCACAGCCGACACGATGGCAAAGCAGATTATGCAGGATATTAAGGAAATGGCGAAATGAAGTTGTAAGTTCTAAGTTGGAAGTCGTAAGCAGGCTTTTCAAAAACTTAGAACTTAGAATTTAAAACTTACGACTTGAAAATCTACCTCGACAACGCAGCCACAACGCCACTCGCTCCGGAAGTATTAGAAGCGATGCTGCCTTTTTTTTCGGAGAAATACGGAAACCCTTCTTCTATTCATCAGTTCGGCAGAGAAGCAAAAGCAGCAATTGAAAAAGCGCGCAAAAGTATTGCGCAGATGTTGAATGCTGCGCCTGCTGAAATTTTTTTTACATCAGGTGGAACAGAAACTGCAAATCTGGTTATTCAAAGAGTAATAGATGATTTAGGTGTTACGCGCGTTATCACTTCGCGCATTGAGCATCATTGTGTGCTGCACACGATTGAGTCATTGTATTGCAGATTAAAGGTGGAATTTGTAGAATTGGATGCCAGCGGCAATGTGAATTACGAGCATCTTGAAAAGTTGCTTGCTCCCGGCATTGAGAAAACATTGGTTTGCCTGATGTACGCCAATAACGAGATTGGCAACATCACCAATATTGAAAGGGTAGGGGAGTTGTGTAAAAAATATCAGGCTTATTTCTTTTCCGACACGGTGCAAGCGATTGCGCATTACCTGATTGACTTGCAGAAAGTCAACGTGCATTTTATCTCTGGCTCCGCACACAAATTTCACGGACCCAAAGGAATCGGGTTTGTTTATATGCGCAGCGATGCCATGCTGAAGCCTATGCTGCATGGCGGCTCGCAGGAGCGCAACATGCGTTCAGGCACTGAAAACATCACCGGCATCATTGGCATGGAGAAAGCGATGGGTATGGCTTACACGAAGTTGAATGAGGACAGCAAATACATTCAATCACTGAAAGAATATTTCTTTCAAAAACTAAAAGAAATATTGCCCGATATACGCGTGAATGGGAATTATGAGCACAACAGCCTCTACACCGTGCTCAATGTTTCTTTTCCGCCCAGCGACAAAGGCGATTTTTTAGTTTACAATCTTGACATCAGCGGTATTTCCGTGTCGGCTGGCAGTGCATGCGCATCAGGCTCAGATGCAGGCTCGCATGTACTGAAAGCATTGCATGCACCGCCCGACAGAGGCTCGGTGCGCTTTTCGTTTTCGCGATATAATACGAAGGAAGAGGTGGATGAGGTGGTTAAAGCAATTTCTGAGTTAGCGGAAAAGCGTAGGGAAATTTATTAACGGTAGTCTTTTAATACCAAGAGTTTCCTGTTTAATTCTTCATTAAAAGGCGAAAATTTTAACCCCTCCTCAAGATAGCTCCTTGCTTTTACATAGTCACCCTGACGTACATAAAAAGAGGAAGCTTGTCCATAAGCGTGTCCAACAACCGTATCATCAATTGAAATGTCAGGTGTTTCCGCATTGTAGGTGATGAATTTTTGAAAGGTAAAGAAGTCCGTTCTTCTTGTCATTTATTTGAAAATAATTACCCGCCAATCCGAGATACATTTTAGCATAAGCATCATTTATCAATTTGTAAGTTTTTAAAAAACTAAACCCGGCTACACATTCGTCAAG
>Ga0163151_10007144_pt1 | contig 13177 bp, 13 predicted proteins | sample OliLakLV19MP5IB2_FD_145596 | JGI IMG/M metagenome (GOLD analysis project Ga0163151, IMG submission 145596) | Freshwater microbial mat bacterial communities from Lake Vanda, McMurdo Dry Valleys, Antarctica - Oligotrophic Lake LV.19.MP5.IB-2 | ecosystem: Environmental > Aquatic > Freshwater >...
CAATCCGGTAACTTTAAAAATATTTGATAAACCGTACGACGCTAAAAAATCCCACATTTTTTTGCCACCCAATTTGATAATCGATAAGTAGCCATTGGTGGCGATGCTAAAAAAACCACCTGTGATTTTGAGCGAGACCTGCCCGTCTTTAATTTGTTTCAATACCAAAACTGAGAAATCGCCAACGTCTTCTGCTGGACTTTGGCAAATATTTTGTACGGCCCCCGACGTGAGTGTAAAGACGACGTCTGGGTTGTTGGCGGGTCGAGATTCAAGTGTGACCCTGCCCGAGGTACAGGTCAGCGCACAGGCCTTACCGTCCCCTAACACCAGGCCAATTTCTACGCCCTTCTTTAGTAAAGAAAGGGCTTCTCGACAAAAGCCTTTTGTTTCAAAAAAAACCTTGAGGTTATCAAAGCTTGTACTCATGGTCTGGCCACCCCTTGTCCCAAATTTCTTTATACTGTAAGGTTAAATAAATAAGAAGGAATAAATGGCCCACAGAAATCTACCCATTGAGCCGGCGCGGACATGGAACAATCCAAAAAAGAAGGCTATCGCCAAGGATATGTTGGCCCGATATTCGGGATGTGATCCAGATAGGATTTCAAAATACATTATCTTAACCAATTTTGAGTTTTACATCGAAAAATTTTCGAAACGCTACAATGCTAAGATTTATTCGGGTAGTGCTCTTAGTGTTGCTACTGCTGAAAACCCCGACATTTCGATGATTTGTTTTAATATAGGTGCTCCCATGTCAGCGCTTGTCATAGAAATGATATCCTCGATTGATCCTACGAGCGTGGTGATGCTGGGAATGTGTGGCGGACTGCATCGCGATTTAAAGATTGGAGACTTGTTCTTGCCCATGGCAGCAATCAGAGATGAGGGAACTTCTGCACATTACTTACCCATTCAGGTTCCGGCACTTCCTACCTTTACCATTCAGAAATATCTAAGCCAGGTGATTGTAGAAAAAAAACTCAAATATTTTGCAGGAGTCGTGCACACAACGGACTATAGACTTTGGGAGTTTGACAAGAATTTTATAGAAATGCTAAAGCAAGAAAAAGTTGGTGCTATCGAGATGGAGACAGCATCTCTTTTTATAACAGCATTTACATGTAAGGTTCCATGCGGCGCATTATTGCTCGTAAGTGATCTGCCGTTAAAAGAAATTAAATCAAGCAAGTCTGCTAAAAAGGTATTTCAAAAATATACGGAAATGCACTTTGAGATTGGCGTTGAGTCAATGCAAGGTCTTGAGGTCAATCGCGACAAGGTAAGACACTTTACCTGGTAACTTCGTTGCCGCTGAACTCTTAAATTGACTATCGTTTGAATACCACCAATTATAAATAAATAAGAAAAAAGTAGGTAAGACATGAGTATTATTACTAAGTTATCTGAATATTTTTCAAACGATATTGCCATAGATCTCGGCACGGCAAACACGCTGGTTTACGCAAAAGGGCGCGGAATTATTTTGGACGAACCTTCTGTGGTTGCTGTTCAAAAAAATTACCGAGGTCAACAAAATCGCGTGTTGGCTGTCGGTAAAGAAGCCAAAGAGATGCTTGGCAGAACCCCCGGAAGTATCGTGGCAATTAGACCGATCAAAGACGGCGTAATCGCTGACTTTGAGGTGACTCAATCAATGTTAAAATACTTTATCAATAAGTCTATTGGACAAAGAAAAAGTTTTATTCGTCCGCGAATTATTATTTGCGTGCCCTACGGAATTACTCAAGTTGAAAAGCGCGCAGTAAAAGAGGCGGCTCACTCAGCCGGCGCGAGAGAAGTCTACTTGATCGAAGAACCAATGGCCGCCGCTATTGGCGCGGGCCTACCCATCACTGAGCCAAGCGGAAATATGGTGGTTGATATGGGAGGGGGAACTACCGGAGTCGCGGTGATTTCTTTGGGTGGAATTGTGTATTGCAAATCAATAAAAGTTGCGGGCGATAAGTTTGATGAAGCAATTGTGAATTATGTCCGAAGACAATTTAATTTACTCATTGGAGAGAGAACCGCCGAACAAATAAAAATTCAAATTGGAAATGCTTATCCTGGTGACGAAGAAAAAACTATGGAAATCAAAGGTCGCGATCTTGTGGCGGGCGCACCCAAGACAATCGAAATCACCAGCTCTCAAGTAAACGATGCACTCATGGATCCCCTGAGCGAAGTAGTTGATGCCGTAAGAACAGCTCTTGAAAAAACTCCTCCTGAGTTGGCTTCAGATATTGTCGATAACGGAATTGTTTTAACTGGCGGAGGTGCATTGCTTTCTAATTTTGATGTTTTGCTAAGAGAGCGCACGGGGCTTCCCGTCTCCATCGCGGAAGATCCTCTGACATGCGTAGTAATGGGTTCAGGAACGGTACTTGATGAATTGGATCTTCTAAAGCAATTGACCGTGGACTAAATTCAATGGCCGAGCAAGAAGTAAAATCCATTGCTCTTTTTTTCTTGTTAGCCTTCCTTGACGAAAAAGTGGCATTAATTGCTACGCGCGCGGTTTTAAAAAAATCTCGTAAGAATTCGTCAGCACGGCTCAAAACTGTTTACAAGATTTTTTTAGATTATCGCGAAAACCCTAAATTTAGATTATCGGCAACCGGAATTATTCAAAAAAATTCAGTGGTACTTCCAAATATTAACTTATCTTCTTGGCGACAATTTTTAAGAGACGCTGACCCACAAAGCCTATTTCCACTAATTTGGATTCAAATTATCAAAGAGAACGAAGTCGCGGTAGCTTCCGCCATGGGAGTAACGGCAGGAACATTACGCACACGAGTTGGCCAAACTTTAGAAAAATTGGGTGGCTTTGTGGAGACGGAGCTGGCTCATGCATAATAGCGAAGGCTCTTTCTCAGAGATAGCCAGGAATCGCCAATATAGCAAATTTATATGCCAAGAGATGCTTTTCGATTTTTTATTAGGACGTTTAGATCCAATGCGAAAAGAGGCAGTAGCTGCTGCCTTAGAAAAACATGATGACTTAAGAAAACAAAAACATTCATTAGAGGTTGCCATTAAATATTGTTCGGATCTCTCGCAAACTAAGTTAGGCGAGGCCTTTATGCAAAAGGCCTTGGCGCCGCTGACCATATTCGACATTTTAAAGCAAAAGTTTAGCCCTAAACGCTGGCCGATTCCATTAAGGTGGGGTATCGAAGCCCTAGTCGTCTCAAGCCTTGTAGCAACAATTACTTTAGTTTTATTTTGGTCGAACATACAAAGCATGATTCCTGTTAAAAATGAAACCGTACTTATCCAGCAGAAAATAAAAAAGGAAGAGTTCAACGTCGAATTGACCGATAAAAAAGAAATAGCGGATTTTAATGAAAAAATGTCGGCAGAGATTGTGCCAGAGCAACTTGTTGAGGTCCCCGCGGTAGCCGCAGTGGCCAAAGTAACCCCGGTGGCCGAGGTTGCCGCGGTTGCGGAAGTCCCAACACCAAAGGTCGAAGTTCCAAAAGTTAAACCGGTCCCGCCCCCCGATATTATTCCGAAGGGCTACGTTTACAAATTAGTTATGAGTTTGGCGAATCTGGATCTTCTGGGTCCCGAGATAGCTGAGAAAATTATTGCTATGGGAGCAATTAAGGCAGGCGAGGTTGAAATTGGCTGGCGAAAACTAAATGGGAACTATTACCACTTTGTAATTGAAAAGGAAAAGGGCCTAGAATTACTGGAGGTGTTAAAGACCTATGGGGATGTTCAAACTGTGAAAGATCCTCACGGTAGGGTGATGCCAGAAAATCAGGATCGATACATTTTGTGGATTGAGGATAAGTAAGGAGATGGTGTTAGGGAGAATTAATCTCATGCCAGTTAGAGGAACTCTCCGAAACAGCCTGATCTTTTGGTTTTTATTGTTCTCGTTGGTGCCGCTTATATTTGTGACGGGATTTGCCTTAGAAAAATCTCGAGTGGCTCTTGACCGTGAACTCTTTCAGAGGATTACCGGGAACGCCAAAGATGTAGAATTGACCTTAAATGGATTTGAAAACCATTTGGTAGCAAAGGCCGAAAAATATTCGGTAGACCGATCTCTCAGTTTTTACCTTTCTAATTCAAATCAAAGCGAAATTAAGAGACTTGTTCTTGAATGGTTGGGGTCTACGGTAGCCTCTCGAATTTCAATCCTTAATTCCGATGGAAGGATAATTGCATCAGCCTATAAAACGGCTGAAGAAAAAAAGGTCGCGGATGATCTTGAGGGACCAAACCAAATTTTTGTTGCCGAAGAGGTTTTAAAAAAAATAAAAGCCAATCCGAAGGCCAAATTGATTGAATCAAAAAAAGAAAGTCTTGAGCTTATACAGTATTACCCTGTTTTTTCAAAAAGTGGAAAAGGCATGGGCTATATTGAACAAGTGCTTAGTTTTCAGAAAAACTTTCTCAGCTCCTTTAAGGCTCGACTTAATGTTGATGTTTCTTTGATGTCTCCAGATTATAAAATCGTTTCGTCTACCAATGAAGATTTGCTTTCTTATCCCCAGAGGTTTTTTCAATCTCTTAAAGGTGATTTTGTCGGAAAGCTTTTCGACATAAAGGTACGTTCCCTTCCCTATGGAATATTAGTACACCCTATAGCCTGGGGTGATTCAAAGTTTTTTATTTTACTGGCGGCGGCAAAAATTGAAGCTAATGATACTTTGAGAAATATTAAAACTGCATTTATTGGAGTCTTTCTGACAGTTCTTGTTTTAGTCGTCATTTTAACTTGGGTCACATCTAATGTTGTGGTTCGGCCGCTAAGAGATCTTTATGCCGGCATTACGCGATTAAATTCGGGCGAAGAAGGAATTTCTTTGCCCGTTCATGGTGATAATGAGATGAGCTATCTCAGTCAAAGTTTCAACGAGATGTCTTTGCGAATTAAGGAAGCCCGGGATGATCTCAGAAAGAAAATTCAAGAATTAGAATCAGCAAACAACGAAATAAGAAAATCCCAATCCCACTTAGTTCACTCTGCAAAAATGGCAAGTCTCGGTCAATTGGTCGCCGGCATTGCTCATGAACTCAATAATCCCATCGGATTTATTTACTCAAATCTGACACAACTAGATGACTATTCTAAGCGCCTCGTTAAAATTATTGGATTGGCTTTAACCAATGCCGGCGATTTAGAAAAAACAATGAAGACAGAAGATTTTGAATATATCAAAAATGACCTGCCAAAATTAATTAAATCCTGTCAAGATGGGGCTCGTCGAACGCGAGATATAGTTTTGGGTCTGCGAAATTTTTCTCGTCTCGAAGAGGCTAATCTTAAAGAGGCCGACATCAATGAGAGCATCGATGATACTCTGATGTTACTTTCAGGCGAGCTAAAAGGTCGCATTCAGGTTTCAAAGAAGTATGGAAAGCTTCCCCTCGTGCCCTGTTATATAGGAAATCTCAATCAGGTATTTATGAACATCTTGTCGAATGCCGTGCAAGCAATCGAAGGCAACGGAAACATAGAAATTAGCACCGCGATCGAGAGCAAGAGCAAAGAGGATTGGATAAATATTTTGATAAAGGATGACGGAAAGGGAATGAGTAAAGAAACTTCTGAAAAGATATTTGATCCGTTTTTTACCACGAAGAATGTAGGGCAGGGTACCGGGTTAGGCATGAGTATTTCTTATGGAATCGTACAAAAACATGGCGGAAATATTTTGGTAAAATCTCAGCCAGGCAAAGGGTCAGAATTTACTATTCAGATTCCAGCATTAGGTCCGCCTGATGCTCGCGCCAAGGAAATCAGAATTAAGCAATAAATTCTTATTTTGAGACATAGTGGGTACTAATGGCCTAACGCCAGACGTCCGATAGGATTTTCATGAGCAGTAAGCAAAAGACTTATGAGTCGTTGACTGGTTTTCTACCCTATATTTTTTTGATTATTGGGTTAAGCCTATTGCTTGTCTCTTTGTCTAAAAAAAAGACTGTTGCCGTTAACGGAATTGAAAGTTCAGATCAGGCCAGCGTGCGTCGCCTCAATGAAGAAAGAGTTAATCGCTATTTAAAAGACGCCTACAACAGAAAACAGCTTGAAGAAATTCGCGCTAAAAATGATTTTGGTAGAACTAACCCAGCCGCCGAAGTTCCCTCGCAAGGCGCAGTTCCCTCGCGGCCAGTTAACGAATACTCGGGGGGCGACCTAGAAACTGAAGACAAGTGGAGTATTGAGGCAATCTCAACTAGTAACATGACGCCAGAAGAGTATGTCCAGTATCAGTTAAAGCTTAAACAAGATGAACTCTATAGGGCCCAGCAAGAACGAGAAGGCTTTATCGCGCAGTTTATCGAAAACGCCCGCAGAAATGGATTCGAGGTCCAGGTTGATCAAAATCTGAAAGTAAAATCAGTAAAAAAAATAAGACAATAACCTACGCGCGTCAAAATAGTGACGAGCAGCCCTTATATAAGTACAATTTAATTTCAATTTTTTTAGGAGAACCACATGATTTCTAGATTGATTAAGTCTTCACTCGCCATATTTGTTTTGATAGCAATAACTTTAACGCTGACATCTTGTGGCCCCAAAGCTTTTACAAAAGGGGATTACGATGAAAACGTTGAAAAAGAAAATACCCTTAACGACCAATGGTCCGAAACAGATATGCAAAAAGCTGTTCACGACTTGGTTGGAAACTTGGTCGGGCACCGAGCAATCGCCGCAGCACCGCGCCCTCCGGTCATCATGGTTACCAAACTCGAAAACAAAACCAGCGAGCACATTGATACTCAATCAGTTATGGATATGGTTCGAGTGGAATTAACAAACTCAGGCCGCGTGGCTTTTGTCGACAAAGAGGCGCGTGATGATGTTTCTACCGAACTTGAGTATCAGGATTCAGGTATGGTCGACGCCGCTTCACAGAAAAAAAAGGGTGGCCAAATCGGTGCCGATTATATAATTAACGGGAGATTAGATTCCATTGTTCAAGAAATCGGAAAAGACAAAACGGTTTATTATAAAGTGACACTGAATTTAACTAACCTTAGAACGAATCTGATCGAGTGGACAAACCAAAAGCAACTTAGAAAATCATTTAAAAAACGTCGCATAGGTTTATAAGACTACTTAGGTGATTCTTAAAAGTTCATTCTTATTATTTTTTCTAGTATTCCAAGTCTCTTGTGCCACCCACCAAATGTTAGTGGGTGAGGCACGAAAGAATCTGGTTAACAAAAACTTTACTAAGGCCGCTGAGCTCCTAAAGCCAATGGCAATGAAAGAAGACGACAACCAGCTGGTTTTCCTTTTAGAGTATGCAACGGCCCTACAACTTGCTGCCCAGTATGATGAAAGTAATAAGATGTTTCTCATGGCCGATCGCATGTCAGAAATTCAGGACTATCATAGTGTTAGCAACATAACGAGTTCTCTCTTATTTAGCGAAAAGATGGTTCAATACAAGGGAGAGGACTACGAAAAAGTCTTAATTAATGCTTTCGCGGCAACCAATTATCTCATGTTAAATGATCTTGAAAGCGCCTTAGTTGAAGCCCGAAGACTCAATGAAAAGCTTATTAAATATAAAAACGAAGCCAAACTGCCCTATGAACAAAATGCTTTTGCGCGGTATCTTTCTGCTATGGCGTGGGAATCAAACGGGAAGTGGGACGACGCCTACATTGATTATCTAGAGTGTTATAAATTGAATCCGAATATTCCGATGTTAAGAGCGGACTTGATTCGTGTAGCTAAAAAGGCCAATCGAATGGAAGATTTCGCCAAGTGGAAAAAACAGTTTCCTGCAGTAGAGTATAAAAATAATTGGGATGATAAAAAATATGGTGAGATTGTATTGATTTTTCAACAGGGGTGGGGACCAGTTAAGCGTCCCGACCCAATCCATCCTAGATTTCCAAGACTTTATCAACAATACTCTCGCACCAAAGCAGCCAACTTAAAGATTGAGGGACAAGCTTTTGTTCCCACTGAAGAAATCTACGACATTAGTGAAACCAGCATTAAGTCATTTAATGATCAAATCGGTGGGTTAATCGCAAAAAGAATTGCCGGCTTGGTAGCTAAAGAAGTAGTTGCCGATCAAATTCGGCAAAAAAATGGAGCGCTAGGGGATGTTGCCTATTTGGTAATGCATATTTCCGACCAAGCCGATACTCGGCATTGGTCAATGTTACCCGAAACTCTGCAAGTTTCGCGGCTGCGGCTGCCTGCTGGTGAATATCAGGTTTCAGCAGATGGACTTGATTCGAGCGGTAGTCCCACGGGCGAAAGCATGGACACTCAAGCAGTTTTAGTGAAGCCACGCAAAGCTTCGTTTGTCGTATGGCGCTCGCTTCAATAGGTTTGTAGGTTTACCAACCCTTGCTTGGCATTACAAAAGAGATAACAGCTAAAACATCAACGGAGTCCTGCATTGTTTTGATTTCAACGTTGTTAACGGTTTCAGTAGCTTCGAACGCCTTATTATATTTAAAGCGCATTCCAAAATTCATGGCTTTTCCCACTGCGAAATCAACACCAGTACCCAAGAAAATAGCCATACCGCTACCAGTGACATCGCTGACTGAAGCAACAGAAGATCCGGTAAGAGCTGCAACTTTTACAGCTTCAATTTTGTTGGATAAAAATCCAAGTCCACCAGAAATATAAATCGCCATAATGTCATCGCCGCCAGTGTAATAGTCTACTCCTAAAGAGAGATCCGAGTGATTTACGTCGTTTTTGTGTGAGCTTTCTGAGTACAGAATATTGAAGGCCATATCATCTGCTATTAGGTACGAAAATCCCCCGCCGTAGCCAATTGCATTTTGGCCGCCATTGCCGACGTCTCCCAGTAACGACGTGTTTCCAACTAGACCGGACAACCGGAAGTCGCCCTGATCAATTGCATTGGCGCCTATCGACAAAAAGAGAACACTGAGAGCCAATATAGTCTTAAAAAAATTCAGCATTGAGCGACCTCCTGAAAATAAAAAACCCTTGATAAAGTTACCAAGGGTTTTAAAGTTTTGAAAGTTCTAACTCAGAGAGGTAATAAATATTTAGATTAATTATTAGATTAATTATCTAAGCTTTTATTTGAGTTAGGTAGGCTGGGCGTTTCTTCTTCTTTATAACCAGCGCTTAACTCAGATGCTGTTCTTTCAGCCGCATTTGCTACGCGGTTCTCGAGGCTCTGTTGTACGTCTTCAAACGCAGGCTTCTGAGATTCCATAACGGGCTCTTTGAAGACCTGAGGTTTGCTCATGTATTCCTTTGGGAATGCGCCAAGCTTTGCCAAGTAGCCAGAGATGCTGCCGTTACCATTTTGAATTATTTCACGAAGTGTGAACAAAGGAGCATATTGCGATGCTTTCTTTTCTGCTTCAAAAATAATTTGCGTAAGAGTGGCCGCCGTTATGTCGTTTTTTGTTTTGTTATCAATCACCATAACTTCTTCATTGCTACGAATCATTTTCGCGATATCATCAAGAGTTACATAGCAACTTTGTTGAGTGTCATACAGCTTACGATTTTGATAACGTTTAATTATCTTCGTTTTACCACTCACTTTATTAGGTGTTGTGGCTGTTATGCCTTGTGTTTGCACCACATTTCCCCCCATTTGAAATCTCCCTTATTTTTTATAGCCTTAAACCGGGTTACGTTCGCCGAGACAATATCCCTTAACGCCACGGCCTGTCAAGAGGCACAAAATCAAAGTTTGTTGAAATGCAAAAATTATAGACACAACGTGCTAAGATCTCGATATAAATGACACTTTAAGAAACAGCAACGGTTAATTAATTCACTAAACTTATAAAGTTTTTACAGGTCTAGCCGATAGTCTAGTTAGGAAGTCTTATAAAATTCCTAACGAGGCTCAGATGTCAAATGCTCAAGATAATAGCATGAAAAGCACAGAAATCATTGCTTCGATTGGATTTTTTGTTATTTCTGCATACTTAGTGTCCAGCATCACTATTAGGCACTTTAGCCACTCTACCGAGCAGCTTTGGGCCAAGAAGGAAACTGATCGCTTATCTACCCAGATCGCTTATCTGACCGAGGCCGCCTCTGTAGCCAAGAATTCAAGCTCGAAGAAGCAAGCTAGATTGACTCGATATCCTGCCGCCACATTGGGTGGTTCGGAGTCTTCAAAGAAAACGACAAATAATGTAGCTGTCTCCGTCTGGAAGGATGAGGGAACTTTGGGGAATGACCCCTGGGGCAAACCCTATCGCTACAAAGTTTTTCGCGACGAAAGTGGAGAGGCGAAAAAAGTTGCCGTTTGGTCTGAGGGCGAAAATTCTCATAATGAGACAGACTTTAGTGAGGCCATTACAGTTACTCAGAATCCCTTGAGTGTGTTTTTGGGCGATGATGCAGGATTCATAAGAGCCCTTGATACTTTGGATAAGCTGTAGAGGGCCTAAGGAGTCCAAATTTCTCGAAAATCTTTTAGAACTAGAGTACCTGCGCCGATAGGTAATTTAAGGAATTTCCTCTAAAGGGCAGGCAAAATGGAGTTAGCAAAACTTATCTTGATCACGGGCGCGTTATTTTTTACTGCCTGCTCAACGTTTGATTCTGATGACTCAAAAGGAAACTACAAAAGTTCTGCACTCGATTTTTCTAATTCAGGTCGACCTAGCTCGCCGGAACAGTGGAACTCCTCAGAGGAGGATCCGCTAAATCGCAGATCATTAGCCGACTATCATTTCACATTGGCAGAGTCGTATTCTCATGAAAGTCAGCCCGAAAAGGCAATCGAAGAATACAAGCATACTTTGGTTTATGACAAGGACTCCGGAACCGTTCATTTTAGGTTAGCCAAAGAATATGTGCGCGTAGGTTTGGTCTCTGAGGCTATCGAGCAGGCCGAGGAATCCGTTAGGCTGGCTCCGACCATGCCCGAGCAGAGATTTTTGTTGGGTGCACTCTATTCCTCAATGAAAATGTTTGATAAGGCGAGCGCCCAATACCAGGAAGTATTGAAAACAGACCCTGAAAATGCGGATGCTCAGCTCTATGTTGGCGCCTTGCTGGCCGAAGAAGGTAAGTTTGACGAGGCCGTCACTTATTTTGAACATCTTTCTGCCAATAAAAAATTTACTTCGCCTTTTTTGGCCTGGTATTATATTGGCCGAATCAGAATTCAACAGAATACCGACAAGTCATATCAGCAAGCTGAAAAAGCATTAATAAAAGGGTTACAAATCAAGCCGGATTTTTCGGATGCGGCTGTCGTATTAGCTGGTGTTTACGAACATCAAGAAAAAATCGAAAAGGCCGTTGAACTTTTAGCCAGCTTTCAGGACAAGCATGGGCCGAGCACTAGCGTGGCTGAAGCGCTCGCGCCGTTTTACCTCAAACAAGAAAAATACGAGTTAGCTTATCAGCAGTATGAAATAAGCTCTCAGTCTGATCCCGATGATCTAAACGTCATGTTAAAGATGGCTCATCTTTTATACAGCATGAAAAAGTACGATGAGGCCATTTCTCAACTTGAAAATCTATTAAATCGGGCGCCCGATTCTGACCGAGTCCGCTACTTTTTAGGAGCCGTCTATTTAGAGAAAGGCAGTCTCGAGTTTGCGGCCAAGGCATTTTTACAGATCGGTCCAACGAGCCAATACTATTTTCAATCAATTGTCTTAGCGGCACATACTTATAAACAAATGAACCAAATGGAAAAAGCAATTGCTACGTTGGCTGAGGGGCTAACCTATCGAAAAGATATTCCACAGCTTTATACGTCAATGGCGTCTCTATTGAGTGAAAACAAAAGATACTCTGAGGCCATTGAGATAGTACAAGACTCCATTGAAAAATTTCCGGAGAATGCAGAGATGCGATTTGTTTTGGGTTCCATTTATGACAAGATCGGAAAATCTGAAAAAACGGTTGAACAGATGATAAAGGTGTTAGAAATCAACCCTGATCACGCCCAGGCACTAAACTATATTGCTTACACTTATGCGGAGCAGAACAGTAAGCTAGACGAGGCCGAAAAGCTAATTCGCAAAGCCTTAACTTTGGAACCTAAAGATGGTTACATCATGGACACGCTAGGTTGGATCTTATTTAAACAAGACAAGATTGTAGAATCTATTCAGACTCTCGAAAAGGCCTATGAAGTAAAGAACGATGAAAGTATTATTGCCGAACACCTAGGAGATGCGTACTATAAAAATCAAATGCCACAAAAGGCACAGAAAATGTATAGACGTGCTCTGGAGCTAGAAAAAGATGAACAGATTTTGCTTAAGTTGCGTTCAAAAATTACAGCAACAGAAGACCACCCCATCAAAAGTCAGCCAAGAAATCCGGCCTCATCTAAACCCGCAAAAAAATAGCGGCATATTTGTTTTAGCACTATTCCTAAATATCTTTGTGTTAATGGCGGGCTGTACCTCTGTCGAAAAAAAATCATTTAATTGGTTGGAGGTCTCTAGTGGAAAGTGGTCATCATCAGCTAAAATTATCGAAAATAAAACCGGGAAGGCCCAGACCGTTGACTTGATTTTTAGAGCTAAAAGAGAGAAACAAGTACGCCTCGATGTTTCAGCTATGATGGGAACGCCAGTAGCGAGCATTGTTTTGGATAACAATAAGATAGAGGCAGTTCTTATTCGACAAAAAAAAATCTACGTGGGAAAGTCCACTCCAGTAACGAATTCGAAAATAACTACAGGTATAAAGCCAAATATAATGCCAAATATAATGAAAGAAGCGCTTGGTTTTGAGTTTGATCCACACTTAATTTTTTCGGTCCTATTTGAATCTACTCCCAGCGACGAAAAATGGGCATGTACCGAAGATGGGGATAAAATGAAGAGATGTGTTGGTCCTAAAGAAAATTTTATTATTAAATGGGAAAATCGAAAAGATATAAAGCGCATTGTCCAATTGGACACTGTGGATTTTCAGTTCACAATAAATTTCAATGACTTTTCGCCAGACGACTTATTGGACCCAAAAACATTTGTAATCAAAAAGCCCAAGTCATTTAAGGTTATTGAGTTAAATTAGAAAAATAACTAGTTATTCAGTCGTCCAACATGGGGGTTGGGGCAGGTGGCCCCATTAGACAGGATATCTTTTAATTATTTTCTTTGCTCTATCTCTTTGGTAAGAAATGAGTCCCAAGGTCTCGTGTGTGTTTTTGATGATGTAGTTGCGTACATATTCAAAATCCTTCTTCCAGCC
>Ga0163151_10007145_pt1 | contig 13176 bp, 11 predicted proteins | sample OliLakLV19MP5IB2_FD_145596 | JGI IMG/M metagenome (GOLD analysis project Ga0163151, IMG submission 145596) | Freshwater microbial mat bacterial communities from Lake Vanda, McMurdo Dry Valleys, Antarctica - Oligotrophic Lake LV.19.MP5.IB-2 | ecosystem: Environmental > Aquatic > Freshwater >...
ACTGGTGTTTGCCCCGAAACTGACCCAGGAACGGCATATCGCGCGGATGCAATGCTGCGACCTGATCCTCGATCCCTGGCCCTACGGGGGCCATACCAGCACGGCGGATGCGATCTTCGCCGGCATTCCCGTGGTGGCGATGGAGGGCAGTAATTTCGCCTCACGGGTCAGCGGCAGCCTGCTGCACTCGGCCGGTCTGGGACAGTTGGTGAATAAGGATCGCGAGGCCTATATTCGCGCCGCGATTGGCCTGCTCGAGAAGCCAGAAACGATTGCCTACGCAAAAAAATTCATTCGCGAGACGAGCGTCAAGAACGACATCTTCAACGCGCGCTCGAAGACTACGCAGCTTGAGGCCGCCTACGAAGACGTGCACGCCAGAGCCGTAAGAAGGCTGCCGCCCCGCGATGTCACTCTGCGTCTTGTACCACCGACGGCCCCGGCTACAACCACTGCACCTGCCGCCGCGACACCACCCTCCCCAGTCCAAGCGCAGCCGCCGCCTGCGCGACGGCAACGCGCCGCCGCGTCAGGAACCCAGCCGGAATTGATCCTCGTGTGCGGGCCGTGGAGCAGCGGAACGAGCGCAGTCGCCGGTGTGCTCGCCGGCCTCGGACTGGAGGGGCTCAAGCCGTATCTCCGAACAAGTGACGAGAAGACTCGCAACAGCTTTGAATCCCTCGCGTTTCGTGACCTGGTCCTATCCCTGGCGGACGAAGACAGCGTGGCGTCGACAGCCAAATCAGTTGCGTCAGTAGCACGCCTGCGCGATTTCCGCTCCGCCATTCTCGAGGGCGAATTCGGCCCGCAGCTGCTTGACGCCAACAAGCCGATATTCCTGAAATACCCGCTCTCCGCGGCGCTGATCCCCGCAATTTGTACAGTCTTCAGGACACGGTTGGTCTATGTACTGCGCCCATTGAAGGATATTGAAGCCACGCGCACTCGCCGGATTTGGCCCGCGTCCCAGGGAGCGGCGGGGGCGCAGCGTGTTTACGCCTATATGTTTGGCGCGCTTGTGGAGCAGCGTACCCCGACCTTGATGGTGCGCTATCCGGAACTGCTCGAGCAGCCGGTTGAAATAGCGGGACAGTTAGCGCGGTTCGCTGGCCTGGACGCCAAGCGCGAGCTGATAGAAAAGGCTGCGGCGTTCGTGCGCAAGACAGGTTCCTGAAGGCAGCGTGGCGGACAAAATGATTGAATTCGATACCTTTTGCTACCTGCAGAATCACAAGACCGGTTGCACTTTTGTAGAAATGTTTCTGCGTATTCATGCTGCCGAACCGGTGCGCCTTTTCCACAAGCATGCCGCCCTGCAGGCGGCAAAGCCGGACAAATTCTATTTCGTCAACGTGCGCGATCCGGGCGAGGTCTATCTGTCGTTGTACAACTATGGACTCGATGGCCGGGGCCAGGTTTTCGAGCGCTTGCGCGACGCAGGCCAGGGGAACCTCTATCGCTCCGGAATAGAGGGGTACGAGGCCTGGCTTGCGTTTGTGTTGGATGCCGACAATGGACCGATACTGGCGCCGGGGTTCACCCGCGCGGTGGCGGCACGGGTGGGTCTGGTGTCATACCGGTTCCTGCGTCTTGCGTGCCCGGGGTTCGGGATTGCCTGCGCACGCTTTTCAGGCGCGGATGATGTCCGGGGCTATTTCGCCCGTGAGAAAATTGTCGCCGCGGTTATTCGTCACGAGCGGATGGCCGAGGAATTGGGCCGCCTTGTGGCAGGACCGCTGAAGCACGCAATAAACGACGTAGCTGCAGCTCGGGCGTGGATTTACGCTACTCCGCCGATCAATCCGTCGAATCGTCGGGACCAGAAAGCTGCCGTCGTCATCGCTCCAGCTACCCGCGAAATGATGCGGACGCGGGAGTGGTTCCTGTACGAGAATTTCTACTCCGACACAAATGGAAGCGCGAATGGCCAGCGAAACTGAAGCCTTGTCTGCCGGCGAGCGCCTGTCGCAGCCCCCCAAACGGGCGCCAGTGCCGGAGAGTTTTACACGGCGCGCTTCGACCTTCCCGAGTCGGCTGCGGTCCCCTGGCGCTATATTTTCTATTCGTCGCAGCGCACTGGCAGCAATTACATGTGCCGCCGGTTGTGTAATGTAAAAGAGCGCTTCGGGTTGCCAGGCGAGTACCTGAACCCGAATGCAATACCGGACATCGCTCGCCGTCTCACGGGATCGCCTTCAGGGAGCGAGCAAAAACTCCGGCTTGGGCAGTACCTGCGCGGCCTTGGACGCATCCGAACGACTGCGGACGGTTGTTTCGGAATAAAAGTGCAACCGAAGCAGCTGCTGGCAGTATTGCCGCGCGATGCCGGCGGCGGGGCAAGATTCCTGCAGAATTTCGAAAAAATTGTCGTGTTGACCCGCAGGGACAAGCTCGGCCAGGCAATATCGGGATCAATCGCAGACGAAACGGGAAAGTGGTTCAGCGATGGGAGCGAAGCCGTCCTGGATGATTCGAAGCTTGCAGCGCTATGTCCCGACGTAGCATTCAAGCTGAATCGATATATCGTCGAAGAGCGCCTCATGCTCGACGCGGCGCAGCGCAGCGGCAAGCCGGTCCTTCACCTGGAGTACGAAGAGATCCTGGGCGACCCGGATGCCGTTTTTAATCGCGTGCTGGGGTTCCTGGGAGAGCCTCGCGGCGTGGCTGGAGTCGAAGAGGATGCTGCAGTACCGGTGCCGAGCAAGCCGAAAGGGAAAACCGCGCAACGGCTACGAACTATGTTCCTGGACTTCATCGCCGGTGGAGGGCCGGATTCGAAATTGCTCAGGCGAGTTCGCTCACCGGACGCAGAATGAATCGGTTGCAACGACCAGAGATAGTTATCAAGAAACCCACCCGTAAATTTCCTGATTCGGTGGCGCTGTTTGCCGTCGTGCGCAACGAAATGGACATCCTCCGACATTTTCTCCGGCACTATCGCCATTTGGGCGTTCGGGAATTCTGGTTTTTCGACGATCACTCCGAAGATGGAACGACTCAATTTATCCTGGACCAGCAGGACTGCGGTCTCATTACGTCGAAGTGGCGCTACGGCAGACCGATGGGCAACTTTCGATTCGGCGATGCGCTCAAAAACATCATCCCGACGAAATTCTTCCGCGACCGCTGGCTCCTGTCGGTCGATGCGGATGAATTCCTTTTGCTGCCGACCTGTGTACCCACGATTTCGGATTTGATCGTCATTCTAGAGCGCCGGCAATACGCCGTGACCCGGGCAATCATGCTCGAATTTTTTCCGGCCGATCTGCAAAACGCGCGCGTTGCCTCGGCGGAGACCGACCCGTTCGAGGCCAGTCCTTATTTTGACCGGCTGGCGTCAATCGTGTGGCCCGCTTACAAGCTAACGCCCGACAACGCGTCTCACCCTGAACGCGTCCGGAACCGGATTTTCAAGCAGTTGCTAGTGCGGAACCTCGTTCCCGAGGATATCGCCAAGACGCGGCGGGTGCCGAGCATGAACAAAGTACCGCTCGTTCGTTGGCGCGAAGACGTGCATTTGCTCAATGCTCACCACGTGAATATCGCGGCAAACGACGATATCCAGCTGATATTGGCGCACTTCAAGTTTCACCCGGGAATCGAGAAGAAAGTGAAGGATGCGCTCGCAACCAAGGCCTACTGGCAGGATTCGGTCGAATACCGGATCCTGGACCTCGCTTTCGAGCATCTCGCCAACTGGTCTTTGCTGGATTCAAATTCCGGGCGCTTTAGCTCCTGCCTCGATCTGGAAAGCGCGGGGCTCTTGTATCTGCGGTAGCGATTTCGTGCGCGCCTTGCCTACACTTCGATCCACTCGCGTAACAGGCTGTTGTACACAGAGGTAAGCAACAAAATCTCCGGTGCTTCGGGCTCCCGTGCGATCAGGCCCTGCACCGACCGGTCGAGATCGAATAAAAGCTGTCGCCGGTCAGGCTGGCGGACCATGCTTTGCGCCCAGAACACCGCCGCATCGCGCGTCCCGCGCGTCACGGGTTCGACCCTGTGGCGGCTGCCCGCAGGATAAAGCACCATGTCTCCCGCAGGCAGTTTGATCCGCTGTACCGTTTGCCCGTTGTGAATGGCAAGCTCGCCGCCATCGTAGCTGGCCGGATCGGACAGGAACAGCGTCGCCGCGATATCCGAGCGCAATCCCTGCTTGCCGCCCGCGCGCATATAGGCGTTGTCGACATGCGCGCCGTATTCCATCCCGGCTTCGTAGCGGTTGAACAGGATCGGCATGAGCTTGCTCGGCAGCGCCGCGGCAAAGAAGGCCTTGTGGCGGTTGAGCGCCTGGTTGACTATCCGGGCGAGGCGCTCCTGCTCGGTCGAGCCGGGTGGGAGCTGAAGGTTGCGCTTGACCTTCTGTGCCTGAAAGCCCGCGGTCTTGTTGTCCGCCGCAAAATCGGCCGCTGCGAGGGCGGACTGGATCCCGGCCAGCTCTTCGTCGTTCAAAACCCGTTTGAGGACCTGCATGGTGATGTGCGTCGCGAAAGAAAAGAGCCGTTAGTCGAGGCCGAAGCCGATATCAGGCCTCGAAATGAGGTGCTTCAGGATGATTTTCGCTGACCACAGGTTATGTGCCAACGCCGAAAATCCGGAGTAGGTTACCCCATACTTGTTGGGTTCGACTTTAAGTATATAGAGCCGATTGGAAAGCGCGAGCATCAGCAGGTCGAGGATCGAATCCCGGTTTTTCGCGTAGGTCTGCGCGGCTGGCGAACGGCTATTGTGCAAAGGCTCCCCGGCAGACGAGGGAAGTGTGGCGAACGAAAATACGCGATCCCTGCCGAGGGCGAGCCTGAAGTCGTCCAGCACCTTGCCATTGTCCGTTGCTACGAACAACCGTTTAACGGGGGATTTCCCGAGCTGCAACAGGGTGGGCTCGTAGATTGTCGTGTAGTCGGTATGGCGAACGTGAATGGCGGAATACGAAGTCCCGATTTGACGGACTCGCCTGGCCAGCTCGTCGACGATCGAATCTTCGAGCCGCATTCTCAGCAGGGCAAATTGCGCAATGGACCCGCCGCCCGATTGGTGATGGACGAGAAGCTCCTGAGGATAGCTTTTGGAGAAATCAAACGTAACCGGCTGTGCGCTGTCCGAATCGCGCCAGTTCCAGCGCTCCGTATCCCAGGTTGTCGTGTATCGGCTGACACGGCCGGACAGGAATTCGGGGAAGACCTGCATTCGATCGAACGAGCCGCTGAAATTGTCCGCGTTCAGAATGAATTTCGATTGCCGGGAAACAAAATACCTGCCGAAATGATCGCCGAAGTAGAGGGAGTTCCTATAATTGGTATCGACAATGACGGTCCGGTCCGTCTGCTCGGCGTAGCGGCAGCATTTTTCGATCTGGCACAGAATGTCGTTAAGCCCGCCTTGGGGGCGGCACAACAGGAGTTTTTTCATTGCATGGGCTGAAACCGTGACCGCTGAAAACGTGAACTTCGCATTATCCGGCGGCCGCGTCGCTGCCGCGACGATCCTCTGCGCGCTGCTTGGCGCCTGCGCGGTGGGCGACAGCCGGAACGCGGTGCGGGAGGTCTGGCTGTCGCCGTCGGGGTCCGAGTGGCGGACCGCCGCGATCCAGGGAGTCACCCTTTACCGTACCGACAAGTCGACCAGCCAGGTCGTACCCGCGCCGGTCATCGCGCGCTTGCTCGCGGCAATTGACAGGCTCGAAAAGGCCGGCGGCTCGCGCGCCGACCTCGCCCTGGCGGAGTCGGAGCCCCCCAATGCATTCGCGTTCTCCTTCGAAGGCCGGCCGATTATTGCCTACAGCCTTGGGTGGCTGGACAAGCTGGGGCACGACGCGGACGCGATCGCGGCCGTGGCGGCACACGAGTTGGCGCATCTGCAGCTTGGCCATTCCGCCGCCGAGCGCAGCGCGCGGGACAAGTCCGCACAGGTAGCCGGGCAGGTCACCGGCCTGATTCTGCGCATGATAGGGGTGCCATTCGGTGGGGCCCTCTCGAGCGCTGTCGCGTCGGCATATGCGCAGTCGTTCACGCAGGACGAGGAGCGCGCTGCCGGCGAGCTGGCATTGAAATCGATGCTCGCCGCGGGCTACGATCCCTGCGGTATGCGGCGGGTAGTGCGCCTGTACGAAAGCCTCGAAGGCGAGGCGCCTCACCCTTGGCTGCACGCCCATCGAGGCGCCGAAGAGGCCGCCTCGCAATCCGCGGTTACGGCCGGCCGGAAAAGCTGCGCATAGGCCCGGTGCCGCTCAGCGCTCGTTGAGGGACTGCGAAAAGGTCCTCACGATCGGATTGACGAGGTAGCGCAGCACCGTGTTGGTGCCGGTCTTGATTTCGATCACGGCCGTCATGCCCGGCTGGATCTCGATGCGTTCGCCGCCGCGCCGCCCTTCTTTCGCACCCGGAAGGTCGCGCCCTTTGGCCTTGATGTGGACCCGGTAATAGGGCTGGTCACCGGTCTTGTTTTCCTCGCTGAGCGTGTCTGCGCTGATGTAGACGACTTCGCCGAACAGCGAGCCGTAGATCGTGTAATCGTACGCATCGAGCTTCACGTTGGAGGGCAGGCCCGGCTTGATGAAGGCGATATCGCCCGGCTTCACCTTGGCCTCGAACAGCAGCGCGTCGTCCACCGGGACGATCTGCATGATTTCCTCCGCGGCCTTTGCCACCGCGCCGCGGGTGGTCAAGCGAACGTTGCGCACCACGCCGTCCATGGGCGAGTGGATCTCGGTATAGCCCAGCGATTCGAATCGCTGGGCCAGTGTCTGTTCGGCGCTCTGCAGCTCCTCCTGCGCCTTGGCGAGGTCGGTCTGCGACTCCTGAAAATATTTGTTGCGGCGGTTCGAGATCTGCGCCCTGACATCGGCAACTTGCCGCTGCAGCTTGAGCACTTCGGCTTTGCTCACGTCGCCCGACTTGAGCAGGGGCAGGTTCATGTCGAGCTCCTGGGTCACGAGCTCGAGCGACTTCTCCAGCGACGCGATTTCCTCGTTGACGGCCGCCTGCCGCTTGGTAAACAGGGCGAGCTGGTTGGCCTTGATCTTGGGAAAGCGGTTGACCTCCGGCGGGAACTCAGGCGCCCCCCCCAGCACCTCCGCATTGAGCCTTGCAACTGCCGCCTTCAGCGCGGCGACCTTGCCGGCCGAATCGATGTACCCGGATTCGGCTTTGGTTTTCTCGAACGTCGCGAGCCGTTGTCCGCGCTTCACGATCGCGCCTTCGCGCACATAAAGTTCCTTCAGCACGCCGCCGTCCGGCGCCTGGATCAGCTGGTTGCGCGAGCTGGCGATCACCTGTCCCGGCGCCCGCGTGATCTGGTCGATTTCGGCCCAGGATGCCCACAGCAGGAACCCGGCGATTGCGGCCACGCTGGCCAGGACGAGAAACGTGCTGAGGCGCGGCAGCTCGTCCTTGCGCAGGCCTTTGCCGGGGCCCTTCATTTGGAGGATTCAGCCACTTGGATGGAATCGCGCCCGGTGCGCCGTCCGCCGAGCTTCTCGATCGCCTCGTCGCGCGGCCCGTCGAACGCGATGCGCCCTCCCTGCAGGACAATGATGCGGTCGAACAGCGGCAGCAGGGCGTTCTTGTGCGTCGCCACGAGCATCGTCGCGCCCGCGGCAGCAGCCTCGCGCAGCAATTGCACCACGCGTGCCTCGGTTGCCGAGTCCATGGCGGTTGTCGGCTCGTCGAGCAGCCATACCCGGGGTGCGGAGAGCAGTACCCGGCTGAGGGCGACCAGCTGGCGCTGGCCGCCGGAGATGCCCCGGCCGCCTTCGGTGATCGGCAGGCCGAGACCCTTGGGGTGGCCGGAGATCAGTTCGATGAGCCCGGTCTTGCGCGCCGCGCCGAGGATCGCCTCGTCGCCCGGGTCGGGCAGGCCGAGGAGCAGGTTGTCGCGCAACGTCCCGCTGAAAAGCCGCGGCTCCTGTGGAAGATAAGCGATCGTCTCGCGCAGGAAGGCGGGGGCGATCATGCTCATCTCGATGCCGTCGAGCGAGACTTTGCCCTGGGCGGGGCTATAGAGCCCGGAAGCGAGCTTGAGGAGCGTGCTCTTGCCCGACCCGACCGCCCCAACGATGCCGGTTTTTTCGCCCGGCCGGATGGCGAGCTTTGCGATGGCGAGGGCAGGAGGGGTGTCCGGCGCATAGGCGAAGCGAACCGCGTCGAAGCCAAGTGCGCCGGCGACGCTCTGCGGAATCAGCGACGAGCCGTCCGCGTCCGCTTCGTTGGGCAGGCCGATTATTTTCTCGAGCTCGCCCAGCGCGGCGCGCGCATGCGCCCACTGGACCATGACTCCGGGAAGCTGGGCAATCGGGGCCAGCGCGCGGTTCGCGATGATCGCGCAGCCGATCAGCGCGCCCAGGGTGAGCTGGTTGTCGACAATCAGGAAGGCGCCGTAGGCGACCATGCCGACGTAACCCATTTGCTGCAAGGTCATCGTGAGCTGCTGCGCGAGCGCCGAATACCGTCGCACACGATAGTCGGTGTCGGCCACTTGCTCGACCAGTTCGTTCCAGCGTCCCTGGATCTTCCAGTCCGCGCTGTTCGACTTCAGCGATTCCGCGCCGTCGATCGACTCGACGAGTAAGCCCGTCTTGCGGTGGTTGTACGCCTGGAACTCGCGCGCGCCGCGGCGGATGATGCCCTGGAAAATCAATCCTGAGATCAGGCAGATCGGGATGGCGATGAGCGGGACGATCGCGAGCGAGCCGCCGATCAGGAAAATCACCACCACGAAAAACACCGCGAACGGAACATCGACGAGCACGAATATCGGCGTCGAGGTCATCACGCCGCGCACCAGCTCGAACCCCTTGATCTGGGCCGCGAGGGTGCCGACCGACTGCGGCCGCGCGTCCATGCGGATGCCGAGCGCGCGCGCGAAGAACCATTCCGACAGGTCCTTGTCGATGGCGTTGCAGGTGCGGTCGATGGCAATTGTGCGCACCTGCTTGAGCATGAACTCGAGGCCGATGGCGATCATCACCCCGACGGAGAGCACCCACAAGGTATCGAACCCCTGGTTCGGGATCACCCGGTTGTACACCTGCATGGTGTAGAGCGAGACGCCCAGGGTCAGCAGGTTGACTAGGACGGTGGCAATCAACGCCTCGACAAAGATCAGGCGGCGCTGCCATACCGCCTCCCACACGAGCCCGACGGCGCTTGGTGCGGCCTGGACCGGACCGGCGCGGCGCGGGATCGACACGCATTCGAGGGCGTCGAGGTTGTCGAGGCGCAGGGATTCACCGCCGGCTTTCACCAGCGACCAGCTCGCGTCGGCGAGCTGCGCGCGCACGATCAGCCAGCCATGCTCGGGGCTCCAGCCGATGGCGGGAAGATCGTGCTGCCGCACCGTGGCGAGCGTGCGCGGCTCGCCTTCGAGGCCTGCGGCGCGCCAGGCCGATTCGATGAACTCGGCCGCCGGCGCCTCCGGGCTGGTGACCTTTGCGGAAGCGGCGAGCGCGTCGACGCGCGCGCGGTGCAGCGTCTGGCCGCCGAGCTGTGCCGCCCGCTGGACGATCTCGGTGAGGCTGGCGGATTTCAAGGCCGCGGTTTTCAAGGTACTCCCGGCTGCAGGGTGCCGGTGACGATGCCCAGGCGCAGCGCGGCGCCTGCAAACTGTGCTTCCGCGTCGGCCACTGCGAATTCCGCCAGCGTGAATTCGCGCACCGCGTTCATCACGTCGATCCAGGTCTTGCGGCCGGTGGTGAATTGCTGCGTAAAGGATTCGAACACCCTCGCGCTAGTCAGGCGCGAAAGCTCGGCGTTCTCGCGCCGCTCGCGAGCGAAGCGAAACTCGTTCCAGTCGATTCCGACCCGCTCCTGCAGGTCGCGCAGGGCGCCGTCGCGTGCCTGCTCGAGCGCGCGCTGGCGCGAGCGCGCGGCGTCTATGTTGGTGACCGCGGAAAGCCCTGCGCCGGGCTGCGCTTCGAGCACGAGCATGACGCGCGAATCGGACAGCGCGCCGCCGAACAATCGTTCGAAACGCACCCCGACCTGCGGCCAGAGCGCGGCCTTGCGCGAGTCCACATCCGCCCCGGCCGCCTGCTCCTCGGCGCTGATCCGGGCAAGCGTCGGCGAAGCCGCGATCGCCTTCTGCAGCGCAATCTCTTCAGACTGCGGCGCGGAGACCAGGCCCGGCTCGAGCGGGGCGAGGCGCGCGACCGGCTGGCCGGTGAGCTGGCTCAACTGGGTGAGCGCACTTCTGCGCTGCTGGGTGTTCAGCGAAAGGTCGTTGATCGCCTGGTACAGGCGCGACTGCGCAAGCTCGCTGTCCACGCGCGCGCTGACCTCCTGCTCCACCCGCCGGCCGATGAGCCCGAGCAACCGCTTGTGCTCGTCCACGCTGCGGCGGCCCTGGTTCTCGCGCGTCTGTTGCCGCAAGGCTTCAACGTAGGCGGCCGCGACCCGAAGCGAAATTTCCTGGCGGGTCTCCGCAACCACAAAGTCGGCTGCGTTCTTGCGGAACTGGGTCGCCTCGATCCCGGCAGTGATGCGGCCTCCGGTCCATAACGGCTGCTGGACCTGAAAACTGGAGGTATTGGCGGCGTTGTTCCCGCCGCCGGAGATCGCCTGCAAAGACGGCGTCGGATAGCGCTGCCATAGCGCCGACTCGCGATCCGACTCGGCCGCCGCGGCCGAAGAGCGGCGCGCAAGCACGTTCGGATGCGTGGCCAGCGCCTGCCTGAGCGTTTCGTGGAACGTCCACGTGAGGTCTTGGCCCCAGCCGGCGCCAGACCATGAGACCGCCACGAACGCTATTAATATTTGGAATTTGAGCAAAGGTTGCGATCCGCGGGGCATGAGCCATCCGGGACGCCGTAGCGAAGCAAGATAATGGTAACACGCGAGCCTCTGCTCGGCCCTGCATGGCGCAACTTCAGCGGAAGCTATAGGCTGTCGATCGTCATGCTTACCAGCCGCATTTACCAATGGGCGCAGGCCGGTCCGGAGAGGACCGCCGTGATCTACAACGACACGCCGATCAGCTACGCGTCTTTTTCCCGCGCAATCGAGGATGTTCGCGTCCTGTTGGAAGAGCAGGGCCTTCCGGCAGGCGGCGTCGCCATTGTGCTTGCCAAGAATCTCCTGCAGGCGTGGATGCTCGACCTCGCGCTACGCGCTCTCGGGCTCACTTCGATTTCGGTGCAATCCATCGCACAGGCGGAGGAGCTCAAGGTCCGCAACGTCGCTTGCGTAGTCGTGATCAAGCGCGAAAGGGACGCGCACGATCTGGGCGCTAAGTCGTTGGCCGGGATCAAAGTAATCGTGGTGTCCACTGTGATCCGGCCGGAAGTCGATCCGGACAGCCTGCCGGAGCTGCCGGACAATCCCCCCGCGTTCGGCGGGCACATCGTCTACACGTCCGGAACCACGGGGTCCTACAAGAAGCTGCTGATGGGCGGCGCAAACGACGCGCAGAGAAACGACTGGTGGGCGCGCAAGCTGTCGCTGACCAGTGGCACGGTGTTCCATATCGTCGGCTTCGGGCTGTGGACTGCCGCGGGCTTTGGCTTTCCAGCGGCGGTGTGGCAGGCCGGCGGGTGCGTGGTCATGGACCAGCGCAAGGACCCGCTCAAGAAATTGTTTCGCCATCGGATCACAAACGCGTTTCTGATGCCCGACATGGTTGCGGAAGCTGTCGAGGTCCATGGCTCCGCGCCGCGCGTCGATTTCGAGCTGACAACCGCGGGCGGCTTTCTGCCGCTCGCGGTTGCCGAAAAAGTGATCGGCCGGTTGACGGACAAGCTGAAGATCAGCTACGCCTCGACCGAGTGCATCGCGGTATTGCGCGCGGAGTTCCGCGCAATCGACGACCTGTACTGGCTCACGCCGTACAGCGAGCGGATCGTCCAGGTCGTCGACGAGAACGGCAACGAATGTCCGCCGGACGAGGAGGGCGACCTGCGCGTCCTCTTGAGGGATATCGATTGCGCCGCCTACCTTGACGACGCCGAAACGAGCGCGAGGTTCTTCCGCGACGGCTACTTCTATCCGGGCGATATGGCGGTCAAGCGCGCGGACGGGCGTTTCCGCATCCTTGGCCGCACGGCGGACGTCCTAAACGTCAAAGGGCGGAAGATCGCCGTGGCGCCGCTCGAAGACGCAATCCAGCGCCACCTGCAGGTCGAAGCCGTGTGCCTGTTTTCCGGATTGAGCGACGAGGGCAAAGAGGAACTCGTCGTCGCCATCGAGTCGGACCGCGACCTGCCGAAGGCTGAGCTGGATGCGATATCCCGGCTTGACGCCCTGGCCCGTGTGGTCGCGTCATTCGGAGGTTTTCGCTACTCGATCCTGAAGGCTTTCCCGCGAACGCAAACAGGAATGAGCAAGGTTCGGCGCGCGGCCCTGCGAAAACGATTGTTCAAGCAATAGAGACCGGCAGGGAAGTTTATTTTCCCGAACTGGCAATTGGATTCACCGGAAGCCCGCTCCAGTATTGCATCTCGCGAATGTCGAGGACTTCGCCGACCTGATCGGCGACTTTGGGCAGGCGATGGCCAGGCCGAGCCGGTAGTGCCAATGAGTCCAGGAGTGATCTTCGAAGTTCGAGGACAAGAGGCCTCAGGGTAGGCCGTTGCGCCCATGCGCGCGGAACGCGGGCCGCTCGGTGAGCAGCTCGTAGTAACGGCTCACCGCCGAGTTTTCCGGCCGTTTCAGCTCCGCGAGCGCGAACCAGCGGTTCACCACCAGCCCCATCGGGATGTCGGCCAAGGTGAAGTCCTTGCCGAGGAGGTACGGGCCGTTCGCCGCGAGGTAGCGGATGATCGCGTGCGATTCGCGCATCACCAGCCCGTCGTCGATCACGCACGGCACTTGCCCGACCGGATTCAGCTTGAGGAACTCAGGCGTGTCGGTCGGCCGGAAGCCGCGCCCGTAGTCTTCGCGCTCGAACGGGAGGCCGATCTCGTCGCAAGTCCACAGCACCTTGCGCACGTTGAAGGAGTTGGCCCGGCCGAGGATCCTGAGCATCGCCTTACTCCGACTTGTTGACGTTCAAGTCGCCATCAGGCATCCCGCTGGACGAGATGCATGAGGATGCCGCCTGTCGCTTTGGGATGCGGGAAGCCGATCAGCGCGCGGCGCGATCCCGGCCGCCCCTTGGTATCGATCATCTGCAGGCCGGCACCGGCCATCCGGCTGAGCGTCGCGTCGATGTCGCTCACCTTGAGCGCGACATGATGCAGGCCGCGCC
>Ga0163151_10007148_pt1 | contig 13170 bp, 11 predicted proteins | sample OliLakLV19MP5IB2_FD_145596 | JGI IMG/M metagenome (GOLD analysis project Ga0163151, IMG submission 145596) | Freshwater microbial mat bacterial communities from Lake Vanda, McMurdo Dry Valleys, Antarctica - Oligotrophic Lake LV.19.MP5.IB-2 | ecosystem: Environmental > Aquatic > Freshwater >...
ATCTCATACAAGTAAACAAAACTCAAGAAAAGTCTCTAGAGCAAGTTTTACTAGAAAGACAAAAAAAAGCTGCTCAAATCAGAGCCGCATTGTTTAGTCTACGAGATTCAGCAGCGATACCGTTTGGTGATGCTTTGAAATATGCTGAGGCATCTGGTACTAAAACTGGGGTTCGTCCGGCATTTCTTTTGGCTATTTTGACACAAGAAAGTAATCTAGGAGCAAATGTCGGATCTTGTTTGGTAGGGAACCTGCAGAATGGTGACGGTGTTGGTAAAAACACAGGTACTGTCTTCCAACAAGTCATGAAGGCACCTAGAGACACAGTGCCTTTTGAGGTCATAACAACACGATTGGGTAGAGACTGGAAAACAACACCAATATCTTGTCCTCCGGGCACAACATATTATTCCGGTAGAGGTTTTGGTGGCGGTATGGGACCTTCCCAATTCATCCCTTCTACATGGGAGTTATTTAAAAACAAAGTGGGTAACGCCGTAGGGGTTCCTGGGGATTCAGCTAACCCATGGAATCCAGAGCACGCCTTTATGGCAACCGCCATATACATGAAAGAACTAGGAGCGCAGTCAGGTTCATATACTGCTGAAAGGAATGCGGCGTGCAAATATTACTCTGGCTCAGCCTGTTCTTCTACCAGAAAGCCACCAAATCTGTTTTACGGTAACAGTGTTATGACTATAGCCACAAAAATCCAGGAGACTATGATAGACCCACTAAAAATATAGTACGTTTGCAAAAATGTAGGGTTTTTGGTAGAGTAGGGGAACTAAAAAATGAAAAAAGATATCCATCCAAAAAATTATAGAAAAGTTTTGTTCGTAGATAACTCAAACAAAGAAGAGTTCGTGTTGTTTTCTAGTGTAGCAACAACAGAAACAGCTAAAGCAAAAGATGGTAAAGAATACCCAGTTTTCGGTCTTGAAATTTCAAGTGCGTCACATCCTTTTTATACAGGGAACGAAAAGTCTCTTGATACAGCAGGAAGAGCAGAAAAGTTCCGTGCTCGAGTTGCAAAAGCCACAAAAAAGAAAGCTTAGGCTTTCTTTTTTGCTGAATTTAGAATATTGAATAAGGATTTAAGACTGCAGAGTTTTTTTGCTGTTCGTGTTATTCTTTATTCAATATTCAATATTCATTATTCTATTACCATGGATTTAGATAAATTTATAAATAACCCCAAAACTTCTTATCTTGCTGAAAGCTATAGAAAGCTCGAGAAGGAGGGTTTGGAAACTGAGAAAATGATAGAGAGTGACCCGACTCTTGCGGATTTGGCACGCTCTGAACTTGAGTCAATCAAACTCCAAAAGGATGCGATACTTGCTCAAATGGAGGAAATAGTAAAAGAGGAGGAGAAAGAAGAAGAGTTTCCAAATGAAATAATTTTAGAAGTCCGTGCTGGAGCTGGCGGAGAAGAGGCTTCCTTGTTTGCTGAAGAATTGGCTCATATGTACGCCAGATATGCCGAAAATAGTGGTTGGAAAGTAGTAGTTATTGATGAATCCAGGAGTGCTGTGGGTGGTTATAAAGAAGCATCTTTTGAGATACGAGGTAAAGACGTATATAAGAAACTTAGGTTTGAAACAGGCGTTCACAGAGTCCAAAGAATCCCCTCAACTGAGAAAATGGGACGAGTCCATACATCTACTGCTACTGTTGCAGTGTTACCAGTCAGAAAGAAAACTACCCTTGAAATAAAACCAACTGATCTGGAGATTGAAACTTCTCGTTCTGGAGGTGCTGGAGGACAAAATGTTAACAAGGTGGAAACTGCAGTGCGAATCATTCACAAGCCAACCGGTATAGATGTTCGTTCTACTTCTCAAAGAAACCAGCTCAAAAACAAAGAGATGGCTATGAGTATTTTGATTGCCAAGTTAGAAGCTAAAAAGGAGGAAGAAGAGTCTGCTAAATATTCTGCTGACCGAAAGAGTCAAATAGGTACCGCCGACAGATCCGAGAAAATCCGTACATACAACATTCTACAGGATCGCATCACAGACCACCGGATTAAACAGTCCTGGCATAATATAGAGAAGATACTAGCGGGAGAAATTGAGCCTGTTTTGGAGGCAATGGTGAGCTTTACAGGGGAGCCTGTCACTGGAGAGGACAGTGAATAACAGGTTGCAACAAGAGTCGCTTTCTGGTAGACTGGTTCCTACATATGGATAAAATGAATAATAATACAGCTAGTTTAAAGACAGATAACAGCGTAGTAGACGCTCTTTTTTCTGTGGGTGCCCACTTCGGTTTTACGAAATCAAGAAGACACCCATCCGCGAAGCCTTTTATTTTTGGAGTAAAGAACAAAATTGAGATTTTTGATCTTGAGAAAACACAGGATTACTTAACAAAAGCATGTGAATTTGTTGAGACTGTCGCATCAAAGAACGGAGCCATACTGTTTATCAGTGGCAAAAGTGAAGCAAAAGAAGCTATCACTAATACAGCGGAGAGTATAAACCAACCATACGTAGCAGGTAGATTTATCGGTGGAACATTAACAAATTTTTCTGAAATTAAAAAAAGAGTAGAAAAGCTTGAGAGTCTTGTTTCTCAGAAAGAAAAAGGAGAGCTAGCAAAATACACCAAAAAAGAGAGACTGCTTATAGACAGAGAGATAGACAGACTAAAGAAATTTTTTTCTGGACTAAGTTTGATGAAAAGTCTACCTCAAGCTGTCTTTGTAATAGATAGCAAAAAAGAAAGCATCGCTGTAAAAGAGGCAAGAATGATGGGAATACCAGTTATTGCTCTTTGTGGTACAGATAACAACCTAAACGAAGTTGACGTCGCGATACCAGGGAACGACTCCTCAAAATCAAGCATCACATTCTTCCTGGAAAAAATGAAGGAATCATACAAGGCTGGACAGATGAAAAAACCTACAACTGTAGTATAATAGATTGAGCAACCTGAGAGCATGGTTGTTTTGGTTTGTTTTGTATTTATCAATTAAACTTCTCAACAAAATTATGACAAGTGGAATATCAATCGATTTAGTTAAGGCGCTTAGAGACAAGACCGGTATATCTGTAATGCAGTGCCGAAAAGCCCTTGAGGAAACAGACGGTGATATGGAAAAAGCCATAATTCTTTTGAGAAAAAAGAGTTCAGATGTTGCTAGCAAGAAAGAGGGTAGGACTCTTGGTGCGGGAGCGATAGCAACTTATGTACACAACACAGGGACTGTGGGGACTATGGTGGAAGTTTTGTGCGAAACTGACTTCGTGGCCAACAACGAGGAATTCAAACAAATAGCAAGAGATATTGCTATGCACGTGACAGCTTCCAATCCACAATTTCTGAAAAAAGAAGAGATAGATGAAAAATCAATGACTCTAGCAACAGAAATGTTATCAAAAGAACTAGAGGGTAAACCAGAGGATATGAAAGCAAAGATTCTAGAGGGTAAATTGTCTGCATACTGGAGCGACAAAGTGCTGTTAGAGCAGGCGTTTATCAAAAACCCTGACATGACAATACAAGGAATTTTAGATGGCGCAGTTCAAAAATTTGGTGAAAAAATAGAACTATCTCGCTTTGTGAGATACTCTGTTTCTCAATAAATTCTAAATAAAAAACATGACAACATTAACTATATTGTTTATATCTTCTTTTTTGGCTATCGTGTTTATGGTAGCTAGAAAAATTGTTGAAATAAGGATAGGTCAAACACATTTCTTCTCAAAACTTTTTGTTAAAGGAGATGAGAAGATTCACGCAGTGGTAGCTTTCTTTGTATTCAAATATAACAGATATAAAAAAATATCTAATATTTTTATATTTGAATTTTTACCTTCTTACCTATATGAAATTTTAGTAAAATCCAAGGACTATGTTTCAAAGAAGTATTATACCGCCGGAGACGGTTTTAGAGGACGAAGAATACTAAGAAGTAATGGCTCAGTGTCTTTCTTTTTGGAGCGATTGGCCTCTGAAAGAAAAGTTGAAAAAAAGTTTTAAAAATGATAGATTATAAGAATTCTAATCCTGGTTTCTTTTAGAAATTAGAAATTGATAATTTGTTTATTGCCACCTTAGCTCAGTTGGTAGAGCAATACTTTTGTAAAGTATGGGTCGTCAGTTCAAATCTGACAGGTGGCTCCAAAATAAAAACTGCCGATATTGGCAGTTTTTATTTTGGAGCCACCTGTCAAAGGGAAGGGGTCGGAAAACGGTAGTTTCCCGTGGAGGAAGGATTGGGAAAACCGAGGGTTTCCCAGAAGACAAGATGGCTCACGATAAACAACCCCAATATCAAGTTTTTTTATTTGAGTATCTCTTCAGTTGTAATCTTAAAGTTAGAAGTCGTAGTAAAGATGTCCACTTCTAATAGCTGTGGATAAACCACTGGTTATGAGATTTAACATATAAATTAAAATTGTATTAAATGGCTATAAATATCACTTTAAGCCATTTTTCCCTTTCGCTCTACACATATTAGCTTTACTTTGTCACATAAAAGGAGCATGATATAGTTACTATTAAAAGTAGATTAAAAATTATCCAGATTTATTTTTAGTGATAATTTTTGGCCATTTTAGATAAGCTATTAACAAAAAAATCAATAATTAATATGAAAAAATTAAGTTTTAACAAGATAGGGTTTATAGGGATACTTCTACTGGGTATCTTTAGTATAACTACAATAATATATGCAGCAACTTCTCCATCTGCCGGAAACACGGCATCCTATGCAGTGTTATCTAGTACATATACAAATACAGTACCGGGAACTACGATAAACGGAGATATTGGATTTACTACAGGGCCTGCAGTTACTCCAGCTGGAACACGCACTTACTTTGGATCGGGTGCTCCGTATTCACTAGCAGGCACAGATCAGGCCACAGCCTTATCGGCACTAAACAGTGAAGTTTGTACATTCACATTTGCCCCAGGTGCAATTGATTTGGCTTCTGACACTACACATGGACCTATAGGTGTGTATACCCCGGGCGTGTATTGTATTTCTGGTGCTGCCAACATAGGTGGGGGTGGAACTATTACTCTAAACGGTGCCGGCACTTATATTTTTAGAATGACAGGAGCGCTTAACACAACACCAAACTCTATAGTTGCTCTATCAGGGGCATCAGCTTGTGACGTGTGGTGGACCCCTGGTCAAGCCACAACACTCGGTGCCAATTCTACTTTTAAAGGAAACAACATTGATCCTTCAGGTATTACTTTGGGTAGCAATGTTAATTGGGTTGGAAGGGCTCTGGCTTTCGGCGGAACAGTCACTACAGCAGTAGACGATGTTATTACTGTGCCACCAACATGTTCTGTGTCTCCTTATGTGCCACCACCTACACCACCAGCTGGTGGTGGAGGAGGAGGGGGTTTATTTAAACAACCAATCATTTCTATTGAAAAGGTACCAACCCCTCTAGCTCTTCCTTCTGGTCCAGGAGTAGTGGTCTACAATTACACTGTTACAAATATTGGTAAAAGTCCAATGACTCATATACAAGTAACAGATGATAAATGTCCAGTAGTTACTTATGTTTCTGGGGATATAAACAACAATAAAACACTTGGGTTGACTGAAACATGGAAATATACCTGCACGACCACAATTAGCCAAACAACCACAAACGTTGTTACTGCTGTAGGATACGCCGGCGGTTGGAATTCTTTTGACACAGCCAACGCTACCGTGGTTGTTGGTTCTGCATTACCTCCACCACTTATACGTGTGATAAAAACATCAGATAAGTTTCTTTTGCCATATGGTGGGGATTTAGTTACATACAAATACACAATAACTAATCCTGGCATAGTACCAATGAGTAACATCAGCATAACTGACGATAAATGTACTGGCCTTCCAACTCAGATAACAGGACATCCAGGAGACTTGAATCAAAACAATCTTCTAGATGTGAACGAAACATTTACTTTTACTTGTGCTTCAAATATCACGTCAACTACAGTAAACACAGCAACGGCTAAGGGGTATGCAAACGGCTTTACCGCAATTGATTATGCCGTAGCGACAGTTGTTGTTTCTGCTCCGGGATTACCAAATACAGGTTTTGGAACAGATAATAACCTAATTTGGCTTAGCATTTTCTCAATGAGCACAATGGCGATTCTAGCTTCAGTTTACAGAATTAAACAAAGAAGAAAAAACTAAAGATACCACTGATATTATTATGCAGTTCAGAAAAGCCGAACAGTCTCGTTTGGCTTTTCTATTCTCATTAAATAAAAGATAATGAAAAATTTATCAAACAAACATATTTTGATTGGAGTTTCATCAATATTTTTTATATTGTTGTTTTTTGTTACAAGTATTCTTTATAAAAAAAATATAGATAATAACTTATTGAAAAACAATCAATTAGCTTCTTCAACCAACAACACATCTGACGAAGTCATAACTCGTATCACAATCCCAAGTATTAATGTCGATGCGCCAATAGAGTATGTCGGTCTAACAAAAGACGGTGCAATGGACACACCCAAAAAACCAATGAGTGTCGGTTGGTTTTATCCAGGAACATACCCTGGAGAGAATGGGAGTTCAGTTTTGGCTGGACATAGGAGTTGGAAAGGTGGTGTTCCAGCAGTATTCGATAATTTAGATGATATTCGGAAAGGGGATAAGATATATATAGAAAATAATAAAGGTCAAACGATAACATTTTTGGTTAGGGAAACTCGGATTTATGACAAAAATGCAAATGCAGATGATGTATTTACATCTAGTAGTGGCGTACATTTAAATCTTATTACCTGCGTAGGATATTGGGACAGTGCTACCAACAGTTCTGCTGACAGACTTATAGTTTACGCTGATATGGTAAATTAAAAATCTCAACACAAAGATTTTGATTTGTCGAAGAGTTGTCTAAGGAATTGATTATAACTTCTCTATTGTAGAACTAGCATTTTTCAACTCTTTCAGTGTTTCGAGTTCTGGTATTGCCTTCTCTAGATCCTCTACACTCTGGAAGCCGTAAAATGCCTTATCCTTGATGAATATGGCAGGTAGCTGGTTCTTTACCTTGTTTATGGATATCATGGTTTTTACAGCAGATAAATCTATATTGTAGTCAAAGGAGTATATTCTTAGTTCAGGGTATGTTTCTCTGAGTTTTGTCAGCACAAATCCCTGTCTTTCACAGTCTTCACATTCTCCGTCGGTAGAATAGAAGTATATTATTGAAAGAGGGGTTTTTTTACATTTCTCGCTTATCTTGATCATCAATAAATAATCTTTTATTTGTAAAAGAGAATAGTATTTTTTTAGTGTCTGGACTTCGTTGTCTTTTGTACCTCTAGTTCTTTCTGTATAAGCAAGTTTATTCTCAAGCTCTCCCAATTCACCAGAAAGAGTCCCTACACCCAAGTCCTTACATGAATACTCTTCCAACAATGCAAATTGGGTTTCTGAGGATAGGATGTCTATTGAAATAGTATCTTGAATATTTCTTATGTCATCCAGTTTTTTATTGTTAAAATAACTGCTCAACACAATAGCGGTGGTAAATATTACTATAGTAATAATGAAAGAAAATATGTATTTTTTCCAGTTTATTTCGTGCTGTCGCATTGGTTTTTTTAAGTTATCTCCACTTTGCTTTTATTCCAAACATAGCATTATAAACAGCTTTGCCTATCCATAGTGGAGCTATAAACATATACAAAGTTAGGAAATAAATCAAATCCATACCTACTCTCACTTTTTTTTCAGACATTTTGCGAGATATAAGTATCATGGCTATTGTTCCAGAAACGGCAACCAAGCCTACCAAGGAAACCAACTCTGTGTTTATGTAAAACCAATCAAAACTAATATTTTGCCATGGCCAACTGAGTCCAACCGTCCGTATCTTTATCAGTTTGTTTACTAGGACGGTAATTAGATTTATAGCTGTTAAACTTGTAATAAACAAAACAGATACAATGGAGATACTAGCCATAGGTAGAATCAATATACCTAGGTTGCCATATTGTTTGTTAAAAAACATATCTTTGTGATCGCCCGCGTTCTTTATAAATCCATATGACCAGCGAATTCTTTGTTTTAGTAGTTTTGGGAGGGTGTTGGGAGGTACAGTGTATACATACGCTTTATGGGCGTGAGCTATTTTGTAGCCGTGTTTTTGCATACGTAGAGCTATTTCTATGTCTTCTGTATTGTGTGCGTGTTTATATCCACCCAGTTTATCAAAAACTTCTTTTCGGAATATAGAAAAAGGTCCAGGGGTTATATACACTGCTTGCATATACTGGAACATTTTTCGAGTAAATATAACGAAGCCGTATTCTATTCTCTGTAATAGCTGTAGCGGTCCCTTTGGTTGCCATAGTTTAATAGAAGGAGCTACAGCCATAATTTTCTTGTTTTGGAAGTAGGTAACTATATTTTTGAGAGCGTCTTTGTGGACATATGAATCAGCATCCAGACATCCTACAAGTTCTGTGTCCAGTTTGGAAAGTCCGTAATTCAATGCTGTATATTTGCCACCGTTTTCCTTGGAGTGCAAAACTATTTGTGGGTTGCTCTTAAATTTCTGAACATTCTCCCAAGTTTTGTCTGTTGACCCGTCATCAACTATCATAATTTTAAACTTATTTTTTGGGTAGTCTAAATCGAGTAAGGAATGAATCGTTTTACCCACTGTGTTTTGTTCGTTCCAACAAGGAACTATAATGGTAACTGTTGGATATTTTTTTACTCCACGTTTTACCATTTCTTCTTCTTTTTTTATGTCCAACCTATTTTCAAAGTAGGATATAAGCAAAAACACCTCAAAATTTAGGGACATAAACAAAAGCACATAGGTAATGATGTTAGTGAGTTCCCCCATAAGTTTATTGGTTACTATACTAGCATTTTTTGGGCTTTTTTCAATTACTTTGATATAATCCAAATATGATAGAAACGCAAGAAAATAAAGGGCATTTACATCCCTTAACTCTCACAATGTTTCAAATAAACCAGATTTTTACAGATCTCGGTTTTACTATTGCAGAAGGTCCAGAAATAGAGACAGAATTTTACAACTTTGATTCTCTCAACATACCAGAACACCACCCAGCTCGAGATATGTGGGATACTTTTTGGCTAGAACCTTTGAATGCCAAAAAACTACTCCGCACACACACCTCTCCAGTGCAAGTTCGTTTTATGGAAGAACACAAACCACCAATTCGGATTATCGCTCCCGGAAAAGTTTTTCGCCATGAAGCAACCGACGCTACTCACGAGGCTCAGTTTTATCAACTAGAAGGTTTGGTGGTTGGGGAAAACATTTCTTTAGCGCATTTGAAGGGGACGCTGGAAGAATTTTTTGAGCGGTTTTTTGGAAAGAAAACCGAACTTCGTTTACGTCCAAGCTACTTTCCATTCGTTGAACCTGGGGTTGAAATAGACGCATCTTGTTTTAAATGCGGTGGTAGTGGTGACGGCCTAAAACCATCTAAAGAGGGTTCGGACGACTCTCCTTTGGAGAGATTAGGCTGTTCAACTTGCAAGGGTACTGGTTTTATAGAAATTATGGGGGCGGGAGTTGTGCACCCAATGGTGTTGGAAAGTAGCGGTATAGATAGTAAAAAGTATTCAGGTTTTGCTTTTGGTTGTGGAATAGACAGACTAGTAATGCTTAAATACGGAGTTGATGATGTGCGACTTCTTTACTCTGGAGATTTGAGATTAACAAACCAATTCTAATATGAAGATTTCCTATAACTGGTTACAAGAATATATAAAAAGTCCGTTACCAAAAGTTGAAGAACTTACAAATCTTTTGACTATGCATTCTTTTGAAATAGAGGGGGTAGAGGATATGGGCAAGGACTCTATTATTGATGTTAAGATTCTGCCCAACCGAGCCTCCGATTGCCTGTGTCATTATGGGGTTGCGAGCGAAGTGGCATCGGTTTGTGGTTTGGAGAGGGTAGAACTTTTGGAAAAGCTAAACCTACCAAAAACAGAAAAAATAAAACTATCATTAGATACAAAGAATTCAAATTGTGCGTACATGATATTTATTCGTGATGTATCTGTCGGTGTTAGTCCAGAGTGGTTACGGGAGAAACTTACTATTCTGGGACATAGATCTATCAATTCTGTAGTTGACCTAACAAATTATCTTACTTTTGCATTCGGACATCCAATGCATGCTTTTGATGCTGAGAAGATTTCTTTGGATAAAGATTTCAATTATCAAATGAGTATTCGTAATGCAAAAACAGGAGAGAAAATAACTTTGTTAAATGGTGTTGAATACGAACTTATGGAAGATATGGTGGTTATTGCAGACGGAGAAAAGGCACTAGATGTAGCTGGAGTTATGGGGGGGGATGATAGTAAAGTAACAGAGAGTACAAAAAATATCATTCTTTCTCTATCACATTTTAATCCAGTTTCAATACGCAAAACAGCAAAAAAGTTAGGAATCAGAACAGAAGCATCCTATAGATTTGAAAACGGGATGTCACGCTCTCTTGCGGATAGAGTTTTGCCTTATCTGATAAAAAATATAGTAGAAATAACTGGAGGAGTAGTGGACGGAGTGGTGATAGAAGAACCTTTCAAAGAAACAGTAAGAAAAATACCAGTTACTGCCGAAAAAATCAGTACAGTTCTCGGTTTCAATGTGAACGAACAAGAAATAATAGCTATTTTGGCAAAACAACAGATTCAAACAGAAAAATCGGAAACAAGTCTTGTTGTCACAGCTCCAGAAGATCGTCTGGATCTAACCACAGAAGAAAGTATTGCCGAGGAAGTGGGAAGGTTATATGGATATGAAAATATTAAACCAAAACAACTTACTGACACTGTAGCGCTTGGACTAAATGTTAGGTTTTTTGTGGCTGATAAAATAAGAAATGTTTTAATGAAAAATGGATTCTCTGAAATCTACACCTACGCTTTTGGACGAGCGGGAGAAGTGGTTATTGCAAACCCTCTGTCTGGTGATAAAAAATGTCTCAGGACAAATCTAGGCAATGCTATGGGGGAAGTGCTTGAGGAGAATTTTAAGTATCTGGATTTGCTTGGCATAAAAGAGATAAAAGCTTTTGAGATAGGGAAAATATTTAAAAATGATGGAGAGTATATGCATCTATGTTTGGGAGTGAAATATCCAAAAAGTAAAAAAGGAAACGTAGATGAGGAGGTTGCTCGAGTCATAAACCTCATAGAAAGTGAATTGGATGTATCTCTTGGTGATATTTCTATTGTGGGTGGTGTGGCTGAGTTCAATTTGGATAGAGTGTTGGAAGACATAACCGCTCCAACAGAATACGGAAATGATTTGTGGAAGATAGACACAAAAGAGGATTTTGTCTGGAAAACTATTTCTCCATATCCTTTTGCTGTACGAGATGTGGCAGTGTTTGTTCCAAATGAAACAAGTGTAAAAAATGTAATTGATTTGATACAAAAACACACAACCGATATTGTCGTGCGGTTTTCTCATTTTGATTTGTTTACAAAAGGGGACAAAACTTCTCACGCCTTTCGGTTGGTGTTCCAAGCAAACGACAGAACTCTAACAGACGAGGAAATAAACTCTGTGATGAACCCAATCTACAAAACTCTAAAATCACAGGAAGGATTTGATATAAGATAATTAAAATTTTTTATGTATTAACGTGTTTTGTGAGACCCCCAAAACACTTTAATTGGCTTGTTTCAAGGGGCTAAATTTGATATAATTATAGGACTAAAATACAAAATATGGCAAAAGAAAAGGAAGAAAAAAAAATTAAGAAAGATAGTTACGGAGCAGATGCCATACAGATCCTAGAGGGTCTCGACCCCGTTAGAAAGCGACCTGGTATGTACATCGGTACAACCGGGCTAGACGGTCTGCATCACCTTATATGGGAGATTTTTGACAACTCTCGCGATGAGGCCATGGGCGGTTTTGCCAACGACATTGAAGTAACTCTTTTGCCTGGAAACAGAATCCGAGTGACCGACAACGGACGAGGTATTCCGGTGGATATCCACAAACAAACCAAAGTCTCTGCTCTGGAAACTATTATGACGACTCTGCACGCTGGAGGAAAGTTTGGTGGTGAAGATGGAGGATACAAAGTGTCTGGAGGTCTGCACGGAGTGGGAGCATCTGTGGTAAACGCACTATCTATTTATTGTAAAGTAACAGTCCACAAAGAGGGAGGTGTGTATGTGCAAGAATATTCTCAGGGCAAGAAAAAAGCAGCTGTAAAAAAAGTCGGTTCAACAAAGGACAAGGGTACTATAGTTATATTTGAGCCAGATTCAGCGATATTTCCAATAATAGAATTCAATGCAAAAAGAGTCATTGACCATTTGCGACAACAGGCATACTTGGTAAAAGGTCTGCGCATTACAATAAACGATGCAACTAAATATGAAGGTAAAATAGACGAAGCAGGAACATTTAAAATCTCCGACCTAGGGCTAGAAATTCCATCAATGTCTTTTTATTTTGAAGGAGGACTTTTGTCTCTGGTAAAGTTTTACAACAGTACCCAGAAGCCAGTTCATAAAAATGTTTTCTATGTAGAAAAGAAAACAAACGAATATGAGTCAGTAGAAGTTTCTCTCCAATACGTGGACGATATTTCTCCTAGAATACTTGGATTTGCAAACAACATCTACAACCCAGAGGGAGGAACTCATATCACAGGTTTTAAAACAGCTCTCACAAGAACTCTAAACTCATACGGAAGAAAGAATAATCTAATAAAAGATAGTGAAGATAACTTTACTGGAGAAGACGTTTTAGAGGGCTTGACGGCTGTGGTATCTGTAAAACTCCAGGAAATCCAGTTTGAAGGACAAACCAAAGCAAAACTTGGTTCTGTAGAAGCACAAAGTTCAGTAAACACAGTTTTTTCAGAAGCCTTTACATATTTCCTAGAGGAAAATCCAGATGACGCCAAAGCTATTATCAACAAAGTAGTTCTGGCACTGAAGGCTCGCAAAGCAGCCAAGGCAGCAAAGGATTCTGTATTACGAAAAGGCGCCTTAGAAGGAATGACTTTGCCTGGAAAACTTGCGGACTGTCAGTCAAAATCAGCAGAGGATTCCGAGTTGTTCATTGTGGAGGGAGACTCTGCGGGAGGTACTGCAAAAACAGGTAGAGACAGAAGAACCCAAGCCATCCTGCCTTTGAGAGGAAAGAT
>Ga0163151_10007153_pt1 | contig 13163 bp, 12 predicted proteins | sample OliLakLV19MP5IB2_FD_145596 | JGI IMG/M metagenome (GOLD analysis project Ga0163151, IMG submission 145596) | Freshwater microbial mat bacterial communities from Lake Vanda, McMurdo Dry Valleys, Antarctica - Oligotrophic Lake LV.19.MP5.IB-2 | ecosystem: Environmental > Aquatic > Freshwater >...
CCCGGATCAGCCCTGCTTTTTTACCCCGAAAAAAGACAATAAAATCGATTCGCGCATGCGCAGATCGCAGACATTAGGGTTTGACCCTTTCAGGTCGTCTCAATCAGCCTAAGCGAAGCACGCCTCCGACGGTAATTCCCTGATCCCAGGTGACCAAGTTTGCCCCGCTGCTTACGGCGATAGAGAACAAGTGTCCGTCCCCGATTTGAGCATGAGTTTTTACCCAGGAGGGGAGATGTTGGCTGCGGCGGTCGTCGTTGACAAAGCCCACTAGGGCGCGGGCCGCCTTGAATCCCATCAGGATGCGCCGGGCGGTGGAAATATCGCTCAGGTAATGGGCCGCCAAGGCCACGCGAATAAAGCCCATCTCGGTCCATGGGCACAACAAGACTTCGTCTTGCTCGCCGAGCGTCTCGATCCATGCCTCCGTCTTTTCGTGATGCTCGTGGGCCGCGATGAGCAGCGCCACGACCACGTTGACATCGAGCAGGTATCTCACGGGAAGCTGGCTAGGAGATCCCGAACCTTGCCCGAGGTCAGCACGGGAGTCCCGGCGGCGGCCGAGATGACGAAAGCTCCCGTGCGCGGAGAGCGCACCACCCTGGATTTGGGCAAGGCAGCATTGCGGGGCAAAGCCATGCTACGAAGATAAGCGGAGACATTGAGGTTGCGGCTACGGGCGGCCTCGCGGATGGCTCGTTCTTCCGCAACCGTGGCTTTAAACGTAAGCGTAGGCATCGGTAAGACGGTAATACGCCCGCAGGGTGTGTCAATCCAAGGTATTCGCGGCGCAAGAAAGAGCGCCCGGCGCGGTCCCCTGACTTAAATGCATTCAAACCTTTTACAGGAGGTCGCAGAGACAGAAAATCGGGAAGGGTACAAAATCGGAAAATTGAGAAACTTTCGATCATCTGCGAGATCCCGAAATCTGCGGTTAAAAGTTTGAGTTTTCCAATTCCCACTTTCCCGATTTCCCAATTTTCTTGTCCGTAATCTGCGGTTACAAAGTCCGAGCGGTTCAGGGTCTCTATATCCGGAATCAGCGTTTCCGATTTTTCACTTTTCCGCTTTTCCTCCGTTTCCCGCTTTTCCGTGGATCCTCCTGGCCTCTTGCGGCTAATTGCCTGGATGTATTAAATGCCAGACCTCTGCGCTCTCCGCGACCTCCTGTAAAACTGTATTGGATGGGGGTCTGAAGGTTCGGTTTCCGCCGTCTGAGTTTTCCAATTTTCCAATTTTAGGGATGGTTAGTGGGCCACCCTGGCTACACCGTGTTTCCGCTCCCGTCGCGCGAGCAACCAGATCGCTACCAGCATCAGAATCAGTGACAGCGCAAAAGACATTAGGGTTTGACCCTGTCGGGTCGTCGGAGACGGGGTTCGGAGGATCGGACTCTGTGAACTTTGTGCCTCTGTTAGAAATATGATCGATGATCGAGGATTTAGGATCGGAACTCGAGCCATCGGAGGGTCTCACACGGAGGCACGGAGAGCACGGAGGTCGGAGAGGGTATTGAAGAAGGATCGGACTTTGTGAACTTTGTGCCTCTGTGAGAGAACTGATTGGGGATCGAAAGATCGAGGATTGAAGCTCAAGCCACGGAAGTTTTCACACGGAGGCACGGAGAGCACGGAGGTCGGAGACGGGGTCGGAGATTGGCCTCTGTGAGAGAACAGATCGAGGATCGGGGATTTAGGACCAATCCACGGAATTTTTCTCACGGAGGCACGGAGGTCGGAGAGTGCCACCCCCTTACGGCTGGCTCGCCCACCACTTTCGCATGGGAAAACCAGCCTCGGTGCAGGTATACCTTTCGCAGAGTGAATTAACTTCTAGCGGACTGCCCCCCCCGGATCAGCCCTGCTTTTTTACCCCGAAAAAAGACAATAAAATCGATTCGCGCATGCGCAGATCGCAGACATTAGGGTTTGACCCTTTCGGGTCGTCTTTGTCTTTTTGAAAGACAGTTGACCAAGTAATGTCCCACGTTGTTTACGCGACTGCGTGTTTCGGAAAGTAATAAGGACACCAGGCAGCGGAGCGATCCCCGCTCCCAGAAGAGTTTTACGAACTCAGTGTAGTATAAGTTAGAATGCCTTGCGGCAATTAATCGTCTGATTGCTGGCTCCCTCTTGTAGGTACGGGTTATCAAAGATTCCGCAGCGACCCGGTAATCGAAACATACGTTCGGCACATATGCGAATTTCCAATCGCTTTCGACCGTTGAAAGCCAGAAATCCCAATCTTCCAGACCTATGAGCGTTGCGTCTTCAGTATAGCCTTTGTTCTCGTTCCATACTTGCCTCCTAAAAACGGCGCAATTATCAATATAATTCCAGGCCATCAAGCGATTCAAGTTGAACTTACCCACAACCCAACGCCCCCTTTTTTCTCCGAAGTACTCGGCGTCACCATACACTACTCCCACCTCGGGATCGTTATCTAGAATCTCGATTGCATTTCGGATGAAAACCGGTCGAATCCGATTATCAGCATCAAGTGGAAGAATATACTTTCCTGAACTGGCCCTGATTCCGGTATTTCTAGCCTTACCAGGCCCTCCGTTTTTCTGTCTGATGACGCAAAATCGTTCTGAGCTCAATTCCGCCAAAACTTGCACCGTAGACTTGTCAGTGGAACCATCGTCCACGATAATGATTTCAATGGAGCCTCCTCCGGCGACTACTGCGCTGGAGATGGCGTCACGCAAGTAATGGCCGTGGTTGAAGCACGGAATAACTATAGTGAGGGTTGGGACACCTAAACCACCCTCCTGGGATGAACCCATCGTATTGTTATTTAACACACTCAAAGTAGAGCGAGTGATCGCAGTACGGGTCGAAGAGGGTAATATCTCGTAAAGGCGGGAGGGCAGACTGGCCGTGCGCAGATTTATCCACGCGATAAAATCCGGCAGACTTTAGCATTTGACCGGTCTTTTGCGGAGTAAACCAATTTATGTGGTCTGCGGGATATTTTTTCTGAATCGCGATATCGATGCGAGAACGAAAAAATTCAAAGAAGTCGTCACGATTTTGTGTCTCAAACACATTCTTAATCTCAGAATCGGTAAACTTCCGTTCCTTATTTTCCGGATGAGACCGCACCAATGACGAGGCAAACTGAAGGATGAGTTTCTGTTCCACCGATGGGCAGTCGTAGAGCGTTAGCCCGGACGAAAAAAGCCGAACGTCGCTGCGCTGGTAAGCATCATAAAACAAACCCATATCAGGTGCCACTAGTCGGAAGGTTCCCCCGGGCCGTAGGATGCGATACACCTCGTTGAACATATACTTCACATCGGAATCCCGCAAATGCTCAATCACATGGGAGCAATATGCAATTGACAGCGAGTTGATAGCCAGCGGGATCGGTCGTTCTGACATCAAATCATGGTGGATATGTATATTTCCTGCTTGTCGCGCCCGAAAGGCCTCCATCTCGGTTGGATTGTCGAGATTATGCCACAAAGGATGAGGAAAATCGAGTGCTCCGATGTTTAGATACTTCGGTTCGACCGGCTTGACAACATCAGGATATCTTGATAAATCGAAAAGTCTTTTTCGCTTTGTAGCCCGTACGAGACGTATTCCAATAGGGGTAATCAATAGATTGATTAATGTACTGATCTTCATCATAGATAATAACTTTGAAACTATTGTAGGGTGGCCTCAAGGTGTCCAGTACCATTTATAATCCGTGGACAGCGGTAGATCCGTTCTGGCGCCATGGCGAACTCCGTCGACCGAGATTTGCCTCGGCTACCGGATTTGCTAGCGACGGCTCAAGCTTGGGCCTGCCGACTTCATCTTCGCGGATGCTCCTCTTGCCGGAATTCCTGATTGCAGTCCTTTCGCCAAGCCATGCCCACTAACTCGCCGCCTTCCGCGCCTTTTGACACGGCGTTTTGCGCCCTGACGCTGCGGCCCCCGATTGCGCGCGGCGGGCTGGAATTACTCACCGCCATTGAGGCACTTGCACGATCCACTCGGAGGCATTGCCTTGTATCCTGAACTGGCCGGCATCTCACGCGCTACGGATTCCCCGTCTTATTCAAGAAAAACTACTCACGAAAGGAGGGGTTTTTCTCTTCGACGAATAAAGAAACTCGCCTGAAGAATAGGTGATTTCTGAACCTTCAAAAACCGACGAGTTCCTACTCGCCGCAGGCAGAAGAAGGTCGCCAAGACCGTACGCGACGCGTCCTTTCTCGTGGGCTTTGTTCCCGCCGAGGCGTCTTCACTCACGCTCACGAGCGCGATTTCCCCTGGGATCAAGTGGCTTAATGTTTCGCTTCAATAGTAACCAGCGGGAGCGAATATACCAAGATGCGTGGACATTTCGACCGTGCTTTCCAAGAGTCAAGTACCAGATCGGGTCAACCTTATAGTCATTGAGGCAAATGCAGTGCCAAATTCGCGAGAGCGCAATCGAGAGAGCGGCGGAGCGATTGAGCGTAGAGATCTGAGTCCTCTGGCAGAGATGCTCCATGACTTGGAGATGCTCAATACAGGCGATCTCGGATTTTGTCTTACTGCGAACCGATGTGGGGTGGGTGCGAAAGTGGTTTAAGGGGGCTGAGAGATACACAAGATCACCCCTGAGAAGGCTTCGACCCCAAGTCCACCAGTCGCCGCAAAGCCGCATTTTTTCGCTACCCTCGGAGGCCTCCAAGAAAATGTCTCGTTTCGACAATACGGCGCTCGCATTCGGAATGGTCATGCGTCGGAGGAAGTAACGCGCGATTTCGTAGCGGCCTTCACAGACGAAGTCCTGGTTCCAGCGATGAGTGCTAAGTGGTTTGGTGAGAACTTGTCCTAGGAAGAGAAGCTCCCCGTCAGCGTCCATGACGCGAGATTGGCAATAGGCTAGAGCTGCTTTCGGATGTCGCTGAAATTGCTCCACTAGCCTGGCAAGTAATGTGGGTTCGGCGTCGTCGTCCGACTCGGCAATCCAAATAAAATTACCTTTAGCCAACTTTGCTCCCCGGCGCCACTGGATGAAGGTGCTTCCTGAATTGGCGTCATTCATCACCAGTTGAACGCGCTTGTCGCCCGCGTATCGTTGAATGATTTCCCGGCTACCGTCGGTCGAGCAATCGTCCAATATGATCACTTCGTAGTGAGGATACGTTTGCTCAAAGATACTCGCAAAACGGCGTTCGAGATAACGCGCGTGATTGAAATTTGGTACGATGATGGAGACTAGAGGCAGGTCACGCATGTTGGATGGGAAGTGCTTGCTGTTGACCTTTGAGGATGAGGCATTGTCCAAGCCGAGTATCTTTGACTAAACGTGCCGACTTGCGCGTGGGCCGCCACATGGTGCATCTTCGCGATTATCATGGGAGGAACTTTCGACGCTGCTTGTTCAATGCGAGGCGCACTTTCCGAAGCAAGTACCTCAGCCGGCTCGGACGCCAACCTCGGTAGGGTGTGTGGTCGAGTATTGCGTAGAAGCGTTGGGCGGATGGCGTTCGGCTTCTTTCGAAGCGCCAAGGTTTGCGGTCGGCGAGAAAGTGTAGAATCGCAGCGTCCAGACTGGCTCCGTCGATGCCCTCATCGGCTTGGAAGGAGGCTGTGTTCCAAGTGCGATCTACGGAAAACCAGCGATCTTTTAGCAGTCGATTCAAGACACTTTGATCATGATAAAGATGTTTGGCCCTAACTGTCGCAAGGGTTGCCAGCGCCTTTTGGCTGAGTCCTTCGCGGCGCCATTGAGCTAAATTTGCCTTGAATACGCCCGCATTAAAATAGGGCAGTCCGGGTTCCGAGGTATTTTCGTGACAGTAAGGGTCGTTCGATGTCGACTTGACGATCGGGTCGAGTACGGCGGCGATGGGATTGTCGCCAATTTCAGTTTCGAGTAGAGGTATGACGTCCGATTGTACGATCGTGTCGGCGTCTATCCAAAGCACTTCAGCTTGGTCGGTAAGCCGATCCATGAGTAGCCGGGCGTAAGTCGTATGGCTTCCGTGCATGTTTGGTAAGCCTGCGAACTGACTCAGATCGACCTTCAATCTTCGGATACTCCGAGCGCCCTTGCCGCTTTCCTCTAGGCGCGAAAATGTGACATCCGTAAGCCCACCATCGAGGACAACGATATCTAATGCACGAGAAGAGTGGGCAACCAAGCTTGCGATGCAAGCTGCACCTCCGCGGGCGAAGCGTTCGTCGCAAACCGTAAAGATCGTTGGGGAATTATGATTCATAGATATAGCCTGTCCCAGATTCTCAACTAATTGACCTGAGTGAGTCGTGAAATAGAAATCTCTCCTCAGTACAGGATCAGAGATGTGTTCTGAATGGAGTGGCTCATTCTACTGGGTGATTTATGGTGCTATACAAAGCGTCCAATTTTTTCGAAGGTTGGCATGACCTCGATATGGCAGGATGGCCACGTACGCGCGGCGAAGTCTGTGAAGTTTGGCCGGAGGCCTTCTTCCCACATCGTCAATAGCTCCTTGGTCGATATATCCATGGAAGGAAAAAAGAGAGCCGAATTCTGAACGCGATTCATTGGTATATTTACCAGCCGCGCCGTATCGAAGGCCACCCCGGATTCCCACATATAGGTCCAGGTTAGATTTGTGAGCGTTCCTTCTAATGTGTTCGGGCTGCCAAAGTCCCTGGAACGGAGGTGGTGCAGTAGCTCCAAACGGTTAACGATGTTGCCGTCCAAACTAAACGGAAGTTCCCAATCGCCGGTACTTCCATGCCACTTCCACCTGATGAAAGTCACCCCATTGGAAATCATGTTGGCTAATCGAGTGGGATTTTGTTGGACGTACCCCAACGGCTGACATTTTGTAATGTGGGATCCGAGGCGCAAGCTAACTACATGGCCGTTCTCTAGCCACGGAATAATCTCCCGACCAACCGGACGAATTAACACGTCATCGTCGACCATCAAGCACGTCCACCGCACTTCCAGCGAGCCGACTGCGTCGATCAATTGAGATTTAAAATTATATTCTAGTAATCCTGTTACATTCGGATGTACGGCAAAGATTCGTCGGTACGCGTCGGAAAACCGCTCGGAGCTTGTCTTATATATAACGGAAATTTTATTGGCGTCTGGCCAAAATCTGGCAACGCTTTCTAGGAGAGCTTCAAGCTGCATGGGACGATCATAGCTGAATATTACCAGACCGATTTCTTTAGGTCCTGTTGATCCTTTTCTTAAGGAATAAAGGTACGGTTTGGCCAAAATAATGGCGCGTATTTGCCTGATGCTCTCCAATAATATTTTATACATGAGCTATTATTACATTCGGTCCGAAATTCATTCCGCTGTGGATAATTTCCCATCAGGTAAATGGATATTCGCATCAGCGAGGAAACGAACACCTCAGGCTTCACCCGCACTCTCGTCGCACGATAAAGGTAGGGTGAGGGTGAAGCCTGAGGCGTTCTCTCTTCCTCTCGGCGACGGGGTCGCCTCGAAAGGAAAGACTTGGGAACGGAATCGAGGATCGAAGTTTCGGAGGGATTAACGAAGTATTCTCAGGGTTGCACGGTATCGGATTCCGAATCTTGTTCAGCCGCGTTCCGCATCATTTGATCCAAGGACAGTTTTGATTCGTGAGAGCGCGAGGTAATTTTTTGGTTCAGGACATCTTCGACGAAGGACGAAAGGGATGCACTGTCTCCTGAATAATAATGGGGTTGGGTCGCCTTGAACCGCCGCAGGTTCTCCTTTGGATCAAAGTTGGCTCGCAGGCCTTTTAGCACCTGTACCAGCTGCGCCTTATTGTTATTGTAGGGGATTATATTATCCGGAAGTCGGACTGGCGTGCGATTGTCATTGGTCACGTAGTGGGCTTTGCACCATCCTTCGTGGGGAGTGAGGACGACTCCGCCGCAAGCCTGCACTTCGCAAATCGGCAACCCGAAGGATTCATCGTGAGCCAGAAAGTACACGCTCGTGCTCCGGTAGATGGCGCGGATATCGCTCATGGCATAGGAACCGTGAAGCACCTGGAAGGGGATTTCTGCTTCCACGCATGCTGAGACCTGATCAGATCTCTCTCTCAAATGTTGAGGACGTTCAAAATCGATTAAAGCGGTGAACTCTTTCGGCTGTTGGAGCCGCAAGGCGGGGTCCTGCAGATCGATGCCGACCCGGTGATATCCACCACAGCCCGGGAGGAGAGGATTCCCATTCATCTCATTGACACACAGATAATGGTCGTAGCGGTTGAGACCATAATGCTGCCCTTGGGGAACACGACTCGCGACGTCACACGATGCCAGCCGTTCGATCCACCAGCGATTGGTGCCTAGATAGATCAGGTCGTATAGGATGATCGGTAGATGGGGAAGCGCACGACGCAGACGACGATCATCAAAAAAAGACTCATAGTAGGCAACAGGTAAATGTCCTATGATGACCGCGACCTGAAATCCTTTCAACTTTCGAACCAGCCGGCGAAATGCCACTTCCCGAAAAAAGCCCCGTCCATAGGCGATAGCCGTTTTTTGCCAAGTTTGCCGCTTTTCCCCGGTTGGCCGTCGTTTTGACGGAGGGAGCGAGTTAAGCCCTTCATAAAGTATTTCAGACGTTACCCCAATACTTTGAAACATGCGGTGCAGACCCTCGGCCATCGGCTTCGGAAAGCTGTCAGCATTGTTGGCCAGAATCGCTACTTTCAGTGTAGACTTAACTGTGTTCATATTTCGGACGTTTCGTCAGATACTATCGATGGGCGATGGCGGCTTCAAAGCGGCTGCCGAATGCGGTAGCTTCTCGAACGCGAATCCGATTTTGGTTCTATGCGCACTTTGTATTCTCTGTGGAAAATCGGATCGGAAATCAGAAATCAGAATTTTTGCCGCGAGAGAATTTAAAAAAGACACACGACGTGTCGGGTGGGTGAGGTTCGCGAGCGACGTTTGGTCCGGTGAGTTGGCGATTCCACCGGTTGAGTTGATGGAATTGATGAACCCGCCGCTTCGATTGGATGGTTCTTCGTGTTCCTCGTGCCTTTGGGGGAGAATAATTGAGGATCAAAGCTTGCCGTTGATGACTCGGGTGACGCCGTCCTTCATGAGCTCGTCACCGAAGTTCAGGAGATAACCGAGCTTGTGGCCGGAGAGCCTGAGGTAGGTGAGCAGTTGCTTCTTATGAACCGGGCTGACCTTTTCGACCGACTTAAGTTCGATGATCACGCACCCATTCACGATGAGATCGGCGCGAAAGCCCTCATCGAACTGGTCACCTTCGACGACGATCGGGATTGGTACCTGTCGTTGAACGATCAAACCCCGGTTGGTGAGGCGTCGCGCCAGGGTCACTTCATAGACGCTCTCCAAGAGCCCGGGCCCGAGCAGCCGGTGGAGCTGAACCGCGCAATCCACCACGATCGAACCGGTGGCATTCTCGTTCGTCATGCTGATCATTGCCGAGAGATTCGGGCGGTTTCACAAAGCGTCATGAAGTTTTTGGTGAGAGTACAGAGCACACGGGGGTCGGAGTGGGGGAGAGGTCGGACTCTGTGAACTTTGTGCCTCTGTGAGAGAACTGATTGGAGATCGGGGATTGAAGGATCGGAACTCAGACCATCGGAGGGTTTCACACGGAGGCACGGAGAGCACGGAGGTCGGAGAGGGTATTGAAGAAGGATACCCTGTGAACTTTGTGCCTCTGTGAGAGAAAGGATCGAGGATCGAGGATTGAAAGATCGGAGCTCAGACCGTCGGAAGGTCTCACACGGAGGCACGGAGAGCACGGAGGTCGGAGAGGGTATTGAAGGATCGGACTTTGTGAACTTTGTGCCTCTTTGAGAGAAAGGATTGGGGATCGGGGATTGAAAGATCGGAGCTCGGACCATCGGAAGTTTTCACACGGAGGCACGGAGGGCACGGAGTTCGGAGAGGGGATCGGAGGAGGATTGGCCTTTGTGAACTTTGTGCCTCTGTGAGAGAAAGGATCGAGGATTTAGGACCAATCCACGGAAGTTTTCACACGGAGGCACGGAGAGCACGGAGGTCGGAGAGGGTATTGAAGGATCGGCCTCTGTGAACTTTGTGCCTCTGTGAGAGAAAGGATTGGAGATCGACTGGCTCGTCAGTCACTGGACGCTTTCAGCGGTTCGAGCGACTTCACGCAGTCAAGAAATCCGGAAAACATTTTTTCGATCGAGGCTTCCTTGAGGATATCCTCACGGGCGTTCTTCGCGAATTCGGCGCGCATCGCGTCGTCGCGCAAGAGCAGCAGGACTTTTTCCCGCAGCGCGTTCACGTCGTTTTCCGGCACAATGAAACCCGTTCGCCCTGGCGTCAGATAGTGGATCTCCGGCGGCTGGAGGCCGTCCTCGGTCACCACCGGCAGGTTCCAATAGAAGGCCTCGTTCATCCCTAGACCCACATCCCCGGGAATGCAGAAGAGGTCGGCCGCCTTGAAGAGGCGGCTCATCTTTTCGTTCTTGGGATCGAAGACTTCCCCCAGGTACCGGATGTTGTCCCGTTTGATCATCGCCGGCAGGTCGTAGTCCATCTTGTCGCCCACGATGACGCAGCCAATGTCCGGATCCTCAATCGCATTGAAGGCCTCAATCAGGTGCTCCACCTTCTTCACCCGGCGCATCCGGCCGACAAACAGGACCATCTTTTTGTAAGGGATCCCGAACTCGGCCTTGATCGCTTCGCGTGTCGCCTCGACCTCAGGCAGGCGGCTGAAGTTGATCGTATTGTTGGCGACGAAGACCTTGTGGCGGTTGCCGGGCCGGATATCCGTCAGCTCGTGACGCGAGTAGAGCACGATGCGGTTGACCAGGGTGTGAATATAATAAAACGGGAAATTTCGCCAAGGCTGGTTCCGCACCTCCAGATTGATGCCCTTGTTCCAATAGACGGTGGGGATGCCCTTGAGCCGTAACCAATGCAGCAGCGGCCAGATCATGAGGTCCTTCAGGTGAAGAAAAACGATCACGACGGCGGGCTTCAGTTCAAGGATCTCCCGCTTGTAGGCGGAGAAGCTGAACGGAACGGTCTTGAAATCGAACTCGGGAGGATACGGGTTGTTCTTCTGGACCTCCGAAGCGCGAACAACGAATTCGTAGCACTCCTCCCGAAAACGCTGCGCGAAATAGTTGTAGTTGGTCGCCCGGTAATGGAAGACTTTATTGGAAATGAGGAGAACCCGCTTCATGAAGAGTGTGGGGCGGCCGGAGCCGGCTGATAGAGAGGTACGAGATCCCGGCAGACGGTCTCCCAACGATAGGGCTGGACTCCGGCAATGATCGCCTCGCGCGGGAAGCGTTCGCGTTGGGCGAAGAAGAGCGACAAGGCCTTTGCCAGACCCGGGGCGTCATTGAAATCGGCGACGATCCCGCGGCCGGCGTCGCCAATGAACGATCTGAGATTGCCCACGTCGGTGCTGACCATCGGCAGACCAAAACGGGGCGCGAGGAAGACCAGGCCACTTTGATAGATGTTCCGGTAGGGCAGGCAGAGGACGTCGGCGCCTTTGAAGAACGTTTCGACCTCCTCATTCGGAACATGGCGGATCTCGAGACGGATCTGAGAACGCCGGGACGACCTCTCGACCTGTGCGAGAATCTGCTCCCGGTAAGCGGAATTCGGGGCGTCGCCCGCGATGATCAAGCGAGCTACCGGATCCCCCAGCTGATCGAATGCCGCCAGCAGGACATCGAGACCTTTGTAAGGCTCGATCTTGCCGAAGAACAAAATGACCCGGTGTCCGGGCTCGAAACCCAACCGCGCGCGAGCGGCTTCGGTCGAAAGGGCGGTATCGGGAACGTCTTCGTTCAATCCGATCGACGTTGAGACCAGCTTTTCCGGCGGGACGTGGAATTCGCGGATCAGCTGTTCCCGCGCGACGGTGGTGTGGACCAGGAGCCGGTGCGGGAAGCGGTAAAGGAAACGATAGAGGCAGGCGAAGGCCCGACTGTGATCGCGGCCATGGGGCAGGACATTGTGTACAGTGTACACATAGCGTCGGCAAAGGAGGCGAAAGGCGAAGGCGAACAGCGGACCCTCGATGAAAGCGCGATAACCCCGAAAGACCCCGATGAAGTGAACCGTGGCGTCGCGGTGACGAAGAAGCAAATTCAGCAGACGCCCGTAGTAACGGAACAGCTGCGCCAGCTTGTGCAGTCGTCCGCCGCTGGACGAGCGTTGCCCAAAAAGATTCTCGCAAGGAATGCCGAGCTGCACCAAGCGCGCATGCGTTTCCGCGCATGACGCCACCCGCAGCGTAACCCCATTGTGCGTGAGCCCCCGAACGAACCCGATGGTGAAGTTCGCCTCGAAACCATGAGGAATGACCAGCAGCACGTTAACGAAGGGCGGTTCGAGCCGGGGCAGGTCGGCGAAGGTCGTCTTGCACTGGTGGTGCAGTGGCCGTGATCGGGGAGATTTCGGAAACACCGGGACGAACTACAAGAAGAGGCTGGCCCAGTACCCGGGTGATGGTGGCGGTCAAAGGCGGGTTGATGATACTCAAATCAGATTTCAATGAATGCGATTCTTACGATTAGAGCGGTTTTCGACTGAGAGGGTTCGGAGGATCGGACTCTGTGAACTTTGTGCCTCTGTGAGAGAATTGATTGGAGATCGGGGATTGAAAGATCGGAGCTCGGACCATCGGAGGGTTTCACACGGAGGCACGGAGGGCACGGAGGTCGGAGAGGGGTTCGGAGGATTGGCCTCTGTGAACTTTGTGCCTCTGTGAGAAATATGATCGATGATCGAGGATTTAGGATCGGAACTCGAGCCATCGGAGGGTCTCACACGGAGGCACGGAGAGCACGGAGGGCGGAGACGGGGTCGGAGATTGGCCTCTGTGAACTTTGTGCCTCTGTGAGAGAAAGGATCGAGGATCGAGGATTGAAAGATCGGAACTCAGACCGTCGGAAGGTCTCACACGGAGGCACGGAGCACACGGAGGTCGGAGAGGGTTCGGAGGATCGGACTCTGTGAACTTTGTGCCTCTGTGAGAGAATTGATTGGAGATCGAGGATTGAAAGATCGGAGCTCGAGCCATCGGAGGGTTTCACACGGAGGCACGGAGCACACGGAGGTCGGAGAGGGTATTGAAGAAGGATCGGACTCTGTGAACTTTGTGCCTCTGTGAGAGAACTGATTGGAGATCGGGGATTGAAAGATCGGAGCTCGGACCATCGGAGGGTTTCACACGGA